>Ga0137326_1000413_pt1 | contig 14896 bp, 8 predicted proteins | sample EasRivERMZT500_2_FD_102292 | JGI IMG/M metagenome (GOLD analysis project Ga0137326, IMG submission 102292) | Soil microbial communities from meander-bound floodplain in the East River, Colorado, USA - East River MetaG ERMZT500_2 | ecosystem: Environmental > Terrestrial > Soil > Floodplain ... | reverse complement strand
AGAGAACACACCGATACCATCAGTTTGCTCTAAGAGACTCCAATCCTTATCATCAAAAGCTTCTGTATCAGTTGAGTTATGAATACGCGCATAGACTTTGATATCTGTATTTTGGGGGCGATAGGCTTGAATGAAAACAAGTAGGTCTTCAGCCGATTGACCATTTGCGAAATTGATTTTCGTAGTTACATGCTTAGCAAAAGCATTACCATAATTCGTATGCTCATTTGTATAATCATTATTGATATTGTATTTTGCATAGTAAGAATTCAAATCATTGGGAGCAAAAGAACAACCAACGAAGTCATTATTTGAGAATGCATCAATATAGAATGTAGCTGTATTAGAAAAATATGTTCCAACAATAGATGTATTCGGAATAGAACCATTTGCATAGCCAATAACGAACTGATTGGAGCGAGAGACGATAGAAGGTTTCTTACCAGCTATGAAATTATGTAGAATATTGTTTCTAACATCTAGTTCAACTGCGGCTTCTGCAACGGAATCAACAAGCCATGTTCTACCAGAATTGACATTAGCCGAAGCAATAGAATGGTACAGTGATTTATATTTTAGAGAATACACTGTACCCATTGGATTGTTGATTTTCAAAACAGGAAGCATTTGCTGTGCATCAAAATTGACGATTTTGGCAACCTTGAAATAGTTGTTTTGATTCTGGAACTGAGGATAGAGAACCGTATTCACTGTGAAGGAAAGGTTTGCTCCTGTTCCTGTTGAGTTTTGGGCGCTGCTGTTCTGAACCAAAAATGTAATAGCTGAAGTGTTGACGAATCCAGCGCCGACATTGGAAAAATAAAGAAAGCGAATCGTTCCATTGGCATAGGTTTCTACATTAGCTTTAGCTTGGTATCCCCCCATAACTTCATTGGGAACAGCCTCAAATCCATTCACCAAAACATAATCTGAGTTAGCATAAGCCGAACCGCCTGAAACAACGCTATAGGACATGATACAATCATTAACGAAGCGGCAGCTGGAGTTGGCATTTGATTCAGAAAGGACAATCAAATCCTTTGTATGACCTGAGATATAAGGACGTGATTTTGAATAGAGCCGCGCTACTGGAGATTTGAAGAAGTAAGCTGCATTGTTAGTAAATGTAAATGCTTCTCTAACAATCATAGAGTTATTGGATAGATTTCTAATCATGCGCACATTCACCATATGTGCATTGGGACCATTATGATTCAAACTAACAACTGTGATATATTCAGGATACTCCCCAAACTCAAAGAGCTTAGTAAAATTAAATGTTGTGTTGTCGCTTAGAATATAAGATAGATTTGTATTCACCATCACAGAGTTGTTTGTTACCTGAACCGTAGCGGGCGTTGCTTTTGATCCAGGATAATAAGGCTGGTGTTGATAAATGAAGTCCCCATAAACAACATCATCATTGAGAGAAGTTTTCTTATCAAAATAGACATATTCCATTGGATAAGCAGGACAATTGATCCTGATCGTATTGTTTGATAGGATCGTGATGTTATTGGATGTGAGGATGCTAATGAAATTGTTGTCTAGAATATCATCATTGGCAATGACTGGAACGCCCTCATGACAATAGCGTGCAACCTCTACTTGGAATTTTAGATCAGTGTCATTGACAGGCTTCCATGCACTGAGGAGATAATCTAAAGACGGGGCATCTTCCCCTAGAGGGTCTTGATTAGAAGTTTGGTCTGTCCCATCATCTATTGAGGGAAAAGCCACATTACTCATAAACAGAAATAGCTTGCCAACATATCGCCCGCTCGGCCCTGGAGAAATGATTGTTGTACCAATCAAATAATCTCCTTCTCTAGAATCCCAAAGTTGGAAGTCTTCATCACCATCGTATTTGATGATGATAGCATATTCCTGACCTGACTTAACTTTCACATTTCTTTGAAAATCAAAGACTGTTGGGGATACTGCGGTAGAAGACACATTTATTTCATTATATTCTTTACGTGAAATTTCTTTGGGCCATAGTTGTCCTAGAATGCTGCCTTGATTATCAACCACAGGCACCCCAAAATATGTAGGAGAGATAAACACTTCTACTCCAGGATTACTGATGCCTGATCTATTACCTGTGATCTTTGGTTTGTTCTTAAAAAACAAAGTAACTTTAGTTATAGCAATTTCAGCAGCCCGATGAACAAGATCAGGATCAATAAAGAATGTTTGGGCGACGGCAAAACGAGTCAAATGATTTTCTCTTTTCTGAAGTTATCTACTGAATAGATATTTATTAGGCAATATTAATGGAACATCGTCATAGGCTATTGAATTTACACCTTTTAGTTCAAACAGAGCATAAGATGGAACGAAATTATACTCATATCCTTCCGAAAGTATTGGATCACCACTGTTACCTATTTGAGTAGTACCAGGAAACTGATATGGAACAGGGAATTGTGGTAATTTAGCATTTTTCACCTTATTAAACCACAGATCATCAGGATAGAAGTATATAGTAAGCGAGCCGCCAACATCTGTTACGAGAGGATCACCCAATTGTCCGCCCAAAGGTTTTACATTTGAGCTTTCTCCAATACCATCCAAAAATAGGTTATGCCTTGTTCTTGGCTTCAAGCCAGTGCATTTCATTTCAATCAGATCAAATGCCCCTGAATCTGGGGCTGGTGCTCCATTCATCAGGACTTTGATTTTCATAGTGCCCCAATAGATTGTTGGATTGGCATTAGGATCAGGATCAATAATCAAACCAGTGTTGATAGTAACGTCCATTGGATATCTTAGCATCCACCGATAATAAAGGAAGCCATTACCAGCTACACCTTCAGTCACAAATCTATAGTTGGTGCCAAAAACTGGATTATGATTAAAGTTCAACTTATTAGTTTTCTCTTGAATCATCCATGTGAGATTGTCTAGATCAAATTGTTCCATAACAGGATCAACAAAGAAACGACGTGTATATGGATCAAGTAGCAACGCTCTTGATTCTGCCATAGTAATAGCTTCTTCAGCTACATTATCAGCAACAAGCACATCGTCTTGATAGACTTTGATATTCGCCCCGCCAGCATATTCCTTGAAAGTCCAAATTGTAGCTTTACCAGCAGATGTAGAAAATTCTAGATTAGAGACATGTCTACATAGTCCTGGAATAAAGGTCATTCCATCGCCATAATTTACGCCGGTAGTACCAAGATTCCAATCAAAATGACGATAATAGAATATTGAATTGGTCTGTAAAGAGACTTCTGCGATGCCAGTGTTTGGAGTGGTATTTGGGGTAGTATTTGGATTTGTGTTTGGTTTAGACACAGTTGCATTATTCTGATCAATCAACAAGAAATCAACGTGGGCTGGTCCAAAGCCGGCAGTAACATGTCGTAGCGGCCAATGAAACCCTGGAGGCACAAGTAAATTACTCTTGAGCATGGGCAAATCATTAGCTGTCACAGAATTATTAGCTTGGTCTACAGTTTCAATGCCAGCTGCATATTGTGGATTTTCTATATCAGAGTAAATCGTTGTTGAGAAATCATCAACAAACATACCAAACTTAAAACGATTCAGAGAACCATCAATAGAGCTTGGAATAATCTTGTTGGTTAAGTTTGTTTCCAGTAGAGAAAGTGATGTATAATATTCTAGGTTCTCAATACGCCGCTCCAGCTGGCCGATCTTGGCCATATTATAACCACGCGGCTGAGTATATTTGACGCTGGTAATATCTATGATTGGAGTGATAGTATGTTCTCTAAGACGTGTATTGAGGTTGCGTTCATTCCAAACGCCTGTAGAAATGATTTGGAGAACATCAATGCTCATGTTCTTAGCCACATCGGGATAAGGAGGCACATTGATGATCTGAAGTTTTAGAGTGTCTTTGGGTTGGTTGACTTCAAAGCGTTTGGCGGGATCAGCACTTGACATGCCACGAATCACAACAATGTTCTTATCAGACCCGACAACAATACTGTCAACTCGCCCCATATATTGTTCAATATCGGCTGTAAACAAGCTGTCTGACAGAGGAAACTTCTTATCGTTAGCAGGATCAGCGGTATTACCAAAGGAGATTGTATGAACAGGGTTTATTGGGGCTGTAGCTGCATTTGTTGTTGGGGTAGCTGAAGCATTTACTGAAGGCCGAAAGTCAATGCAATTCAAAAGATCAAAATGCTCGCCTTTGGCTGTATAAAGTTCGGGAACCTCAAAAGAAGCCGCTGCACTTGATAGATTGGCTAGAGGTAATGAATCCAAACTTGCAATCTGCTCAGAATTAGCAGTATGAAGATAGGCAACTGTATCAAAATAGCCAGCACCAGCTGGAGTAAAGTAATCAAATTCAATAAGCAGATAATCCGCAGATGCAAGAGAGAGTTCACTTCTTGGTTTTTTGTAAAGGAAACTCAGATCAAAATAGTTCTTGTTTTGGTTATGATCAATATAAAAGTCATCAGTGACAGCGATACTAGCTGTATTGACTGTGGAATCTCCAATATAAACATTGCGTAGTCTGAAAATATCGGAAACACCAAGGCACCAGGGACCGACTGTGTTTGCAGTATTGTTTGCCAGCCTCAATTTCACTAGCTGTGAGCGATTGGCTGTCTTAGAAGTAGAGGTTGCAGCCTGACGTAATATATTGACGCCAAGGGCTGTGTTTGTGCTTGTGGTGGCATCAAATGTCATGCCGAAGTTGAGTGTTAGAATGTTTCCATTGGCATCAACATTGGCTGTTAGACCGGAGCGAGGCCCAAAAGGAACAGGGAGATTTTTTGGGAACGTGCGCTTGTAGTTTGTGACAGCGTTGGCAAAGGTGAAAGGCGCTTCAAGAACAAGCATCGTGTTATTGACAACAGAAACGACTTTCTTGATATCAAAAACTGTGTTGTTGGGGAAGAAATAGAGATAATCTCCAGCCGCAACATCAGTTAGGAATGTTGTCGCTGTTCCAATAGCTTGGTTTGATGTGGTATTGACTGTAACGTCGCCAGCATAATTATTAAAAGCAACGAGATTATTTGCAAGAGGCACGACATAAAGCTCTTGCATCTGAGAATTAGAAAGAGTTCCGCTATAAGGGAAAAACTCGTTTGGGTTGCCAGCAATAGATTTAGTCAAAATACCATTGTTGCCAGTAGCCGTTGTTTGATCAATAGTGCGATAGATATATGTGGCCTGATTGGAGTTTTTTATGGACTCCAAACCTGATTTGAAAACCAGACCATCGTTCTGTTGGCTTGAAACTTTGGCAATATTGGCTTGTGTTGTCGGATCAAAGCTTAGAATAACGTCAGCAATGCCTTTGTAAGTCCCATCATACCCAATGGCACGAATATCTTTGAAGTTACGGCCTGTATCCATAGTAATATCAAATAGATAAAGTCTGTAAATGGCCGCAGGGTCGCCAGCAACACCATCCTCCAGATTCATGGAACGAATGCGTGCTGTGCCAAACTGTGTTCCGACCGGCGTTGTGTTGCCAGCCTTCACTAAAGCTGTGTTGGAACAAAATCCTTTGGCTGTGTTATAGAGTTGAACCGTGTCGCCTGTGGAAAACTGAAAGAGCCCCCCGACTTCTTTACAACGCACAAAGGCATCGTAATTCAAGCTGACTTTATGTGTATTAGCAATTTGTGTATCTAGACCTTTGGGAACATCAATACGGAAGTTGAAATTGGTCTTGACTTTTCTTCCTGAGATGTAGCCAGCGCCAGCGTCCACAACAGCTGTATAAAGCAAACCTTCATTTTGCATGTTGGCTGTTGAAACTGTTGTGACAAGGAAAGGATCAAGAACGAAGTTACCAGCGGCATCAAAAGTGCGCTGTGACATTTCATCCCCGATCTTGGAATAATCAGAGAGTTGGTTTTGTTTATAGGGATTACCATCGTTCCATTCAACAAGCGTGTAGAATTCTGGAGTTTGTTTGGCTTCAACAATATCAAGGATTGTGAGAACGGGCGTGAGTTTCAGACGATTGGCGCCGGGCGCATTTTCATCTTCCAACCCGATAGAATTATCCAAAAGCGAAGGATCAATATTGGAATCAATAATCTCTTCTACTGTTTGGAAACCAACAGCCACAGCATTAGGAGTTGAAGAATACTTGTCAACGATAACGACTTGATTGGCAACTCTTTCAAAGTAGCCCTTCTGGAAAATAACACCATTAGAAACACTAAATGCATAACCATTGCCAACCGAATCACCAGCCGCCGCAACTTTGACTTGGGCTAGAAAATTCAAGGCCGTGAGTTCCAGCGTTGAAAGTCCTGTTGCATTGTTGGGGGAGAAAACTGTTACCGTAGGTAGATAGATATAGCCCACGCCGCGCGAGTTGATGATGATTTCTGTGATACGGCCTGAGGAGTTTGTGCGTAAGAATCCCCCAGCGCTAACACCAGCAACCTTGTCAATAATAGCTTCAGCTGTGTTTGCTTCGTTCTTGATGGAGTCTTCAACAGCGAAAGTCCAGGTATTGGTGTTGGCCGTGTCCGCTGTTAAGTCTTCAATGCGCGGAGAGATATAAAGAATGCTCTGATTGGAAACAGCAAGTGTAGATGTATCTATTGAGAGAATTTCAACGTTGGCGCCAGTTATTGGATTGATAATAAATTCACCAGGAGAAAATGTTCCACTTTCATAGCTGATAACCAAAGCTGAAAGGAAAACTAGACTGTCGCTGTTAGAAAAGCCCAGACCACCATTGTCAATATCAACAGAGAAAATAGAGTTGTTGGAATCATAGATGGTCAGAAGATCGCCGGGCGTAAAACCTTCGTCTTGTCCTGATGTTCCTGAGTTGATAAGATTGACATAAATCGTTTTCAGATCAGGTGCCGCAGCCTCAAAGCCATCAACGCTATTAATAACATAAGCCACAAGACCATTGGCGTTGTTCGCAAACATGCCCACATAAAGTGAAGGATCAACTGTTGTTCCTTTTTGTGTGTTGTCAACAAGTTTCACATAGTTGTAATGCTTATGAAAATTGAAAGAGCAGCCATCAACAATCGTGCCTTGCTTGAAGATGTTCAGGCCGAAACGCTCAATCTGTGCTTGTACCAGGGTTTGTAGTTGATTGAGTTCGCGGACCTGAACACTTACTCCAGGGCGAAAGAGAATCTTATAGAAATCTTTTTTGGGATCGTAATTATCGTTATAGGGACTGATTGAAAGGTCAGTATTAATAGGCATTTATTAGCTTTCAGAAGTTGAAAATGAGTTGGAAAACTTCAGTTTGATTCTCTTGGCGTTCAATAGCATCCATGTTCTCAAGATAAATGATGACTCCTGTGTTATAAACAAGTTCGGGTAGTAAGGCATTATTTATGAGAGCAATCGCCCCGGAATTGACGCCCATGACTTCTCTATTTATCTCAAAAATCCCAACTTGGTTAGAAGTATAGATTGTAATATTACCTCCATCAACGATAGCAGTATGCAGCAAACCATTGGCTGAAGGATCAGACTGAGTAACAATCTCATTCTCTTGGAAGTTATTGAAAGTCAACTCGCCTGTGAATTTATAAAGCTGGATGAAAGTTTCATAATTCTTGATTACATCATTATGAGAAACTGCATTGATAACAGCTGTTGCGCCAGACTGTAAACCTATAATAAAATCGTCTTTGACCATCTGTTGTGCTCCGCCAACGTTTGTACAATGAATCAGTGAAGATGTAATAATATGATCAACCCAAGCGCAAGCTAGAGTATTTGCTGTCATAATCTCAATAGTTGAGCAGGAAAAGAAACCATTCACTGTGAGATTGAAAGCTGTGGCATTTATGACATTATTCACAATGCCAAGTTGGTTTCTTGTAGCGCCATCAGTCAGATATACATAATCGTTGGCTGAAAGTCGTTTTGTAAATTGGCCATTGGAAGCTGAAACCATATGTGATGTGGTGTTCATGGTGGCATTCAAACAAATTGAGAATGGATTGATCTTCTCTACTTGCTCGCCCACCAGAAACAGACCGACTGTGTTTGCCAGTTCAAAAGCAACGTTAGAAAACTTTGGATTCTTGATAACCCCGACCTGTTGAAACTTGTTGGTGGTCAGGATCGTATTGAATTCAGAATTGGAAAGCTTCAGGGATATTTCAGCCGCAGACGACATGAGTTCAGCCGCAGCATCATAGCCATGACCTTTTGGGGGAGAAATAATGGGCCGCAGTTCAGCCGTTCTAGTTACGCCCACAACAGCATTTGCTATCACATTTGCTATCATATAGTTGTAATCGGCCCCGCGCTCAAACATTTCAACACGGAAAATACTATTTCCTGAGAGGGAATTCACCAGCGCTCTAGCTTCTGCTTCAACTGTTTCTGAGCCCGAGCCTGTAATTGCAACGCGCGGATAGATTTCATAAGCCGTGCCATTGAAAGGCTGGATTGGAAACACATCTTCCAGAACGATAAAGTTGCCCGAAGCATTGCAGAAATAGTTATTGACAGTCATATGCTGACCTGAACCTGGACCAGAAGCCAGATATAAAGAGCAGCCTGTATAAAATCCATTAACCTGGGAAGCAACACTATTCACAAGGCGATAAGTCAAGTCATCATCAATACGACAATCCAAGGTGGCGAAAGTTCCAGTAAGATAATTATTGTATCTCAGACCGGGGTTATCAATTTTGATAACGTCAATGGCACCTACGATAGCTCCATTTGTAACTTCAGTATTTGCAATCACTGGAAAGTATGTACCAGTCTTCCATTTTAATACCCGCGCATTGGATATAGAATACATATACTTCCAAACATAACCATCACTCGTTCTATAGAAATCAGTATTGGCCCCAGAAATGTCAGCGAAATTTGGTTCAATTGTAGAGTTGGCATCCATGTTATTGTCTAAGCATTTGAAAACATGATAGAAAGAGGATGCATTGACTACGGCATAGAAGTCTTTTTCTTTGAGTTCCACAAGATCGTCATACATATCATAGACTTTATTGGATTCATAAGGAATATGACGAATCATCAAAGCTACGTCTTCTTGTCTTATGCGCTTGCCTTCAATCATGTTGCGCCGCGCATGGTGCTCAACAAGCTGAATATCTTCTAGAGGCTGTAGTTCTGTATTGGAATGGTTTGTATGATCGGAAATAAAGACATAGTAGGAATCATCAGCAAAGGACGCAAGAAAGTTTTCAGAGGTTTGGTGTTTCCAATTGTTAGGAATAAGCTGAGTGTTCGTGCTTGACATTAGTTTCCTTCAGAAGAAATAAGAATTTATATCTTATTTATCAGGGGATTTTCAAGGATAGTTCTTAAAGGTTTAGTTTTATTTTCTATACTTTCCCCGCGTGCTTTCAGAGCTTTGTAATTATGATAGATGACTTTGCCCTTGTTCTTCCAGTGATCCACAGCGTCAACCCCCACAGCTGTCCCATAGAAGGCCGCTGGTAGGGCGCCAGCCGCCAAAGCTCCCACAGCCGCCCCCTTCAAACCCGTGCCTGTGGCGGCCCCTGTGCCAGCTCCAGCGGTAGCCATAGAAAGAGTCCACCCTATCCCTTCAGCAGCACGGTGCCGCCAACGATCAGAAGAGCGTTGAACATCCCTGTTGTTATTGGCCATCGCGTTGGCTTTTTTGATTCGCTCCCAAGTTGAAAGCGGAGTTGGTTTTGGCGTTCTTGGTCGTCTTGCCATTTGTTTTACCTCTTAAAAATACCTATGATAAATGTCCCCAAGTCTATGAAGATCGCCATGAGAATTAGAAATATCTTTTTCTACATATTCTCTAGCGTGTAACCAACTTGGATGAGAAGACTTATGTTGAGGACCAAAATGTTTATCCATTATTTGCATAAGACTTTCATGTAAACCTGGACTGAAGTCTTTGGACAACACAACTCTTAAATTATGATGAATAGCGGCAGCTAAGTCTAGAAAATGTTCTTTAGAACCAGGTTTTCCTTTTTCTAATGATATTGGTTTCTTGGTTTTGGCAGCATCCATCGCGGCCATGTGATTATGAAACAAACCACCAATACCATGATAATGAGAACGATTGGATATAAGGGAATCAGCTGTTTGTTTATCAGAAGTATTCATGTTTCTATAGTGTTTAGCAGCTTCATCGTAATCTTGATACATAAAGGCATGGCCAAGCTTATGAAAATGACTTTCAGGATTCACATTTAGTCTTTTCAAATCGCGCCCAATTTCTCTATGCACATCCCCAATGGATTCTGTAAAAGAAGATTGTTTCCAATCTTCTGTAATATCTCTGAGCTTCTTTCTTTTCCTCAGAGAGTGTTTAATTTGACTTACAGTTAAGTTCAAATCGCTGGACATTTTTGGATAGAGGCTTCTGGATCGTGTTTGCATTGATTTATACATTGAAATTTCTCTATCCCCGCCGCCTTTTTTGTAGTTCTTGCGGGCGGCTTCAACTTCAGCATCGCGTTTTGTATTCAATGGGCGTCTTTTTCCAGACTTTAAACCAAGCTTATCTTTATGTTTCGTCAAGAATACTCTAACGGAGCCATGAGCAAGCCCTTCTTTCTTCGCTATATGTTTTCCAGGCAGACCATCGCGAATATAGCCTTTCCATCTTTCAATTTTGTCAGCGTCGTTCCAACTTGATCCTTGGGGATTAGCTCTTAAAGCTTCCAGAGAGTTTGGGTGTTTACCAGGGCGGTGTTCGCTTTTCTTACGTGGCATGGAAATTACTGTCCCATATTCTAGGAAAATGTTGGGGATCATCAGTTGCATCCGTCATAACACCTTCCATGTGAGGCCAAACATGATCATCGTGCTTGAATTTGGATCGGAAGTGAGCTTTTAGTTCATGATGTAGATTAGCAAGCTTCTGAAGATGTGTGGTTTGATTCATGTCATCTTTATCTATCCCCAATTGTCGGTATTTGTGAGCTAGTTCAAAGAAATGCTCCTTGGAACCTAATTCTGCCTTGCCCCATGATTTGTTTATTCTGTTCTGCCATGTTTTGTGCTGGTCATGATAAAGCTTATGCACATCATGATAATGGGAATGTGCCAATAGATGTGTATTAAATTCATCTTTGGTTCTAGCATCAGACATATTATAGTGTTTGTTGGCTTCATCCCAATTCTGATAGCGTAAGGCATGAGCGAATGGTTTGGCTTTAGAGGATGTGGCGTTATTTTCAATATTCCGGGCGACTTCTCTCCAAACATCGCCAATAGATTCAACAATTTGTCTGAGATTCTTAACCATTTTTGTGCCGATAATAGATATCTTCTAGTTTGTCATGATCGCCGCCTGAGTCCATTATCTCTTTATGAACGTCTGCTCGTTTCTTATGATTCTGTTTTGGATAATGAGAAGGGAAATGATATTCCAAATCACTAGCATAATTGCCCCATCTTGGAGAATTTATATCATGATAGGAATGAAAGTAACCTGTAGCAAGCTCAATGAAATGCTTACGCTTAGCTGCATGCTCATTATTCTCGGGCTCTGCTACTTTGGGTTTGGACCGATTTTCCATATCTGCCATGTGTTGATGAAATTGCCCATGGATATCATGATAATGGGAGTGCAACTTTAGAAGACCATCAATTAGAGGCCGCGCTCCGGAATTTGATTTGAAGTGATGAGCAGCGGCATCCAGGTTTCCATATTGATAAGCATCATGAAATCCTTTAAGAGCTTGATGTGTTTGTGGTTCTGTAATTCCGGGGAGAATAGTTTTGATTTTACGCACGACTTCATGACGCGGATCGTTGATGCCTTCAGAAATGCGCTGTTGTTTCTTCTTAGCTTTATTGGTTTTATTAACAACAACACTGATAAGTTTTTCTGTATGACCTAACTCTTCAGCTGTTTTTGCTCTGAAGTTTCTATGAATGTTTCTATATCTATCAAGAGTTCCTATAATCTCAGCATTTCTAGCTGTGTTTCTTGGGCGCTTTTGTCCTTTGGGTTTGTCCCCTCGGCCTAGAGCATCTTTATTCTGTGTAATAATGTTGGCAACTGTTTGATAATGATAACCAGTAGCTCGCCCAATCTCTTTAGCAGATTTTCCATCGGCTATATGTTTCTTCCAGGCTTCAATTTCATGAGGTTTGAGAGTACGTGCTGCTTCATCAATTTCACTAGAATCATAGGTTTCAACAAATGCTGAAAACCCTAGTTTGGGTGAAATATCTTGTACAAGACTCTCCTTGATATCGTCATAATCAATAACATGACCGCGAACATGCGTCATATTGCGCCAAGCTCTGACTTGGGTGCGATGATTCCCATCCACTAGGAAATGCTTACCGCTGGCCAATTTAATGAAAACAGGGAACCTTGGCTTGTTCTCGCCCCAAGTGCGCATGATCTTGGCTTTGACAATATGGGAAAAAACATTGGTTTGACCTGAAATAATGGAATCAAGCGGAACATTTGAAATTGGGTAATCTTTTGTGAACAGACGCCGTCTTGATGTTTCATGGGCTGCATCTACAGCATGTTGGTGACCTTTGGGATGGAATAGCTTTGCATTGGGAAACTTGATAGCTGTTTTAACAAAGCCCGATGGATTGTTTGGAACAGCATTGGCAACAGTATCAACCCGCGCCGCTGCTTTCTCTTTGGATAGAATCTTCTTAGCTTCCCCCAATTGAACATTATGAATATAGTCGCTGTATTTGGCTTTTTTCTCTGTAGATTTGCCCCCGAATTTTTGAATCAAACCTTTCGCTGCTCTTCCTGCGAGTTTATGTCTGTCTTTAGATAATGAATCAAACTCCAGTTGTTTGGGTTTAACTCTGGACACAAAACGATGAAGAGTGCTGTTTATATGATGAAGGATTGCTAGTTTATGTTCTCTTGAAACTATGGAATGCTTACCATGTCTTCCATTGACTTGATAATCTACATGATATTTCTTAGGTTGATCTGAATATTCTCTAAAAGCAATATCAATCTTATGAGGACCGATTTGAGTGCTATGTTTTACAGCATTTATATCAGATTCAGGTCTTTTATGTATTTCGCGTTTCCAAGCTTCTTTTATTCCAAATAATTGTTTCCCAACTTTATCGCCGCGCTCCATGCGTTTGTCATCAGCAGCCATTTTATCAAGTCTGAGTTTATCACGATGCCAATGTCTGTCATTTGGATGAGGTTTGTAATCTTTATCACCTCCCCCACGCATGTCTCGCATTATATGACGCCGAAATACTCTTGATTCTTTGTTAAACTGACCCCATTTGGTTGCAATCGGAGCTTGTGTTAATTTCTCTTTGAAACCAAGTTTACCTTGTTTGACTTTGCGAGCATGACGCCATTGGTCTAGTTTTGATCCGCCCATAGCACCAGCCATCGTTAAAACCCCGCTGGTATTAATGCCATGTCTGGTTTTCAAGTAAGCATCGGCCGCAATACCAGCTGTTCCTAAAAGTCCCATTCCAGCATTGCGACGAAATCTACCCATTATCGTGGTTCTTTTACCAGCTTGTAGTTATCATGGCCGAGTTTACGCTTTGCAACATTATGAGCTTGGGTTGTATCATTATCAAGGAAGCGATCAGCTAAACGCTTGTCGCTGGTCCATTTGTCTTTATCGGGCTGAGCAGTATAGGCAAGGTGATGTAGATATTTGCTGCCTGATTTCACAAACAGATGATGTGTTGTGCTAGTTGAGGAAGTTTCAGGTTCAGTATTATTACCAATAGAGTCAATAAACTGTTGTTCCTTAGCTGACAAAGCGGTATTAATTTTTTTTGGTTGTTTAGGTTTTGGGGCCATTGTCTCTGGTTCTCTTCCTAGAATAGATCGGATAAACTGGCGAAAGGACTTCAATTAATTACACCATTATTCCAACGCGCCGGGGAGTACCAGACGCATCATTCACGATAATATAGCCAGCGAGTGTTGTTGTGGTGTTGGCAACAAACGTGCCAAACTGCAAAGTTCCTGTGGTTTGAATGAGAGAAGAATTAACTGAAGAGTTGACTGTGCTGTTTCCAACTTTCAATTGTATGGCAGAAATACTCAAGTTTCCATTGAGAGTAACTATACTGGAGTTCATAAAAGCATTGACTGTGCTGTTACCAACGCCAATAGAAATAGAATTGATAGAAAGATTAGCAAAGGAAAGCGTAGAGCTATTCGCAACGGCATTGACTGTTGAGTTTCCAATAGAAAATCCAGTCAGGGATACTTGAACATTGAGGCCAAGAGCTAAAGTAGAGCTATTGATAGAAGAATTGACTGTGCTGTTACCAATTCTCAGATGCGTGGAGTTTCCAAAGAGATTAGAAGATGTGTTACCTAACCAAAGCGAAGTAGCAAAGAACAAACCATCCATTCTTCCGCGAATGATGCTGTTCTCAACATTACCCATGCAGAAGTTGAAGAAATTGGAATTGGCATCTGCGCCCCCATCTTCAACTTTAATACGAATGGAGTTGAAAACCGAGGAGTTCGCCCAAACATCTGTGATATCATAGAGAAATGTGTTAGCCAATTAATTTGTGTCCTTTTGTCATAAGTTAGCCGTAAGTCCCGATATTATGTAACATTTTAGTCTCTATATGTGATAATTGGGTTTCCAGCCCGATCAAATATAATGTCACCTTCATCTCTATCAAACAGCCAATCATTCACACTTGTCTTGGTTGTTATAATCGTCTCATCAATAGTCAAGTTCGCTGCGATTTCAGTTTGATGCAAAAGCGCGCCAAACATCTGCGTTCCAGCAAAATGCATGACTTGCCGCATGATTTCTTTATATTTATCCAGAGCGATAGAGCTACGAATCTCATAAGAATACTCCTGATAATAGAAACCATCATAGAGTTTTTTCTGATCGGAGAGAAAACCACCCTTCTCTCTATAATAGCCCGAGCCTTTGCCCTGTTTGCCAAGAATAGCAACGCCTGTGGTTTCAACGCCTGGATTGGTATT
>Ga0137326_1000405_pt1 | contig 15035 bp, 15 predicted proteins | sample EasRivERMZT500_2_FD_102292 | JGI IMG/M metagenome (GOLD analysis project Ga0137326, IMG submission 102292) | Soil microbial communities from meander-bound floodplain in the East River, Colorado, USA - East River MetaG ERMZT500_2 | ecosystem: Environmental > Terrestrial > Soil > Floodplain ... | reverse complement strand
GAACCGGCAATTCACGGTGCCGTCCCACCCGGGGTACGGCTGCGTCTTGAACGTGAACGCCGCCCCCTGCTCGAGCTTGAGCTCGACGACGGGAAGCAACCACTCCGCGAGCAGCACGGGGTCGGTGAGCGCGCGCCACACCTTCTCCGGCGCGTGATGCAAATCGAATTCGAACGAAATGGATTCGGTTTGCGATCGTGCGGTCTTGTCGATGGGAGTCATCGGTCCATTTTCTCCAGCAGTTGTTTGAGACGATCGACGTGCTCCGGCCAGAAGGCGCGGTAGTGCGCGATCCAGTCGATGAGCGGCTTCATCCCGCGCGGCTCCAGCCGGTAGTAGACACAACGCCCGTCGCGCCGGGCGTTCACGAGGCCGGCGTCCTTCAAAGTGGCGAGGTGCTGCGAGACCGCCGGCTGCGAGATGTCGAAGCGCGCCGTTAGGTCTTTCACCGCCGCTTCGCCACGCGTGAGCGACACGAAGATCGCCCGGCGGCTGGGGTCCGCCAGCGCCTGGAAGATCTTGTTTTCGGCCACGACCGCGCGCTGCATGAGCAAAGGATAAGCCGATGCTTATTGATTGTCAAGCATCGAAATGAACTTTGGTGGAGGCGGCGGGAATCGAACTCTGTCGATAGAGAAATAGGCAGGCGAGCGAAGTAAGCAGTCAGCCTGAGGTGAATTGGGCGTCGTGGTATGGCGGCGTACATGCTAAAGTAACCGGTCAACGTCGTGAGAGCCTCCGGGGCGCAACCGCTCCCGGCCTGTTCCAAATCGGGTTGCGAACCTGGGAGGTCCCCATGCGACACCGCCTCACCCTTCTGGGTCTTGCCCTTTCCATCTCCTTCGTAGCGTTTAGCGCCCGGGCGCAGTGGCAGGTCGATGGCGTTCCCATCTGCACCGCGGCCTACGGCCAGTTCGGTCCACACATCGTCTCGGACGGCGCGGGGGGAGCGATCATGGCGTGGTGGGACGGCCGAAGCGGCGCGTTCGACTACCCGATCTACGTGCAGCGGGTGAACGCCGCCGGGGTTCGCCAGTGGGTGAACAACGGAGTCGCGGTTTCCATCGCCGCGGGCGACGATCCGGCGATCGCCCCGGATGGCGCGGGAGGAGCGATCGTGGCGTGGGCTGGCGCCTACGCCCAGCGCGTGAACGCTGCGGGAGTTCCGCAATGGACGGCCAACGGGGTCGCCATGTCGACTGCCACAACTGGCAAGGTCGCTCTCTCGATCGTCTCGGACGGTGGCGGGGGCGCGATCGTCGCGTGGCTGAACTTTCGAAGCGGCTCCTGGAACGTCTACGCCCAGCGCGTGAACGCGTCGGGAACTCCGCAGTGGGCGGACACTGCCGTCGCCATTTGCTCCGTCGCGAACCAGCCGTTCCCTTTCCCATCGGGGATCGAGTCGGACGGTGCGGGGGGAGCGATCGTCACGTGGGAAGACTATAGAAGCGGACCCAGCCCGGCCATCTACGCGCAGCGGGTGAACGCGGCGGGGGTTCCTCAGTGGACGGCCGACGGGGTCGTGCTGTCCATTGCGGGCAGCCGGCCGGCAATCGCATCGGATGGCGCGGGGGGGGCGATCGTGACGTGGGGTGGTGCCTACGCCCAGCGCGTGAACGCTTCGGGGGCTCCGCAGTGGACGGCCAACGGCGTTGCTCTCTCGACCGCCGCGAGCAGCAAGGTCGCTGTCACGATCGTCTCGGACGGTGCGGGGGGAGCGATCGTCACGTGGGAGGACGATCGAAGCGGGTCGGACATCTACGCGCAACGCGTGGATACCGCGGGGGCTCGCCAGTGGGCAACCGACGGGGTGGCGATTTGCACCGCCCCGGGGAACCAGTTCTCTCCGATGATCGGCTCCGACGGTACCGGAGGAGCGGTCGTCACCTGGGAGGACGGTCGAAGCGTCGGCGTCTCCCTGGACATCTACGCCCAGCGTGTGAATGCGTCGGGAACTCCGCAATGGACGTCGGACGGCGTCGTCGTTTGTACCGCCGCGAATGATCAGTTCGATCCGATGATCGTCTCCGACGGCGCGGGCGGAGCGATCGTCACCTGGGAGGACACTCGAACCGGCCCCTACGACATCTACGCCCAGCGCGTGACGGGCCCAGTGAATGCCGTGGCCATCGCATCGTTCGACGCTTCGGAAGCGGATGGTGTCGTCACGCTGCGCAGCGCGTTTCGTTCTGACCTCGGCGTCGAAGCGGTGAATGTGTACCGCGGTGTCGGCACCGACGACAATCAGCTGCTCGTGATCGAACGCGTGAACGATATCCGGGGCGACCGCTTCGAGTATGTGGATCGCGACGTCGCTCCCGGTCAGAGTTACCGCTACCGAATCGGCGTCGTCGATGGTGATGGGGAGTTCTTCTCTCCGGTCATCACGGTAACTGTGGGAGCGATCAAGACAGAGCTCTCGCAGAACCAGCCCAACCCATTCAACCCGACCACCACCATTCGCTTCGTGCTACCGGTGCGCGAGGACGTGACGCTCGCGATCTACGACGCGAACGGGCACCTGGTGCGGACACTCGTGAACGAAGTTCAAGGATACGGCGCACACGAAGTCACATGGGACGGCCGCGACGATGACGGCGCCGCGATGGGATCGGGTGTGTACTTCTACCGGCTGCGCGCCGGGAAGCTCACCGAGTCGAAGAAGATGGTGCTGTTGAAATGAGGAAAATCCTGGGTGTGATAGTCCTTGTCGCCTACCTCATGAATCTGGGCTGCCACTCCATGCGAGATATTCCCATATCGGAAGCGCACAGTGCGACTGACACCATTGTCGCCGTCATTTATCCATCGGGCAAAGTCGTTGAATTCGACGCGAAGGGCGGCACCATCAACAGTTATACAAAGACAATCGACGGGACCCAGAAGTTCGGTGGCAAGGTGAGTATTCCTGTCGATGAAACGCTGTACGTCCGCGTAGAGCGACCCAACAGCACAAATACTGTCTTGTTAACCGCCGGCATTCTATGTGCCGCCGCGGTCGTCGCCACGGTCGTGTTCTTTCTTGTCTACTGGGATGATTTTGCCTCTAATTGCCCATATGTCTACTCGTTCGACGGGAAAGAGTACGTCTTCGACGCCCAGCCGCTAGGGGGCGCGTTCTCCAGGGGGCTGGAACGCACCGATCTCTCCCGCCTCGAACATTTGCGTCCGGTCGACGGCGAGTATCGGGTGCTCGTGCGGAACGAAGAACTACAGGAGACGCAGTACCTGGACGAAGTGAAACTGATACTCGCCGACCACCCCGCTGGTACGCGCGTCGTCCCGGATCCCACCGGGACTCTCCATGTCATCGGTGACGTCGTCACGGCCGGCAAAGTCACCGACGAGACTGGGTACGATATTCACAGTTTCTTTGACGCGCCCGACGAAATCGCATGGCAGACCAAAATGCCGATCGACGAGTCGTGGCGCGAGTTGTCACCGAGGCACGAGCTGACCTTCGAGTTTCCGCGACCGCGTGACGCGACCTCCGCTTTTCTGGTGATCAAGGCAGGTAACGCGCAATGGGGATCGGAAATGATCCACCGGATGCTTGCTCTTCGCGGCGACGCCATCGACGAGTGGCAAGAGTCGATGGATTCCAACGGCGCTGCAATGAATGAGTGGGTTGCGTTCAACACGCGCGAGGAATTGTATTCCCTCCGGCTCGACGTGCTCGTTGGCGACCACTGGGTGCCGCGCGCTTGGATCCCGGGAGGCGCGTCGCTCGCAACCGAAGAGCGCGTGATTCCCGTCGACCTCGCCGGTGTGCGCGGCGACGTCGTGAAAATGCGCGTTTGCCCGCCGCGAGGGTTCTGGACTCTCGACTTCCTCGGGCTCGAGTTCGAGAACGATCCGTCCCCCAGGGTGACCACGGTGCCGTTGCACAGCGCGATCACGAATGATCGCGTGGATGTCACCCCCCTCATGTCCGCCGTGGACGGCCGGCGCCACGTCATGCCACGCGTCGGCGACGAAGTCATTTTGAAATTCGCGGCGCCTGGAATGCCAGCCAGTCGCAACCGCACGGTGTTTCTCGACATGCGCGGCTACTATCACGCCCACGTTGACAAGACGCAGCCGGAGCAGAAGGGCCTGCTCGACGAACTTGCGCGCGACAACGGCCGAGTCGTCGAGTATGCGATGGACCTCTACACGAAATGGCGGATGGATCTCTTGAGCCGCCGCTGAAGCGGAAAGAATATGGATTGCAGCCGCGAATGGTGATGTCCACCGTGATACTCCACTACGCCACGCGCTAGGAGAAGGGACTCTAATGCACCATCTAGTCGGCCTTGTCACATTCGCGTTGCTGTTGTCGCCCCTGGAAGCAGGTGCGCAGGACTTCGCTTTGCAAGGAAGCGCTGTTTCATCTTCCGCGGCGGAGATGGCAGAAACACCGGGCCTGAAGTCGGCGTCAACCGCGTTCTGGTTTTCTTTCCTGAGCACAGCAGTGCCCGCGAGCGTCGGCGCCTGGGATGTATTTCGCTCGGGATCCAGTGATTCGGTGGTGCCGGGGATCATGCTCGTTGCCGCCGGGCTCTTTGGTCCATCGGTGGGTCACTTCTATGCGGGCCGCCCCGGCCCGGCGTGGGTCGGCATCGGAATTCGGACTGTGGCCGGGCTCGGCATCGCGGTCGCCGCTGCGGAACAACTGGGTGAAGGCACCGAATACACACTCGAATGGCTGGCCGTTGCCGGCGCCTTTCTGGGAGGCGCGAGCGTGGTCTGGGACATCGCGACCGCACCACACTCCGCTCACGTTCACAACGACAAGATACGCCGGGAGCATGCGACCGTCGGCATTGCACCATCGTTTGGCGCGGCGGGCCCGGGACTCTGCGCCGTAGTCACATTCTGAGGACGGACGCGCAACCTGGTGAGGGCGGCAGCTAGCGGCGAAGCCGGGATGGTGATCGGCGCCGGAGTCGGGGCCGCGCTGGGAGTTGCGATCGGCCAGGTTGCGGCGTGGCTTCCCGTCGGGGTTGCCGTCGGCCTCGCACTCGGCGTCGGGATGTCCGCCAATGCCAAGGGCAAACGCGGCGACCGCTAGACCATCGAAGCCTTCTACTTTCGCGGTTTGCGGTAGAGCGACTTCACGCTCCCCCAGCTCTTCGTCTGAACCGCGACGGTCGCGATCGAGCGCCGCCACAGTCCATCCGCCTGCGCGGCGTACAGGATGTCGTCTTTGACGGCGAGGCCGAAGATGAACGTATTCGGCAACGTTTCCACCAGCTGCCAAGTGGCGCCACTGTCGAGGCTGTATTCGATTATCGCCGCGGTTCCAGCTCCGAAGGCCGCGAAAACATCGGAGCCGCGAAGCGCGAACACGGCATTGAAGAGTGTGCCGAGTCCGATATCCGAGAACGTCCAGGGCGACTGACCCGACGCGCCGTGGAAGACGCCTATGTTCGCACCCACCACCCAGCGGCGTCCGGTCCAGATCGCCGAGAGCGCCGCGAGACCGGGCGCGATCCCGACGTTGTTGAGCCACGAGAGCGTCCAGTCCGCCTGGCCCGGGTCGCGGGAAAAGATCGTCCCGTTAAAACCGGCAGAACCAACCAACTGCGTTGCGCTGGCGGCAATGTCGTTCATGTTCGAGGCCTGGTTCGGTTCGAACACGTTGCTGAAATGGGTCCACGTACCTACGGTGAGATTGCGAACCCAGGGCCCGTCGCCTGCGGTCGCGAGGTACAGACTGTCGCCGCGTACAATGAGATCAATGACGAAACGTTGGGTGTCGAGGACGCCACCGACGAGACCCTGGTTGTACGCCTGCCACGAGTCACCCAGGTCATCGCTGATGAACACTCCCTGACCGTAGGTGCCGGCGTAAAGCCGTCCGTTGCGAACGCTCGCCGCCTGAACTGAGACCACATCGTCCGCCACGTCCGCGGACTCCTTCCAGCCAGCCCCGCCGTCGGTGCTGATATAGACGACGCTGTCCGCCGTAGCCAGGATGGTGTTGTCCTTGATCCACACCGAATAGATGTTGGTGATCGGTATCTCGGTGACGCGCGTCCACTGCGCCGCCGCGGGTAAAGCGGACGCGACAAGAACAGCGATGATGACAATGATACGCGTGCCGACGCGGCAGAGTGACGCGTTCGGGCTGATACGATGATGGACCGTGTACGACATCGCCTGCTTCTCCACTCCAGTCCTCTCCAGTCTACCGGAATCGACCCACGTCATGGAGACATTTTGGAGACGGGAGCGTTGAGCATTCATAGCTATCGCTCGGCTAGTCGTTTGGAAGTCCTCTGCGTAGGGCGGGTGCGACGCGGGTGCCGATCGCTTCGATGGCTTGCATGAGCTTCGCATGGGGCAAAGAGGCCGCGTTCATTTGAAAACTGATGCGGGAGATGCCGCCCAGCGCTTCACTATGTCGAAGGATCTTCTCGGCCACTTCGTCGGGGCTGCCAATCAGCAGTGCGCCTAATGGACCTCGCTGAGCGTCGAAACCCGCGCGAGTGACGGGAGGCCACCCGCGCTCCTTCCCGACATCCGTGACGGCGCGCGCATATCCGGGAAAGAAATCATCGGCGGCCTCTTGCGTCGTCGCTGCAACGTAGCCCAGGGCATGCACACCGACCTTCAATCGATCAGGTGAGTGCCCCGCTTGCTTTCCCGCTTCCCGGTAAAGATCAACCAGCGGTCGGAAGCGCCGCGGCTCCCCGCCGATGATGGCCACCATCAAAGGAAGTCCCAGCGTGCCCGCGCGGACGAACGATTGCGGGGTCCCACCGACGCCCAACCAGATCGGCAAAGGATTCTGCACGGGTCTGGGGTAGACGCCCTGGCCCGTCAGCGCAGCCCGATGCTTGCCGGACCAGTGGACGTGCTCGTTCCCACGGATCTGCAGGAGCAGTTCGAGCTTTTCCGCGAAGAGGGAGTCGTAATCCTCCAACCGCAGGCCGAACAACGGGAATGCCTCGATGGACGAACCGCGGCCGACAACCATCTCGGCCCGGCCCTGCGACAGGAGGTCGAGTGTCGCGAACTGTTGAAATACTCGTACCGGATCGGCTGCGCTCAAGACCGTGACCGCACTCGTGAGACGTATGCGGCGTGTTCGCGTGGCCGCTGCCGCGAGAATCACCGCCGGGACGGAGTCGAGGTACTCGCGACGATGATGTTCGCCGATTCCGAATACGTCCAACCCCACCTGATCGGCATGTTCGATCTGTTCGACCAAGCTCAGCAGACGGTCCGACGCGCTGACCTTGAGGCTGCTCTCTGTGTACGCTGCAGCGAAGCTATCGATACCGATCTGCAACTAATCCACCCTCAATCTTTTTTCTCTTTCCATCCATTCGCAAATATATGATGGGCAGTTCTCAAGCTTCACGCCATCCGCTTCGCAACGAATGAGAAAGCCCACTACGTCGCGATCGACCACGCCAATGTCTTTCAAATCTAAAACGATGTCGCGGTAGTTCGTTTGGAGGTCAAAGAGTCTCCTCAGCTCGGCGGTCGCCTGTGTTTCGATTCGGCCACTTAGGACGAACACTGTGAATCCCCCTCGCGCCTCACTCTCAATCCTAAAAGTCATCGATCAGCCTCCTCGCCCTGCACACTGTCGGTGCCCCGTCCGCAGCAGCCGCGCGGCGGGGGTGGCCTTTACTTCTTGAGCGAGGCCTCCAGGTTGCCCAGCACACCGAGCTGGGCGAGCATGATGGTTCCGGCGTAGTAGCAGTCGAACGCGCTCACCTTCCCGTTCTCTATTCGGAAGACATCGACGCACGGTACGTGGAATTCCTTACCGGTAGCGGGGATCGTTCCCAGGCCGATGGGAGGTCACCTTGGTGGGTTCCGTTCAGCGACAGCTGAACGACGACGACGTCACCGTCGAGGTAGAGGTCGTCGAGTGCGCGGTGCATGTCCGGAAATGCAGCCGAGTAGATGTCGGCCGCACGAGCGACTTCGTCGCCGCGCTATTTGCCTCCCGCAGGGACGTCCCACCAGTAGCCGTTCTCGGTGAACAGTGACCGAAACCTCTTGGGTCCCTTCTCCGCGACCTCGTACAGATTGCGGATGATCTCTTCGTTTGAAGCCATCGTGGTCTCCTTTTCATCAATCATCGGCATCGCGGTCGTCCGCTAAGATGCACGTAGCCTAGTGCGATGCACGGGACCCGCACATCACGGCATCCAGTGCTTTCTGACTACCTGGATCGGGGAATATGGCACTGCGCGGAAAGGGTTGGTGGAGGAGGCGGCTAGCGCGAAGCGCTGCTCAAAGCCGACTCTTGGTTTTCGTCCTATGAAAACATGGGTTGGTGGAGGCGGCGGGAATCGAACCCTGTAGAACACGAAACACTAACCTGATGATGGTGCGCGATTTCGGAATTTGTGCGTTACACGATCACAGGTTAGCCGACCGCCGCTTCTCCACTCCAGTCCTCTTGAGTCTGCCGGAATCGACCCGGGTCATGGAGACATTTTGGAGACGGGGACACGGTTCAAAGGATCTGCGTGAGGCGTTCTGTGCGGCCTAACGTCCCGGTTGAGCGGCGGCGTGAAGCGCCATCCGCTGCAACCGGTTGTTAGGTGCGTAGCGTTCTATCGGCGTTCGTAAACCCGGACCTCTGGATCCGCCGAGAGGTAGGGCTTCAACTCTCTCACGACATCGTTGCCGAACAGCGCGCTCTTCAGGTAGCTCTCTGCTGAGGCTCGTGAATCGAATCCGTGAAGCACCTGTACATCCTCTTCACGTAGCAGAAGCTCCTTGGATTCCGCGCCGGGAATCGTCGCGAGAAACGGCTGTTTGTACTTCGAGTAAACTTCACCGGCCTTCACGCGATCCTTCGCGGGCACCTTCATCGTGATCTCGAGATATGCTTTGTTCATGATGGTCTCCTTTCATTTGCGCGGAATCGCCGCGCCGAAGCTCCCACAATGGGAGTGTGCCTACAACCTGCTCAGCCTTTGCTGCCCTTCATTACAATATCGGCTTTCGTCGACCCGAGAACCTCAAGCAGCTCCCCGGTCTCTTTCTCGGGTACCTTGTGCTTGACCAGCACACCTTTGAAGATCGTCACCATTCGATCCCATTCCTTCTCCGTAATGTGCATATGCGTGTGGGACTCGGCCATGCTGCGCCCCTGGTAGACGCACGGTCCGCCGGTGGCCTGGCATACCATCGCTGTGACGTGGTATTTCAGGTAAGCGGCCGGGACGCGCTTACGTGCGGCATCAATGTCCGGGTTCTTGTTCAGCTCGGCGTCGGGAACCATGGCATCAATGAAGTCACTGACCACGACGGAGATGGGCGCGAGTCCGCCCAAGCGGTCGTAGAGTGACGGCTGCGCCGTCTTCCCGTCGCCCTGTGCGAGCACTGCCTGCGCTCCCGCCAGCGCAACGGCACAAACCACTGCAACCAGCAATTCTTTCTTGCTGCGTCCAATCATGAGCAAACCTCCTGTTGTCGACAGGGTGGGCGTCGCCACGTGCTGCCGGAATTGATTGACGGCCCCCGACGCGGGCCACACAACACCCATACATCTGCGTGAGCGCCACGTCAGAAGACGACGACGCGGTCAGCCCAGATTGTCCAGTCGGTGAGCTTCTCCATCGTGCTTCGATGAATGCCTTCGGCCAGCTCCGAATCGGCGATGCCGCGAGCATCCATGCAGGAAGCGCAGACGCCCACCTCTCCTCCCGCCAGGACCACCACACGCATCATTCTCTCGAGATTGTAGTAACCGTCCGGCACCGCCTGGCCGCGCTTCGCGCATGCCGCGGCGTCCCCGATAAGGAACACTCGCACATCCTCGCCATCGCGCTTCGCGAGTGAGCCGGCGAGCCGAAAACCGTTGTAGCTCCGCTCGGTTCCGTAGGGGGGATCGTTGAGCACAAACAGTGTTTTCATGAGGAACACTCCCTTGCCTGCAGCCGCATGTCTATGGCAGCCATGTGCTGCCGCTCTTCATTTTCCAGAGGAAGTACGGCTCGTAGGCCCGCTTGGCCCAGAGCCAACGCCGCCCCACGCTCATGCCAATGTGATTACGAGGCGGTCGTACCGGATCCGCCTGCATGCGTGCCGCCGTGTCGCCCATATCCAGGATGCAATGGACGAACGGCGGCCGTGTGACCCGCTCGCCACCCTGCAAGTCGACGGCGATGTTCCTCGCAGCGGCCTTCGCCATCTGGACCGTCATGTGCCCTGTCTTGGGGAAGTTCACGGGCACCGGCGTCTCGTCCACCGGCGGGTACGCCACCGCGACGCCCACCGCGTATACATTGTCAAACTTCTTGTGCCGGTAACTCTCGTCCACGGCGACGAAGCCCTTGGGATTCCCGAGGCCAGGCGAGTCGGCGATGGCATTCACGCCGGCGAGCGGCGGGATGATGAGCGAGTACCGCGATTCGAAAACTCTCCCGCCGGCCAGTTCCACGGACGAACCCGTAATCTTCGAAACGGAAACGGAGGTGTGGTACTTGATGTCGCGACGCTCGAACTCACCTTCCAGGAATTGGCGCGCGCCGCCCATACCGCCGACGCCGAAATGCCCCAGGTACGGTTCCGGCGTGACGAACGTGATCGGAACGCGGTGGCGCATCTTTCGCTTCTTGAGTGCATGGTCAATTTCAAATGCAAACTCGTAGGCGGGTCCCAGGCAGCTCGCCCCGGCGGCGGAACCCACCACCACGGGGCCCGGATCATCGAGGAAGTTCGTCCATGCCTTGCGCGCTTCTTCGGTCTCCGGCGGGGACATGAGCGAATGGCCGGGTCCGACAAACGGTCCCAGTCCCGGCACCGCTTCGTTCGCGCTGCGGTGGCCGGTGGCGATCACCAGGAAGTCATATTCGAGCACGGTTTCTCCAACATGGACTCTCCGCTTGTCAGCGTCGATATGGGAAGCCGACCCGTGGACAAAGTCGATGCCCCGCGAAGCAAGTCGCCGCTTCAGCGGGAAGGAGATTTGCTCCATCGTTCTCTGGCCCAGTGCCACCCACGGCAACGACGGGATGAAGACGAAATGGTCGTCCCGGGCAACGACCGTGATCTCTCGGTCACGCGATGGCAGGATGCGTCGCAACTGGTGGGCGGCCGTGAGCCCGCCAAATGAAGCACCCAAGATGACAATGCGCGATATTCTCCGCAATGCGATCCCTCTACCGTTTCTTCGACGATTGGGTCTCGGTGGTGCCCGTCTCGACGCGCCAACCTCTGGCACGCCAGTCAACAACGCCCTGCTCCAGCCGATGGGCGCGAAAACCCTTCTTGCGCAGCAACGCGACCGCGTCGATCGCCAACACGCAGTAGGGGCCCCGGCAGTAGGCAACGACCTCCCGCTTTCGCGGCAGTTCAGCGAGCCGCTTCTTCAACTCTGCCAATGGGACGGAAAGGGCGCCGGGGATGTGGCCCGCGCGATACTCCTCGCGCGGACGAACGTCGATGACGGTGACTTCACCTTCCCGTACGCGGCGGAGGAGTTCCTCATCGTGCAGCGTCTCCATTGCGCCTCGTTCCTCGAAGTATGCGCGGGCGACGTGCCGTACCTCGGCGAGCCGTGACTCCGCAAGCCCGCGCAGGGCGTGAAAGAAGCCGGCGACCTGGTCATCAGAAAGGCGGTATTCAACGTAGAGCCCTCGCTTCTCGGCATCGACCAGACGTGCACCGCGCAGGATCTGAAGGTGCTGCGACGCGTTTGCCACCGATATGCCTGTTTCCTTGGCGAGGGCTTCGACGGTGCGAGGGCCCTGGGAGAGCAGGTCGAGCAGCTCAAGGCGCTTTGGGGCCGACACAGCCTTGCCGACGCGCGCGAACTGCTCGTAGAGAGTGTCCTTGAACCGACGGGTGGGTGACTTCATGTCCGCAAGTATTCAATTTCATACTTGAATAGTCAAGACCCTTTTTTGGCGGTACCCGGGAGCCTGTGAACGGCGATTTGGTGGAGGCGGCGGGAATCGAACTCTGGCGAAGGAGAAACACTAACACGTTGATGGTTTGTGATTTCGGATGCTACGAATTGAAACATCGCCAGTTAGATTGCCGTCGCCTCTCCACTCCTCCCGAGTCTTCCAGAGTTGACCCACGTCAAGGAGACGTTTGGGAGACGGATTGGGTGACGGATTCACGAGAACCGCCCCATCGCTCGAAGAGCACGGGGACAAGAACCATGTTCAGGAACGTCGACGTCAACAACCCGCCGAGAATCACTTGCCCCATCGGACTCTGGATCTCATTTCCCGGTTTGCCACCCCCGAGGACGAGCGGAATCAGCGCGAGTCCCGCGGTCAACGCTGTCATGAGCACCGGTGCGAGTCGTTCGCGCGAACCACGTCGTACGGCCTCCGACAGACTTGCACCCTCGACAGTCATCAAGTGCTGGTAATGCGCGACGAGAAGCACTCCGTTTCGTGTGGCGATACCGAAGAGACAAATGAAACCGACAAGCGTGGCGACACTCAACACACCCGACCCCAGCGCCACCATGAAAACGCCGCCGATCAGCGCGAGCGGGAGATTCACAAGGATGATCCACGTGTGTCGGTGGCTCCGGAAAGCAAGAAAAAGCAGACCATACATGACGAACAGGATGACGACTGAAATCACGACGAGGTTGCGCACACTCTTCGCACCCTCCTCGAACTGACCCCCGTATTCGATGCGATACCCGGGCGGCAGCGCGAGCTGGGCGCCGAGAGTTGCGCGCACGCGCTCGACTGTCCCCACCAGGTCGCTCCCGGCAACGTTCGCGGTGAGGACGGCGACGCGCTGTACATTCTCTCGTCGAACCATGCTGGGGCCAAGGTCGAATCGCACGCGAGCGACGTCGCCCAACCGAACGATGCCGGACGGGGTCGTCACGGGCAGCGATGCGAGATCGCGACCTTCGGCGCGCAATCCTTCCGGAAAGCGGGCCACGATGCGCACCGGCAGGCCGTTGTCCACGATTTCGCCCACTTCGGTTCCCTGAAACAGTGCCTCCACCGTTCTAGACAGGTCGCTCGCGGTAACGTCGCGCCGCGCCATCGCGCTTCGGTCGAATTCCACCAGCATCTGGGGCACGACGGCCTGTTCCTGACTTCCGAGGTCGACAATACCCGGCACGCCTGCCATGAGATCCTCCGCGCGCGCGGCCAGCCCACGTAAAGCGGAGAGGTCGGAACCGAAGATCTTGACCGCGAGACTCGACTTGCTACCGGAGATCATGTGGTCGATGCGGTGACTGATCGGCTGTCCGAAGCTCACTTGCACGCCGGGAATCGTCGCGACACTCCGTCGCATTTCTTCGAGCAGCTCCTCCTTCGGGCGACCAGGCTTCAGCACCACTTCCATTTCCGAAGCGTTGACGCCCTGCACATGCTCGTCCTTTTCCGCGCGACCGGTGCGACGACTTGTCGACACAACCTCCGGGAACGAGAGCAGTGCCAATTCGACCTGACGGCCCAACGCGTCACTCTCGTCGAGCGTGATGCCGGGGACACTCACGACCGAAACCGTGAGCGAGCCCTCGTTGAACGGCGGCAGGAAGCTCCGTCCCAGAAACGGCACGACGGCGGCCGCACCCACGAAGAGAAGCACGATCAGCGCGTACAAGGGTCGCGGCCGAGAAAGCACGCGATCGAGAGTGCGTTCGTATCGTCCTTTGATCTTCCGAAGCAACCACGACTCCGGACCCGAGAGCACACGATCGTTGCGGAGCAAGTAATAGCAGAGAGCCGGGGTCACGGTCAGGGAAACCAGGAGTGACGCCGCCAGGGCTACCACGTACGCAAACCCGAGCGGTCGCAATAAACGCCCCTCCATTCCCGGGAGCAGAAACAACGGAACGAAAACGAGCACAATGATCAGCGTGGCGAAAAGAATCGGCTTTCGCACTTCGCTCGACGCCTCATACATGACCTCCAGCGCTGCACGCCGACTTTCCGGGGGCCGCACGTGCTCCTCGCGCATGCGACGAAACACGTTCTCGACGCCGATGATGGCGTCGTCGACCAGCGCGCCGATGGCGATGGTTAGGCCCCCCAGCGTCATGGTATTGATGTCGATGCGAAACCACGACATCGCCACGATGGCGGCGAGCAGAGAGAGCGGGATCGCGATCGCGGTGATGAACGTCGCGCGCAGATTACCGAGGAACGCGAACAGAATGATGATGACGAGGATGGCGCCGTCGCGGAGCGCCGCCGACACATTGTGAATCGCGACTTCGATGAAGTCCGCCTGGCGAAAGTTTTCGGTCTCGATAACAACGCCTCTAGGCAGTGTTTGCCCGACATCCTCCAGTACCCGGTCGATCTGACCCGTGAGTTCCAGCGTATTCGCACCCGGTTGCTTCTGCACACTCAAGATTACGGCAGGTTGTGCCCGATAGGCCGCCGTTCCACGGCGCGGCTCCACGCCGTCGCGTACATTGGCGACTGCGCCAACGGTGATGGGGACGTCGTTGACGACACGAATCGGGGTCGCCGCGAGGTCCGCGAGCGTGCGTACCCGTCCGAGGCCCCGAACGAGATACTCCTGACCCTGCGCGAGATGAAACCCGGCGGCGGGGCTCGCCGATGCGCTCTCGAGCGCGGATGTAACGTCGGCGAGGCTTACGCCGTGTTGCGCGAGTGCGGCGGGATCGAGCTCGACTTGCATCTCGCGCACGTCGCCGCCGATGGGCGCGACCAGAGCGACTCCCGGCACGGCGAGAAGACTCCTACGCAGTACGGTCTCGGCGATGCGCCGGAGCTCCACCGCCGTCACGGAGCTGTCGCGCGCGGTGAGCGCAACGAACGTGATCTCGCCCATGATCGAGCTGACGGGGCCGAGCTCGGGCCGGTCGACGTTCTGCGGCAGTTCGACGCCCTGGACGCGCTCGCTCACGACCTGTCGTGCGCGGTAAACGTCTTCGCCCCACCGAAACTCCGCCCAGATGACCGAGATGCCAGCCGCCGACACCGATCGAATACGTCGCACGCCGGGAGCGCCGTTGAGAGCGGATTCGATGGGAAACGTCACCAGCAGTTCGATCTCTTCGGGAGCGAGACCCGCTCCCTCGGTAATGACTGTGACGGTGGGCGCCGTCAAATCGG
>Ga0137326_1000402_pt1 | contig 15223 bp, 15 predicted proteins | sample EasRivERMZT500_2_FD_102292 | JGI IMG/M metagenome (GOLD analysis project Ga0137326, IMG submission 102292) | Soil microbial communities from meander-bound floodplain in the East River, Colorado, USA - East River MetaG ERMZT500_2 | ecosystem: Environmental > Terrestrial > Soil > Floodplain ... | reverse complement strand
CGCACGCCGTTGACGCACGCCTTGAGCTTAGTCTCACTGGTGTCGGCGCTGACGTTGTAGTTCCCCGCACCGCAGGTCGTGTCAACGTCATCGTCTGCGTACTCGGTGCCGCCGAAGACAGTCGCGATCCCATCGTTTGCAACGGCCCAGAGTTCCGTGCCGTCGCTCTTGTCCACCTTGATGAGCGCAGCGCCCTGTGAGGAATGTCCGATGACGTGAAGTTGGTATGTGTCGAACGCCCCTTTAATCCCGAACTGCCCGGCGTCGAAGTCACCCGCCCCAACCCACACGGGACTCAACGATTGGTTGCCAGCCTGGTCCACCTGTTGGTAATTCAGGAAGAGGCGCCCGGGGGCGTTGTCGGTTTTGAGCCCTGATTCTATCTGGAGATGCCCCCCACTGTTTTTGAAGCACGGAGCCTTATTGACGTCGCTGCATTGCCCACCAGGGGCGATGAGGATCCGGCCCTGTGCGTTTGGATCGGAAGGGTCCGCTCCAGTTACGAACCGATCACCGAAGCTGATTGCATCCTGATTCGCCCAGAGGGCTACGCCAGTCCCCAGAATGAAGAAACCGGAGTTGGCGTCCGCTGGGAGGCCAGTCTGGAAGGTAGTCTTCCGCGCGTCCATGTCATAGTGAATAGCGAATGGCCGAACGAGCGACACACTAGAGTTTCCGATGGTTGGATCAATGTCGAGGTTAACCTCTACGGCTCCGCGCGACGTGTCCGGGTCCCCGTTCGTGAACCGGCTTTCTATCTGGAAGCTCACAACATGATCAGTCGTGATGAACCGAGCGGAGCCGTGATCATCCAGGGGCTTCATGTTGTATCCGAAGCGCAACACATGGTCTGCTTGCCCGTTCTCCCCCCCGGTGTCTGCGTTGTTGCCGCTGATGATCCACGGCGCCAGTGTCCCTGGGTGTCCTTTTGTGTTGAAGCGGATGGAGCCGGACTGCGCCGCCCCGTTGTCTATGTTCGGCGGGACGATCAGCACATCGCCGGTCGTTGTGTCGCCGGTGAGCCCGGTGATGCTCCCGGTCATGGTGCCGCCGGCGAGCGGGAGGTACGCCGTCGCAAGATCCGCGCTGGTGACCGTCCCGTCCGTGATGCCTGTCCCTCCGGATATGGTGGAGCACGTCAGGTTTCCCAATGTATCAATCGACGTCGCCCATCGGTCGGCCGCGCAGTCTGTCGGGTTCGTCTCAAGCTCCGAGGCGACTAGCGGGACGACGTTCCCGGCCTCTAGGGCCTGCTGGGTGACGAGGATGCCGGTCTCGTTCGGGAGCGTGAGGGTCACTTCGCTCGTGGGGTTCCATACGAGTAGCCCCTCGCTTGTGTTCGCCGTCGATCCTTCGCAAAGGATCCCGCCGCCCGTTCCGTCTCGCGTGAAGACGCACTCCTCGGCTCCGAGCGCAGGGTTGCCGGCGAGCGTGGCCGTGTAGTTGAAGGCCGCGGTCAGGGTCTCCGGGTCGTCACTCGTGGTGAGGTCCAGGGACAGGGAGTCGTTGACGGCGAGCGTGTCGCCGGCGCTGTCTGCCACGGCAGTTCCAACGGTCGTAAACGTGTTCCCTCCCCCTCCGCCTCCATCTCCCTGGAGGACCCAGGCCAGGCCCTCGCAGACGTAGAGCCGTTGACCCGTCGGCGCGTTGTTGTCGTAGAAGATCCGCCCGGCCTCCCCGGCCGTGTCGCATTCAGAGGCCACCGGGGTGCTGTCGCTGGGGAGCTTGACCTGTCCGGTTGCGAAGCTGATGATCTGGGTGTTGTTCCACTGAGAGCCGTCGAACTGGAGAATATCCAGAGTGGTGGGCGGCGCGGTCACCGTGACATCCGCCAGGTTGTCGAGGACCGATGTGAGCGCCGGCGCCTGGTCGAGGCGCGTGATCGCCCCGATGTTGATCGGATCCGGCGAGGTCGTGATGGTCCACTTCTCGCTGGAGGTGGCCTGCAGCGGGGTCCGCACGGAGATCGACACGATGTAGTAGGTCCCGGCCGGCGTGATCACAGTGTTGGGGACGAGCACGAGTCCGGTGACCGTCCCGTCTGCGGCTATCGTCCCGGAGTAGCGCCCGAGCACGCGCTGTTGAACAGCGCCGTCAGGTGCCGTGCCGGCGGCCGAGAGAATCGCCTGGATCGTCCCCGAGGTGGCGGACGCGCCGTTGGGGAGGAGAACCTTCCCAGAGACGGTCGTTGTCTCGACGGCGGCCACGACCGGAGAGACCCACAGGAGCAACAGGAGAATCGCGAGTGATGTGCGTGTGAGGTTTACAGGGTGCCCTCCTACCATGAGGTTCCGATTCGTATGTCGGGGAATTCCCGCACCGCTTCCTTGGCGATGACGCGCAGCTCGTGGGTCGCTCCGGCCACCGTCTTTCCTCCGAAGGGTTCCGGGCTCGGCGCCTCGCGCAACACGACCTCACGGTACGTGCGCGCGTCATCCAACGAGAGCTCCACCGTCCAATACGGATCCATGAGTCGGCGCACGATCTTTGCCAGCACGGCCGCGTTGGGGTCGGTCTCCACGATGTCGAAGCGCAGCCGCACCTCCGGGCGGAAGCCGAACCGCAGGGGGCGGAGCCTCCTCTCGATCGTCTCACGCATGTCCTGAACCTCGCGGTAGCGCGGCTCTGCGGCGGTAAGCACGCCGGATGCGGTGAAGCCGCCGGGGAAGATGTTGCCCAAGTCCAGCGTCTCGGACTGCCCGTCCTGGGGCGTCATCCGAATCCAGGTGCGCCACCGATAGCCAGCCATCAGGCCACCTCCACGAGTTTCAGGTCGTAGGTGCGGCCGTCTGGCTTGAGGCTCGCCTGCACGACGAGCCAGCGCGAGCCGTCCATCTCGACGTAATCGAAGACCCGGATCAGATCGTCCACCTCGCAGACGGTGGGCTCCGCCTGGCGGACCTTCTGGTTGAGGATGCTGACGTACTCGTTGCCGATCGCCTGGGCGACCGAGGGCGTGGTGATGAGGGGCCCGGAGATCTCGATCCGGTTGGCCGAGTCCCCCGTGTCGCCGGCGAGCTCCTCGATATCATCGCCCGCCTCGGTCCGGCCGGAGACGATTGCGCTGGTCCTATAGAACTCCCAGATGGGGATCGCCTTGAGAGACAGCGGCTCGTCTATCACGAGGGCCACGTCGCGGCGCTGGGCGTCTTCGGTCAGCCGCGAGCGGATCGCCCCCACCCCGTACTCGTCTATCTCGATGTAGGCTCCGGCTGGCTTCGCCAGCTCCACGAGGGCGCCGGCCACCGAGAGCCCCTCGAAGTCGGCGTAGGGGATCACCCCGGCGTAGCTCGTCGCCAGGACGAACATAGAGTTGCCGGCGAACCCGCAGGCCTCCTCCTTGAGGGTCACAGGCTCCGTGAACACCGTCAGGAAGGCCTCGTCGCGGCCGACGCCTGTGATGGGGACCCCCCGCTGCGCGACCTCGTAGTCCGCGACCTGCTTCCAGTCCAGGTCCCACACCCGGCAGCGCGTCGTCGGCCCGAAGGTGTAGAGCCCGGCGATGAACGTCCCGAAGGCACGCAGCGTCCTCGCAAAAAGCCCGGTGGGCACCGTGATCGTCCGCTGCTTCGTGCGGCTCGTCACGTTATAGAGGTGCAGGTTCGTGGTATAGGTTGGGTTCGCACCGCCCGCGCTGGCGTTCCGCTCATGCAGCGCCACGACGTTGAGCCGGCGGATGTAGCGCAACGTCCCGCCCATGGCGGCCTCGATCGTGGTGAAGATCGCCCCGTCCCAGTAGCGCGTCATCGTCTTCGCCGCGGTCGAGACTTGCGAGACCCAGATGTTCCCGGGGTCCGTGGGGACGACCTCGACCGTGATCGTCGCCACGTCAGCGCCGAAGTTCTGGATGAGTGTCTGGAGGCCCCCCGCGACTAGGTTCAGGTTCCAAATGCCCCCCCCGCCCGTGACCGCGTACCACGTATCAGGGATCGAATAGTCCGGTGCCTGAATGCCGTCGGCCAGCTCGATGAAGGCCCAGGTCGGGTGCGTCCCTGGTTCAATGTCCAGATAAGGCGTCCAGTCGAGGATGAAGGTCTGGATGTTCTGGTCGACCCAGGTCGAGCGCGGGTCCGCGATCTCGCGGTCATCTGGGTCACTGGCGGTGGGGAGCCCCAGGAGCTTCCCGTTCCTGACAGTCCACCCGCGGCCGGTGGCGAGATCTCCGCTTGTCTGCAGGGGCCACCCGTCCGTACTGATTGGTGTGGCGATTGGCGCGGTCGCCCGCTCGTGCTCGATCGTGATGGCCTGCGAGTCGATCCCCGCGGCATCGAACAACTCCCCCGCCAGAAAGGCGATTCCCTTGTTGCGCAGGTAGGGCGTGAGCAGCTCGACGGGAGACCCGCTCAGGAACGTGTTGTCCCACGTCTCGGTGGTGATGAGCTGCGTGCCCGAGACGATCCTCAGGACGACGTGGCTTTCCCTGTCGTCGGCATCGGTGATCTCGATCTCGTCTCCGACGAGGATGTCGGTCGTGCTGCTCACGTTCACCGTGGCGCTGCCGGCGGAGACCGTCGAGGTCAGCGTCCGGCCGGTGACGTTGCGCTTGACCGTCTCGGCCGAGAACCGCTCGGCGTGCTTGGAGTAGGAAAACGCCTGGAGCCGCATGACCCGCGTGCGGGCTTCTGAGCTCAGCGACAGGGGAAGATCCAGCACCCCGCCGAAGACCCTCTGCCACATCGGGCGCCGGGTGCCCACCTTCCGATCGATGAGGACGTCGTAGCGGTCGGCCGGATCCAGGCCGGCGAAGAACTGCGAGAGCGCGTCGTCGAAGTTGTCGATCTCCAGGTCCACGTCCCCGTGGGCGAGCTGCAGGAAGTCCACCTCGGTGGCCTGCGCTATCGTCCCCAGGCCCCCCTTGACGATGCGCTCGGTCACGTCGAAGTCGAGCGCCCCTGGCCCGGCGAGGGTGATCCGATAGCGGACCCCCGCCTCGCGCTCGGAGAGCTGGGCGTAGTCGTGCAGGAAGCGCGCGCGCGGTCGGGTGGAGGTGACGAACTCTACAGGGCAGCCCCCCCCATCACCTTCCGGATCACCTCTTCGGCCTTCACCGGGTCGATCTCCCGCAGCCGCGCGAAGGTGGTGTCGTTCATGACCATAAGGGTCCTGTCGTCCATCCTGCCGACCTTATGCATGGAGATCGCCGCGACAAGGGGCTTCAGCGTTAAGGCGATCTTCTCGTCCGTCGTCAGCTCGATCACTTCAGGAGCCTCCTATCCAGGCGACCCGCACGCTCGAGCTCGCGCGAGAGCTGGCGGAGCCCAGGGTCCCCGCCATACACGTTCCCGATGTTGATAATCGTGTCGCCTCCTCCCGCACTCGCAGGCGCGGGGAGCGCATCTCGGCTTCCATCGGCCGGAGCCGGGGGCGGCGCGGGGCCGCCCCTCCCACCGTCTGCCAGCGCGGCGAGCCCCCCGCGGCCGATGTTGCTGACAACGTGCGAGGCCAGCCGGGAGCTGGCCGCCGTGAGCCAGTCCCCGAGATACTTCTCCGGGATGCCCCCGGTCGGGTCGCCGGCATTGATGTTGTCGCGGATCAGCCCCACGAGGCCCTTGATGTCTTTCGCCAGGCCCTCTTGATCGTGCCCGCCGAAGATCTCCATCAGCTCGGCCCGGTTGATGGCAGCGTGCCGGCCATCGCGCGTCGCGAGCCTGGGCAGGAGTTCCCGCAGCGCATCCTGGTGCCCCCTGCTGGTGAGTCGGATGAAGTCCTCGACGGACTTCTTCCCACCGAGGAACGCCATGCGGTCATTGTCCGGGTCATCAAAGGTGCCGCCTCCCCCGCCGCCCCCGCCCCGATCTTTCTCGATCGACTGGATCCTCTTGACGTTCGCCATGCCCATCGCGACCGCCAGAGTCGCCGCGGCGTAGGAGAACGGCGGGGGGAGGGTCGCGAGCGCCCGGTTGGCGGCCGCGTAGGTGTCGACGATCGCCTGAGCGATCATCAGCGACTTGCTCTCTCCGAAGGCGACGCCGGCGAAGGTGATCGCAGCGGTGGCCGCGGTCGTCGCCGTCTCCACGGCCTGGAGCCTGCGCTGCTTGTGGATGAAGTCCATCATCCGGGTGTGCTTCTGCTCGGCCGTGAGTTTCATGAGCCGGTAGCGCTCCTCGATCGTCGCCACCTCAGCACCCTTCGCCTGCGCAGCCGCTATCTCCGCGAGACGCGCCTCCTCCAGCCTGGCGAGATCGAGCTCGTGGATCTCGTCATTGAGCGATGAGATGTCCTCGCCCCGCTGCTCAGCGGCTTCGATCTCATCCTGGATGCCGGCGATCCGCGCCTCCTGGAGTGCATCGAGGCTCTCCCGCTCGAAGTCCACCAGCTCGGCCGCCGCGCGCGCCAGCTCTTCCCCGGCGCGCTCGGACTCACGCTGGAACTTCTCGTTCCACTCCATCGCGTCCTTGGCGGCCTCGTCTCGGAACTCCTTCTGCTTGACCTGCCGCGCGATGAGGAAGGCCTCCTCGATCGCGAGGGTCTCGGCGCCGACCTTCCGCGCAGCCTCAAGGGCTTCCGCTTTCTGCTTGTCCAGATACGCGAGCTCCAACTCCAGCCGCTTCTGCGTCCCTTCATCGGCGAGCCTGGCCTTCAGCTCTTCCACCTTGAGGGCCGCCTGGGTCTCGATCTCGCGGCGCTTTTCCGCTGTCCGCTTCGCCGCCTCGACGTCCTTGCTGCTGACGGCTGTGCCCGCCACGTCGAGCGCTGCCTTCTGGCCCTCGTTGTAGGCGTCGCCGACTTTCTTCCCGCCGAGGCGCGCGCCCGCGACAAGCCCCTCGATCTTCTTTCGCTGGTCTGCCTCATCGCCACCGATGAGATCCGGGACCCTCTCGGTGACGTGGAGAAAGTCGAGCAGCGTGATCGTCGCCTCGCCGATGGCCTGCTTGAGGTCTGTCCAGGCCGCCCCGAGCCGGTCGAGCTTCGACTGGGTGTCCTCGATGTTCCTGATGTGATCCGGGAAGCGATCGAAGAGGGTCGCGAGGGCTTCCTTCGCGTCGATCGCGCCGTCGGCGTTCTCGCGGATGTTGATCCCGAGGTTGCGCAGGGCCGGCGTCGCCTTCCCCGACAGGACGTTCTCGATGACGTTGCCGGCGCCGGCGAGGTCCATCAGCCCCGTCTCGGCGATGTTCGCCGACAGCTTCACGAGCTCCATGCTCGCGGCGACGTTCTTGGTCAGCCCGAGGAACGTCTGGAAGGCGGGGATCGTCTCCGCCAGCGCCCCGTCCCCTGCCGCGGCCAGCGCCTCGAGCTCCTTGCGCACCGCCGGGAGGTTTTCCTTGGCCGAGATCCCGAGGTTGTCCATCATGATCGCCAGGGAGTTCCACGAGCGCTCGACTTTCGCGAACTCGGTGAGGCTGGTCTTCACGAGAGCGCCGAGCGCCGCAGCCCCGAGGAATCGCGTGAGCGTCCGGCCCAGATGCTCGCTCGCGCCGGCCATCCCGCGGAAGTCGTCGGAGGTCTTCTTCGCGGAGTCGCCCGGCTTGCGCAGCTTCTCGCCGGTGTCTTTCGCCTTGTCGCCGAGGCTCTTGAGGCCCTTCTCGGCCTCCTGGAGCCCCAGGCGCTTGAGGACGAACTCGATTGCCGCCTTGATCGTCAGGTTCTTGTCTACAGTGCCTCAGTGGGTGATCGTCACGCCTTCGTCTTCCCATTCCTCGGCCGACAGTCCGAAGACCTCCGGCCCTTCCCCGCGGCGCATCTTGTCGAGCGCCGGGAGGATCGTCTCGGCGAGATCGATGACCTCCAGATACGGCCAGGTCATGACCTCGTGTGGGGCGACCCCGAAGCGCTCGCCCAGACTCGCGGCGATCAGCTCCATCGCGGAGGGCCCCTCTGGTCTCGGCGACGCACCACCGGCGGCCGGGGCTGTCTCCAGCTCGTCGACGTGCCGGTCGATCTCGGCCGCCTCGATCAGTCGTTCCAGATCGCACACCGCGAGGATCCCCGTGATGATCTTCGCCGCAAGCTCGCGACCGCCCTGGCCGATGAGTCTCTCTTCGAACTCCCCAGGCACGCCGTCGTGCAGCTCGCAGCACGTCGCGAGGACCACCGCCAGGTGGTGCATGTCCGTCACGTTGCTCAGTACGACCCGCACGGGCGCGATGGAGAACGCTCTGGGGTTCTTGCGGTAGGTGAGCCTGCAGCCCAGGATTTCCGCGCCAAAGTGACCCAGTGCGAGGATCACCGTCTCACACGTCGGCTTGCGGCAGATGTACCTGCCACCGTCGTGCAGGACGATGGTTCGCTCTGCCAGCAGGGATCGAATCGCCATGATGCCCCCTCTTGCGGGGCGGCCCACAACCTGGGCCGCCCCTATGTGTCAGCCACCGATTACACCAGCGGGGTGTCGACCACCTTCCAGTACTTGTCCGCGGACGCGACGCTGTCGTCGAGCGTCAGGGAGAAGGTCACGCCTACGACGGCCTCCTGCTCCTTCGTGTGCCCGATGGGCTCGATCGACTCACACGTCGCCTTCCAGAACGTGTACGTGCGCACCACCGCAGCATCCTGGATCGCCCGCTTCGCGCCAGAGGTCACGACCTTGAGCTGGTTGTAGGTCTCGACTGAGTCTCCGACCGACAGCGTCTCGGTGATATTGGGTGTCGTGCCCGTGACCACGAGATTGGCGGCCGGGAGTCTCAGGACCCTCCGGAGCTTGGGGAGATCGCTCTCCATCATGGAGAACTTCAGTTTGTAGTCCATGCTTATGGGGATCGACCGGAGCACCCCGAGGACCTGCTCGGGCACGATCTTGTAGTCCGTGATGTTCGGCTCGATGGTGCACGGACCCTTTGTGTACCCGATGTCGGTGAAAGTGCCCGGACCGCCGGCGGTGACGTAGTCCGAAATCGAGATATCGGCCTTGCCGATGACGATCTTTCCGAGATTGTTCGTCATGCCCTGACCTCACTCAGTGAGTGCGGCCCGATGCACGGCGGGACCCGCGGTTGTGTTCTTGTCTACAGAGCCGACTCCTTCTCCGGCGTGGCGGTGCGTGCATCACCACGTGCGGCGTTGACGATCGAGGCTTTCTTGCTCTTCACGAAGTACTCCGCGTTGGCCACCTTCTCGGCCGGGAGCTCGGCGCCGAAGTCCGCGCGCTTTTCGTTCCCGTCCTGGTCGGTGTAGTAGGTGTGCTCGCCCTCGAGGAGGGCCTCGCCGCCGAAGCGGATGGCTTTCCCTGCGCTCATGACTGGCTCCTTTGCGTTGAGGTCTTCATGGCCCGAGCACCTCGCGGGAGAGAAAGACCTGCAGCTCCACCGGCACGACGAGCTCCCCGTAGGGGACGTCCGAGTCGTCGCCGGCGATGAGGTCCCATCCGGGGATCGTGGAGTTCTCCACGGCCCCGCCGAGCCTCCAGTCGCTCATCAGCGCGTCGAGGATGTCGTCCTTGAGCTTCAGGGCGTTCTCGGCGGCGTTGCTGTTCCTGAGCGATGACGCGGTGTCCGGGACAAAGCCGTAGATCGCGACGGTCCAGTGATCTCGCACGATCCTTTGTTCGTCCCAGACCATCCGCCCCTGTGGGTTGTCGATTGGGATGCAGACGTAGGGCAGCAGGCCGACCTGCTCTTCGTCTGGCGGGAAGTAGCGCGTGTACACGCGATCGCCCAACGCCGTCCAGTGGCCGGAACTCGACCCCTGGATGGTCCCAATCCGCTCGACGAGCGCGCGGTAGGCCCCGTAGGAGGTGTGGAGGTTGCCGGGCATGTCACGCGCCTCCGAGATCGGAGAGTGTCGGCGCCTGGCCGTGCCGGCGCAGGTGGATCAACGCGCGCCTGATGCGACGCAGGGCTTCCGGCCCCATCTGGTCAACGGTGTCGCGCAGGAATCGGCGCGCGCGCAGGTGGACCCGCCTTCCGTGCGGCCGCACGTTGGCGAATCGCTTCCGGCCGGAGGCGAGGCTTCTGCGCACGCGCTTGGCCGAAGCTTTCGAGGAGACCCGCTCGAGCAGGCGCCGCGTGTGGCCGGGAACCTGCACGACTCCAGTGAAACCCTCCTCGTGGGCGCGCGCGTATCCGAGGTGCGAGCCCCATAGCCCGCGGATGAAGTCCTCGGAGACCTCGATCCTCGGCGATGCCGTGATCGACCGGATGAGCGTTCCGGTCCTGCGCTTGAGGTACTGCCCGCGCAGGCGGTTGCGGGTGACGTCCCGGACCATCAGCCCGAGCCCCGACCGGATCCCCGTCTCGATGGTGCGAGACAGCGCCCCGTTGTAGCGGCGCAGGAAGTCCAGGACGATCTCTGTGCTGATTGTGAGCTTCGTCTCTACAGGTTCAGGGTCCTCACGCCGCCGCTGCGAACATGCGCGGCCTGCCGTGCGCCGCGTACCTCTCGATCACCATGAGCGTCCGGTCCGGGAGCATGCCGATGAACGTGGTCTTGCCTCTTTGCCGGGAACGATCCGTCTGGCCAGTCCGCGGGCCCGCCTTGAAGATGAGCGACCCCAGCTCCGCGCACGCCTCCTGGAGCTCCTTCGGGACCGCATCGAACTCGAACCCGGCCCGGTAGGCGACCCGGATGTTCTGGGCGTCCCTGGTCCAGCCGCGCTTCCCGGGAAACCCGGCGATCGAGAGCGCCCCGGCCACCACCAGATCCCCCCCGGCCTGGCGGCGCGTCAGGATCCCCCGTCCTGGGTTCATGAGAACCTGGAGGGTCTGGGAGTAGCCCTTGCCCACCGACAGCGCCGTCCCGCCCTCCGCCACGCTCGTGACGCTGATGAGCGGCCACTGGTCCAGGTACAGCTCGTGGCCGTAGCGACCCACGGTCTTCTCCCCGTCGTACCATTCGTCGTAATCCGCGGCGATGATCCGCCGCGGAGCGATCCTCCCCTCGATCTCCGTGGTGGCGGCCTCGAGAGCGAACTGGATCATGTCGTCGGCCTGGGCATCCAGGTCCCGGAAGGCGAAGCTCTTCGCTGTGCCGACGTCGACGAGGGTGTCCGTCACGAGACCTTCATCCTCCGTTCGCGCTTGGCTTCCAGCTTCAGCGTCTGGGCCCGGGCCGCCCCGCACCACCTGCACCACGGGATGTATCCGGTCTCGACCTTCTCCAGCACGGCGCTCTCGTGGTGGATGTGGATGAGGTTCCCGCAGCCGTGGCAGGGATGGATCGCCGCGCACTTCGCCTCGGCCTTACGGAGCCGATTGAGCAGGCGACACCACGCGACAACCGCAGCGAGCCGATGCCGGAGCCTGCTGAGATACTCGCGCACGGTCAGCCGATCTCCACCGTGAAGCCGTGCTGCCTGACGAGGATCTCCACCAGCGCTGGGCCCTCGACGGTGACGACCCCAGACTTCGGGATGACCATCGGCTCGCCATCTGGCCCCGGGTACGAGCAGCAGCCCGCCGGGGCGCGTAACGTCGTTCCCGGCGCCTGGCCCGCCTCGCTTTTCTTCGCCATGCGATTCCTCCTTCGTTTCCGTTGAACCGGGGCGAGAGATGTTCTCCCCCGCCCCGGTGTCGTCAGCCTTCAGTCCCATCCACCCCGCATTTAGAACGAGTGGATGTCGTAGAGGATCCCCTGCAACCCCGGCGCGTAGCCGGCCAGCGCCCCACGGAACCGGATCTCGAACTCCGAGAGCGGTGCCGTCAGTGCGTAATCGATCCTCGCCAGGTCCCGCCCCATCTGCATCTGCCACGCCGCCGGGATATTGGAATCCTGGTACGGGACAGAGTCGATGAGGGCGATGATCATGCCGCCCGGGAGGTTGGGGTTCTCCTCGATCGCGATCTGCTTCTTGTTGCCGGTTGGCGACGGGTAGAACTGCATGGTCTTGAGCTGCACCCCGTCCTCGCCGGCGGTGTAGACGATCGCGATACGGTCGTTGGCCACCGACGCGAGCTTCTCGTCGATGGTGTTCTTCTCCTGCCATCCCATCAGCAGCCGGTCCGGTACGACCTTTGTCCGGTCGTAGAGGTCCGCCAGGAAGTTCTTGATCTCCGGGATCTGGTTGCCCACCGCTGCGGAGAGCGGGTTGTTGACCCTGGTGATGGTCGCTCCCGACCCCGCCGCGAAGAGCTGCGCGACGATCCCGTCGAAGGCGTTGGTATCCGCCGAGGTGTCGCCACCCACCGGATCCGCTGCCGCCGTTGTGTTGATGCTGATCATCACGGCTTCGGTCTGTGACACGACGAACTGGAGTTTCTGGTTGCCGGCTCCAGTGGTCGTCGAGGCGTAGACCGCGTAGGCCACAGCCCCTGGCACCGCCGCCCAGGTCAGCGTGACCTGGCCGTTTCCGCCGCCGGCCGAGACAACCGCCGAGGCCTGCGTCGAGGCCACGGAGAACCCGACCGACGTGTCGATGGTGGGAACCGGTGACACGAGCCCGGCGTACTTGTTGCCCGCCGCCGGACGCGCGATCCGTGATGCCCTACGGGAGGCTTCCAGGGTGAGGGCGAAGATGCGGAAGAAGTACGTCGCGTCCGCGAGCGCCCCGCCCGACGCCGCCGCCGTGGCGACGACCGACCCGGGAGCGGCCAGGGCCGTGATGTTGCCGCCGATGATGACCAGCTCCTCTTCCTGGAGGACCTGGAGCATCAGCAGGGCTTCCGCCCGTGCCTTGGCGTCTTCGTAGTTCTCGCCTGCGATCTCGGCTTCCCACGTGACATCTCCGCCGCGCCCGTAAGACCGGTACGCGACGAGTTTGTCGGCGAGGGTGAGCGCGAACTTCTGGGCCTTCGTGCCTTCCGGCGCGAAGAACTTCGCCGTCGGGGTAACGGCTGTGATGACCTTGAAGTTGTTCGAATTGCCCTTGATGGTCTTCCGGCTTATGGACTGCCGGAAGGGCGAGAGCAGCGGCACGAGCAGCCCGGCCGGGGCTTCGACGTTGACTCCTGTGAGGTTCGTCGAGACCTGGACGGTGGCTTTCTCGAGGTCCGCCTTCTTGAACGCGTCGCGTGCTTTCGCGAGCGTCTCGTTGGTGATGGCGTCGAGGGTTCCTACAGAGCGTGTTCTCCTTGTCGGTTAAAGCCGTCGGTCCCCGTCAGCGCGGCATCGCCGAGGCGGCCAGTTTCAGCGTCACCTCGCGATACGCGGCATCGGAGAGCGTCGGCTTGAGCTTCGTGAGAACGTCCTGCGCGAACTTCTGCGCATCGGCCGCGGACACCGGAGAATGCGACTCCGATGGGATCTCCGTGCCGAGGGTTTTCTCCACACGCCGGACGGGTGTCCCGATGGCCGCGGGCGTGCTTTCGACGGCCGCCAGGCGAGACTCCAGGGCCTTCACCGCGCTCTGATGCTCGGTCTTCGCCTTCTGCACGGCGTCGTCCACGGTCTTTCGGACCGTCTCTGCGACTCCGTCTTTCAAGGCTGCGACCTGGTCGGTGAGCGCCTTCGTGAGGGTTGTCTGGGCGTTGAGAGCGTTGAGTACGGCCTTGCCGGTCTCCGCGGCCACGTCGCCGGACGGCGGCGCTGGGCCTGCGGGAGGATCGGTTGCGGCCGGGGTTGCCGGTGCTGCGTCGGCTTTCTTCTCGGGGGATGGGGCCGGGACAGGATCCGCAGGCTTGGGATCGGCGGGCGCCGCATCTGGCGCCGGGGGTTCCCCCTCCCCTTCCTTCTTCAGGGGCGCCGCTCCCTTTGCCGGGTCCACCGCGGCCGCGATGGGCACCGGTGCCGCGATGCTCGCGCTCGCCAGGACGTCGCGCGCGGTGTACGCCGCCCAATTGATCTGCGAGAGCGCGTCCACCAGCTCATGCATGTCCCAGGTCGTGCGATCCGGAGGCAGCAGCGCGAAGTTCGAGAGGACCTCCTGGAGCTTCGCCTTGACCTCCTCGATCCCCTCGATGGCCGCCCGCGCTGGCGCTGCTGCTTCTGACGGGACGTCGCCCTTCTGCAGGGCGGCGAGTGTCTTCAACGCCGCGTCGAGGGCCTTCACCTTCTCCAGGCGCTCGGCGGCCTTGAACTTCCGCAGCTCAGGTTCAACACCTGCGGCGCGCAAATACTCGAACTGCGCCGAGGGGATGCAGGGGCTGTCGACGAGGGAGACCTCGGCGGGCTTCGCCTCATAGCGCTTCGCCGCCGACTCTCCGAACTTGATCGCCGGGTCGTCCCAGCGCTTTACGTAGTCCCCGCCGATCGAGAACCCCGTGTAGCAGCCGGTGGCGCACTTCTCCTGCTCGTCGCGGTCCACGACGTGGAAGGCCATCTCGAATCGTTTCTTTTCGGGGACTGCGGCGAACTCGATCCCGCGGCCGGCGACCTTCGCCGTATGCATGACGCGGAGGTTGCCGACGTTTTTCCCGTCGGTGGCCTTCTTGAACTCGTCGGACCAGGCCTGGAAGTGCGGGAGGGATTTGTCGAAGTCGAGGATCTCGCCGGACTTGTCAAGCTCCTCGGCGGCGATGACGCCGGTGGCGATGTTGCGCTCAGCGTCGTACTTCGTGAGGGGGAGAAACAGTCTCAGAGTCTGCGTCTTTACAGGTCAACCTCCTGCGGGGCTGTCGCCCGCCTCGAATGCCGTGTCATTTCCCGACGAACCGCGCGCCCCACGTGAAGCCGTCCGAGCCGCCGAAGGTGCCGCCGTAGGTCACGCGCAGCCGCAAGTACCGGCAGGCCAGGTGCTTGTAAATGGCTCTCCACGATCCCGGGACGCTCCCGGTCCCCGCGCCGTTGACCACATTGCGCTTGTTGTTGCGCGCGGTGAACTCGCCCGATTTCAGTTCGTTGTCGTGGTACAGGTCGAACGCCGTCCAGAGAGTGTCGTCGGGCTGATGCTCCGGATCGTCGTCGGTTGTCTGAGCCCAGATCACTGTGCTGATACCCGAGCCGACAGCCGCTGGCATCCGCACGCATACCGCCCCCTGCCGAAAGCGCCCGACGTCGTACCAGTTGGTGGGGCCCGGAAACAGCGTTGGGTTCTTGAGCCCCATGCCCACCAGTTCGAAGGCGTCGTGGGTCGTCGGAGGAACGATGATCGGCATGGTTCACTTCCCCACCAGGACGACCGAGAAGCTGAAAGACGGCGTTGTCCCCGAGATGGCCCACACCGCCCGGATCATCTTCGCGGCCAGGCGCTTGTAGAGCGCCAGGAACTGGTGCGCTCCGGTCGCGGTGTGGAGCGTCGTGCCCGTGACGTTCCGGCGGTTGAGCGCGGCGTCGACTTCAGCGCCGGAGGTGGAGGTTTTCCCCTGCTGGTCGGATGGCAGGTCGTACCAAGTGAGCCCCTCGTCATCTGACCCCTGCAACCAGACGGCGAGGCCTTCGCCGCCACCGAATGTCCCGGAGCCTGCGGTGATGT
>Ga0137326_1000396_pt1 | contig 15374 bp, 10 predicted proteins | sample EasRivERMZT500_2_FD_102292 | JGI IMG/M metagenome (GOLD analysis project Ga0137326, IMG submission 102292) | Soil microbial communities from meander-bound floodplain in the East River, Colorado, USA - East River MetaG ERMZT500_2 | ecosystem: Environmental > Terrestrial > Soil > Floodplain ... | reverse complement strand
GTGCCGAACGCCACGGCGATCTGCACACCAAAGCCGCCGACGCCGCCGGCGCCGACGAAAACGACGAGCTCGCCGCGGCGCAACCCGGAGCGGCGGATCGCCTGGAACGGCGTCGTGATCGCGTCGGCGAGCACCGCGAGCTCGACGAGGTCGACCGGCGCGCCGCGCAGGTCGTCCGGCACCGGGCAGAGGCCGCGCGCCGGGACGCGCACGTGGCTCGCGAAGCCGCCGTGGACGTCGTTGCCGGGGAAGATCTGCTTCTTGCAGATCGAGCCGCGGCCGGCGCGGCAGAGGTCGCATTCGCCGCACGGCAGGACCGCCGGCACGACCACGGCGCGGCCGCGCCACTCCCCGGCGCCGGCGCCGCAGTCGACCACGCGGCCGCTGATCTCGTGGCCGAGCGTGAGCGGCAGCTTGCCGCGCGTCGGAACGCCCTCGTCGAGGTAGCCGAGGTCGGTGTGGCAGATGCCGCAGCCGGCGACCTCCACCACGACCTCGCCCGCTCCGACCGACGGCTCCTCGCGCACGGCGCGCTCGAGCGGCCGTCCCTGCGCCGTCATCTGCCAGCAGTCGACCCGCATCGTTCACTCCCCGACGCGCGCGACGCGCCGGCTCTCCGGTCGCGCTCGCGCCGCGTTTCGCAAACGGCGGCGCGACGCCACGCCGCCCGGCCCGGCGGCGGGGAAAAGAGCACGATGCTGCTCATCCGGAGCGAACGACCGCGGTCGTCTTCGCGGAAAGGACGGGGGGAGTTGCCCACCACAGGCGAAAAACCCCCACCGGAGGGGTCATTCGGCGGTGGGCAACATGGTGCCCGAGCTGGCGCCCCGGCGCGCGGATCGAGGGGCGATAAGCTCCGGAGTTCTCGCGATGAAGGAACTCCCCGACGAACTCCGCCGCCAGCTCGGCCGCGCGATCACGCGCCGCACCTTCCTCCGCCGCGCGAAGCTCTCGCTCGGCGCGATCGCGCTGGGAGAGCTGATCGGTTCGCGGAAGAGCGCGCTCGCCGCGGGTCCGCAGCAGGACGTCTTCTCGCTCGACCACCCGCTCGCCGTCCGGCCGCCGATGTTCGCGCCGAAGGCGAAGGCGGTGATCTACGTCGACATGGCGGGCGCGCCGCCGCAGCACGACCTCTTCGACTGGAAGCCGAAGCTGGTCGAGATGCACCTGAAGCCGTGCCCCGATGAACTGCTGAAGGGCCAGCAGTTCGCGTTCATCAAGGGGCGGCCGCTGATCCTCGGCTCGCCGTACGAGTTCGCGCAGCACGGGCAGTCGGGCGCGTGGGTGAGCGAACTGCTGCCGAACCTCGCGACCGTCGTCGACGACCTCTGCATCGTGAAGTCGATGCGCACCAGCGAGTTCAACCACGCGCCGGCCGACCTCTTCATGCACACGGGCGACCGCAATCCGGGCGCGGCGGCGCTCGGCGCGTGGGCGACCTACGGGCTCGGCAGCGAGAACCAGGACCTCCCCGGCTTCGTCGTGCTGGTGTCGGGCGGCGCCGATCCGACCGCGGGCAAGAGCGTCTGGTCGAGCGGCTTCCTGCCGTCGGTCTACCAGGGCGTGCAGTGCCGCAGCGGCAAGGACCCGGTCTTCTACGTGAGCGACCCGCCCGGCATGACGCGCGCGACGCGGCGCGCCACGCTGGACGCCCTGAAAGAACTGAACGAGCTCGAGCACGCGGAGGCGGGCGATCCCGAGACGCTGACGCGCATCGCGCAGTACGAGCTCGCGTTTCGCATGCAGGTCTCGGTGCCCGAGGTGATGGACCTCTCGAAGGAGACGCCGGAGACGCTCGAGCTCTACGGCGCGACGCCCGGGGCGGCGAGCTTCGCCAACCACTGCCTGCTCGCGCGCCGCATGGTCGAGAGCGGCGTGCGCTTCGTCCAGCTGTTCGACTGGGGCTGGGACGTGCACGGCACCAACAAGGGCGACGACATCGTCACGCAGCTCCCGATGAAGTGCCGGGAGACCGATCGCCCGGTCGCGGCGCTGATCCAGGACTTGAAGCGCCGCGGCCTGCTCGACACGACGCTCGTGATCTGGGGCGGCGAGTTCGGCCGCACCGCCATGAACGAGGCGCGCGACAGCAGCAAGTTCCTCGGCCGCGACCACCACCCGCACTGCTTCACGATGTTCTTCGCGGGCGGCGGCGTGAAGGCCGGCGTCACGATCGGCGCCACCGACGACTTCGGGTACCACGTCACCGACACGCCGATCGACGTCCACGACCTGCAGGCGACGCTGCTCCACCTCCTCGGCTTCGACGCGCACCGCTTCTCGTATCCGTACAAGGGCCTGAACCAGCGGCTGATCGGCCCGGCCGACGACCCGAAGGTGCGGACGGAACTGCTGGCGTGAGCCAAAGAAGGCGGGTCGCTACGCTTCGCCCGATGCGATTCCCATCCCGGCGCAAGCGCCCGCGCGCGAAGAAGGTCGCTCCTGCGCTCGTCGCCGACCCGATCGCCGAGCTGATCGATCCCTATCGCGCGGCCTGGCTCGCGTTGAGTCCGTGGGAGCGCCTGCTCCGTTCGTGGAAGCTGCGCGAACGGCTCGTCGATCCGCAGGCCGTGCACGATGCAAAGACTCTTCCAGACCTTTGACCGCCACGCGGTCCGCTACCTCCTGATCAGCGGACAGGCGGCGGTCCTCTACGGCGCGGCGAGCTTTTCCGAAGACGTGGACGTCTGGATCGATCCGCGCGCGCCGAACGTGCGCGCCTTCCTGGCCGCGCTCGCGGAGCTGGATGCGTCGGTCTACAAGCTGACCCCGCCGATGACGGCCCGCAACGTCGCCTTCGGCCACGCATTCCACTTCCTCGTGCCCGACGGCGCGACTCCGATCTATCTCGACGTCATGCCGCGCCCGCCGCGAGTCGGGACGTTCGCGGCGTCCTACCGCCGTCGGCGGCACCTGGTGTCGGGCGACGCGGCCGTCGAGGTCGTCTCGATCGAGGACCTGATCGAACTGAAGAAGACGCGACGCCTCGCCGACTACGACGTCATCACGACGCTCGTCTCGATCCGTCTGCGCGAGATCCCCGAACGAAGTCGAACGCTGCTCACGTGGGCCGCGAAGAATGCGTTTCGAGCGGAGGACCGGGTGGCCTACCGGGGATTGCTCGGCCAACGCATGACGGCGGCCGCAGGTCAGGCCGAGTTGCTGCGGGAACTCTCGCGACTGCAGAAGCTCGACACCGCGCATTGGTCGCGCGTGATCGACGATCTCCGCCGACTTCGCGCGCGCGGCAGCCTTCTCGAGGAAGGGACCCCCGTCCGCGCGATCCTCTCGTCCTGATGGCGCGACGGGATATCGCCAGAGACATGGTCGAGGAACCATCCCCGCCGCCGGTGCCGAGTCCGCCGCCGCGCCGCACGGTCGCGTTCGGCGAGGCGTTCCGGTTCTGGCTGAAGCTCGGCTTCATCAACTTCGGCGGGCCGACCGGCCAGATCGCGATGATGCACGAGGAGCTGGTCGAGAAGCGCGGTTGGATCAGCGAGTCGCGGTTCCTGCATGCGCTCAATTACTGCATGCTGCTGCCGGGACCGGAAGCGCAGCAGCTCGCGATCTACGTCGGCTGGCTGCTGCATCGCACGCTCGGCGGGCTGGTCGCGGGGATCCTCTTCGTCCTGCCGGGCGCGCTGCTGATGGGGGTCCTGTCGTGGCTCGCGGCGACGCGCGGGCAGCTCGCGCCGGTCGCGGCGGTCTTCTACGGGCTGCGTGCGGCGGTGATCGCGATCGTCGCGGTCGCGGTGATCCGGATCGGCAGCAAGTCGCTGAAGAACGGCGCGATGGTCGCGATCGCGGCGGCGGCGTTCGTCGGGATCTTCGTGCTGCACCTGCCCTTCCCGTTGATCGTGCTCTCGGCGGGCGTGCTCGGTCTCATCGGCGCACGCGTGCGGCCCGATCTGTTCCAGGTCGCGGCGGGCCACGGCGCGAAGGGCGCGCACGTCGTCCTGCACGACGACGACCTGCCGCCGGACCACGCGCGGCCGACGCTGGCGCGGACGCTGCGCGCGCTCGTCGTCGGGAGCCTCGTCTGGATCGCGCCGCTCGCGCTGGTCGCGTGGTGGCGGGGGCGCGACGACGTGCTCACGCAGCAGGGGCTCTTCTTCAGCAAGGCGGCGATGGTGACGTTCGGCGGCGCGTACGCCGTCCTCGCCTACCTGCAGCAGGCGGCGGTCGAGACGTACCACTGGCTCGTGCCGGGCGAGATGCTCGACGGGCTGGGGCTCGCCGAGTCGACGCCGGGGCCGCTGATCCTCGTCACGGAGTTCGTCGGCTACCTCGGCGCCTATCGAAACCCGGGAAACCTGTCGCCGCTGCTCGCCGGCGCGCTCGGCGCGGCCGTCACGCTCTGGGCCACGTTCGCGCCGTGCTTCCTCTGGATCTTCCTCGGCGCGCCGTTCATCGAGTCGACGCGCCGCCAGAAGGCGTTCGCGGCCGCGCTCGCGACCATCACCGCCTCGGTCGTCGGCGTCGTCCTGAACCTCGCGGTCGCCCTCGCGCTGCACACCCTCTTCTCGCGAGTCGGCGAGCGGACGCTCGGGCCGGCGCGCCTGCCGGTCCCGGAGCTCGCGAGCGTCGACCTCTTCGCCGTCGCGCTCGCGGTCGCGGCGTTCGTCGCAATGCGGCGCTTCAAGGTCGGGATCATCCCGGTCGTGCTGGCGAGCGCGGCGATCGGGCTCGCGTGGAAGCTCGGAGTGCGCGCGAGCGGCTGAGCGCAAGGCGCGACGCCCGCTGCGGGCCGCTCGCGCAGCCGTTCAGCCGCCATTCAGGCGCGTCGCCTAACACCTCCCTGGAAACCGGGACCCACACCCGCGAATCGCGCGCCGCCGCGCCACGTGCGCCGCGCAACGGAGGAACGTCATGCACTGGACCCTCGCGAAATGGCTGGCCGTCGGCACGACGACGCTCGCGCTGCCGGTGGCGACGCACGCCGCCTTCCCCTCGTTCTTCGCCGACGGCGACTGCGAGGCCGTCGCGGGCGCGCAGCGGAACGCGGCCGAGGAGCGGGCCGAGGCGGACCTCTGGCTCGCCGCCGCGAAGGCGAAGAACGCCCCCGACGGCGAGGCGGCGGCGCGCGAGGCGGCGGCGCGCGCCGCTTTCGACGAGGCGATCGACCTCGCGCGCGAGCAGTTCCAAGCGCGCGACCAGGTGTGCGAGGTGCTCGGCGGCGGCAAGTACGACCCGGCGCTCTCGCCCGGCGAGTTCTCGACGACGATCGACAACCTCTACTTCCCGCACGTGCCCGGCCAGACGCTCGTCTACGAGGGGAACAGCGCCGAGGGCTTCGAGCACAACGAAGTCACGACCACCTTCAACATCGTGACGATCGGAGGCTTCGCCACGCGAGCGATCGAGGACGTCGTGCTGCTCGATGGCGTGCAGATCGAGCATGCCACCGACTACTTCGCGCAGCGCTCGAACGGCGACGTCTGGTACTTCGGCGAGGTCTCGCGCGAATTCGAGGACGGCTTCCTCGACAGCCTCGAAGGCTCGTGGCGCGCCGGCAAGGACGAGGCGAAGCCCGGCATCGTGATGTTGCAGGACAACCACGTCGGCGACGTCTACCGCCAGGAGTACTTCATCGACGTCGCCGAGGACGTCGCGATGGTGCTCGCCACCGACGAGACGGTGAAGGTGCCGTTCGGCACGTTCCAGAACTGCCTGAAGACGATCGAGTTCGCCGCGCTCGAGCCCGACGTGTTCGAGTGGAAGTTCTACGCGCCGAAAGTCGGCCTCGTGCTCGTCGTCGACCTCGAGACCGGCGACCGGCTCGAGCTGGTCGACGTCTTCATGAAGTAGGCGCGGGTCGCGAGCGGACCGCGCCGCGGCGGCGGAGGAGGCCCGCCGCCGCGCGCGCTCCCCCCTCGCGCGTTCCGGCGGCGCGGCCTACTGTCCCGTCGTCCGGGGTGGCCCGAAGAGAGGGTCCCACGTCATGTCCCGCCTGCTGCTGGTCGAGGACGAGGAGCGGCTCGCACGGTCGCTCGAGGTCGGGCTGCGCGACGAGGGGTACGTCATCGATCGCGCCGCCGACGGCGAGGAGGCGCTCTGGCTCGCCTCCGCGCGCCACCACGACGGCTTGATCCTCGACCTGCGCCTGCCGCGGATCGGCGGCCTCGAAGTGTGCCGGCGCCTGCGCGACCGCGGCGATCGCACGCCGATCCTGGTGCTCACCGCGTGCGACGCGACCGGCGACGTCGTGGCCGGCCTCGACCGCGGCGCCGACGACTACCTGAAGAAGCCGTTCGAATTCGCGGAGCTGCTCGCGCGGCTGCGCGCGCTGGTGCGGCGCGGGTCGGCCGGGACCGCCGTGCGCCTGCGCCTGGCCGACCTCGAGGTCGACACCGCGGCGCGCCGCGTCTGGCGCGGCGGGCGGGAGATCGACCTCACCACGCTCGAATTCCGGCTCCTCGAATTCCTGGTGCTCCACGCCGGCGCGGTGCAGAGCCGCGCCCGCCTCTCCGCCGCGCTGTGGGACGACGAGCTCGGCCCCGACTCCAATGTCCTCGAGGTGCTCGTCTCCAACCTGCGCCGCAAGATCGACCGCGGCGCGTCGCTCTGCCTGCTCCGCACCAAGCGCGGCGCCGGCTACGTCGTGACGGCCACCGCGTCATGAAGCGCCTCTCGCTGCGCTCGAGCCTGACCGCGTGGTTCCTCGGGCTCACGATGCTCCTGCTCGGCGGCTTCTCGGCCACGCTCTATGCGGCGCTCGCGCGCGCGCTGCACGGCGGCGTCGACGCCGAGCTGCTCGCGCGCGCCGAGTCGATGCTCGGCATCTGCGAGTGGGACGAGGAGATCGAGGACGTCGAGTTCAAGCTCTCCGCGCCGCTCGCCGCCGAGCTCGCCGCCGGAAACGCGGGCCGCGGGCTCGCGGTCTGGACGTGGCCGGCGCGCCGCCTGCTGCACCATTCCGGCGGGCCGCTCGGCGAGGAGCCGCCCCGGCTCGCGCTCGCGGACGGCGCAACGCGCGCCGTCGCCTGGGAGGAGCTTCCGGGCGAGCCGCCGCGCCGCGTCTGCACGATGCTCGCGCGCGCGCCGGCCGTCCCGGCCCACGACGACGATCCCGACCACCCCGCCTTCGACGTCGTGGTGCGCACGAGCGAGAGCCTCGCGCCGGTCGACGCACAGCTCGCAAGTGTCCGCTGGCAGGTCGTCGCGCTGACCGGCATCGCGTCGCTCCTCGTGCTGGCGTTCGGCGCGTTCCTCTCGCGCCGCTTCGTGCGGCCGCTGCGCGAGCTCGGCGCGGCGGCGGCGGCGGTCCGCCCGGGCGAGCATACGACGATGCCGCGGCGCGGCACGGGCGACGAGCTCGACGTGCTCGCCGACCAGCTCGATCGTGCGTTCACGTCGCTCGCCGAGTCGCTCGACCGACAGACGCGCTTCACCTCCAACGCGGCGCACGAGCTGCGCAATCCGCTGGCGGTGGTGCGCAACGCGGCGGAGGTCGCGCTGCGCCACGACCGGACGGGCGAGGAGTATCGCCGCTTCCTCGACGACGTGCGCGCGACCGCGCTGCGCATGGGGCGCATCGTCGAGGCGCTGCTGCAGCTCGCGCGGCTCGACGCCGACGGTGCGCGGGCGCGCTTCGAGGTGGTCGACCTGACCGCGGTCGCGCGCGCCGCGGTCGCGACGGCGTTGCCCGGCGCGCTCGTCCGCAACGGCTCCGACGCGTCGGTGCGCGGCCAGGCGGGCCTCTTGAGAGTGCTCGTCGACAACCTCCTCTCGAACGCGCGCGAGCACTCCGGCGGCCGCCCCTCCGACGTCGAGGTCGACGTCGCCGCCGCCGACGGCGGGCGCGTCGCGCTGAGCGTCCGCGACCGCGGTCCCGGCGTCCCCGACGCCGAGAAGCCGCGCCTCTTCGAGCGCTTCTTCCGCGGGAGCGCCGCGCACCGCCACGCCGGCGCCGGCCTCGGCCTCTCGATCGTCGCCGACGTCGCCCGCCTCCACGGCGCCACCTGCCGCATCGAGGACGCCCATCCGGGGACGCGCGTGGTGGTCGAGTTCGAGGCGGCGGCGGGGGCGGCGGCAGAGGCGGGGGCGGGCGCGGGGCAGCGTTCTTAGACGGTGGCGCCGGCGGCGCGCGCCGCTGCGCCGTCATCCCACCTCGACCGGCCTCCACGCCACGACGTCGAGCTGCTCGACCGCGTGCGCCAGCGGCTTCACTCCGGGCGTCGCGAGTCCGTGCGCGGCGAGCATCGAGTTGGTCTCGACCTCGGCCTGCGCGACCTGCAGCGGCCAGTCGGGGTGGTCGACGTCGCCGCGCACGACGCGGCCGTCGGCGCGCTGCGCGTAGAGGCAGAAGCGGGCGGTCAGGAAGTGCTCGAGGGTGCCGGCGCGCGCGAGCTGCACCGGACCGGTCGCGCGCCAGCGCGCCCGGAGCTCCGCGGGCGGCGCGCCGGCGTGGGTGCGCGTCGTCGCGTACTCGACCTCGCCGCCGCGCGCGACGCAGCGCATGCGCGCGTCGAAGTAGGGGAGGTGGAAGCGGGCGCGCGCGACGCGGACGGCGAGGCGGCTCGCGGCGTCGAGGCTGAAGAACCAGACCCCGGGCTTGCCGCCGTGCGTGACGTAGGTGCGGACGTTCGCCTCGGGGAAGGCGGAGAAGCCGGGCGCGCCGGGCAGTCCGCGCGGGCGGACGTTGCTCATGCGGAACGGCACGACGCCGATCCAGGCGCTTCCGGAGTGGGAATCGAGCGCGAGCTCGGGCGGGATCTTCGGGCGCAGGAGCGCCGCGTCGATCGGCCAGTGGAGGAAGAGGAGGTCGCTCCAGCGCATCGCGAGGTCCCATGGACGCGCAGGCGGCGGCCACGGGCGATCGGGGTCGAACGGCGATGTCATGGGCTTCGCGTCGGGCGCGGGACGACTTTTTCAGCGAGCAGCGGGGCGGCGATGATACGAGGCGCGCGGCGGCCGGAGCGACCGCGCCGAATATCATCCCGCCCCGTCCCGCATCCCTGGAGCCTCGGTTGGATCGTCGCGCACTCCTGGCGTGGTTCGCGCTTCCGGTCGGTCTCGTCGCGTGGCCCCTCCTGGCCCAGGACCAGGACAAGCCGGAGAAGGGCGAGAAGTCGATCGCCGAGGACGAGGCGACGACGCCCGAGTTCGCCGGGCTCGTGAACGAGATCGCGAAGGACGAAGTCCGTCCGACCGGCATCTTCGAGACGCCGCACCGTCTGCAGACGTGGCCGACGCTGGTCGCGCGGCCGGCCGGCGGCGCATGGCTGGTCAGCACGGCGTGGGAGCCGGGCACGGGCGACCGCATCGTCGTCCGCGTCCTCGCTCCCGACGGCAACCTCCACCGCCCGCCGGGCGTCGCTTCGCCCGCGCCGCTCGAGGTGGAGGGGCCCGGCTCGAAGACCGGGACGCGCGAAGTCGTGCGACCGACCGCGCTCGCCGACGGCGAGGGGCGGCTCGTCGTCACCTGGACCGAGACGACCGACGCGGGGCCGGTGGTGCGCGCGGCGCGGCTCGAAGGCGAGGCCTTCACGCCGCCCGCGACGCTGACCGAACCGGTCCGCTCCGCCCGCAACGTCGAGCTCGCGCTCCACGACGGTCGCGTCTGGTGCGTCTTCGAGAGCTGGACGCCGCCCGCCGCCGGATCCGACAAGGGCAGCCTCGACGTCGTCCTCGCGCCGTTCGAAGGTGAGAAGCTCGGCAAGGAGCTCCTCGTCGGCGACGGCCCCTTCACCGACCTCGATCCCGTCGCGGCGAGCAGCGGCGGCCGCCTCTGGGTGGCGTGGAGCCGCTACGGCGGGCGCGACTACGAAGTGATGCTGCGCTCCTTCGATCCGAAGAGCGGCGCGCTCGACGCTCCGCTGGACGTGAGCGCGGAGGCGGCGAGCGACGACCTCCACCCCTCGCTCGCCGCGCACCCCGACGGCGACCTCTGGCTCGCGTGGGACCGCATCGTCGACCCCGGCCGCGGCAGCTCCGTCTCGACCAGCTTCGTCGACCGCTACGCGACCGAGCCGTGCGGCGTGTTCGTGATGAGCGCGTGCGTGCGCGGCGGGAAGGTGCTCCTGCCGGAGGGGCGGCGCGGCCTGCCGGCCGGCGTCGTGGTCGGCGCGCCGCAGTTCTCGTGGACCGGCGGCGTGCCCAGGATCGCGATCGGCGGCGACGGCGAGATGTGGCTGGCCTACCGCTACCTCAGGTTCGGGATGTCGGGCGACTGCTACGGCTACGGGACCGTCGCGCAGCGCTGGAACGGCGGCGGCTGGTCGGCGCCGCTCTCCTTCGCGCGCTCGCCCGGCATGCCGGAGGAGCCGGCCCTTCTGGCGACGAAGGAGGGGGCGCTCGTCGCGTGGCAGGGCGACCACCGCCTCGACACCGGCAAGGGGATGATCCCGCTCGGGCTGCACGCGAAGATGAGGCAGTACGTCGACCAGACGCAGCTCGGCGCGAGCAACTGGTTCGGCGAATCGGCGGTCGCGTCGGTGCTCGTCCCCAAGGAGCGTGCGACCGGCGGCGCTGCGCCCGACGCGAAGCGGGTCGAGCGGCCCGATCGATCGACCCCTCCGCACTTCCACCCCGCCGCCGATCCGCTCGCCGACCCCTACGTCACCGGCGCCCGCCACTTCGACGTGCAGAGCGGCGCGACCACCTTTCACGCGTACTGGGGCGACCTCCACCGCCACAGCTGCGTCTCGCGCTGCACCCGCGGCATGGAGGAGCGGCCGTTGCAGCGCTGGGAGCTCGGCCGCGACGCCCACGCCTACGACTTCATGGCGCTGACCGACCATTCCGGGCAGCTCGACGCGTTCGACGCGTGGCTCCAGGACAAGCTGATCCGCCAGCAGCGCACGCCCGACTTCCTGGCCTTGGCGGGCTTCGAGTGGTCGACCACGGCGTACGGCCACCAGAACGTGATCCTGCCCGGCCGGCTCGGCCCGATCGTCGAACCGACCTGCGACCCGACTGCGCTCTACGAGAAGATCACGCCGGCCGACGCGATCGCGATCCCGCACGGCTCCGCCGACCAGGGGCGCGCCGCCGACTTCTCGCGCTGGGACGACGTCCACACCTGCCTGGTCGAGGTCTACCAGGCCATGCGCGGCAGCTACGAGTTCGAGGGCTGCTTCAAGCAGTCGAAGCGCGCGCGCGTGCAGGACTGCTTCGTGCAGGACGCGCTGGCGGCGGGGCGGAAGTTCGGGCTCATCGCGAGCACCGACCACGGCAACGGCTGCGCGTACGCGGTCGTGCTGGCGCAGCGGCTCGACGTCGCCTCGCTCTTCGAGGCGTTCCGCGCGCGGCGCACCTACGCGGCGACCACGAAGGGGATGCTGATCGATTTCCGGATCGACGGCCGGCTGATGGGCGAGGAGGTCGCGTGCGCCGCGCCGCCGAAGCTCTCGGTCAAGGTGCGCGGCGCGGCGGAGCTCGCCGAGCTCGTGATCTTCCGCGATCGCGCGCTCTTCGCGTCGCTCGGGCGCGGCGGCGCGCGCAAGGGCGCCACGCAGGACCTCTCGCTCACGCTCGATCTCGGGCAGAAGCCGCGGGAGGGCGAGACGTGGCAGCTCACGCTCGCGGCGCCCGGCTGCGAACTGCAGCGCGACGGCGGCGTGGTCGCGCTGCATCGCCGCAAACCCAAACCGCCCTACGCGCGCTGGCGCCTCGACGAGGACGGCGGCGCCGCGGCGACCTTCATCTGGCCGGGGTCCTTCACGCCCGACGAGGTCGACCACGTCTACCGCCTCGACGTGAGCGGGCCGCCCGGGTCGAAGCTCACCGTCGCGTGGAGCGGGCAGTCGCGCACCGTCACCTTCGACGAGCTCCTCGCCGGGCCGATCCGCGGCGAGGCGCCGCGCGGCGCCTTCGAGCTCAGCGCGCGCGAGCCCCCGGACGCGCAGGTCGACCTCTCGAAGGGGCTCGGCGTGCGCGAGCTCGAGCAGGCGTGGACCGACGAGACCGCCGCGCCCGGCGCGCACTGGTACTACGCGCGCGCCATCCAGGTCGACGGCGAGATCGTCTGGTCGAGCCCGATCTTCGTGGAGCGGCGCTGATGGCGCGTCGGACGCCATCGCGGCTCGTCCGGCTCGCGCTCGCGGCCGCCGTCGTGGCGCTGCCGCTGGTCGCGCGCGCGATGCAGCAGCGCGGCCGCGCCGGGGGCGGCGGCGGCGACGACGAGACGGCGGGCGGCGGTCCCGCGCAGGTCCGCTTCACCGGACCGACCGTGCCGGCGAGCGCGCGCCTCGAGGATGCGTTGCGCGAGCGCGGTGACCCGGCGCTCGCGGTGCTCTCGGACGGTCGCGTCGTGCTCGTCGCGATCGAGCACAAGGTCGGCACCGGCGACCGGCTCACCGCGTGGTGGCTCGGCCCCGACGGGAAGCCGGGGGAGCGGCCGGTCGCCGTCACGAAGACGGCGGCGCAGATCGTGCGGCCGGCCGCGCTCGCGACGGGGGACGGGCATCTCGCCGTCGTCTGGACGCAGGTGGTCGGCGGCGTCGGGCAGATCTGGTTCGCGCACGGCGACGAGAAGGGCTTCGACCCGCCGCGCGCGCTCACGACCGGCGCCCTGCAGCACCGCCAGGTCGCGCTGGCGCGCGACGGCGGCGGCCGCCTCTGGTTCGCGTGGGAGGAGTGGCGCGCGGCACCCTTCGAGGGGCTCGATGCGAAGCCGCGGCGCGGCTCGTTCGACGTGCTGCTCGCGCCGCTCGAGGACGGCGCGCTCGGCGAGAGGGTCGCCGTCGGCGACGGGCGCGGGAGCGACCTCGACCCGTCGGTCGCGTGCGCGGGGACGGACGTCTGGGTGGCGTGGACGCGCTGGGCGGGGCGCGACTACGAGATCGCGCTGCGCCGCTACGACGCCGCGAAGCGCGAGCTCGCAGCGCCGCTGAACGTCTCCTCCGACGCTCCCGCCGACGACTCCCACCCCGCACTCGCCGCCGGCCCCAAGGGCGAGCTCTGGATCGCGTGGGACCGCGTCGAGGACGGCGCGCGCGGCAGCTCGACGCCGGCCGACCTGCGCGCGAGCGCAGTCGCGAAGGCGGTCGCCCCGCCGCGCGCGAGCGTGCGCGTCGCCTGCGTACGCGTCGGTGAGAGCGGCGAGGGCGGCGCGCCGCGCGTCGCGTGGCCGCGCGTCGCCGGTACGGCCGGCACTGCTGGCGCAGCCGGCGCTGCGGCGACCGACGCGGCGAACGGCCTCCTGCCCGGCGTGCCGTTCCTGTCGCTCGGCGGCGGGCGGCCCCAAGTCGCCGTCGCGACGGACGGCCGGGTCGCGATCGCGACGCGCTGCCTCGCCCGCCGCGGCGCCGGCGGCCGCGCCTACTCCTTCCCGGTGCTGCTCCACGCGATCGACGGCCGCGGCATCGGCGCGCCGCTCTCGTTCGAGGGGAGCGACGGCGGGCTCGAGGAGCCGGCGCTCGTCTGCACGGCGGAGGCGACCCTCGTCGCCTGGCAGCAGGACCACCACGCGGAGAACGAGGCGGGCTCGCTGATGCGGCCGGCGTCGGACGACCACTTCCAGGGTCTCGCGCCGCAGCGCGTCCTGCTCGTCGGCACGCTCGCGCCGTCGGGGCTCGGCCTCGCGCGCGTCGCGACGGCGGCGGTGAAGGGCGCGCCCGCCGCGGCGGCCGACGGCGCGCTCGTGCCAGCGGAGCTGCGCCTCGCGCCCATCCACTTCCATCCGCTCGCCGATCCCGCGGAACCGATCGCGTCGGGCGACGACCACGACCGCATCCAGGTCGGCGCGACGACGTGGACCGTCTTCTGGGGCGACCTGCACCGCCACTCGTCGGTCTCGCGCTGCAGCCGCGGCTTCGAGCCGGGGCCCGACGGCCGCTGGGAGCAGGGGCGCGACGTCTGCCTCTACGACTTCATGGCCCTGACCGAGCACTCCGGCCAGGTCGACGCGCGCGCGTGGTGGCGGCTCGACGCCCGCGGCCAGCTCGAGAACACGCCCGACTTCTGCGCGCTCGCCGGCTTCGAGTGGTCGTCGGGCCTGTACGGCCACGAGAACGTCATCCTGCGCGGCGGGCTCTCGCCGTTCCTGAGCGACCAGCTGAAGGACACCTCGACGCTGCCGGGCCTCTACGCCGCGCTCGATCCGGCGACCGCGCTCGCGATCCCGCACCACCCCGCCGACCTCACGCGGCGGACCAACTTCGCGCGCTGCGACCCGAAGCTCGTGCGGCTGGTCGAGCTCTATCAAGCGCAGCGCGGCAGCTACGAGTTCGACGGCTGCTTCAAGCAGTCGCGCCAGGCGCAGGTCGAGGGCTGCTTCGGGCAGGACGCCGCCGCGCTGCTCGACGTCGGCTTCATCGCGAGCAGCGACCACGGCGAAGGCGCCAGCTACGCGTGCGTACTGTCGGAAAAGCTCGACCGCGAGCACCTCTTCGACGCGCTGCGCGCGCGGCGGACCTACGGCGCGACGGTGAAGGGGATGCTCGTCGACTTCCGCGTCGACGACCATGGGATGGGGGAGAGCTTCGCCGCGAAGGGGCCGCGCCGCGTGCGGCTGAAAGTGCGCGGCGTGCGCGAGCTCGCCGACGTGGTCGTGTTCCGCGACGGCGTGCCGTGGCGCGTGGTCGGCCGCACTGCGCCCGCGGTGAACGGTCCGATCGAGCGCACGCTCACCTTCGACGCGCCGAACGCGAAGGAGACGCTGCAGGCGAATCCGGCGCGCCTGCCCTTCTGGGTGCGCGTGCGCGCCCCGGCGTGCGAGTTCGAGGCGGCGAGCGAGGTGCCGCTCTTCGCGCGCTCGATGCTCCAGGGCGACCTGCCCGTCTGGAAGGTGGCGTCGCACGAGGCGACGTTCACGTGGGCCGCGGGGTACGACGGGTACTGGGAGAAGGCCCTCGCGCGCGTGCGGCTGCGCGGCCCGGCGGACGATCGGGTCACGATCGAGGCGGGCACGGGACCGGCCGACACGGCGCCCTCGTTCACGAAGACGACGGCGCTGCGCGACGTCGCCGGCAAGGTGGCGCGCGGCGACTCGCCGCTCGGCGTCTGGGAGCTGCAGGGGCGCGACTCCTTCGACGGCCCGCTCTCGATCGAGCGGGCGGCCGGCGGCGGCGCGCTCCGCTCGCTCGGCACGCGCGACTTCGAGCAGGAGTGGAGCGACGACGAGCCGCCGCCCGGCCGAGCTTGGTACTACGCCCGTACTGTCCAGGTCGACGGCGAGACGGCGTGGTCGAGCCCGATCTACGTCACGGCGAAGTGATCGAGACGTTGCGCCATGAGCCGGATCGGCGGCAGAATCCGCCGGCGATTCGCCCCGGATCGATCGGGCGATCCCGAGGGAGTCGGTCATGAAGCGTCGAACCGGATTCGCCGTCGCGTGCAGCGCGGGTCTCGTGTCGGCATTCGTCGACCTCCGGGCGCAGGAGTCGAAGCCGCGGATCGACGACAAGAGCCGCAACGAACTCTGGGCCGTC
>Ga0137326_1000385_pt1 | contig 15688 bp, 5 predicted proteins | sample EasRivERMZT500_2_FD_102292 | JGI IMG/M metagenome (GOLD analysis project Ga0137326, IMG submission 102292) | Soil microbial communities from meander-bound floodplain in the East River, Colorado, USA - East River MetaG ERMZT500_2 | ecosystem: Environmental > Terrestrial > Soil > Floodplain ... | reverse complement strand
GGCAGCCGTCCGAGCAGGCGGACGTGGCCGGCGCAGGCGGGATCGGCGGCGAGCGCCTCGACCTTCGCGTACTCGGGCCCGCTGCCGACGAAGAGGAAGACCACCTCGGGGTGGGCGCGCACGATCGGCGGGATCGCGCCGAGGAACTCGTCGACGCGGTGCCACGGGCGGAAGCTGCCGACGAAGCCGACCACGACCTTGCCGCCGAGCAACGCACCGACAGGATGGCGCGCGACCTCGGGGCGGAAGAGTTCGACGTCGACGCCGTTGTCGAGGACGGTGAAGCGGTCGGGCGCGAAGCCGAGCCCGACGTGGTGGTCGCGCACCGCCGGCGTGACCACCGCGTAGCGCCGCCCGAAGCGGCGCAGCACCGCGCGCGCGAGCGGCAGCATCAGCGCGAAGTCCCAGCTCTTCTTGCGGCCGTACTCCGCCTCCGCCTCGAAGAGCCCGTCCCAGTGCGAGACGCACGGAATCCTTTTCCAGCGGGCGAGCAGCACCGTGACCCAGTTGTCGCGATCGACGATCAGGTCGGGCTCGAAGGCGCGGATCGCGCGGAGCTGCGGCCGGATCGAGCGCAGCCCGTCCCACACCAGGATCTTGGTCGCCGGCGCGAGCTCGAAGAAGAAGCGTCGCAATCGTTGCGCGACCGACGGGCGCCGGGTCGGCGCCCCGAGGGCCGTGGGCGCGAGCGCGCTGCCCGCCGCCGCGCCGTCGGCGCCGACGCTCTGCACGCCGCGCGCGTCGAGGTTCAGGAACTCGACGACGTCGCCGCGCCGGCGCAGCGACTCGAACAGCCCCTGCAGCACGAAGTAGGAGCCGGCGTCGTCGAGGACCCGGGCGATGTAGAGGATCCGCATGTCAGTCCGTCGCCGGCTTGCTTTCCCGGAGACGCGCTCTAAGCATTGCCGCGCCCGTTTTCGACCTCGGCCCCGTCCCTCCGTCGCCCGGACTCCCGGAATGCCTGGCCTCCGTATCTCGCTCTTCGCCTCGTTCCTCGCGGTCCTGAGCGGCGTCCTGACCATCGTCCTCTGGTCGATCGGCCTGCGCTGGGTGGCGTTCCTGGCCCTGTTCTGGTGCACCGTGCTCGGGCTCGGCCTGCTGCGGTGGTTCGACGTGCAGGTCGAGAAGCTGCTGCTGTGCACGTTCGTGCTGGCGAACTCGATCCGCATGGACGTGCACGTCGTCTTCTCGAAGAGCGGGTTCGGCTTCCCCCTCGGCCTGGGCGAGGTCGCGCTCGTCTCGCTCCTGATCCTGTGGGCCATCCGCGCCCGGCGCGATCCGCATCCGACGCAATGGCCCAAGCGCTTCGTTTTCCCGCTCGCGCTCGCCCTGTTCGGCGCCGTGATCTCCGTGTTGCAGACGCCCGACCTCCCCACCTGCTTCCGGATGCCGCTCTTCGTCGCCGAGAACTCGCTGCTGTTCTTCTATCTCTGGAACCTGCGGCTCGAGGAGAAGGAGTGGCGCCGCCTGACCGTCGGCATCGCGATCGCGCTCGCGCTCCAGGGGATCATCGGCGGGCTGCAGGGCGCCACGCAAAGCACGCTGGGGCTCGAGTTCTTCGGCTCGACCAACGCTGCGGTCGACACCAAGACGTTCACGAGCTTCAGCCGCGTCGGCGGCACGCTCGGCCAGCCCAACCGCTTCGCCATCTTCGTGAACGCCTCGATCTTCACGACGCTCGCGATGGTCCTGTGGGCGAAGTCGTGGCGCGGCCGGATCGGCTACGTCGTCGTCTTCTGCATGGCGTTCGGCGCGCTGATCATGACGCAGTCGCGCGGCGGCTGGCTCGGCTTCGCCTTCGCCTTCGTCCCGTTCGCCTACTTCGCGCTGCGCGAGAGGATGGCGCGCTTCTTCTCGGTGTTCACGATCGGGTGCATCCTGGGCTCGGGCGCGGTCTTCATCGTCGCGTTCCCGCCGATCTACGAGCGGCTGACCGCGGAGGACCAGAACTCGGCGACTTCGCGCATCCCGATGTCGCTCACCGCGCTCCGGATGATCCGCGACAATCCCTTCGGGGTCGGCTTCACCCAGTACGTCCCGCGCATGAGCGCCTACGACGTCACCCAGGACGGGCTCTCGTACCGGTTCCGCTTCCCGGTCCACAACGCCTACCTGCTGCTGGCGGCGGAGCAGGGCATCTGGGTGCTGGTCGTCTACCTCGTGCTGATCGCCATCTACTACCGCGACGTGATCCGTCTGGTGCTGGAGCCTCCAGGATTCCCGCGCGTGCTCGGGCTCGCCTTCGCGGCCGGCATGCTCGCGGTGCACCTGCACATCAACCTCGAGATCTCGCATGTGATGGTCGACCCGAACCAGTGGTTCTCGATGGGGATGGCGATGTGCGTGCTGCGTCATCTGCGGCGGCGGCCCGCGGAGCAGGCCGTCCCGGCGGTCGGCCACGCGCCACCGCTCACGCTCGGCCCGGGCCGGGAAGGCGTTCCAGCAGCCGGGTGAGGTGGCGCTCGACGGCGCGCTGCAGCGGCGCCTGCTGCTGATTGATGAAGAAGTGGCCGCCCGGGAAGAGGCGCGCCGTGAACTCCGCGGCGGTGTACTGCCGCCACGCGTGCAGGTCGGCGACCGGCGCCGCGTGGTCGTCCTCTCCGCCGAACACGTGCAACGGGCAGTCGAGCGGTGGTTCCGGCCGCGGCACGTTCCACTGGTAGATGCTCATGTCGGCGCGCAGGATCGGGAGCATCAGCGCGAGCAGCTCGGGCACGCGCCACGGCGCCTCGGGCGGCGCGTAGACGCGGCGGATGTGCGCGAGGAACTCCGCCTCGGGCAGGTCGGAGAGCGGCGGGTGCGCCTTGGGGCAGTGGGGCGCGGGCGCGGCGGCGATCAGCAGCAGCTCCGGCTGCGCGAGCCCGCGCCGGCGCAGCTCGCGCGCGGTCTCGAACGCGACCAGCCCGCCGAGGCTGTAGCCGAAGAAGGCGAAGGGGCGGTCGAGCTCGGGCGCGAGCGCCGGCGCGAGCGCCTCGACGAGCGGTTCGATCCGCTGGTGCAGCGGCTCGCGGAAGCGCGTCTCGCGGCCGGGGAACTGCACCGGCAGCACCTCGACCTCCTCCTGGATCACCGCGGTCCATTGGTGGAAGACCGACGCGCCGGCGCCCGCGTAGGGGAAGCAGAAGAGACGCAGTCGCGCGTGCGGCCGCTCGCGGATGCGCAGCAGCCAGCGGTCGGAGGGATCGCCGCTCATTCGCAGCGCTCCGGCGCCGGGCCGGGCTCGGAGAGGAGGCCGCCGAGCGCCTCGAGCTCCTGGTCGAGGAGGCGGTTCACGTCGTCCTTCGAGGCGCCGGCGATCTCGGCGTCGGTGCCCGGCGAAAGCGAAGGCGCAGGCCCGGCCGCCGCCGGCGCGGGCGCGGGCGAAGTCTCCTCGGCGACCTCGCCGAAGAGCTCCTTCTCGAGGCGCGCCGCGAGGCCGCGCACGGTCGGATGGTCGAAGACCATCGTCGCCGAGACGGTCAGCCCGAGGCGCTTGCCGACGCGCCGGCGCAGCTCGACCGTCGTGAGCGAGTTCATCCCCATCTGGAAGAAGCCCTGCTCCTCGTCGACCGCGCGCTCCTTCGGAAGGCGCAGGATCCACGCGACCTCCTCCGCGACGCAGCGGCGCAGAAGGAGGCGGCGTTCGGCGTGCGAGGCGCGCTCGAGCTCGGCGCGCCGCTGCGCTGCGTCGCCGGCGTCGGCGCCGGGCGCGACGTTGGGCCCGGCGGCTGGCGCCGCCGGTGGCGCGGTCGCGACCTCGGAGAAGAGGCTCGCCGGCGAGCCGGGCGGGAGCTGCTCGAGGAAGCGCGGCCAGGCGACCGGCACGATCGCGACGACCGGCCGGCGCTGCGCCATCGCCCATTCGAGCGCGTCGAGCGCCGGCGCCGTCGCCATCGCGTCGAAGCCGCGGGAGCGCAGGCCCGCGAGGATCGCCTCGTCGCGCGCGAGCCCGACCTCGGCCCACGCTCTCTAGAGGACGGAGAGGGTGGCAAGCCGCTGCGCGCGCCGCGCCTGCGCGAGCGCGTCGAGCCACGCGTTGGCCGCCGCGTAGTTCGCCTGTCCGAACGAGCCGATCAGCGCCGCGGCCGACGAGAAGAGGACGAAGTGGTCGAGCGCGAGGCCGCGCGTGAGCCGGTGGAGGTTCGCGCCGCCGTGGAGCTTCGAGGCGAGCACCTTCTCGAAGTGCTCCCAGCCCTGGCGCTCGAGCGCGACGTCGTCGACGACGCCCGCGGAGTGGAAGACGCCGCGCAGCGGCGCGTCGGCGCCGATCCTGGCGAGGACGCGCGCGAGCGCCGCCTCGTCGGCGACGTCGCACGACTCGGCGGCGACGCGGCAGCCCTTTTCCCCGAGAGAGGCGAGGCGTGTGCGCGCCTTTTCATCCGGAGCCCGCCGGCCGAGCAGCACGAGGCGGCGCGCGCCGCGCGCGGCGAGCCGCTCGGCGAGCTCGAGGCCGATGCCGCCGAGCCCTCCCGTGACGAGGTAGGTCGCGTCGGCGCGCAGCGCGAGCGGCGCGGCGGCCGTGGCGGCGATCGGGCCGATGCGCTGGACGAATCGCTCGGCGCCGCGCAGCGCGACGCGCTCTTCGCGTAGCTCACCATTCAGCTCGCGCGCGAGCGCCGCCGCCGCCGCCTTCGCGTCGAGCGCGGGGTCGAGGTCGATCAGCCCGCCCCAGATCTCCGGCGCCTCGAGCGCGAAGCTGCGGCCGAGGCCCCACAGCGTCGCCTGCAGCGGCTCGAGCGTCTCGCGTCCGGTCACGCCCTGCGCACCGCGCGTGACGACGCGCAGCCGCGGTGAACCGGGCAGCGCCGCGCGCGCGAGCTCCTGCGCGAGGCGCAACGCCCCCTCGCACGCCTCGCGCGCTCCGGCGGAGAGCGTCGCTGCGGAAAGATCGCCCGACGTGACGGCGACGCCGCCCAAATGGACGACGCCGCACAGCGGCGCCGGACCGAGCTCGCGCAGCCGCTTCGCGAGCGCCGATCCGTCGCGCAGCTCGGCGGCGGGCGCGACGACGCAGGTCGCGCCGCGCGCCGCGAGCGCGGCGGCGAGCTCGGCGCCGAAGCCCGCGCGGTCGGCGACGACGAGCCAGCGGCCTGCCGCTCCCTCTTGCGGCTTCGCTTCCTTCACGACGACCCAGCGCGGCTCGTGCAGCCAGTCGGCCCAAGGGGCGCGGCTCTTCGCGGCGCCGCCCGTCGCGCCGTCGGGAGCAGGGGCGACCGCGATCGGGAAGCTCTCGCGCTGGAACGGATAGGTCGGCAGCGCCGCGGCGTCGCGCCGCGCGCGACCTTCGACTGCATTCCAGTCGACGAGCGCGCCACGCACGTGCGCGCGCACGACGGCATGCAGGAAATCGACGCAGCGGAGTGCGCCCCACTGCAGGCTGGGGATGACCCTTTCGGGAGATCCCGGAGCGCCGTTCGTCGCGCTCACGCCCGCCGCCTCCGTCGTTGCGCTCCCCATATGTATGTGGAAGGAACGGGATCCCGAGGCGTCCGGCCTGGGCGGCGCGGCGGGAGAGGAGATTCCCCGAGCGACGCGCATCCACCACGCGGGGGTCGCGATCTCCTCGCCGACGTCGGCGTTCGTCGCACCCGAGCGGATCTTGCAACGAGGCGGCGAGAAGCTCGTCGCGGCGATCCGGCGTGACAGTTCGATGTCGTCGTGCGCGCCGCGCCGCGCGAACGCGACCGACCATTCGAGCGCGTCCTTCCACGGGATGACGCCGGCGTCGACGGCGGCCGCGAGCTCGCCGATGCCGCTGCCCGCGACGAAGTCGGGCGCGACCCCGAAGGCGCGCCACGTCTCGGCGAGCGCGAGCGCGAGCGCGAGCGTCGCGGAGAGGTCGAGGGCCGCGTCCTTCGGCGCCGCTCCGTCGAAGCCGAGCCGCGCGACGAGCGAAGTCCCGAGCCGCGGATCGAGGACGGCGGCGCAGCGCGCGAGCGCGTCGCGGAACGGCGCTGGTCAGCGCGCGAGCGCGTCGCTTCCGGCCGCAAGCGCCGCGAGCGACGCGGGGAACGTGAAGCCGATCTCGGGCGGCTGCGCTTCGTCTCGTCGACCGCGCAGGACGCCGGCGCCACCGCGTCCGAGCGCCGCCTCGCGCAGCCGCTCGCGCAGGTGCGCGCGGTCGTTCGCCGGAAGCGCGAGGCGCTCGGCGAAGTGCGTCCGTCCGATCGCCGCGACGTGGCAGACGTCGGCGAGCGCGACGTCGGGATGCTCGTCGAGCCAGCGGCCGGCACGTCCGGCCGCGTCGCGCAACGCCGCGTCGTCGCGTCCCGACAGGAGCAGCACCGGCTCCATTTGCAGGAGCGTCGGCTCCGGCGCGCGCTCCGCCGCCTTCGGCGCCGCCTCGAGGACGACGTGCACGTTGGTGCCGCCGAGGCCGAAGCTGCTGAGCCCGGCGGCCGGCGCGCGCGGCCCGTCGGGCCACGGCACGCAGCGCGTCGGCACCTCGACCGGGATCTCGTCCCACGCGATGTGGGGATTGGGCGTCACGAAGTGGAGCGACGGCGGGATCACGCGGTGCTCGAGCGCGAGCACCACCTTGAGGAGGCCGGCGATGCCGGCGCCCGCTTCGAGGTGGCCGATGTTGCTCTTCACGGAGCCGACGTAGAGCGGCCGCTCGCGCGTGTGCGCGTCGTAGACCGCGTGCAGCGCCCGCATCTCGATCGGATCGCCGAGCGACGTGCCGGTCCCGTGCGCCTCGACGTAGGCGAGGTCGGCCGGATCGACCGCGCCGTCGGCGAGCGCGCCGCGGATCGCCGCCGACTGCGACGGTCCGCTCGGCACGGTGAGCCCGCCGCTCGCGCCGTCCTGGTTGATCGCGACGCCGCGGATCACGGCGTGGATGCGGTCGCCGTCGGCAAGCGCGTCGGAGAGGCGGCGCAGCAGGACCACGCCGCACCCCTCGCCGCGGCCGTAGCCGTCGGAGCGCGCGTCGAACGACTTGCAGCGGCCGTCGGGCGCGAGCGCCTTGATGCGGCAGAGCCCGAGCATGATCGCGGGCGAGGTGAGGACGTGGACGCCGCCGACGAGCGCCCGCTCGCAGTCGCCGGAGCGCAGGCTCTGCACCGCGAGCTGCAGCGCGACCAGCGACGACGAGCACGCCGTGTCGACCGCGAGGCTCGGCCCGTTCACGCCGAGGAAGTAGGAGAGGCGGCCGGCCGTGATGCTGAGCGTCGTGCCGGTGAGCGAGTAGAGGTCGATCTCGTCGGGCGCGCGCGCGCCCGAGGTGTTCCACGGCCCCTCGTCGAAGCCGCACTGGCCGATGAAGACGCCGGTCCGGCTGCCGAAGAGGCGCGCCGGCGGCAGGTTCGCGTCCTCGAGCGTCTCCCACGCGACCTCGAGCAGGAGGCGCTGCTGCGGGCTCAGGTTCGCGACCTCGCGCGGCGAGATCGAGAAGAAGCCCGGGTCGAAGCCGTCGACGCGATCGAGGAACGCGGCCGAGCGCGTGTAGATGCGGCCCGGCTGGTCGGGGTCGGGGTCGTACCAGGCGTCGATGTCGAAGCGGTCGCGCGGCACCTCCCGCACCGCGTCGACGCCGTCGCGCAGGAGCTTCCAGAAGCCCTTGGGGTCGGGCGCGCTGGGGAAGCGGCAGCCGTAGCCGACCACCGCGATCGGCTCGCGGCGCGCCGCTTCGAGCTCCTTCACCCGCGCCTTGAGCGCCCGGATTTCGACCAGCGCCTTGCCGAGCAGCTCCTTCGGTTCCGGACCAGCCATCCTCAACTCTTCTCCGTCTTTTCCGAGGTCTCGCCGAGCTCCTGCGCAAGCAGATCGGCGAGCTGGTCCTCGCTCAAGCCGGAAAGCTCGGCGGCGGCGACGGCTTCGGCGGGCGCGGGGGCCGGCGCGGCGGCAGGCGACGCCGGGGCCGCCGCGGCGGCGCCGAGCAGCTCGCCCGAGAGGTAGTCGACGAGCGCCTCGAGCGTCGGGTAGTCGAAGAGGAGCGTGGAGGGGAGCGCGCGTTCGACGCCGCGCTCGAGCCGGTTGCGCAGCTCGACCGCCATCAGCGAGTCGAGTCCGAGGTCGAAGAGGCGCTGGCGCGGCTGGATCCGCTCCGCGTCGGAGCGACCGAGCACCTTGCCGATCTGCACGCGCACGTGCGTCGTGATCGCCGCGACCGCCTCGGGCCGCGCCTTCCCGACGAGCGCCTGCTTCAACCCCGGCTCGCGCGCCGTCGCGGCGCCGGCGCCGAGCTCGGAGAGGAAGCGCGCGATGCCGCCGGCCGAGACCTGCGCCAGGTACTTCGACCAGTCGACGTCGACCGCGACCACCTGCCCGGCCGGATCGCGCAGCAGCCGCTCGAGCCGCGCCATGCCCTCGTCGGGCGCGACGTACTGCACGCCGCGCGCCCGCCAGCGCTCCTGGTCGGCCTCCTTGAGCCCGGCGGCGAGCCCGCCGTCGGCCCACGGCCCCCAGTTGATGGCGAGCCCCGGCAGCCCGCGCGCACGACGCGAAACCATCAGCGCGTCCAGGAAGGCGCTGCCGGCGGCGTAGTTGCCCTGGCCGGTCGAGCCGAGCACCGACGCGGTCGAGGAGAACGCGACGAAGTGGTCGAGCGCGAGCGGCAGCGTCTGCTGGTGGAGGTTCCAGGTGCCGGCGACGCGGGCGGAGAGCACCGTCTTGAAGCGCGCGAGGTCCTGTCGCACCAGGATGCCGTCGTCGAGCGCGACCGCGGCGTGGAAGACGCCGCGCAGCTCGGGGCCGCGCTCCTTGATGCGCCGGAACAGTCCGGCGACCGCGTCGGCGTCGGCGAGGTCGACCGACTCGACGTGCACGGTGACGCCGCGCGCTTCCAGTTCGCGGATCTCCCGCGCGGCGCGCTCCGACGGCGCCTTGCGTCCGACCAGCACGACGTGGCGCGCGCCGCCGTCGGCGAGGCGTAGAGCGGTGCGCAGGCCGAGTCCGCCGAGCCCGCCCGTGACGAGCCAGGTCGCGTCGCCACGGAAGCGCGCCGTGGCGGCCGAGAGGACGATCTTCCCGGTGTGCTTCGCCTGCGCCATCTGGCGGAACGCGTCGCCGGCGCGCTCGAGCGGGAACTCTTCGTGGATCGGCAACGGCTCGAGATCGCCACGGTCGACTTGGGCGAGGATCTCGGCGAAGCGCTCGCCGACGCGCTCGGGCTGCTCGAGGGCGGCGCGCTCGAGGTCGAAGATCGTGTAGGCGACGTCGGGCCGGCGGCGGCGCACGTCGTCGGGCGCGAGCAGCTCGATCTTGCCGATCTCGACGAAGCGGCCGTCCGGCGCGAGCAGGTCGAGGCTCTTCGAGGCGAACTCGCCGCGCAGGCTGTTCAGCACGACGTCGACGCCGCGCCCGCCGCTGTCGCGCCGGATCGCGTCGGCGAAGTCGAGCGTGCGCGAGTGGTAGAGGCGGCGCACGCCGAGCTTCTCGAGCGCGGGCCACTTCGCCGGGCTCGCCGTCGCGAACACCTCGGCGCCGGCGCGCAGCGCGAGCTGCACCGCCGCGAGCCCGACGCCGCCCGCCGCGCAGTGGATCAGGACGCGCTCGCCCGCCTCGAGATGCGCGACGTCCTGGAGCCCCCACGCCGCGGTGAGGAAGGCGATCGGCAGCGTGGCCGCCTGCGCCGCGCTGATCCGCGCCGGCCGCCTCGCGACGAAGCGCGCCTTCGCGACGACGTGGCTGCCGAGGCTGCCCGGTGCGAGCGCCGCGACGACGTCGTCGCCGGCGCGCACGTGCGTCACGCCGGCGCCGACCGCGACGACCGTCCCGGCGCACTCGTGGCCGAACGGCAGGTCGGACGCCCGCTCGACGCCTTGCGAGCGGACGTAGTCGCCGAGCATGCCGAGCGCGCTCAGGACGTCGCGGAAGTTGAGCCCGGCCGACGCGACCGCGATCTCGACCTCGCCCGCGTCCGGCGTGCGCCGCTCGGTCGAAACGAGCTGCAGCGCCTCGAGCGATCCGTAGGCGTCGACGCGCAGCGCGGTCGGGCGCTCCGCAGCCGAAGGCGTGGGCGCCGCGGGCGGCACATGCCGCGCGAGGCGCGCGACGAGGCGCTGCCCGACCCGGAAGGCGACCTGCGTGTCGCCGTCGTTCTGCACCATCTCCTGCAGCAGCGCCGCCATCGACCCGGCCGGATCGCCTGGATCGACGTCGACACTCGTGCAGCGCGTGGCGGGATGCTCGAGCTCGATGACCTTGCCGAGGCCGGCGAGGCTCGCCTGCCCCGCGTCGGGCAGGTCGCCCGGCCGCGCCGCCTGTGCGCCGCGCGTCACGAGCCAGAGGCGCGGCGAAGTTCCGAGCGCGGCGCGCTCGAGAGCCTGGACCACGTGCAGGACGCCGCCGAGCCGTCGCTCCTGCGCCCGCAGGATCTCGGCGGCGGGCGTCGCGTCGGCCGCCGCGGGCGCGAGCGCGCGCAGGTCGACGATCTGCGTCGGCGCGGCGCCGCGCTTCGAAAGCTCCTGCAGCAGCGCGAGCGCGTCCTCGGGCCGCGTCGGGTCGAGCTCGAAGCCGCCGTCGGCGCGCGCCGCGAAGGCGCTTCCATCGTGCGCGAGCGCGACCTTCTGGTCGCGGCCGGCGAGGAGCTGCGCGAGCTCGCGCCCTTCGGGCCCGTCGCCCGCGAGCACGAGCCAGGTTTCGTGGCGGCGCGCCGCGTCGTACTCCTGGACCGGGCGGGCGCGCCACGCGATCTCGTAGAAGCCGCTCGTGCGCGCGCCGTCGCCGGTCGCGAGCGCCGCCGCATCGACCTGGCGCAGCTTGAGCCCGCGCGCCTCCGCGACCGGCGCGCCCTGGAGGTCGAGGATGCGCACGTCGGCGGTGAGGAGCGTCGACGCGCTCGCCCGCTCGCCGCGCAGCCGGACCAGGCTCAGCACGGGGCCGGAGTGGGGGCGGAGCTGCGAAAACTCCTCGAGCCCGATCGGCAGGTAGAGCGACGTCGGCGCGCCGGCCGGCAGCGCCGCCATCACGGCGTGGAGGCAGCCGTCGAGCTGAGCCGGCGAGAGCGCACCATCGTCGTTCCCGCGTCCGCCGAGGTTCGCGAAGTTCGCGACCGTGGCGAGCGCGACGCCCGGCCCGACCGCGAGCTTCTCGATCGAGCGGAACGCCCCGGCGTAGGCGTAGCCGCGCTTCGCGAGCCCTTCGTAGAAGTCGGCGGCGGCGAGCTCCTTCAGCTTCGACCGCTCGGCGGCGAGGTCGACGGGCGCGCTCGCGCCGCGGCTCGCGGCGCCGAGCTCGCCGCTCGCGTGCTGCGTCCAGGACGACGCTCCGTCCGATCGGCTGAAGGCCTGGAAGCGGCGCGTCCCCTTCGCGTCGGCGGCGGAGAGCACGAGCTGCACCGTCGCGAGCTCGTCGCCGAGCGCGAGCGGCGCCGGCCAGCTCACTTGCCGCAGCGCCGGCGCCTCGACGCCGGCCGCGCGCGCGACGAAGCGCGCCAGCGCGAGCCACGCCGCGCCCGGCACGAGCGGCCGGCCCGCGACCTCGTGGCCGTCGAGCTGCGCCGGGATGCCGCGCATCCAGCGCGCCTCGAACTGCGGCTCCGGAAGCGGCGAGGCGAGCAGCGCGCCCGCCCACGGTCCGCCGCCGGCGCTCGCCGCGCTGCCCGCCGCCGCGCCGGTTCCCGCGTGGGTCGCGTCCTTGAGCCAGAAGCGCTTGCGCTGCCACGGGTAATGCGGAAGCACGGCCGCGTTGCGCCGGCCGGGATAGATCCGCTCGAGCGGCAGCGCCGCGCCGTTCGCGTGGAGCTTGCCGAGCGTCTCGAAGAGCGCGATCGCGTCGCCTTTCTCGTGGTGCAGCGACCCGAGCACGAGCGCTTGGTGCTGCCGCGCCTCGATGCACTGCGCGATGCTGTTCTCGAGGATCGGGTGGGGGTCGATCTCGAGGAAGGCGTCGGCGCCGTGCTCGATCAGCGTGTCCATCCCTTCCGCGAAGCGGACGGTCGCGCGCAGGTTGGTCGCCCAGTAGGCGGGGGTGAAGTCGCCGGGCTGCGCGAGGTCGCCGCGCACCGTCGACACGATCGGGACCGCGGGCGCCTGCGCCGTGATGCCTTGGACCGCGGTCTCGAGCTCGCCCTGGAACGCCTCCATCTGCGGGCAGTGCGACGCGAACTTGACGCGCAGCTCGCGGAAGAAGGCGTTGCGCGCCAGCAGCTTCGCGAAGATCTCGTCCATGCCGCGCGACTCGCCCGCGATCACGATCGACTTCGGGCCGTTCTGCGCGGCCACGGCGACGCGGCCGACGTAGGGCTCGAGCAGGCGGTCCACGTCGGCGCGCGGCAGCCCGACGGCGGCCATCTTCCCCTTGCCGGTCGCCTGCTCGAGGATGCGGCCGCGGTGGTAGATCACCTTCACCGCGTCTTCGAGGGAGAGCGCGCCGGCGACGTGCGCCGCCGCGACCTCGCCCATGCTGTGGCCGAGCACGAGGTCGGGCTCGACGCCGAGCTCGCGCCAGAGCGCCGCGAGTCCGACCTGCATCGCGAACATCGCCGGCTGCGCGATGCCGGTGTCGTCGATCTTCGAGGCGGCCTCTTCGGCGCCCATCTCCTTCAGCAGCGACCATCCGGCGAGGCCGCGGAAGATCTCGTCGATCCGCTCGAGCTTGCGGCGGAAGACCGCCTCGTCGCGCAGGAGCTCGCGGCCCATCGCCCACCACTGCGGCCCCTGGCCCGAGAAGAGGAAGGCGATGCGCCGCTTCGCGCCGGGGAGCGCCTCGCCCGCCTGCGCGGTGGGGGAGGACTCGTCGGCGAGCCACTGCGAGAGGTTCTCGCGCAGCTCCGCGGGCGTCCGGCCGACCACGGCGAGGCGGCGCTCCATCGGCGTGCGCCGGTGCAGCAGGGTCGAGCAGAACTCCTCGAGGCGCGGCGGCGCGACGTCGGCGAGGGCGCGCACCGCGTCGGCGGCGACGACGCGCAGCGCCTCGGGCGTGCGCGCCGAAAGCGCGACGAGATGGGGGCGCGACGGCAGGCGCGTCGACTCCTCGTCGACCTCCGCCTCGCCCGACTCCTCGAGCACGACGTGGGCGTTCACGCCGCTCAACCCGAACGAGCTGACGCCGACGCGCAGCGGCCCGCCGCGCCCCTCGAGCGGGGTGCGCTTCGCCGCGACGCGGATCGGGTGGTCGCCCCACGCGAACTCGGGGTTGGGCGTCTCGAAGTGGAGCGAGGGCGGCACCTCGCGGTGGCGCAGGATCTCGACCGCCTTGATGAAGTTGACGATGCCGGCCGCCGAGTCGAGGTGGCCGACGTTGGTCTTGGCCGACCCGATCAGCAGCGGCGCGTCGGCCGGACGCCCCGCGCCGTAGACCTCGGCGAGGCTCGTGAGCTCGATGGGGTCGCCGAGCCGCGTGCCGGTGCCGTGCGCCTCGACGTAGGCGACGCTCGCCGGCGGCACGCCCGCACGCGCGAGCGCCTGGCGGTAGAGCTCCGCCTGCGCCTTGGGATTGGGGATGGTGAGGCCGCCGCTCGCGCCGTCGTGGTTCACGGCCGAGCCGCGGATCACGGCGAGCACGCGGTCGCCGTCGCGCACAGCGTCGGCGAGCCGCTTCAGCACGACGACGCCGGCGCCCTCGCCGCGCACCATGCCGTCGGCAGCGGCGTCGAAGGCGCGGCACTGGCCGCTCGGCGACATCACCTTCGCCTTGCAGAGGAAGACGCTCACCTCGGGCGAGAGGATCAGGTTCACGCCGCCGGCGAGCGCGAGGTCCGACTCGCCCGAAATCAGGCTCTGGCAGGCGAGGTGGATCGCGACGAGCGACGAGCTGCAGGTGGCGTCGATCGTGAGGCTCGGGCCGGTCGCTCCGAGGAAGAAGGAGAGGCGGCCGGCGATGAAGCCGCTGTTGAGCCCGGTGTAGTAGTGGGCGTCGACGCGCCCGAGGTCGGGGCCGAGGTGGGCGTAGTCGGTCGAGAGGACGCCCGCGAAGACGCCGGTCGCGCTCCCCTCGAGCGCCTGCGCCGTGAGACCGGCGTCCTCGATCGCCTCCCAGCCGACCTCGAGGAAGAGGCGCTGCTGCGGGTCCATCTGCGCCGCCTCACGCGGCGAGATCTTGAAGAACTCCGCGTCGAAGCCGTCGACCTTGTCGAGGAAGCCGCCCTGCCGCATGTACATCCGGCCGGGGCGGTCGGGGTCGGGGTCGTAGAGCGACGCGAGGTCGAAGCGGCCCGACGGGATGCGGCCGATCGCGGAGCGGCCTTCGCGCAGCAGCCGCCAGAACGACGCCGGGTCGTCGGCGCCGCCCGGGAAACGGCACGCCCTCCCGACCACCGCGATCTTCGGCGGCGCGCGCGTGCCGGAGATCGGCGCGCGCGCCGGCGCTTGCGCGGGAGCGCTCGCGGCCGATTCCGTTGCGGTTCCGCCGGAGATTCCGCTTGAGGCGAGCACGTGGTCGGCGAGCGCGCCGAGGGAGGCGTGCGTGAAGAAGAGCGTGACCGGGAATTCGAGCCCGCACGCCGCCTCGAGCCGGGAGCGCAACTCGTTCAGGTGGAGCGACTTGAGTCCGACTTCGAACAGCTTGCGGTCGGCGCGCAGCTCCTCCGTGGCCGCCGATCCGGTGATCTCGGCGACGTTGCGCCGCAACCACTCCAGGATCCGCTCGCGCCGCGTGGACGGGTTCGCGCGAGAAAGCTGGTCAAGCAACGGCGGCGGTGCGCCGCTCGTCGGCCGACGAGGAGTCTCGGAAAGATCCATGTTCGATGGGAAGAAAGATCATCGAAGGGTGCCTCCGACCGGGACGCGGGGGACGGTCGTGCGTGAGGAGGCGTTGGCGCAGGGGGACCGGGCGCTAGATACTAGGCCGTGTCGGAAGGGATGCCTAGGGCGGCCCACGGCGCGCGAACCGAATCGATTGCGCATGCGCGACCCGATCCCGTGCGTCGGATATGTTGATGCACTTGGCCCGGACTCGAGCCGTGGTGCGCGACGTTCACGAAGGAAGACGTCGCAGCGCATGAGTGGCGGCTCGCGCGAGCAGCAGTTCCCTCGTCGTGGGTGATCTCCACGCAGGACGCGGCCAGACCCGAGTTCGAGACGTGACGGACGGATCCAACGGCGACGCTCGCCCGGCGCGGCCGACCTGCACCCGGAACACGACGACATGACGGCGACGCCCGACACCTTGATCCGCCACTTGCAGCTCCAGGCGCAGCGGCGGCCGGACGCGCTCTACTCGCGCTACCTCTTCGCCGATCGCGCGCCGGTCGAGACGAACTACGCGCAGGCGCTGCAGCGCACGCGCCAGTTCGCGGCGCTCTACGCGAAGCACGGCGTCACGAAGGGCTCGGTGGTGCTCGTGATCCTCGACCACCACGAGGACCTGATGCCCGCCTTCCTCGGCGCGATGTGGCTCGGCGGCATCCCGGCCTTCCTGCCGTCGCTCACCGCGAAGCTCGATCCCGAGCGCTACCACAAGAACCTCGTCGACCTGATGGAGTCGACCGAGCCGCGCGCGATCCTCTGCTACCCCGAGCTGCGCGACGCGCTCGAGCGCACGCTGCCGGCGCGCGGACGCCCGGCGCTGCTCGTGCACGGCGACGCGGCGGCGCAGGCGGAGCACCCCGAGCCCGCGGCGCACGTCACCGAGGATCTCGCCTGCATCCAGTACTCGTCGGGCAGCACCGGCCGCCAGAAGGGCGCCGCGCTGTCGCACCGCGCCGTGCTCGCGGAGATGGCGGGCGTCGGCGAGTTCTTCGGGATGAGCGAGCGCGACAGCTTCCTCACCTGGCTCCCGCTCTACCACGACTGGGGGCTGGTCTGCGTCGCGCTCGCTCATCCCG
>Ga0137326_1000376_pt1 | contig 15926 bp, 9 predicted proteins | sample EasRivERMZT500_2_FD_102292 | JGI IMG/M metagenome (GOLD analysis project Ga0137326, IMG submission 102292) | Soil microbial communities from meander-bound floodplain in the East River, Colorado, USA - East River MetaG ERMZT500_2 | ecosystem: Environmental > Terrestrial > Soil > Floodplain ... | reverse complement strand
GCGGGCCGGCGCCAGTTGTCGGCCGAGAGCGCGTAGAGGGTCAGCGTGCCGACGCCCAGCCGGGCGTCCGTCTCGACGGTGCGTTCCACGGCCCGGGCGCCGCGGCGATGCCCGTCGACGCGGGGGAGGCCGCGGGCCGTCGCCCAGCGGCCGTTGCCGTCCATGATGATCGCGACGTGAAGGCGCCTGAAGCCGTCGTGTGACATGCCGACCAGCGTGCGGCAGGCGTGCCGGCCAAGTCCTCACCGAATCATGAGACGGCCGTGAGATCCCCTTGAGATCAAACGAAATCAGCGCAACCTGGGCCGATGAGTGAGTCCGAACGCCAGGCCCGCGCCGAAGAGGAGGCCTTCGAAGGCGCTGATGAGCGTGCCGGTGATGGGCCGCAGCGTGCCTTCGCCGAGCAGCTGGGCGATTGGCGCAAGCCCGACCTGCGATCCCTGAAACGCGCCTGCGGCGACGTCGAGACTGGCCGCGACCATCGTGCCCCCGGCCAGCGTGATGCCGATCCCGGCGATGGCGCACACGATGCCGGTGACGAGCGCGGCGCGGACGCGCGCCGTGCCTTGTGGCGCCGCCATGCCGCCGCCGGGCTGGAGCGCCGTCGATCCGCCGTAGCCCGCGCCCGCGGCCGCGCCGAGCGCCAGGCCCTCGAGGCCGCCGCCGACACCGGCGAGGTCGCGGCCGAACACGCCGGCGATCAGCACCCGCGCGAGCGTATGCGCCAGCGCGCCCACCACCGCGCCGCCGGCCGCGCCGCACACGGCCAGCGCGATCGCGCGATGGGATCGGGCGATCGCTTCGGCCGCCGCGAGACCCGCGCCGATCCCCGCCGCGCCAAACGCCCCGGCCGCCGCGCCGATCATCGCGAGTACCACCACGATGCCCGGCTGCGCGCCCGACTCCGGCACCAGCAGGAACGCGATCCCGCCGATGGCGCCCGCCACGAGACCCGCCAGCGCGCCGCCGACGGACGCCGATGCCCAGCGGCTCGACGCAATCCGCGCCGCGCGCCGCAAGCGCAGCCGCACGAGCGCAATCGCCGCGCCGACGCCGCCGTCCGCACCCACGAGCGGCACCTCGCCGGCGCCGGCCACGTCCCATCGCGTGTCGCGCAGAATCGCGCGCGCGCGCTCGTGCCCCGGCAGGCGATCGAGCTCCGCCAGCGCCTCGGCCGTTCCCATCACGTGCAGCTGTTCGGCCGCCTCGCGACGCTCGTCGTCGGTGCCCGGCGACCGAAGCTTCAGAATCAGGGCCGTACGCAGGCCCGCCTGATCCGTACGTAGGCCAGGCTGATCCGTACGTAGGCCCGCCTGATCTTCAGGCGGGCTCCCTGGCGTCCTGCGCGGCTCTAGCCGCCGATCGACGGCGCCGACGTCTTCGAGCTCCCTGACGCCGTCATAGATGAACTGATATCCATGCCGCGCGACGGTCTTCACAAACGTCGGCTCCCGCACGTCGTCGTCCAGCGCGCGCCGGATGGTGCGGATGGCCTGGCTCAACGCGCCGTCCGAGACGATCACGTCCTTCCAGACGGCGTCGAAGATGTCCTGCTTCGAGACAGCGCGGTGGCGTTCGCGCACGAGCAGCACGAGCAGGTCGAAGTAGCGCGGAATGAGCGGGATCTCGATGCCCTGCCGAACCAGGACGCGCCGGGCGGGTGAGATGATGAACGGACCGAACTCGTAGCGCGGCAAGGCTGGTTATTGTAGCTTTCCTGTTGAGGTCTCCATGAAACGGACGATTCCTGCGCTCGTGGTCGCTGGGTGCGTGGTGGCTGGCGTGGGTGCGATGACTGGTGCCGCTCCAAAACCCGGAGCGGCCTACGTACAAACTGCGAAGGGCCCTACGGGCGCCGCAAGTCCGACTGCGGGCGCGCTGACGATCGACAAGCTCATCGACATCCGGATGCCGGCCAACCCGGTGTGGTCGCGCGACAGCCAGCGCGTCGCGTTCACGTGGGAGCGCGCGGGCGTGTCGAACCTCTACGTCGTGCCGGCGGACGGATCGGCGAAGCCGGTGGCGATCACGAACGACGGCGCGCCGGTGCAGGGGATGTTCTGGAGCGCGGACAGCAAGACGATCTACTTCACCCGTGCCGGCGCGCTGATGCAGATTGCGGCGGAAGCGGGGCAGACCGCGCGGCCGGTGTGGCCGCAGGCGCCGGGCCGCGGCGTCGTCGTCGCGCCTGACGGACGGTCCGTCGCCTACATCGCCGGTGGTCCCGCGAAGACTGAAATCCGCATCCGCTCGCTTGCCGGCGCCAGTGCCGACGACCGGACGGTGACGACATTCGATGGCGCGATCAATACGGTCGCGTTTGCGCCGGATGGCGTGCGCATGACATTCACGACCGGCGGCGCGGGCGGCCAGACGGTCCGGCACGAGCAATCACCTGAGTACTCCGGCGCGAAGATCGTCTACATCACGAATCAGAACGTGCCCGGACAGCCGGCGGATACGTACGTGGTGCCGTTGTCTGGCGGTACCCCGGTCAAGATCACTGTCGGAGCTGGTGGCGGCGGACGCGGTGGCGGAGCGCCACGCTGGCTCGACGAGAACCGCGTCGTCTTCGATCGTCAGGGCGGCGGGGACTTCAAGCGCCGATCGATCCTGGTGCAGGAAGTCACCGGTGGCGACCCGAAGGTCGTCCACGAAGACGTCAAGTCCACGTTCTGGAGCATCCCGGGCGGCGCGGGCGCGGGGTCGCAGGTGTCGCCGGCCGGCCAGTTCTTTGCGTTCCTCTCCGATCGCGACGGCTGGGATCATCTCTATGTCGGATCGGCGACGGCGGCGCCGGTGCAGATCACCAAGGGCGAGTTCGAGGTGTGGCGTCCAGTCTGGTCGCCGGACGGCACGCGGATCGCCTACGACTTCAACGAAGGGCCGAACCCCGGCGTTCGCCACATCGGGATGGCGACGATCAACGACTCGCCACGCACGGCACGGATGCGCATGCTCACCGGCGGACGCAGCGTGGACGTGAATCCAATCTGGTCGCCGGATGGCCGGAAGGTCCTGTATCAGCGGTCCGACGCGAACAATCCGGCCGATCTGTATGTTGTCGATACGGTGACGGAGAGCGCCAAGTCGGTCCGGCTGACGGACTCATTGCCGACGGGCGTCGATCGCACGCGCTTCGTCGCGCCCGAGCTGGTGCATTATCCCGGGCCGGACGGCAAGCCGGTGCCGGCGTATCTCTTTGTCCCGAAGGGGCTGAACAAGGCGGCGAAGCATCCGGCCGTCGTGTGGGTGCACGGCGACGGCATCAACCAGAATTACGACGGCTGGCACATCCAGCGGAACTACGCGGTCTATTACAGCTTTCATCAGTACCTGCTGCAGCAGGGCTACGTCGTCATCGCGCCCGACTATCGCGGCAGCATCGGCTACGGCGCTGCCTGGCGCGACGGCGTTTACATGGACGTCGGCGGCAAGGACTTCAAGGACGCGGGCATGGCCGCGGACTATCTCAAGAAGCTGCCGTACGTGGACGCCAACCGGCTTGGGATCTGGGGGCTGTCGTACGGCGGCTTCTTCACGCTGCTCGCGCTCACGGACATGCCGACCGCGTATCGCGCGGGCGTCAACGTCGCGGGCGTCGCGGACTACGCGATGTATTACGAGGATCCGTATCGCGGCGCGTGGACCGAAAGCCGCATCGGCCAGCCGAAGGACAACCCGGCGGTTTATGCGCAGGCGTCGCCGCTCTCACGCGTGGACAAGGTCGTGCGGCCGCTGCTCGTGCTGCATGGCACCGCCGACGTCAACGTGCCGTACCTGCATTCCGTCCGCCTGGTGGACGAGATGATGAAGAAAGGGAAGGGCAATCTCGTCGAGTTCATGATGTATCCCGGCGAGTTCCACTACTTCACGCGCGAGCACGTCTTGCGCGACGCCTGGACGCGCGTCGAGCAGTTCTTCAAGAAACACCTGAAGCCGTAGCGGTCTGCGTACGTAGCCGCAGGGCTTCAGCCCTGCGGTCAGTTCTTTCTTAAACAGCGCCAGGAAACACGTCTTGCACTCATCGCCCGGCGGCCATCCGTCGATGGTCTTGACGTGTGTGAGACCCGCCGCCGTCAGTTCCTGCGCGACGACCGCCGTCGGCACGCCGTGACCTTCGCGGTTGGCCGGCACGCCTTGGGGCAATGGGGACCCTTTGCCGGGAGGGTTGTCGAGAATCGCCAGTCGCCCGCCGGGTTTGAGTGACGCCACCAGGCTCTTATTGAACGGCTCGGGCGCGGTTACGTGGTGATAGACGTTGCGCAGAAAGATGGCGTCGCAACACGCCGCCGGCAGATTGGTGGCGTCCGGTGCGCCCTCGAGAACTGTGACGTTGGTCAAGCCTTCTTGTTTCACGTACTGTCGAAGCCACGCCACCGTCTTTGCTGGAATATCGGTCGCGAACACGCGGCCCGTTCCAATCCACTTGCCGAAGACGACGCTCATGTTGCCGTTGCCGGCGCCGACGTCGGCGACGGTCATTCCCGGTTTGAGCTCGAGCACGTCTGCGAGCCTCGGGACGTCGATCTCCGCCTGCTTGCGCTCCTGCGCGATCTGCTTTGCATCCGGCTGCTGCGCAGAGAGAGCGATGGCCGAGCAGGCCAGGGTCGCACCAAGTACGTACGCGCGTGGGAACATGCTGCATAGACGCCGTCGAGTCGGCCGTGGTTGGCTCATAATGCGGAGTCATGCGAGTAGGCAGCGACTTCAAGTTCGCCTGGCGCGCCCTGCGGCAGGCGCCGTGGTATTCGGCCGCCGTCATCGGCGTGATCGCGCTCACGATCGCGCTCGCGACGACGGTCTTTGCGATCGTGGATGGCGTGTTATTCCGGCCGTTGCCGTACCCCGACGCGGATCGGCTCGTCGTTGTTCAGCCCGGATTTCGATCCGTGCCGCCGCGGGCCCCGCAGGCGTGGGAAAGAGAGACTGGGCGCTACGGCACGAGCGCGGTGGATCTCGCGAGTTGGCAGACGGCAGTTCCAGACGCGATGTTCACGGCCTATTTGGTACAGGGGTGGGGCGGCACCGGTCCCGGCATCAACGTCGACGTCGCCGGCGTCGCGCGTGTCCGGCGGAACTTCTTCGACGTCGTCGGCGTGCGGCCGCTGATTGGCGGGTTTTCGGAAAGCGACTACGAGCCGAACCCGCGCGTGCGGCCCGTCATCCTGATGTACGAGACCTGGCAGTCGCGGTTTGCCGGCGCACCGGACGTCATTGGCCGCACGATCAACTACGAACCGGAAATCGGGTTCGGCCTTCGCATCGTCGGCGTCATGCCGAAGGGCTTCTCGTTTCCCTCCGTCGACCGGCCGACGGATTTCATCACCACGTACGAGCTCGATCCGAAGGAGGCGGCCGATCCGAAGAACCGGCGGTTCAGCGAAGTGCTCGCGCGCCTGCCTGACGGCATGTCTCCGGCGACGCTGGTCCAGCGGTTGGCGCCGGCCCTCGCCGCCACGGCGGCCGCGTACCCGCTGGGCCCGAAACCGGAGGGCTGGTCCGAGAACGGCTGGCGTCGCGAGGGCCCGTTCGACGCGGTGGAGCTGAAGCCGCTACGACAGTTCCTCCAACGCAGGTCCGGCGCGATGTTCCTGGCGGTGTCAGGCGCCGTCGCGTTACTGGTGCTGATCGCGGCCGCGAACGTGTCGAGCCTCATGAGCTCGCGCTGCGTGGAGCGCACGCGCGAGTTGACCATGCGGCGCGCGCTCGGCGCGGGCCCCGGCGCGATTGCGAGACTCTGGGCGATCGAGGCGTTTGCCCTCGTGGCGGCCGGCGCCGTCCTTGGCGCGGTCGCCGCGCCGCCGCTGCTTCATCTGATCCTGGCCCTGCTGCCCGACGAGGTCGCGTTACTGAAGCCGCCGCGTCTGGACGCGCGCGTCTTCGGCTTCGTCGCCGCTTCGATGGTCGTGCTGGCGGCGCTGGTCGCGATCGCGCCGATCCGACGGTCGCTCAGGGCCGTCTCGACGGCGAAGGGCGGGTCGAGCGAGCGGGTGCGAACGGCCGGACGCTTCGTCGCCGTCGGCGGACAGGTGGCCGCTGCGTTCGTGCTGACCGTCCTGGGTGCGTGCCTGGTGGGATCGCTTCTGGCGGTGTACGGCAGCAGCCGTCCGATCACGACTGACGGCGTCGTCGTCATCGCAGGCGGGCTGCGCGGACCGGGCAGCGAATCCGCGCCGAGTCGCCAGCCCCGTGCGGAGCGGATTGTCGAGCGATTGAAGCAGACGCCCGGCGTGAGGGACGTGACGTCCCTCGCGGGGCAGTTCCTCGTCGGCGGCGGATGGGGTGGCGCGTTTCGATCGCCGGATCGCAAGTCTTACGTGCGCGACGCGGAAACGTGGGCGGTCATGCCGGGCTTCTTCGACGTCATCGGCCTTCGCGCGATCGAAGGACGGCTGCCGACAGGCGACGAGCTGCGGTCGGGCGCGCCTGTCGTGGTGATCAGCCAGCGCATCGCCCAGCAGTACTGGCCGAACGGATCCGGCGTCGGGCAGACCCTGGTGTACGAACCGCCGGTGCGGTCGGACTATTACAAGCAGCCGTTCACGGTGATTGGCGTGGTTGCCGAAGTGCCGTGGTTCGCGTGGGACATGGAGTCGCCGCTCTTCTACGTCCCGTACAAATACGGTCAGACATCGACGCTGACGGTGCTCCTTCGCACGGACGGACGCACCGGACCCGCGATCGACGAATCGCTCCGCGCCATTGCGCAGGCCGATCCGCATCTGCGCCTGAACCGGGCCGCGGCACTCGACACGCTCTATCGCGATTCGATCTCGCTGCGCCGCTTTCAGTCGTGGCTGTTCGGCGGCTTTGCCGCCGCGGCGCTGGCCGTGGCCGGCGTCGGCATTCTCGGATTGCTGGCGATGTCCACCGGGCGGCGGACGAAGGAAATCGGCATCCGCTGCGCGCTCGGCGCCACACCCACCAGCGTCCGGCGTCTGCTCGTCGGCGAGCAGATGGCCCCGGTCGTCGCCGGGCTGGTCGTCGGAGCCGGCGTCGCTGCGTGGGCCGTGGGCCTCGTCAAGAGCTACGTCTATCAGCTCTCCGTCGCGGATCCGCGCATCTGGGGCGCAGCGGCTCTCCTGATCCTGCTGACGGCTGGACTTGGGTCGCTGCTGCCGGCAGTCCGAGCGGGCCGAATCGATCCGGTCAGGGCGCTGCGGGTGGACTGACCCGGCGCAGCCGCAACCGGTTGTAGCGTCATCGGAATCAGCAGCGCGTTGAAGAACGCGCGGACGTCGGAGGTCCCAGCCAGCGCGGTCATCGATGCCAGGCGACCCTGAGCGCGTTGCCGTCCGGATCCTCAACGGTGATCCAGCGCGCCGGAAACTGGGCCTCGCGCAGGAGGCGTCGGAGATCGAAACCTGTCATGCCACCGACCGCGGCAATGCGCATGCCTGCGCCGCGGTGGCCGGCGATCAAGCCGCGGGACTTCAGCTCGTCATAGGCGCAGAGCACCGTGTTGCGCGAGACGCCGAGCGCGCGCGCGAGCGTCCGCGAGGACGGGAGCGTCGCGCCTCGATCCAGGTTCCCTCGCTGGATGGCGCGCTCCAGCTGCCCGACGATTTGCAGCCACAGGGGCTCGTCCCCTGCGCGGTCGACCGCCAACTGGCCCTCTAAGTGGATCTTTGCGGCGCGCATGTATACGAGTATCCTCCGGCCAGAAAGGAGCTGTCAGCCATGATTCACGGAGGCAACGCGACCGTCTACGTCTCGAGCATGGACAACGCCATTCAGTTCTATACCCAGGTGCTCGGGCTGAAGCTCACGAATCGATACGGCAATCATTGGGCCACCGTGCAGGCGGGGACGAGCCTGGTGATCGGCCTGCACCCGTCGAAGGAGAAGCATCCGAGGCCTGGAACGAAAGGGTCGGTGCAGATCGGGCTCGTTGTGTCCCAGGACCAGCCCATCGAAGCGTACGCCGAGCGCTTGCGCAAACATGGCGTCAAGGTCAGCGGCATCATTGAATCTGAAGCCGGCAAGTACATCAACTTCGAGGATCCGGACGGCAATCCCATCTATGTCGGCGACTGGGATCCGGATTTTGACGCCCGTCCTGGAGAGTCAGTGGAAGCCAGATTGTCCCGCCAGGAACAAGAGGTGGGAAGCGGCGCGGCCTCGTCGTAGGTGACGCGCGGTGAACCGAGCGCAATTTGCCGGGAACGGTCCGACGTGTGTAGACTCATGTGTCTGGCAGGGCGGGAATAACTCAGTGGTAGAGTGCGACCTTGCCAAGGTCGAAGTCGCGGGTTCGAATCCCGTTTCCCGCTCCAACCTTTGATCCGGGGACTTTGTCCCCGGACCCCTAACACGGCTTGCCGCGCCGAAGCGCGTAGCGCGAAGGCGGGCTCTCTCGCGCAACTCGCTTCCGCTGGATTGTTCTCAGTTCGAAGTTGACGCCGTCAGCGCGTTGAGCAGCGCGCTCGCGATGTCGTTCGTCTTGTCTCCGAACACGTTCCAGGCGTTGACGACGGCGACGATGTTCTTCGACGGGATGACAAACAGCAACTGGCCGCCGAAGCCGCGGCCGGCCCAGATGTCCACGCCGTTGCGCGTGGTCAGCCACCACTGAAATCCGTAGTTCCACGTCGTGTTGACGCGCACGTGCGACGTCGTCGCGTCGCGCACCCAGCCGTCCGGCAGGATCCGGCGGCCGTTCCAGACGCCATCCTGTAAGTAAAGATAGCCAATCTTCGCGAGGTCTTCGGCGCGCAGGTAGAGACCGCCTTCGCTGTCCGGGAATCCCGTCGGCGACTTCTTCCAGTACCAGTCCTTGATGCCGAGCGGATCGAAGAGGAATTCGCGCGCGTAGTCGTCGATGTGGCGGCCGGTCGCGGTGCGGATGATGCCGGCCATCAGGTGGCTGCCGCCGCTGTTGTACGCCCACTTCGTGCCGGGATCCGAGTCCATCGGCTGGTCGAGCGTGAACTGAATCCAGTCCTTGCTGCGCTCGAGCAGGATCGTCGTGTTCGTGTCGCCGAGCGGACGATCCTGCTCGTGCCACTCGATCCCCGACCTCATCGTCAACAGATCGCGCAGCGTCGCGCGGCGCAGGCGCGGATCGACGCGCGACACGTCCTTATCCGTGAAGAACTCCAGGAACGGCCGGTCGAGCGAGCCAAGCCGGCCCTGTCCGAGCGCGATGCCGATCGCCGTCGCGGCTATCGACTTCGTAACTGATTGCAGTGAATGTACTTCCCGGCCCTTGAAAAACGGATGGTAGTCCGGATGCAGGTAGTTGAACTCGTGCGCCCACGCCGGGTCGTCGCATCCGAAGCCGCAGCCGATGGGCGACTTCCGGCCCTTGCTGATCGCGCGGTAGTTCTGATCCACCTTGATGTCCACGACCAGGCGGCCGTTGCGAATGACGAGGACGCGATCGGTGTAGCCGAACGCGCCGGCACGGATGTCCTTCTCGAACGCCTCGAAGCGCTCCGCGTCCAGGCCCTGCGACGCGGGTGTCGCGCGCGTCCAGCCGGTTGTCGGCCACAGCAACTCTGCTTGTGGATTGGCACCTTGGACCGAGGACCTGGGACCAAGGACCAACGCCGGCATCAGGCCGCAGGCGGCAGGACCAAGCAGCAAGAGCAGCAGTAGCGTCACCATGTGATCTCCGTTGCAACGATGTTAATGTCTGCGCGTGTCGTTGTCGCCCGGGTCCACCGTCGGTCCCTACGAAATTCTGGGCTCCCTCGGCCAGGGCGGAATGGGCGAGGTCTATCGCGCCCGTGACACCCGCCTGAACCGCGACGTCGCCATCAAGACGCTGCCCGCGTCCGTGGCGATGGACCGCGAACGGGCCGAGCGGTTCGATCGCGAAGCCAAGCTGCTCGCCGCGCTCAATCACCCGCACATCGCCGGCATCCATGGCGTAGAGCACTCCGGCGGAGCGATGTGTCTCGTCCTGGAACTGGTGGAAGGGCAGTCGCTGGCGGCGCGGATCTCAGGGTCACCGCTTCCTGTTGGTGAAGCACTGCGCATTGCGCGCCAGATCGCCGACGCGCTCATCGCCGCGCACGATCGGGGCATCATCCACCGCGACCTGAAGCCCGCCAACGTCATGCTCACCGCCGACGGCCAGGTGAAGGTGCTCGACTTCGGCCTCGGCAAGGTCGTCGAGCCGGATTCGTCGAAGGACGTCTCGAACTCGCCGACGATGTCCCTGGGCGGGACGCAGGTCGGGATGCTGCTGGGCACCGCCGCGTACATGAGCCCGGAGCAGGCCAAGGGATTGCCGGCCGACAAGCGCAGCGACGTCTGGGCGTTCGGCTGTGTGCTCTTCGAGATGCTGACCGGCGCCCGCGCGTTTCACGGCGACGATGTGTCCGAGACGCTGGCGGCGGTGTTGAAGAGCGACCCGGGCTGGGGCCTGCTGCCGGCCGACGTGCCGCCGGCGGTGCGCGCGCTGCTCGAAAGCTGCCTGGAGAAGAGCCGCCGCACGCGCCTCGCCGATCTGTCCGCGGCAATCTTCGTGATCGATCGGCACCAGAGCCTCGGGAGCGCAGCCGGGACCGAGCGGCCTCCGCTGTCGGAGCGCGCGCCACTCTGGCGACGCGTCCTGCCGTTTGCCGCGACGGCTCTCGGCGCGGCAGCAGTCGCCAGTGTGGCGTGGTGGCTGGCGCAGCCGGCTCCGGCGCCCGTTCGCACGAGCCGATTCGTCGTGCCGCTCACGGAAACGCAGACGTTCTCGAACTCCGCACGCCGGGTGGTGGCGGTGTCTCCCGACGGCACGTCCGTGGTGTTCAGCGGCGGAACCCCGCTCCACATTCGCCGGTTCGGCGAGCTGAACGCGCACCAGATTCCGGGCGCCGACGCCGCGCTCCTGGGACCGGTCTTTTCGCCGGACGGCCGGCAAATCGCGTACTGGTCGGCAGGAGATCGCACGATCAAGCGCATCAGCGTGGACGGCGGCGCGCCCGTGCCCATCCGGCCGTCGCCTGGCGCGCCGTTTGGGATGCGCTGGAGCGAGGCGGGTCTGACCGTCGGGCTCGGTCCGAACGGCGTCATCCAAATCTCCGATAGGGGCGACGTGGAACAGCTCATCAAGCTGGACGCGCCCGAGGCGGCCACCGATCCGCAGCTGCTGCCAGGCGGGCGGCACGTGCTCGTCACCATCGGGGCCGAGGTGGGCGCGACGGTCGAGAGCTGGGACACGGCCAAGGTCATGGTCTACTCCCTCGACACCGGCACCCGCACCGTGATCCGCGCGGGCGCCAACGGCGCGCGGTACCTCCCGACCGGCCACTTGCTCTATGCGGTGGGCGGCACCGTCTTCGCCGCGCCGTTCGACCTCCGTCAGCTGCGCGAAACCGGGCCCTCCGTGCCCGTCGTCGAGGGCGTGCGGCGCGGCGTGACGGGCGTCGTGCATTACGACGTCTCTCCGACAGGTGTGCTGGCGTACGCGCCCGGGCCGGCCGGCACCTCTCTCATGCCGAGCGGCATGGCGTTCACCGATCGGTCGGGAGTGGTCGAGCAGCTGAAACTCTCGCCGGCCAGCTATGGTTTCCCCCGCGCGTCGAAGGAGGGCGGATCGATTGCCTTCGAGCTGACCCAGTCAGGTGAGACGAGTGTCTGGGTGTACGCGCTCTCCGGAAGCACGTCGATGAAACGCCTCACGCTGACCGGCCGGAACCGTCACCCGGTGTGGTCGCCTGACGGGCGAGTGGCATTCCAATCCGATCGTGAAGGCGACTTTGGCATCTTCGCGCAGCGGGCCGACGGGACCGGTGCGGTCGCTCGCCTCACGAAAGCCGAGAGCGGCGTGACGCACGTGCCGGAATCCTGGTCGCCGAACGGGCAGTTCCTGCTTTACAGCGCGACCAAGGGTCCGGAAGCGACGCTGTGGGTGCTGTCGATCCGCGACGGGCGGACCGAACCGTTTGGTGGCGTGAAGTCCTCCAGGCCAATTACCTCCGAGTTTCATCCGACCGGCGCCTGGGTCGCCTACTCGTCCGACGCGGGCCGGCAGGAGGGATTCGTGTTCGTGCAGCCGTTTCCCGCCACGGGCGAGATACATCAGATTTCCAAGGACGGCGAGAACGGTCACCACCCGATGTGGGGGCCGGACGGCAAGGAACTGTTCTACGTTCCGCAGGTTGGCCGGTTCGTCGCCGCGGGCGTCTCCATCAAGCCGACGTTCACCTTCACCGATCCGAAACCCGTGCCGCGGAAGTTCGCCGTGTCGAGTCCGGTCTCGCAGCGGCCGTGGGACGTCGCCCGTGACGGCCGCGTGCTCAGCGTGTACGAGGCCGGCGTGTCCGGGGCGCCTGAGATTCACGTCGTCCTGAACTGGTTCGAGGAACTGCGGGCGCGCGTACCCAAATAGGGAAGTACGTAGGCCCGCCCGGGTTGTACGTAGGCCCGCCCGGGCTTTGGGCGGGCACGCCGTTCGTTCGCTTGCCCCGGGCACCCGCCTTCTGATATTTACTACAGTTGCGTCAAAATGAACCGGCGACACTTTGGCGAATTCGAACAGTTGCTCCTCTACATCGTGCTGCACCTGCAGCACGCGGGCGAGGAAGCGAACGGGCCGGCGATCCGGCAAACGATCGAGGCCCGCACGGGCCGGATCATTTCGCCCGGCGCCATTTACACCGCGCTGACCCGCCTGGAATCGCGAGGGTTCGTCCGATCCGCCCTGGGCGATCCGACGCCGGAGCGCGGCGGCAAGCGCAAGCGCGTCTATCGGTTGCGGCCGGCAGGGGAGGCGGCGCTTCGGGCCGCGCACGCCGCCATGGACCGCATGGCTCGTCTCGCTCGCCTGAAGGCGTAACGGGATGGCTGTGAACCCGCATCCGCCGCGTCTCGCCAGGGCCCTGGTCTCTCTCTTCCTCAGCGGCGACGTTCGCGAAGTGATCGTGGGCGATCTCGATCAGGAGTTCTTCGAAGCGGTGCGCGCCGGCGCGCCGCTGCGAGCGGCCCGCCGCCGCTACTGGCGTCAGAGCATGGCGTCGATCGCCGCGATTCGGCGACCGCTTCAGGAAAGGATGGTCCCGGACATGAGTCGTCGCTCCGGCTTCAATGCGCTGCGCGGCCTCGGCCTCGACGTGCGCGCGGTGACGCGCGCCCTTCGTCACAACCCCGGCTATGCCGGAGTCGCGATTCTGTCGCTCGCCATCGGCATCGGCGCCAATACCGCGGTCTTCAGCGTGATGCGCCAGATTGTGTACGATCCGCTGCCCGTCGAACGGCCCGGCGAGCTGCGGATGCTCTACTGGACGCCGAACAGCGACGCCGCCCTCGACGTCAGCCAGGTGGGCAGCACCGGGTATCGCGATCCGGCCGGCGTCTTCTACCGCAGCAATTTCAGCTATCCACTGTTCGGCGCGATGCAGCGCGCCGTCGAAGGCGCCATCGACCTCGCCGGCTACAACCGCGTCCGCGAGACCACGGTCGCCGCCGACGGCCGTCCGCCGGTCATCAGGGAAGCGATGCTCGTCACAGGCAATTTCTTTGCGACGGTCCGCCCGCCGCTGGCCTTCGGCCGCGCATTGACAGCGGACGATGATCGCCCTGGCGCGCCGCCAGTGGCGGTGCTCAGCCACGATCTGTGGACGCAGTTCTTCGATGCGGCGCCAACCGCCGTGGGCACGATCGTGCGCGTCAATGGCACCGCGCTGACCGTCATCGGCGTCACGGCACGTGAGTACCGCGGGCTTTCTCCCAGCGGGTTCACGCCGGCGCCGGGGGTGACGGTCCCGATGGCCTTGCAGCCGGCCGTCGCGAGCCAGTGGTCGGATTCGGGCCGGTCGTTGTTCTCGGAGCCACGGGTCCTCTGGGTACGCGCCATCGCGAGAGTGCCGGACGGCAAGGACAGCGCGGTCACGCAAGCTCTCCAAGGCGTGCTTCGCGCGGAACTGCAGGCCGCCGGCGTGCCCCAGGCCATCGCGGACGTGTCAGCGCCCCGGCTGTTCCCGGGCGCGCGCGGCTTCGACTCCATGCGCAACACGGCCTCCCAGCCGCTGCGGCTCATCTCCGTCGTGCTCGGCGTGGTCCTGCTGATCGCGTGCATCAACGTCGCGGGTCTCATGCTCGCGCGCGGCGTGGCGCGCCAGCGCGAGCTCGACGTGCAGCGGGCGCTCGGCGCCAGCCGCAGCCGAATCATGCGCAGCCTGCTCGTCGAGGGCGTCATCCTGAGTGCGGCCGGTGGCGTGGCTGGCGTGCTGCTGGCAGTGTGGACCGCGCCCGTGCTGCAGTCGCTGTTGACGTCCGGACTAGGGACCACCGGCGTTGGCTTCTCGCTCGACTGGCGCCTCCTCGCGGTGACCGGCGCTCTCGCCTGCGCCGCGGGCATCCTGTCCAGCCTCCTGCCCGCCATCCGCTTCAGCCGGCAATCGACGCTGCGTGACCGGACGACGGCGGGCGCGCCCCGATTGGCGATCGGCCGGGCCCTGCTCGCGCTGCAGATCGCAGTGTCATTGCCGCTGGTCGCCGGCGCGGGTCTCTTCCTCCGCACGCTCCACAACCTCGACGCGGTTGAGCTCGGATTCGATCCGGACGGACTCATCCTGTTCGCAGTTGACCCGACCATGAATGGACGAGCGCCGGAGCGATCGGCCGAGGTCTATCCGCGCCTGCTCGAGCGGCTCGAGGCGCTCCCGGGCGTGACGTCCGCGACGGTGATCGAAAACCCGCTCATCGCCAACATCGAGTCGGACTCCACGGTCACGGTGAACGAGAAGAAAGGCGTCATGTACTTGAACTCCGTCGGCCCGCGCTATCTCGAGACGATGGGCGCGCGCCTGCTCGAAGGCAGACCGCTCGGGCTGGGCGATCGGCGCGGTATGACCTGGTCGGTTCTGATCAATGAGACGGCCGTGCGCACGTTCTTCAACGGTCAATCGCCGGTTGGGCAGCGCTTCAGGATTAGTAAGCGTGAGGTGGAAGTCGTCGGCGTCGTCGCCGACAGCAAGTACGACGGGCTCCGCAACGCCGTGCCGCCGACGGCGCTGCTGTCCTTTCTTCAGCGGGAAATGAACGGCATGCACGTCATCGTCCGCGTAGCGGGGGAGACCGGGCGGATGCGCCGGGCCATTGAAGCCGCCGTACAGGCCGTCGATCCCGGCATGCCGCTGACACGGTACCGCACGCAGCGCGAGCAGATTGACGAGACCACGGGCCGCGAACGCGTCTTCGCGCGGCTCCTCACGGCGGTCGGCGCGTTCGCCCTGCTGCTGGCCTGCGTCGGCTTACACGGCGTGACGTCGTATTCCGTGACGCGCCGGACCAGCGAGATCGGCATTCGACTGGCGCTCGGCGCCCGCCGATCGCAGGTGCTCTGGCTCGTACTCCGGCAAGTGCTCGTGCTGGCTGCCGCCGGCCTGGCTATCGGCATTCCGATGGCGCTGCTCGCCGCGCCTGCCGTCGGGTCGTTTCTCTTCGGCCTCAGGCCGAACGACCCGATGACGTTGGTGGTTGCCGCTGCGATCATGGTGAGCGTCGCGGTCGTGGCCGGCTTGTTGCCGGCCCGCCGCGCCGCGCGGCTGGACGCACTGGCGGCGTTGCGGGCGGAGTAGTTGCGAAAACTTAGAACTGACACCTTAGAACTCAGAACTCAGTCTTTCGACCCGGCATGCCGGCTCAGGTATGATCGTCCGGTTGCGGCCGGGACCAGGGGTGCGTTCCGGCGGCAATGACGGCGCCGTCGCCAAGCGGTAAGGCAGAGGTCTGCAAAACCTCCATCCCCGGTTCAATTCCGGGCGGCGCCTCCAACTTTGATCCGGGGACTTCGTCCCCGGACCCCTTACACGCTCTCTTGCGTCGTTCGTCCGATGGATCGAGGCGGACAAACGACGCTTCGTTCGCGTGGCTCGCTCGCGTTGCTTCGCTCGCTCCTGGATTTCGGAACTTCGTTCCCGATCGTTCCCGATCGTTTCCGCGTGAGGTTTTTGGACAGAAATGCGATCCAACAAAAGCCTTGC
>Ga0137326_1000366_pt1 | contig 16087 bp, 10 predicted proteins | sample EasRivERMZT500_2_FD_102292 | JGI IMG/M metagenome (GOLD analysis project Ga0137326, IMG submission 102292) | Soil microbial communities from meander-bound floodplain in the East River, Colorado, USA - East River MetaG ERMZT500_2 | ecosystem: Environmental > Terrestrial > Soil > Floodplain ... | reverse complement strand
TCCGATCTGCATCATCGGCCAGACCGTTGACCTAAGCTTGGACCACCTGGAGGACACGCGGCTTTCCACGGTGCTCTTCCACCTCACGCAACGCTTGCTGTATACGAAATGGCGCGACGCGGGGGAGGCGCCCAAGCTGCACCTGTTCGGCCAGCTGAAGCGCATCGCGAAGCAGTGGGTGGAAAGCAGCCTGGTCTGCAAGGGCGGCACGTACCCGGCGCTGCTGATGTATCAGGATCTGGCCGACATGGCCTGCAACCGCATCGTCGCCGGCATCACGGAGGCGCTGAAGGACAAGACGTCGATCAAAGTGCTGCTCGATCCGTACAACCCGATGGGCTCGACCGCGCACGTCCGGTTCACCACGTCGAAGACCGACCGCTGGAACACCAGCGGTCCGCCGCCGAAGAACCACGTGAACTGGGTGATTCTCGACAGCGACTGGGAGGCCGAGTTCTGCCGCGTCGCCGAGGCGCAACCGCGGGTCGTCGCGTACACGAAGAACCACAACCTCGGCTTCGATGTCCCGTACCGCTACGGCTCCGAGTCCCGCAAGTACCGGCCGGACTTCATCGTGCTCATTGACGACGGTCGCGGGAAGGACGACCCGCTGCATCTGGTGGTAGAAACCAAGGGCTACCGCGGCGAGAACGCGAAGGACAAGAAGCTGACGATGGAGTCGTACTGGATTCCCGGAGTGAACCAGCTCGGCGCTTATGGCCGCTGGGCCTTCCAGGAGTTGACGGACGTATTCGAGATCGAGCGCGAGTTCAGCAGGTTGATCGACGCGGCAGCCGCAGTCGGCGCCGTGGGGCAGTAGCCGGCGGGCTTCAGCCCGCCGGATCCGAGAGGACGATGGCAAAGAAGCCAGGAACGAAACCTCGCAAGAAGGTCGAGGCCCTCCGCCACAAAGAGGACAAGCGCCGGAACATTCCGACGGCCGAGCACGAGTCCGTCATCGAGAAGACTGAGGAAGCGCCGAAAGAAGTCCGCTACCCGCGCAACACCGATCTCGACCCGCAGCTCATGTGGCGCGGCAAGGATTACCAGGACTGGTCGGACCTCGTCGTCCAGGCGCCGCCGCTCTATATTCAGGAGAAGATCCAGCCCAAGGTTCTGATTGACGACCTGATGCGGCAATCGAAGGCCTCGTCCGCGCAGGAGTCCGGCTCACAGATCGATCTCTTCGCGGACTTCAACGGCATACCGGAGGGGGTGGAGAAGACGGAGTTCTACAAGCACGACCAGAACTGGTCAAACCGGATGATTCTGGGCGACTCACTGCAGGTGATGGCGTCACTCGCCGAGCGCGAGGGCCTGCGCGGCAAGGTCCAGTGCATCTATATCGACCCGCCATACGGCATCAAGTTCAACAGCAACTTCCAGTGGAGCACGACGAGCCGCGATGTCAAGGACGGCAACGCTGCACACATTACGCGCGAGCCTGAGCAGGTGAAGGCGTTCCGGGATACGTGGCGGCACGGCATTCACAGTTACCTGACGTACTTGCGGGATCGGCTGACGGTGGCAAGGGATCTATTGACCGAGTCGGGATCGATCTTCGTACAGATCGGTGATGAGAACGTCCATCGCGTGCGGGCCGTGATGGATGAGGTGTTTGGAGAAGAGAACCGACGAACAGAGATAGTTTTTCAGAAAACGACGTCGACTTCCTCGGACGAACTCTCCGGAGTGTTCGACTTTCTTCTGTGGTACGGCCGGTCGACGAGACCGAAGTACCGTCCACTCTTCGTTTCGAAGGTGTCCGGCGGTCAGGGCGCAAGCCAATACGAATTCGGGGAAGACGCTGCCGGCACGAGAAAGCCACTTGGGGAGTGGCAACGTGATGGTGTTGATCAATCTCACTTGACAGTGTTCTCTCACGACAACATTACTAGTCAACGGCCGGCCCAGGGTGAAGACGTTCGCGCAGCCACGTACGAGGGGCGTCGCTATGAAGTTAAGAAAGGAACGTTCAAGACTGACCGAGTTGGTCTGCAGCGACTGGCGAACAGTCGGCGGCTGATCTTCATTGGCAACACGCTCCGATATGTTCGGCGCTTGGCGGACTTCTCGATCTTCCCATATTCGAATCTGTGGACAGATACAACAACTTCTGGTTTTTCTGAACCGAAGGTCTACGTTGTTCAGACCAATCGCGAAGTCATCGAGCGCTGCCTCCTGATGACCACAGACCCTGGCGACCTCGTTATTGACCCGACCTGTGGGTCAGGAACAACCGCATCTGTTGCCGAGCAGTGGGGCCGCCGTTGGATCACAGTTGACACATCGCGAGTGGCGCTGGCTTTGGCGCGCGCCCGCGTAATGGGAGCGCGGCTGCCGTTCTACCTGCTGTCCGATTCACCTGCGGGTCTGCGAAAGGAGGCCGAAGTGAGCGGGCGTGCGTTCGTGGAACGTCCGACGCACGGGAGCGTCCGCCAAGGCTTCGTCTGCGAGCGCGTACCGCACGTCACACTGAAGTCCATCGCAAACAACGCGGAGATCGACGTGATCTATGACGCGCATCTGCCAAAGGTGCAGGCGGCGCTGAATCGGCTGAACGCTGCACTCCAGAAGCACAAGACGCCTTTCCGCGTGCTGACCGGAGGCCGCGAGGGCAGGGACGTCAGGTTTGACGGGGCGGCCGATGCCACCTTCGCGATGCCGAGCGGCGAGCTCGTGCCTGCCTTCGCGCTCGTGGAGTATGAAGTGCCACGTGGCGCCCCTGCGGACTGGCCTGAGGCGGCGAAGGCCCCGCTGGCCGCATTCTGGGACGCGCGGATCGCGCGCCAACGGGCCATCGACGAATCGATCGCTGGCAAAGCCGAGTTCGAGTATCTCTACGACCGCCCGTACGAAGACAAGAAGACTGTCCGCGTTCCCGGCCCGTTCACGGTCGAAAGCTTGAGCCCGCATCGCACGCTCGGTGTAGGTGTGGATGATGAGCTCATCGACCCGCAAGCGGTACGGGAGCGCGGCGCTCCGTACGGCATGTCGTTCGAGCAAGTGATTCTTGAGAACCTCAAGACGGCTGGCGTCCAGCAGGCGCACAAGCAGGATCGGATCGTCTTCACATCGGTTGTGCCGTGGCCAGGCGAGCAAGTGTGTGGCGAGGGACGATATCGCGACGCCGACGTGGAACGGCGCGCCGCCATCTTCATCGGGCCGGAGTTCGGCACGGTCGGCCGAGCGGACTTGGTCAAGGCCGCTCGTGAGGCGGGCGACGCGGGCTTCGACGTCCTCATCGCGTGCGCGTTCAACTACGAGGCGCACGCCGCCGAGTTCAGCAAGCTCGGGCGCATCCCGGTGCTCAAGGCGCGCATGAACGCCGACCTCCACATGGCCGGCGATCTCAAGGCGACGGACAAGGCGAACCTCTTCGTCATCTTCGGCGAGCCGGACATCGAGATTCACCACCAGTCGGATGGCGAGATCTTCGTGCAGGTCAAGGGCGTGGACGTGTTCGACCCGAGCACGGGCGAGGTGCGCAGCGACAGCGCGGACGGCATCGCATGCTGGTTCATCGACACCGACTACAACGAGGAGAGCTTCTTCGTCCGGCACGCGTACTTCCTGGGGCAGAACGACCCGTACAGCGCGCTGCGGACGACACTAAAAGCGGAGATCAACGCGGATGCCTGGGCGACGCTGCACAGCGACACGTCGCGGCCTTTCCCGAAGCCGATGTCGGGGCGAATTGCGGTGAAAGTGATCAATCACCTCGGGGACGAGGTGATGAAGGTGTTTCGCATTGAGTAGAAGCTGGCCTCGAGGGGACGACACGCCTCGCTGCGATGCCTACCACGCGTGTAGCCATGCTTAGAGCTTCACCGTGGACTGAACGCCTTCTACGAGTCGAGAATCTGTTTTGGGCTTGGGAAAAGGCGAAGGCAGCATACAGCTTTGACAAGACTTGGTTCGACGAAGTTGAGCTGGCTGGATTTGAGGCCAACCTGAAGCGCAACCTGCTGGAGATCAGAAGTCGTTTTGCGACGGGGAGATACTTGCTGGACCCAGCTCGGCCGATCGCGTTCCCCAAGCGTAGCGAGGGACAGCAGCCAGCGACTCGACAGATGTTCTGGTTCTCTGTTCGCGACCAAGTCGCCTGGTTGGCTCTCGTAAACGCGATTGGTCCTTCCGTCGATCGACTGATGCCTTCATGGAGCTATGGCGATCGTCTATACCGTTCGGTATGGCGGTTGCGGTCTCAGCCGGATGGTGATTCGTCGAAAGGCACATTGCAGATCGGGCCGTATCGACATAGCTCCAGACACTTGTATCGCCCTTTCAAGTACGCCTGGCCAAGATACCGACGACATTTGTACCTGACCGCCATCGTGATGGCTAGGGGCCGCGAAGCCTCCGCTTTGTCGCCTGAAGATCAGGAGTTGCTTGAAGAAGAACAAGCTTTGCAGACCGACAGCGTTCGGGTTCCGTACTTGAGCCCAGACCATTGGTCGGACGGACGCTCGAGGGTTTATTGGGCAAGTGTCGATCTACAGAAGTTCTTCCCAAACACCCCGATTTCCCTAGTCGGCGGCAAGCTCCTGGAGGCCCTTCGCCTATACCGATATCGGGGCGAAATGGATGAGTTGATCGAGTCGATGCTGAAGTTCTCCATTGACTCCAGCGGATGGTCCGACAGCGACCTCCAGGATTCATTTGGTCTTGATGCCAAGTCGCGCCAACCGTTCCGGCAGATACCCACCGGCCTTCTCGTGTCGGGTTTTCTCGCTAACACCGCCATGCTCGATGTCGACCGTGCGGTGGACGGGCAGTTGCGCACGACCGATCCGAATTCAAGACATCGGATTGCGCACTTCCGGTACGTTGACGATCACACATTCCTTGCGGGAGAGCCTGAAGATCTGGTCGATTGGATTGAGCGGTATCAAGCACTGTTGACAGAAGCAAATCCGGCGTGGAGGATCAATTCTGCCAAGACGGAACCGCGTGCAGTCCGAGATTGTCTGAGTGTCACCTCCGAACCTGGCGGCGCCAGAGACCTAAGTGTGATCAGGAATGCGCCGCTCGACCCTGACTTCCCGAGACCACTCCTGTCGCACACTCTCAACAAGATCTCGGCCGTGGCGGCGACGAGATTCGAACTGCTGGATGATGAGAGTCAGTCGCAATTCATCCACGACGTCGAGATGTTACTCCTTGGCGACTTCGGTGAGACTGAAGTGCGCCCGGAGACTCGGGCGTCATTCGCCGCATCAGTTCTGGCCCGATCCGATCTTCATCTGAGGCGCCTGGCGACCACCACTTGGCAGGCTTCTCATGACGTGCAACAGTGTCAGGCCACCTTGAGTTCGCTACAGCGCCAGTTGGATACCTTTCGCGACGGTGCTGCGCCTGCTTCGCTAACCGAGCGAATCTACGCCCTTCGAGGCCGGCTCCCAAGACTACAGGACAAGGAGCGTGAAACCTCGACGGAGCTGGGCGGAAACCGCAGCCGCGACAAGGCGCGCCACTTTCGGCTAATCCTGAGCGCCGTAAGGCGATTTCCCGACAAGATCCGTCTTTGGCTCACTGCGGTCAGATACTGCGGCCGTGTTGGCTACGACGGGTTGAGTGATATCGGCAAACTGCTTCGCTCGCCGGACTTGGTCGCACCGCTTACTCAGTCGTACGTTTCAGCGGTCGTGGCACACGGCACTGCAATGGAAGTGATTCGCGCGGTGAGGGTCCTTGCGGATGAGGCAGCGGATGAGAATGCCCGTCGGATAGCCTCGGAGTTCTTGGAAGCTGCGGCAACGATCAAGGCTGACCTCAGTCCGACGGCACGCTGGTATGAGCGGCGGGCGGTGGCGATGTTGACCAGTGCTTCGTGGGCAGCGGCGGTGTCACTTGAAGTGTCGAGGCCCGCGGACTTGCTTGCGGCGGCAGCTCAGCGGATTCAGGTTCCGCGCTTTCGCGCTGTCCGAGGAGGACATGGAAACCCACAGGCAGTAGGTCGGCAGACGCGAAGGATGGGTCGTGCGGCAGTCGATTCTTCCTATTTGGCCGTGTGGCTCGACCGGTCGCTTGAGACTTGGTCGGCAAAGCCAAGCGTCATTTGGCCCGTATTGGCGGGTTTTGTGGACTCCAGCGCTCCCGGAGCCGCAGCCTTCTTTGGTCGATACCCCAGAGACGTGCCGACCAACGTTCTAGTTTCGATGGCAACCGGAAGAGTGCCGCCCTTTAGCGACAATCAAGGGTGGTTCTACGAGGCTGTGGCAGGTCGTTCTCCGCGAGAGCAGTCTGCCTTGCGACGAGTTAGTCGCAAGGCACGCGGGTTGGCGGCTGAACTCATTCGTCCGCTGCTCGAACAGTCCGCCCCTTCGGGTTTCGTGCGCCTGACGAATTGGGTCGACTGGATGAGGAGCTATCCTGGCAACACCAAACTATCTCTTGAACGGGCGAGCGATCCGAGACTGGGCGAGTGGACCTGCCTGCGAGTGCTCGATATGGTCGCTCAGAAAGTTCGCTCCCGCCGCAAGGCAGCCCGACCGCTACTGCATCACTCGACGGTTGTCATTCCAGCCGCCTGGATCACGCTGCCTGAGATTCCAACGGGAGGGGTCTCGTGGGCGTCCTGGAGGGACGCGCTCGATCGTGGATCTGTTCGCTTCATGCAGCCGCAAGTGTCTGATGAGCGCTACATGGGTCCGGCTTGGGAGCTCGACTCGGCGGTGCCACCCGACTGGCCCTGGATCAGGGGGCTAGGGCTGCTCTTGCTCGGATTGCTCAACAAGTCGTTTGATTGGCCGGCGCCGTGGAATCCGGATTTTTGGCAGAACGGTCGCCCTGAAGTTGTGGCTCGGGCGATGTCAAGAGTTTCGTGCTCCTCAATCACAATGGCGATCCTGCAATCCACTCTTGCGGCACGCGCCCGAGAGAATGTGGTGCGCCGCTTTGACATGGCGGCAGAGCAGGCTGACGCGGATACTAGATTCGACCCTCCGTTCATCGCATCCTTGGTGGATCTTCAAATGTGGTTAGCACGGTCGATGAGAACTCTTGAACGACACCAGATGTCTGGCCGCGGGGGCAGGGCAAGGCAGCTCGTTCCGGTGATGCTAAAGCAGCTGACAAGGCCGGAGTGGGCGTCGTTCGACGATCAGGGACACGAATAGGTGCCGGCGCAACTAGCCATTGCGGAGCAGCTTTCGGTTGGCATCGTGCCGACGTTGTTGCCTGGTTCCGCCTGGCAGGACGGTCGGCTCGGAATGAACGCCGGCGCTAGCGAGCATGCCTGGGCTGAAATCGAACGCGCGTTCAAACAGTTTCACGCGTCGTCCGATCGTCCGAATGTGATCCTTGTTCCGGAAGTGTCTGTTCCCAGAGGACGAATCGGTGCCCTAAAGAGGCTTGCCGGAGGCTTAGGGGCGGTGGTCCTGGCCGGAATGGATTTTCAGGTGGACGGTCAGGGCGTTGTGAATCGGGCCGGAGTTTTCATCCCAACCAAATGGCCTGAGCCCGGTCCTTCACATTCAGCTAGGTCAATCTTTGTCGGCAAGACGTATCCCTCAGAAGATGAGCTTGCCCATCTATCGTCCGTTGTGCCGCCGCAAGTGTTCTCATCCGATCCAACCTTATGGGTGTTCGATGCCGGTCCGTTAGGTCGGTTCGGTATTTGCCTCTGCTTCGATTTCATGGACGTCGATCGTCCGCCGCTCTATCGCGGCCAGATTCACCACTTGTTTGTGCTGGCTCACAACAAGGACATTGGGTCGTTCGCTCATCTTGCGGAGTCGCTATGTCGAACAATCTATTGCAACGTCGTTGTGTGCAATACAGGTTGGTATGGCGGGTCGGTGGCGATAGCGCCGTACTTTGACCACAACCGTCGTCCCATATTCCAGATCCTGGGCAACCAACTCTCGACGGCTCAAGTGATCAAGCTGCCGGTTGCCGTTCTCGATGCCGCCATACGCGATGGCACGCTAGAGCAAGATGGTGTGCGAGTCTTGAAGGCTAGGCCGCCGGGATTTGGTATCTGATGGTGACCTTTCTCATCGCCGACACCTTCACCGACAGCCTGGCGCGGCTGACCGCTGACGAGCAGAAGGCCGCCAAGACCACCGCCTTCGATCTTCAGGTGAACCCAGCGAGCCCTGGCCTCAACTTCCATCGCCTCGACAAAGCCAGAGACAAGAACTTCTGGTCCGTTCGCGTGAATGCCGATGTGCGCCTCATCGTCCACCGCACGCCCGGCAGCCTGCTGCTGTGCTATGTCGATCACCACGACCGGGCATACGACTGGGCCGAGCGACGTAAACTCGAGACGCATCCCACAACCGGCGCTGCGCAGCTCGTCGAGATTCGCGAGACGGTCAAAGAGATCATCGTGCCGGTCTACACGCCGGCGCCCGTCGCGAAGCCGAAGGCCCGGCCGCTATTTAGTAGTTTCGGAGACGACGAGCTGTTGGGCTTCGGCGTGCCGCCTGAATGGTTGAAGGACGTCCGTGCGGCGGACGAGGATTCAATCCTGACACTGGCAACACACCTGCCGGCCGAGGCCGCAGAGGCACTGCTCGAGATCGCAACAGGCGGAGTGCCGAAACTGCGAGAGACAGCGGCCGCGCCCGTGCCTGTCTCAGTGGAGGAGCCTGCGGCACTGTCCATCGCGCTCGCCCATCCAGACGCCCAGCGGCGCTTCCGTGTGATGACCAGCGTCGAAGAGCTGCAGCGCGCGCTCGACGCGCCGTGGGACAAGTGGACGGTCTTCCTCCATCCCGAGCAGCGCGAATGGGTCGAGCGCGACTACACCGGTCCCGCCCGCGTCTCCGGCTCCGCCGGCACCGGCAAGACCATCGTCGCTCTGCATCGAGCAGTCCACCTGGCAAGGACGAATCCAGACGCACGCGTGCTGCTCGCCACGTTTTCGGACCCGCTTGCGCACGCGCTCGAGACGCGCCTCCGCCGCCTCGTGGGCAACGAGCCGCGGCTCCGCGAGCGCATCGAAGTCTATGCGCTCGACGCCCTCGGCGTCCGCCTCCATCAGCTTCAACCAGACCTCGGACCCGTGACGCTCGCATCCCGAAAGGTCGTTGGTGACCTCCTGTGCGACGCCTCAGCGGCTGTCGGTGATCACAAGTTCACGCTCAGCTTCTTGATTGCTGAATGGGGTCAGGTCGTGGACGCCTGGCAGCTCGAGAGCTGGGAGGCTTATCGCGACGTCGCGCGGCTCGGCCGTAAGACTCGACTGCCGGAAGCTCAGCGGGCGACGCTCTGGAAGATCTTCGATCGTGTGGGCACCGCGCTCCACGAGCGTAGGCTCAAGACCCGTGCCGGCGTGTTTCAGGGGCTGGCCACGTCGATGGCAAGCGGTCGTCGGCCGCCGTTCGACTTCGCGGTCGTTGACGAGGCACAGGACATCAGCGTCACGCAATTGCGCTTCTTCGCGGCGCTCGGCGCCGACCGCCCGAACGGCCTCCTCTTTGCCGGCGACCTCGGCCAGCGCATCTTCCAGACGCCGTTCTCGTGGCGATCGCTCGGCGTGGACATCCGCGGCCGCTCGCGGACTCTGCGCGTCAACTACCGCACCTCCCACCAGATTCGCCAGCAGGCCGACCGGTTGCTCGGTCCTGAAATCTCGGACGTTGACGGCAACCGCGAGTCCCGACGCGACGCCATCTCTGTCTTCAACGGCCCGCCTCCGTCTGTCCGGACGTTCGTGACCGAGCAGGAGGAGATTGACGCCGCCTCGGCCTGGCTGGCTGAACGACTGCGTGAAGGCGTTCAACCTGCTGAGGTCGGCGTATTCGTCCGCTCGGCCTCCGAGCTGCCACGCGCTGAGGCGGCCGCCGAGAAGGCTGGGCTCGCGTTCCGGATCCTCGACGAGCAGCTTGCCTCTGGCGGCGACGCGGCATCCATCGGCACGATGCACCTTGCCAAGGGTCTGGAGTTCCGCGCAGTCGCCGTGATGGGGTGCGACGACGAGGTGCTGCCGCTGCAGGAGCGGATTGAGAATGTGGGAGACGATGCCGACCTGAAGGATGTGTACGATACCGAGCGGCATTTGCTGTACGTGGCTTGCACGCGGGCGAGAGATGCGTTGAGCGTTACAGCGGTGGAGCCGGCGAGTGAGTTTCTGGCGGATTTAGGCAACGACACCCCGCCGGCTGACCGGCTCGGGCAGGCTCAGAATCCTAGCCAACGCTTTACCGTGAAGAAAGCCGATTGAAACGCATTCCTATGCGGTTCTGTCGGCAGGCTGGGGAGATTGGGACCGCCTCGCTTACGGCGGTTGTCGTTGAGTCGGCCTATCAGCTGTTGCCCAGCCGCATTGAGGTCTGCAAGGCTCAACCTCAGCTCCTTCAACTTCACCTCGGATTCAGAAGGGAGCTTTGTCAAGGGCCAGCCTCTTATAGAAATGTCCTTCGACAGTTCGAAGTAGCGACTTGTACAAATCTTTCTCGCTTGACCCCGTGGCATCGTAAATCGTGACAAAAAACCGACAGTTCCTCGCCACGCTGCTTTGGTACAAGGGTTCGGTTCGCTTCAGGAACTCCGCTGGCGCAAGTGTCTCATCAGGGTTCGTTACGGGCATCGGGAGCGTGAGTCTCTCTTCATTCCTCGCCGGGAGTACGTTCTCTCGCATTCGAATACCCGCGCTACCGAGCACCACATCAAAAAGGAACTCAGTCGTGCCGTCCGGCTTGACCCAGCACGGTCTTTCGCCTTTTCCGAGCCCAGCCGCCTGCAGTTGTCCCTCGTAACGCTTGAGCTGTCCTTCCTGCGCTGCAAGCCTGTAGGACTGGTCCTGAAGCTTAGCCAGGAGGTCCTGCGGGTATCCCTTGGCCTGAAGCTCGTCTCTGATCGCCTGCATCGATGCCAAGGCGCTTCGAGCTGTCGTCAGCGCAGACTGGCCTTCAGGTGTACTGGAACGTTCCACAACGGCTCGTACCATGGCCGCTATTTGTTCTTGAGTCGCGGCGACAGGCAAATCGAGGGCCTTCCTGATGTCAGTTAGAACCCTCTCCTGGCGTTCAAGTTCAGCCAATCGTTCGGCCGGAACAGATCGAGCGCTCTGCTGCTCGATGGCCCGCGCCCACTCCGCGAATCCAATCAACAACAACAGAACAAAGACGATAAGTATTCCCACTTCCGCCATCGTCAGTCCAAGAACTACACCCCTCCGGTACGAGGCGTTCTGCTCAGCGACGCGACCGGGATCGCTAAGCCCTGACATCGCGGTGTGTGCCCGAAGTGCGCAAAGCATCGGCCAAGCTTCGGGAGATACTGACGAGGCTTCCAAGCACCTCCGTTGCAGCCTTCTGTGCCCGTTCTGACTCCGTTGCAGACTGCCGAACGCCCTCTTGCATTTGAGTGACCTGGCTCAGCAGCGTCGCAAGGCCTCCACTGAAAAGGGTCAGCGCCTCGTTCATCTTGTTGGTCGCTTGCGTGAATCGTTCGGCATTTGAGCTCTGTTCCGAATGTATCTTCGCTGCTACCTGATCCAGCGTCTGGGAAGTCTTCGTTGTGGTTTCCAGCCCTTTCGTCGCGGTCTCGACTGTAGCCTGGAGCGCTACCGTGGCCAGCTGCGTCTGAGTCGCAATCTGCTCGAGCGTCGCGGCGACCTTGTCCAACCGCCTGGCCAAAGTAACAGGCGGCGGCTCAACGGCCTTCAGTCGCTCAACTGCCGCAGCCGCCTCTTTGGCGGTCTTGTCGAGGCTGTCAGTGAGTGTCGTTGTGCGCGTCAGTACTTGCTGAAAGGCATCCTCAGCTGCCTTTCCGATCCGGGTGGAGGACTCGGTGGCTTGGCGATTCACATCCTCAGCGGTCTTGGTCACCGCCGCGAGTAGCGCGGCAACAACGTCTGAGGAACGTTGCTGAACCTCGAGATGGAAGCGTCCGAGGTCGGTTGTCGCCGTTTCGAGGCCTCCCCTCAGCCGCTCTGCGGCCTCAGTAAGTTCAACTCGCGTAACCGCCTCCAAGTCGGCAGGATCGACGCGCATCTGATGTAGGAGAACGCGGAGAAAGATTCCTACGATCGTTGTGGCGAGAGCCACGCCGAAGTTCGAAATAATCTGCTGAACACCTGAGGTTGACGTCGAACCCTGTACGCTCACATGGAAATCAAGCAACGCGAAGGCCATGCTGATAAGGGTGAACAGCAAGCCGAGGTAGTAACAATTGTCGCCAGCCTGATCCAGGCGTACGCGCAAGCGCGGCACGAGCCAGACGGCGCCGGCATACGCCAACATCACGAATATCAGAGCAAGAGTGACTGGAAGCTGGACGGTCTTTCCGTACGCGATCCGGAGAGTCAGGTAGATTGCGACACCGACGACAAACGTCACGAGGAACAGAGCCACATCGAGCGGTGACGACCGACGGGTGTGGGGGGAGCCGGATTCGTGGGTCATTTGGCACCGTAGATCGGCGTGATCGTCTCAAGTACTGCGCCTTGAACGCTGAAGTATTTCTCCCAGAAGAGTCGATGCGCCGGCCATGGTTGGGGGGTTGGCGCCCGGACAAGATAGAGCGAACTGACCTTTACGCCATCTAGGTCGGCACGAACCTTAGTGAAGTAGGGTGTGGTTCGGAAGGACTCGAAGTCTGACGCCTGATCGTATTGGCTGTACTCAGGGACGTGCTGAAGGAGGTCAGATACAACGACAAGGCGTCGCGCAAGAGTCCGGTACTTCGGTGGGTTGAACGTTCGAAGTGCAATCGCTTGAATCGCCTCCATAATCGGCGATGCTGAGGCCCCCTGACCACTCAGCAAGCGGGTTAGTTCTGCCTCCAGTTCGCGATGGAATTCGTTCCAGCGTCTCTTTGCGATGTCTGGATTCTGGTACCAGCGGTTCATGTCTGTGCCGCTTCCCGGGTTGCATCGATGGACCACCGGAGCGATGACACGGTCTGCCACTTTGTCCACTGCGAAGATCTCGACCAGGCCGAATCGAGTGACGGCGTCGATCTGAACGGCTAGGCCGTTCTTGACGGCAAGCCTCTGTGGTTCTGTCAGTTCGTCGGACATGTCCAGCAGGACTGCCACCACTTCACTGGGGGAACCTCCCTCGGGGCAAAGGGTCGTCGCGTCTGTCGTCGGAATGATCCCGCTCCGCCACCACAACCAGGCACCAACCGTCGCAAGTGCGGCAATGGCCAGCCCCATCGCAATCGGCGCTCGGAGGTCTTCCTGGCGCCTGCGAGCCGCGGCTCCACGCAGTCTTTTGCGGCTCATCCTTCAGCTCCCCGAACCGTTGAAGCGCGAGGCCTGTAAGTCGAATTCTTTACGAATCTCCTTTAGGAAATGCTCCATTCGTTCCACCGCCCGTCGCAAATCGCTCGAATCGACGGGCAAGTTGGCCAGACGTTCTGGCCTCTCGACGGAAGACGGAGGAAACACGAGGACGGAGAAGCGAGCTGGTGCAGTAGTCGTCCGCAACTTCAGGTTTGCTTCCCGATACAGCTGAACCAGGCGCGTATAGCAGTCGGCGAGATGACTAGCATGGGAAACATATCCGTCGTGGAGGTGCGAGCGGCCGTTCAAGGCCAGTTCGATTTCGTTCTCCCTGCCCTTGATCGCCTTGATCGTCTGAGACATCTCCGCGATGGCTTGGTCCCTGCGGCCTGTCAGGTTCTCGATGCACTCGGTTCGAGCGTCTGCAAGCTCGGCGAACGCCCGGTCTTTCCGCTTTGCCACAGCTCCATAGCCAGGATAGGGGTCCCACAACTTAGACGCTTCAGCTACCGCAATCAGGTTGAACAGGATTCCCAGCAACACGAGTAACAGCGACTGGACGTCCGCTAGACCGAACGGCTCTGAGGTCAGTCGCGCTGCGACCTCGGCTAAACCAGCACTCCCTTCGCTTTGGCCAAACAGTTCGCGGAAATGTCCGATTGCGAGATTGAGTCCGAACAAGGCACCGATGTAGGCGGTCGTTCCAACAACGGCCAGCGCTCTGTGCATTGAACTGACGTGGTGGCGATGAGGCCGGACAAACCGGGAGTAGCCGACGGCGAGCGCAATATTCAGGAGGGCTAGTCCAAGTGCCTGACTTACACCGCCAATGATTCCCGTTTCGCTACCTTTGGCGAAGAAGAGTCCATTGAAGACCCCTTCGGCGAGAACAAGTGCAGCAATGACCACTTTGTGCAGAACAGGACGCTCAACCGGAACAGGGAGGCGGTCCAGCCTGTTCGCCGTCCGAAACCGGTCGAACTCGAGCGTTCGCCCTTCGGCCTCGCGTCGCAGTAATTCAAGCCTGAGAAAGTCATCGTCAGCTGCCAGCCTGAGATCCGAAATCGCTCGCTCTCCCGCCGCTTCGATGTCGGTCCGGACATCAGCACCCAGTTGGCTACGTCTGATTCGACCCTCATACAGGTCCAGCTGACGACGATACTCTTCCTTCGCGACGGCCGCGATCCGGTCAATCTCAGCCCGCACATCAGTCTCGGTTGTCGTTTCACCGGTACTCTCAGCAGGCGGGAAATTGACATGAGCGTCATCTTCCGCTCGCTCGACTACGCGTAGCTCGCGTGCCTTCTTTTCAAAGTTAATCGCCGGGAAGACACGTGCTGACGGCAACACGTCATCCCGTGACGAGCTCAGGGCCTTCACTAGGTCGGACAGAGCGCCGGGCATCTGGGGTGCCCGGCGATTCTAGCTTGTCTTCACCCGTTCCAGCCGTGACAGTGGGACTTGCCTATCGCGGAATGCAGTCGCCTGCGGGCCGAAATCCAGCCCGTTCAGCTTCCTGCCTGGTTACAAATTTGCGCGTGCAATTCTTGCAGCTGGCATTGCGGCAAGTCGGTAAGTGAAAGACGTGACTATTCGTGTTACCGACAAAGCCCGAGCCGACTGCCCTGGATACTTCCGGTTTCGCGCCAGCTGTCTCGCGAGCCACGCAGGCGGGCTTCGGGGCGGACGGCGCCCAAAAGCCCCGAGCAGCCATACGGGCCTCTTCCTCGGCGGCTTCCAGCTTGGGGTCGTCCGAATAGCGCCTGTAGTGACATGCCAGGCCGGCTGAGAGAAGGGCCGTGCTGACGTCGGTTCCATCGACGATGATCCGTGCGACCAGCCGACCGTAAGTGTCAACATCACGGCCGGAAATAGTCACACTCTTCGAGAACACCAGCACCCTCGTGAAGTTGCGCGCCTGTTGCGAGAATGGCTCCGCGCTCTCCGGTGCATCAACTCCGTGAAGTCGAACTCGCACTCTTCGGTCGGGTTTGATCAGGACATCGACGGTGTCGCCATCGGTGACTCCGACGACCTCGGCCAACGTGTGCCTGTTTACGAGGTCGATGGGCCTCTGAGCGCCAGCGAAGTGAACGCTAACCGCGACGAGGCCCAGGACGGGCAGAAGCCGTTGCACGTCGCTATTATCAGCATCCAGGGGCAGTTTGTCGCCCAGACCGAGCTGGCCCTATCAAGCGCGATACCCGCGGCGATCTGGGCACAGGAGGACCCGGGACGCCTTCTCAGATAGTGCACTTCCGGGCGCGGTGCTCTTCAGACGGGCGCACGGACTTCTGATTCATCCTTGCAACACACAACCTGCAGGTCGACTTCTGCTGTATCTTGCGGTCGGCCAGGCTGGACGGACACGCCGAGTCGGTGCCGATTGAGGGATAACGATGGCAAGTTGGGCTTATTGCTTCGCGGTACGTGCGGGATTCCCGGAGCCGGTGGAGGAGATCCAGACCTTGGCTGACGTCGCACAACGTGGGCTGCCGGCCTATCTCATGCTGGCTGAGCGACCGGACCCGCCTATGGCTCGGGCGCAAGCTGGGGACTCCGTGCTCCTGTGCACGCGGAGCGCCAAGCAACTCTGGTGCCACGGCGAAGCGGCGATTGCAGTCGTGCCGAGGGCGCTCCACGCCACCCCGAGCCAGGTGCTTGACCTGTATGGTCCGACGCACGACAGGTGGTTTGCTGAACTCCGGGATGTGCGGTTGTTCGACCGCCGAGTGCTCTCCGAACTGACTTCGGAGGAACACGATGCGTTTGTTTCCGGCCAGGCTTACGTCAAGCGCTTGTCCTGATTGCCGATGCTCAAAGATGTGCGGCTCGCGACCCAGGCGGCAACGATAAGCCCAGCGCACAACAGGCATCCACAATCCGCCCCTTTGGTCCTGAGCG
>Ga0137326_1000357_pt1 | contig 16261 bp, 15 predicted proteins | sample EasRivERMZT500_2_FD_102292 | JGI IMG/M metagenome (GOLD analysis project Ga0137326, IMG submission 102292) | Soil microbial communities from meander-bound floodplain in the East River, Colorado, USA - East River MetaG ERMZT500_2 | ecosystem: Environmental > Terrestrial > Soil > Floodplain ... | reverse complement strand
GCCTCGCCTCCGATCCGGGCGCGCCGTGGGACGACGTGGTGCGGATCGAGGCGGCCGGCATTGCGCCGACCGTCACCTGGGGCATCAATCCCGGCCAGTCCGTGGCCGTCGATGCCACATTGCCGCAGCTCTCGAACGCCGCCGCGGATCGACAGGGGCTGGCCGAGGCGTTTGAGTTCATGGGACTCGCGCCCGGGCAGCGGATGGCCGGCACGCGCATCGACGTTGCGTTCATCGGCTCGTGCACGAACGGGCGGCTGTCGGATCTGCGCGAAGCCGCGCGTGTGGTGGCCGGCAAGAAAGTGTCGGGGCACGTGCGGGCGCTCGTGGTGCCGGGAACGCAGGCCGTCCGTGCCGCGGCCGAGCGCGAAGGGTTGCACGACGTGTTCCGTGCGGCGGGCTTCGATTGGCGCGGCGCCGGCTGCTCGATGTGCCTGGCGATGAACCCCGACCGCCTCGAAGGCCGCGAGGTCTGCGCCTCGTCGTCCAACCGGAACTTCAAGGGCCGTCAGGGATCGCCGACCGGCCGCACGCTGCTGATGAGCCCGGCGATGGTCGCCGCCGCGGCGGTGGCCGGCGAAGTGGTGGACGTGCGGGACTGGCTGTCATGACGTCACGGGTCGAACGAGTCGAGGGCGGCGCGCTCGCGATGCCGGGCGACGACATCGACACGGACCGCATCATGCCCGCCCGGTACCTCAAGGCGATCACGTTCGAGGGCCTCGAAGCGCACCTCTTTGCGGACGATCGCGCGCAGGTGGCGGCCGCCGGCGGACAGCATCCCTTCGACGATCCGGCGGGCCGCCACGCCAGCGTGCTGTTCGTCAACGCGAACTTCGGCTGCGGATCGTCGCGCGAGCACGCGCCGCAGGCCATCGCGCGGCGCGGCATCCGCGCGGTCGTCGGCGAGTCGTTCGCGGAGATCTTCGCCGGCAATTCCCTGATGATCGGACTGCCCTGCCTCACCGTAAGCCGCGACGACATGCGCCGGCTGATGGACGCCGCGAAATCTTCGCCGGGGCTCACGTGCGAAGTCGATCTTCGAAACAACCGCGTGACCGCGGGCTCGGTCAGCGTGACGGCCGCCATGCCGCCCGCCGCGCGCGACGCGTTGCTGTCCGGGACCTGGGACGCGACCGCGGCGCTGCTCGAGGATTACGCGGCGGTGGAAAAAGTCGCTAACGCGCTGCCTTACTGACCCGCCCTCCAGTTGCCGTCTCCAGAAATGCCGCCGCCGCGCGCGATCGTCCGCCTTCCTTGATGAACACCAACCGCAGCGTTCGAGGCGAGCGGAGCTCCGGCACGACGATCGGCACGAGCTGGCCTCGGGCGATCTCGCCCTGCGCGCAGCGGCGCGGCAACAGCGCGACGCCGAGCCCGGTCTCGACCGCGCGCTTGATCCCGTCGAGGCTCGGCAGCGACATCCGGATGTTCAGGGGCGCGCGACGCCGTTCGTACAGCCGCAGCACGCGATCGCGCGCCGGCGACGGATCGTTGTGCGCGATCACCACCTGGCGGCCCATCTCCTCCATCGCGATCTGACCGCGCGCCGCCAGTGGATGGGACGGCGACACGAGCAGCACGAGCTCGTCCTGCCCCAGCTGGACCGAGCCCAGCTCGCGGTCGCTCGGGCTGAACGTCAGCACGCCGAAGTCCAGGGTGCGGAGGAGCACCTCCTGCGCCATCTGCCGTGATGCGACGCGCCGGACGTCCACGAGGATGTCGGGATGGGTTTTCTGGAAGGCCTCGATGACCGGCAGCACGGCGTGCACGCCGCCTTCATTCGCCCCGATGAGGACGCGACCCTTGCGGACCTCCTTCAGGTCGGCCACGGCCTCGGTCGCCTCGCCAGCCAGGCGGAGGAGCCGCGTGGCGTAGTCGAGCAGGAGCTGGCCGGCATCGGTCAGGGTGCCGTCCCTGGAGGAGCGGTCCACCAGCCGCTCGCCCGCCGCCTGCTCGAGCCGCCTGATGGCCTGGCTGACGGCCGGCTGGGTCCGGTGCAGCTTCCGGGCGGCCCGCGAGAAGCTCCGCTCCGCGGCAACGGTCGAAAACACGCGCAGGTCTTCCAGAGTCATAAGTAATGTGCATCTTACTGTAAGAAAGATAACTATATGTTTTCACTATTTCACGCCGATACACTGGGCGTCCTTATGGCCGAACGACTCGTCATCTTCGATACCACCCTGCGCGACGGCGAACAGGCCCCCGGGTTTTCGATGCGGATCGAAGAGAAGGTCCGCATGGCGAAGCAGCTCGAGGCGCTCGGCGTCGACATCATCGAGGCCGGGTTCCCCATCGCGTCCGAGGCGGACGCCGAGGCGGTGCGCCAGGTGGCGCTCGCCGTGCGGCGTCCCGTGATCGCGGCGCTCGCCCGGTGCGCGCCCGGCGACATCGACCGCGCCGCGTGGGCGCTCACGCCCGCGCGTGCCTCCCGGATTCACACCTTCATCGCGACGTCCGATCTGCACCTGTCGCGCAAGCTGCGCATGACGCGCGAGGCGTGCCTGGATGCCGCCGTGGCCGCGGTCAAGCGCGCCCGCAACTTCACCAGCGACGTCGAGTTCTCCGCGGAGGATGCGACGCGCAGCGACATGGACTTTCTGTGCCGCGTCATCGAGGCCGTCATCGACGCGGGCGCGACGACGATCAATCTTCCCGACACCGTCGGCTACTCCATCCCCGACGAGATCGCGCACTTCTTCCGCACGGTGATCGCGCGCGTGCCGAACGCCGGCCGCGCCGTCTTCAGCGCGCATTGCCACGACGACCTCGGCCTGGCGGCGGCCAACACGCTCTCCGCGCTTGGCGCGGGCGTGCGCCAGGTGGAGTGCACCATCAACGGCATCGGCGAGCGCGCCGGCAACGCGTCGCTCGAGGAAATCGTGATGGCGATGCACGTCCGTTCGGATCGCCTCCCGCTCGAGACCGGCATCGTCACGCGCGAGCTGTACCCGTCATCCCGACTGCTGACCGAGCTGACAGGCGAGTCGGTGCAATCGAACAAGGCGGTGGTCGGCCGCAACGCATTTGCGCACGAGGCCGGCATTCACCAGGACGGGATGCTGAAGGACCGCCGGACCTACGAAATCATGCGGCCGGAGGACGTCGGCGTGCCGCAGACGACGCTCGTGCTGGGCAAGCACTCGGGGCGTCACGCCGTGCAGAAGCGCTGCGAGCAGTTCGGCCTGACGCTGTCGCGCCACGACCTCGACGAGGTGTACCGCCGCATCATCGCGCTCGCCGACGCGAAGAAGATTGTCAGCGACGAGGACGTGCGTGCGGTGTCGTTCGAGGTTGCGGGCATCGCGCCGCCCCGCGAGGCGCGCGAGACGGCGAATCAGGAAGCGGGATACGGCTTCGGCGTGTAGCGCCTATTCCACCGTCACGCTTTTCGCCAGATTCCTCGGCTGGTCCACGTCGCATCCGCGCAGGATCGCGATGTGATACGCGAGCAGCTGCAGCGGAATCACCATGACGACCGGCGACATCAGCGGATGTGAGTCCGGCACGGCCAGCACCGTGTCGCGGCCCTCGTGCAGGATCTCGTCGAACGCCTGCGCGCGCGATTCGCTCGTCACCACGATGATCCGGCCGCCGCGCGCCTTGGCCTCCTGAATATTTCCCAGCGCCTTCTCGAACACGCCATCGTCGGCCGCGAGCGCGACGACAGGCAGATCTTCGTCGATGAGCGCGATGGGGCCGTGCTTCATCTCGCCGGCCGGATAGCCTTCCGCGTGGATGTACGAAATCTCTTTCAGCTTGAGCGCGCCCTCGAGGGCGATCGGGTAGTTGATGCCGCGGCCGAGGTACAGGAAATCGCGATGATGGTACAGCTTCTCTGAGAGCGCCTTGATGTCCGCGTCGAGCTTGAGCGCGCGATCGATCGCCACGGGCAGGTGCTCGAGCCCGGCGATGTGATCGCGAACGACGCCGTCCGACAGCGTGCCGCGCGCCTGGCCGAGCGCGATCGCGAAGAGATGGAGCGCGACGAGCTGGGACGTGAAGGCCTTCGTCGACGCGACGCCGATCTCAGGACCGGCGTGGGTGTAAACGGTGCCGTCGGCTTCGCGCGTGGCCATGCTGCCGACCACGTTGCAGATCGCAACGCTGCGCGCGCCGAGACGCTTGGCCTCGCGCAGCGAACCGAGCGTGTCCGCGGTTTCGCCCGACTGCGTGATGGCAATTGCCAGCGTGCGCGGATCGGCAATCGCCTGCCGGTACCGGAACTCCGAGCCGTAGTCCACTTCGACCGGCACGCGCCCCATTTCCTCGATGAGGAACTTCCCCACCAGGCCCGAATGCCACGACGTGCCGCACGCCAGGATGATCACGCGATTGATCGACCGCAAGGTGGCGGCGTCGAGCTTCATCTCCTCGAGATACACCTGTCCGGTTTCCGCGGACAGGCGTCCGAGCACGGTCTCGCGCACCGCGATCGGCTGCTCGTAGATCTCCTTGAGCATGAAGTGCGGATAGCCGGCCTTCTCCGCCATGACCGGATCCCACGTCACGTGCTGTGGTGATTTGGTGACGGGCTTGCCGTCGAAGTCCGTGAAGGTGGCGCCCGTCTTCGTGATGACCGCGATCTCGCGATCGTCGAGAAACACGACGTCGCGCGTGTGCGCAAGGATGGCGGGGATGTCCGACGCGACGAAGTACTCGTCCTTGCCGAGGCCCACCACCACCGGCGGGCCGTTGCGGACGGTCACGATCGTGTCCGGATCGTCGGCTGAAATCAGGACCAGCGCGAACAGACCGCGCAGCTTCGTCAGGGAGCGGCGGACCGCGGCGACGAGCCCGTCGCCCCGGCTCTCCTTCTCGACGAGATGCGCCACGATTTCCGTGTCCGTGTCGGTGACGAACTTGTGGCCTTCCGCGGCGAGCACGCGCTTGAGCTCGAGGTAGTTCTCGATGATGCCGTTGTGCACCACGACGATGCGGCCCGAGCAGTCGCGATGGGGATGCGCGTTCTCCGTCGTCGGCCGGCCGTGCGTCGCCCATCGCGTGTGGCCGATGCCGAAATCGCCGTCCAGCGGATCGCGCTTGAGCACGTCCTCGAGCTGCGAGAGCTTGCCGGCGCTCCGGCGGACGTGCATCGCGCCGTCCTTCACGACCGCGACGCCCGCGGAGTCGTAGCCGCGGTACTCGAGCTTGCGCAGGCCCTCGATGAGCACGGGCAGAAGAGGTTTGGACCCGACGTATCCGACGATGCCGCACATAACTTAAGACTTCTCCGCTTTGGACTTCTCGGCTTTGAGTCGCGCGCGCCGGGCCGAGGCCCAGCCGGACTTGGTCGTCTGCCGGCCGCGCGCCACCGCCAGCGCGTCGGGCGCCACGTCCTCGGTGATGGACGAGCCGGCGCCGATGTACGCGCCCTTGCCAATCGTCACCGGCGCAATCAGCTGCGAGTCGCTGCCGATGAAGACGCCGTCTTCGATGACCGTCTTGTGTTTGTTCACGCCGTCGTAGTTGCACGTGATCGTGCCCGCCCCCACGTTCACGTCCTCGCCGATCACCGCGTCGCCGAGATAGGCGAGATGGTTCGCTTTCGAGCGCCGGCCGAGCCGCGTCTTTTTCAGCTCGACGAAGTTGCCGACGTGCGCGTCTTCCGCGACGTCGGACTCGGGCCGGATGTGCGCAAAGGGGCCGATCCGGGCGTTGGCCGCCACGCGCGAGTCCACGATGATCGATCGGTCGAGCACGATCACGCCGTCGCCGAGCGTGGCATTCGTCAGCCGCGCGCCCGCATGAATCCGGCAGCGCTCCCCCACCGACGTGCGGCCTTCGAGCAGGACGCCGGGTCCGATGATCGTGTCGGCGCCCACCGAGACGTCCATGTCGATGTACGTCGCCGCCGGGTCGTCGATCGTCACGCCGTTCAACATCAGCTCGCGGTTTTTCCGCGCGCGCATGATCGCGCTGAGGTCCGCCACGTCCACGCGCGTCGTCACGCCGCGCAGTTCGGCGGCCGAGTCGAGCTGGAGGGTCTCCACCTTGAGCGACCGCCGGCGGCACAGCGGGACGAGATCGGTGAGGTAGTACTCGCCCTGCGACGCGTCGGCCGCGACCGCGGTCAGCAGGTCGAGAAGCGGCGCGAGGTCGAAGCAGTAGATGCCGGTCGAGACTTCACGGCTCGACTGCTCGTCCCCCGAGGCCTCGCGCTCTTCGACGACGCGCGCAAGCTGCCCCTGGGCGTCGCGCACCACACGCTCGTAGCCGTACGGATCCTCGACGGTGGACGTGAGCAGCGTCATGGCCGCCCGCGTGGACCGATGGCGTTCGACGAGGCGGTTGAGGGTGCCGGTCGAGATGAGCGGCACGTTGGCGTGCAGGAGCAGGACCGTGCCGGTCTTGCCGCGCAACAGCGGTTCCGCCTGCATCACGGCGTGGCCGGTGCCAAGCAGAGGCGACTGCGAGACGAACTGGAGCTGTGGCTTCGAGGCCAGTGCCGCCCGGACCTGGTCGCCGCCATGGCCGATGACCAGCGTGGTGGACTCGGCGCCGAGCGGTTCGACCGCCTCGAGCACGTGGTCGAGCACGGTTCGCCCCGCCAGGAGGTGCAGGACTTTGGGGCGGACGGACTTCATGCGCGTGCCCTTGCCGGCGGCAAGGACCACAACGTGCAGCGGGATCATTCCGCCGTCGATTCTAGCCCGGCCGGCCTCGCCTGGGCCGTCGCGCGGCCGCGCGCGCCTCAGCCGGTGGGACTTCGGTCAACTTCCAGAATTCCTCGAGGTCATGCAACGGCTCGAAGTCCTCGTCATAACGCGCCTGCGCGGAGGTCTCTGGACTGAGCGCAATCGCCTTGCCCAGATTGTCCAGGGCCTCATCCTGCCGGCCCTGCCGGGACGCCACCGCGGCCAGAAGGTAGAGCGCCAGGTCCTGCTGAGGGTCGGCATCGAGCACCGCGCGAGCCAGTTCTTCCGCGCGGGGCAGGTCTCCGTCGTTGAGCGCCGCGGTGGCTGCCGTCAGGCGCTCTTCCGGGGTTTGCGGTCCCTTGGGTCGGGCCGCGACAGCCCGCTCGCAAAGGCCCAGGTAAACCCGGGCCCGATCGGCCAGCGAGCCCTCGCGAGGGAACGCGGCGAGCAGCCGGCGGAAGAGCTCAGCCGCTTCGTTGTAGTTCTGCTTCTGGAAGGCCGCGATGCCGGCTTCGTACTGGGAAACCGCCTCGGGCGAGGGCCCTGGGGGCGGGGGAGCGGGCGCCGGATAGACGACGACCGGAGCCGGGGCTGGAGCCTTGCCGAATGGCTTAGCCGCAGGCTTGCCCTTGCCGTTGGCCCGCACCGGGCGCGGCTTGGCTCGCTTGGACATCAGGGACCGCTCCTCTGCGGGTTGGAAAGCGCCAAGACGTTAGCAGAAAGCAGGCGCGGATATCAAGACGGCCCGACCTAGGCAGGCTATTGCCTCTGGCGTTTAACAGAAATTGCGTGTTTCTTGATTATGTTCTTGAGCCTGCTCGCCTTTACTTGGAACGCTCTGGCCACCATGGCCTCGGCACTTTGGCGGTCGGTCGGTGCTCCCTCGATGAGTCCCTCTACAAGCTTGGAGACCAGGCCCGGCTCGGGGTCCAACTGGGCCGAATCGGTCTCTGCGGCCTGGGGTGAGACGACGACCGTGAACTCGCCACGGGCGGGGATGGCGGCGTCGATAGAGTATTCGACCAACACTTCATGTAACTTGGTCAATTCTCGGCACGTCAATATTGGTCGTTTGCCTACTGAACGGGCTATGTCCTTGAGGGTCTGGTGAATCCGGGTGGGCGCCTCGAAACAGACCACCGCGCCCGGTTCAGCAGCCAGAGTTTCGAGCCACTCCTCCCGCGCACTTCCAGACCGAGGCGGGAAGCCCATGAACAGAAACCGGTCGGCCGGGAACCCCGATCCCGCAAGGGCCGTCGTCACGGCGCTCGGTCCCGGGACAGGCACCACCGGAAGGCCCTGCTGCCTGGCTGCCTTCACCAGGTCCCGACCGGGGTCGGAGATAGTTGGGGTGCCGGCGTCAGAAACCAACGCAATTGACTCGCCGGCGGTGAGCCTGGCGAGCAGGCGCGGCGCCTCACGGCGTTCGTTGTGCTCGTGAAGACTGACCATGGGCACGTGGATCTCGTAGTGGGAGAGTAGCTTCGCGGTGCGCCGGGTGTCCTCGGCGGCGACGAGGTCCACTTCTCGGAGCACCCGCAACGCCCGCATCGAGATGTCTTCCAGGTTGCCGATCGGGGTGGCGACGACGAAAAGTGTGCCGGGCATCTCTTCTCTATAATGCTGAATCAGAAACGCTGAAAAACATGCCTCTTTATGAGTATGAGTGTGCGGCGTGCGGCCATCGCTTCGAGCGGATCCAGAAGTTCTCGGATCCGCCGGAAAAGACGTGCCCGAAGTGCGGCGGGGAACTCCACAAGCTGGTCGGCGCGCCGGCGATGAAGTTCAAGGGATCTGGTTGGTACGTCACGGACTACGGGAAAGGCACGAAGGACGCGAAGGGAACGAAGGACACTAAGGAATCAAAGGACACGAAGGAAACGAAGGACTCGAAGGAAAGCTCGGACTCCAAGGACACGAAGACCACGAAGGAAGGCACTGACTCGGGAACCAAGGACAAGGAAACGAAGAGCACGAAAGACAGCACCAGCAACACTCCTGACAAGAGCTGAGACATGCTCGATCCCCAGTACGTCCGCGATCACCTGTCCGATGTCGAGCGCCGGCTCAAGGCGCGCGGGATGGATCCGTCGAAGGAGCTGGCGGAGCTGGCGAAGCTCGAGGCCGAGCGGAGGCGCCTGATTCCGGCGGCCGAGGCGCTGAAGCGCGAGCAGAACGAGGCGGGGGAGGCGGTGGCCCGCGCGAAGAAGGAGGGACAGGACCCGAGCGGGATTTTCGCGGAGAACAAGGCGCGGGCCGGCAGGATTCGCGAGCAGGAAGCGGCGCTCGGTGAAGTGGAGCAGGCGCGCGATCGCCTGCTCCTGGCGCTGCCGAATCTGCCGCACGAGAGCGTGCCGGCGGGCGCGTCGCCGGCGGAGAACAGGGAAGTCGCGCGATGCGGCAGCCCGCGGACGTTCGACTTCGATCCGAAACCTCACTGGGAGATCGGCGCGGCGCTGGGCATCCTCGATTTCGAGCGCGCCACGCGCATGTCGGGCGCGCGGTTTTCGGTGCTGATGGGCGCCGGCGCGCGGCTCGCGCGCGCGCTGATCGGCTTCATGCTCGATCTGCACACGCGCGAGCACGGCTACACCGAGGTCGAGCCGCCGTTCCTCGTAAACCGCGCGGCGCTCACCGGCACCGGCAACCTGCCGAAGTTCGAGCAGGATCTCTTCAAGATCGCCGGCGACTGGGATCTGTTTCTCGTGCCCACCGCGGAGGTGCCGCTTACGAACCTCCATCGCGAGGAGATTCTGGACGGGCGCCATCTGCCGCTGCGGTACACCGCGTACACGCCGTGCTTCCGCAGCGAGGCCGGCTCCTACGGCGCCGACGTGCGCGGGCTCATCCGCCAGCACCAGTTCGACAAGGTCGAGCTCATGACGTTCGCGCGGCCCGAGGACTCGCACGCCGAGCTCGAGCGGCTCACGCGCAACGCCGAGACGGTGCTCGAGCGCCTCGAGCTGCCGTACCGCCGCATGCTGCTCTGCACGGGCGACATGGGTTTCGCGTCCGCGAAGACCTACGACATCGAGGTCTGGCTGCCGTCGCAGAAGGCGTACCGCGAGATCTCGTCCTGCAGCAACACCGAAGCCTTCCAGGCCCGCCGCGCGCAGATCCGCTACCGCCCGGACGGGACAGGGAAGTCGCAGTTCGTGCACACGCTGAACGGATCCGGCCTCGCGGTGGGGCGCACGCTGATTGCGATTCTCGAGAACAACCAGCAGAAGGACGGATCGGTGACGATCCCGCCGGCGCTGCGGCAGCACATGGACGGTCTCGACGCGATACGTGCCAAGTAACCTGTATTGGTTATTGGTCCCGGCCTCCGCCAAGGTTCGGCGGGCATGCGCGCAATGGAGTCTGGGGGGCAAAGCAAGTTGGGGGTCTTGGGGGCAAAGCCCCCAGATCAATTGACGGAGGGATGTGTGAGTGGTTTAAACAGGCGGTCTTGAAAACCGCTGTACGGGAAACCGTACCGGGGGTTCGAATCCCTCTCCCTCCGCATTCCTGTTTCTTATCCGAGGGGCTTTGCCCCTCGGACTCCCCTACACGCTCACTCGCGCAACTCGCCTCCAGTGAAGTGCGCTTAGGCAAGTTGCGCTGCGTTCGCGTGGCTCACTCGCTGTCGCTCGTTCGCTGATCCCGAAGGCTTGCGCCCCGTAGGCGACTTCGTCCTGCCGGACCCGACACCTTTGTCTCGTTCCGGCCGAAAGATCTTCAGGGCAGGGGAGGAGCAGACGTGGACTCACCCGATTGGTCGATCTGGCTGGCGTGGGTGGTAATGGTCCTTTCGCTCGGCACGGTCTTCGTGCTGATAGTCCGTTGGCAGAGACGCATCAAACGGCTCGAGCGGGAGCTTCTCAGCCGGACGGCGCCGTCCGGCTCCCCGCCGTCGCCGGGGGCTTAACTCTCGACACGCTCGCTGCCGCTCGCTCGTGCGAGCCCCGGCTCGCCGTAGTCCGCTTCAGCGGACGAAGGCGGCTCAGAAACTGACGCCGACCAGCCCGTTCAGCCGGATGTGGAGCTCCCAGCCGAACCGTGTCTCGACGCCCGCGAACCCGGATCGGCCGAAGCGCACGCGGACGCCCGCGCCCGCCGTGAAGGCGGGGTCGGCGGATGTAAAAGACCCGGTGGGGAAATCTTCCCGCGTCTGAAAGATGCCGCCGCCAACGACGGCAAACGGAGTCACCGTCCGGGGCCGGCCATTGACCGGGCCAAGGAAGTCAAACGTCACGTTACCGGTGAGCATGAAGTGGCTGTGGTGTTCGCCGCTCACAAACGCGATCTCCGGCCCGATGCTCACCCGAGGACTCACATGAAATCGGCCCGCACCGCCCAGGAATCCTTCCGTCACCACGCCGTCGTCTGGGAAGAAGAGGCCGCCGGCTGCGAATTCGACTGCCACGTTCTGTGCGGTTTGGGCGGCGACAGGCGTGGCGAGTGGGGCCGCCAGAGCCGTCAATGTCAGCAGCGATATCGCCAGGCCGCGCCTGTTCCAGGGGACCATTGTTCACCTCTCCTGACTGGAAATGCGCGAAGGCGAAGGAAACAGGCTCGCTGTTCTGCTATTACTCGCCGACCATCTGAACCACGATCTCGCGCTGTCGTGCTTGGGTGTCGAACTCGAGCAGGACGATCTGCTGCCACGTGCCCAGGCACAGAGCGCGGTCCACAAAGGGGATCGTGATCGACGGTCCGATGAGGGCCGCGCGCACGTGACTCGATCCGTTGTCGTCGCCCCAGCGCAGGTGGTGACGGTACTCGCCATCGCGGGGCGCGAGCATCTCGAAGAGACGATTCAAATCCGACACCGCGCCCGGCTCGAACTCGATCGTCGTCATTCCTGCCGTCGAACCGATGACGGCGATGGTCACGATCCCGGCCGTGAGGTTGGACCGCGCGAGATCCTGAGCGACGATTCGGCCGAGGTCCTGCGTGTCACCCTGGCCCGACGTCTCAATGCTGTGCGTGCGTGTGACGACCATTGCGAAACAATACCGTGTGCTCTCGATGCCGAGTACTATCAGCGGCGATGAACATGTCCAAGAGACTCACCATCGTCGCGCTCGCCCTGCTCGGCGCGATTGCGCAGCCACTGACCGCGGAAGCCCAGATCGACGTGAAGGGCGGCCTCAGCTCGGCGACCATCTCGTTCGAGCCCGAATCCGGGTCGCCCGACCTCTCGGAGATGCGCTACCGGAACGGGTGGATCGGCGGCGTCTCTCTGCTCCTGACCGGCAGTCAGATGGGCGGCTGGCAGATCGAGTTCCTCTTTCAGCAGAAAGGCGCCCGCAACCTGCTGCGAGCGGACGATGAGCTGACTCTGTTGTATTTCGAGATTCCGGTCCTGCTTCACGTGGACGTATGGCAAGGCAAGAAAGACAAGGCTCTCTTCGTCGTGGTTGGACCGTCGGTGGCGTTCAATCTCGCGGCCGACTACGAAGCCGATAACGTGCGCGAGGACGTGAAGGACGACATTGCCACGACCGATGTGGGACTGCACATCGGGGGTGGCGTGGAAGCCGGCCGCGTGACCATTGACGCGCGCTACTCGTGGGGGTTCCTGAACGCCTTCGAATCCGGTGAGCCCGCCGGCACGTTCAAGAACCGGGCGTTCGCGCTGACGTTCGGACTTCGATTCGGGAAATAGCAGTTAAGGATTCGCCTGAACATCTGCTGGGGCGCCGACAAACCGGGGGATGCCAAACGCAATGAATGCGGCCGACGCCATCCACCAAGCCAGGCAACCCACAGTCCAGAAGTCGCTGACTCCCTCCGGCAACATCAAGCGGCGAGTCAACGGCCACGCCACCACCATCATCCAGGCAATGTGCGTCGTCACGGGTTTTGGAAAGCCCAGTCGTGACAGACCCCTGCCGAGAATGGAAGTGCTGGTTGGTGTCGGGAACCACTCTGTCGACGCGTGCTTCGCGAGACTCCACGCCAGGGCAACCACGCTAGCCGGAAAGGCGACGAGCAGCAACCGAGCGAGCAACGCTTCAGGTCCCAGGCTGCGCGTAACGATGGCGCACACCGCGAACACGACCAGCAGGGAAATGCTCGCCAATCGCTGACTGAACGACAGTTTTGGGGAGGCCACGTTCGCGACCGACCGCATCATAGCATTCCGCCGTGTCAAAAAAACTGAGGTGGGCGCTTTTGACGCCCACCTCAGTTGTCAGTTGCGAGTTGTAAGTTGTTTAGTTGTTCGCGTCTCTTACTTCGCGAGTTCCTGCACCGCCGTCACCAGCATCTGCACCTTCGCGCGATCCGATGATCCGGCCGCGTCGCCGCTGAGTTGCTTGGCCAGGGCGGTGAGCGCGTTCCGGCGAGCCGCGCCGGACGCCTTTTCCGCGCTTACAAGCTCGGTGCGGACCGCAGTGATGCGCGCGTCCGAGAGGCCCTTCGAGCGCTCGAGCTGATCGACGAACGCCCGCGCCTTCGCGAAGCTCGGCGGCCACACGAACTTCGGCTGGCCCTGTGCGTTGAGGTGGCCGAGCACGACGGTGTTGGCCGCGTCGAGTTCGTTCTTCGAGAGGTGCGGGCTCGGCACGAGCTCGAGGATGTCGAGGCCGCGGCGAATCTCCGAGCTCACGAGCAGGCCGTTGTACCAGTACACCGACCAGGAGCCGGCGCTGATGAGGCGGTCCGGATCGACGGGACCGCGATCGAAGAAGGCGATTTCGTACGGCTTCTTCACGTCCGTCCAGTCGAACACGGTGATGCCGCCCTGGTAGAAGCCCTGCACCATCACGTCGCGGCCCGGGATCGGGATGAGCGATCCGTTGTGCGCCACGCAGTTCTCGGCGTCGGTCTGCGTGCCGGGAATCTTGTAGTAGCTGTGGAACACCATCTTGTTGTTCTCAATCGTGAAGAGGGCATTGCCGCCCCATTCCGGGCGATCCTTCGCCCGGCACTTCGGGCCGCCGCCGCCGCCCCACTCGTCCGAGAACAGGACCTTCTTGCCGTCGTTGCTGAACGTGGCCGAGTGCCAGAAGGCCATGTTCGGGTCGCCGACGAAGTCCATGCGCACCGGATGCGCCGGCTCGCGGATGTCGAGCAGCAGGCCGTAGCCGCCGCACGCGCCGCCGCCGAGGCCCATGCCCGGGTAGAGCGTGATGTCGTGGCACTGGCTCGGGCCGACGTTCGCGTTGCCGCGTCCGGCGCCGCCCGCGCGTCCACCCGCCGGAGGCGCGCCAGCTGCCCCGGCCGCACCGGCTGGAGGCGCCGCCGCACCGGCCGCGCCGCCGCCGGCCACCGCGCCGCCAGCTGCACCGCCACCGGCCGCGCCTGCGGCGCCGCCGGCTCCCGCACGTCCGCCGCCAGCCGCGCCGGCGCCGCCGCCACGCGCGGCCGCACGCGCCGCGTTGTCCGCCGCGTCCGCCGCCTGTCGATCCGGATTGCCCGGCGCGCGCTGCAGGCCCGTGAAAATCTGCGCGCCGTTCACGATCATCGACTTCTCCGGCGTGTTGAGCGGGACTTTGATGATTTCGATGCGGAACAGCGACGTGTTGGGATCGTTGGCATCCGCGACGCAGCCCGGCACCTCTTCCGCCGGCCGCACGCCCGATGAACCGGAGATGTAGATGTAGATGTTCTGCTTGTCCGCGGGATCTTCCAGCACGGTGTGCGTGTGCGAGCCGCGGCAGTTCTGCACGCTCGTCACGAGCTTCGGGTTCTTGACGTCCGTGATGTCGAAGATGCGGATGCCGCGCACGCGATCCTTGCTCGGCCCCGCTTCCGTGAAGCCGCCGAACTTGCAGTCGGCGCGGCTGTTGGTCGCTTCCGACGACATGAACAGCAGGTTGCGGTACACCGAGATGTCGTTCTGCGACGCCGGGCACTCGTAGGCGCCGGCCAGCGTCGGCTTGGCCGGAGTCGAGATGTCCCAGATCTCAAAGCCGTTGTAGTTGCCCTGGATCGCGTACTTGCCCGTGAACGCGAGGTCCGAGTGCGTCGCGCCGAGCGATCCCTTGGGGGGCGGGGTCTGCGAGATCATCCGCATGTTCCAGAGCGCCATCTGCGCGTCCCACATGCCGGCCTTGAGGCCCTGGCGCGGATCCGGATTCGGAATCGTCGCCGAGACGAGCGGCGCCGGCGGCGCCGGCATCACGGCCGGAATCGGCTCGGGCGGCGGCGGGGGAGGACCGGCCGGAGCGCCGCCTCGTCCGCGTCCGCCACCGGGCGCACCGGCAGGCGCGCCTGCCGGATCCGCAGCGGCGGCCGCGGGCGGCGTGGCCGGCGGCGTCGCCGGCGGTGCCGTCACGGTCGGCGGCGGCGTGGCCGGAGGCGCCGCAGGCTGCGGCGTCTGGGCCGGAGCGGGCTTGGCGGCAGGCGCCGGCGTGGACGTTGCCGGCGTCTTCGGCCCGCACGCGGCGAAGAAGACAAGGCCGGCGGCGAGCGACGCGACAAACGTGCGCGCTCCGGCGCTGAACGTGGTTCCGGTTCTCATGGTCGGGACTCCTTCAGTCATTTCGCATCGAGCAGCTTCTGCATCCGCTCAATCTCGGCGGTCTGATCCGCGAAGACGTCGGACGCGAACGCGTAGATGTCGTCACCCTGCGCCGCGCCATTCGCGGCCAGCAGGTCTTCCACCATCTTGATGGCGCCCTGATGGTGCTTGATCATCGCCGTCAGGAACATACGATCCCAGTCGGCGCCGCGGGCCTTGTCGAGCTTCGCCATCTCCTCGTCGGAGAGCATCCCCGGCATCAGCATGTCGTGCGCCATCCCGCCCGGCATCGTCATCTTGTGGTGCGTGGCGTCGGCCGGCGGCACGTACTGCGCGCGATCGATCAGCCACACGCGCATCATGTGAATCTCGTCGCGCTGCGAGATGAGCATGCGCTCGCACATGAGCTTCACTTCGCGCTTGCCCGCGTGCGTCGGCGCCATCGTGCACATCTTCACGGCCTGGGCGTGGTGCGGAATCATGCCCTGCATGAACTCCACGTCAGCCTTGTTGTACGGGAAGGCGACCAGCTCGGGCCGCGGCTTCGGATCCTTGGGCGGGGATGTCTGCGGAGCGGTGTCCTGGGCGCCGGCAACCGAGGCGCCGCTGAGGAGTGCGGCCACGGCGGCTGCACCGAGCCGGAGGAACAGGGACTTCATCGGAATCGACTCCTGAGAGTCGTCATACTAGCACCCACCCCCCATGGGGAAAAATGAGCCCGTGGGCCGTGCCGCCAACCCCTGGGACCAGTACGCGCCGTTCTACGACTGGGAGAACCGGCGGACGATCGGCTCGAGCGACCTGGAGTTCTGGTCGCGGGTGGCCGCCGGGTCACTCGGACCGATCCTGGAGCTCGGCTGCGGGACGGGCCGGGTGTCGATTCCACTGGCCGCCGAGGGTGTGGCGGTCGTCGGCGTGGATTTCTCGATGCCGATGCTCCGGCGGGCGCGGACCCGCGCCCGTAAGGCCTCGCTCGGACCGCGACTGCGTCTCGTCCGCTCGGACATCCGCGCGCTCCCGTTTGCCTCGAGCGCCTTCGAGACCGTCATTGCGCCTTACGGCATCGTCCAATCGATGCCCGGCGCCGACGCGCTTGCCTCCGCGCTGCATGCCGTCAGCCGCGTCCTCGAACCCGGTGGGTCGGTCTGGATTGACGTGGCGGTGGATG
>Ga0137326_1000353_pt1 | contig 16422 bp, 19 predicted proteins | sample EasRivERMZT500_2_FD_102292 | JGI IMG/M metagenome (GOLD analysis project Ga0137326, IMG submission 102292) | Soil microbial communities from meander-bound floodplain in the East River, Colorado, USA - East River MetaG ERMZT500_2 | ecosystem: Environmental > Terrestrial > Soil > Floodplain ... | reverse complement strand
TCGGTGAAGAGGTCGTGCGCGAGATGAATCGACTCGGCATGCTGGTTGACCTGAGCCACACCTCGCCGGCGACGATGGCCGACGCGCTGCGGGTCGTCACGGCGCCGGTCATCTTCTCGCACTCGTCCGCGCGGGCGCTGACGGATGTGCCGCGGAACGTGCCCGACGACATCCTGCGGCTGCTGCCGAAGAACGGGAGCCTGGTCATGGTGACGTTCGTGCCCCAGTTCGTGTCGCGCGAGGTCGCCGCGTGGAACGCCCGGCCCGAGGCCGAGCGCACCGGTCCGGCGCCGCGCGCCACGCTCGCGCAGGTGGCCGATCACATCGAGCACATTCGCAGGACAGCCGGCATCGATCATGTCGGGCTCGGCGGCGACTTCGACGGGATCACCACCGTGGTGCGGGGGCTGGAGGACGTCTCGACCTACCCGCAGCTCATTGCCGAGCTGCTGCGCCGCGGCTGGACGGACGGCGACGTCGGCAAACTCGCCTGGCACAACCTGCTGCGGGTCATGCGGGCCAACGAAGCCAACGCGGCGCGCCTGAACAAGTGAAGCTGATCGTCGCGCTCGGCGACTCGACGACGGCCGGCACGCCGTCGTTCCTGTCGCCGCTTGAAGCGCCGCCCGACGGACGCGGCGACGAGCGCAGCCAGTTCGCGTACTGGTTGATGCAGTCGCGGCCTGAGTGGCGGGTCCTGAACCGCGGAATCAACGGCGAGCGCAGCGATCAGATTGCCGCGCGGTTCGATCGCGACGTGCTCGCCGAACGCCCGGACGCCGTCATCATCATCGCCGGCGTCAACGACGTCTATCAGGGCCGGCCGGCGGCACAGGTGACGCCGGTGCTCCAGGACTTGTACGAACGAGCCGCGCGCGCGGCGATCCCGATCGTCGCCGGTTCCATCGTGCCGTACAACACCGCGACACCCGCGGCCAACGCGGTCATGCGCGAGATCAATCGCTGGATTCAGGACGAAGCGGCGCGGCGCCCGCATCTGCGGTTCGCCGACACCCGGGCGGCAACCGCTGCCGCCGATGATCCCGACCGGCTGGCCGGGTCGCCTGATGGCCTGCATCCCGACGTGGCGGGATACCGGCGGATGGCCGACGCGCTCGCACCAGAGCTCAGCGAGTGCCTTGACAAGCCCAGTTAGTCGTATATCGTATATTCATGCCAAAACGCGGCATTTCTGTGACTTTGAGCGACGATAATCTCCTCTGGCTGAAATCTCGCACGAAGGCCGCCAAGGCCAGGAGTCTGAGCGAGACCCTCGACGGGCTCGTCACCGAGGCGAGGCTGGCCGGCCGGATTCCCGACGCGCTCGTACGGTCGGTCGTGGGCACTGTCGATGTCGCCGAAGACGACCCGAACCTCGAGCGGGCCGACAGCTACATCCGCGATCTTTTCTCGTCGTCCACGGGACGACCTGTCGTGGCTCGCGAGCGCCGGGGACGTTACTCCGCGACTCCAAGGGGACGCCGGCGTGGCTGACGCGGCGGTCGCGGATACGCATGCATTGATCTTTCATGCCTCGGGCGGCGGCAAGCTCGGGCCGAAGGCGCGCGCGCACTTCGAGGCGTCGGAGCGGCGCGAGGCGATCACCTACGTGCCGGCGGCCGTGATGTGGGAATGCAGTCTGCTGGCGCGGGCTGTCCGCATCAACCTGCACCGGCCGCTGCGCGCGTTCTTCGACGACTTGTTCAGCAACCCGGCCTATGTGCCGCTCGAGCTCTCCCCCGCTCAGGTGCTGCTGGCCGACGAGCTTCGGTTCACCCGAGATCCGTTCGACGCGTTGATCGTGGCGTCCGCGAAGGACCTGTCGCTGCCGCTGATCACTCGCGACAGCGCGATTCGGGAATCAGGGACCGTTCCGATCATCTGGTAAGCGCCAGGCGCACGACGTCGGCGGGCTGCCCGGCCAGCAGCTCGTCGCCCTCGAGCATCAAATCGCCGCGAAGGTTGCCGAACCCGTAGAGGGCGACGCACATGCGGACGCCGGCGCGGCGGGCGGTCTCCACGTCGATCATCGAGTCGCCGACGAAGATCGTCGCGCTCGCGTCGCCCTGACCGGCGTCGATCAAATGCTGGAGCCCCGCCGGGTCGGGCTTCCGCGCGAATCCGGAGTCGCCGCCGATCACGCCCGCGACATGACGCGTCAGCTCAAACGCGTCGAGCAGCCGCCGCGCCGGCGCTTCCGGTTTGTTCGTCAGAACGCCCAGCCGCGCATGGCCCGCCAAGTCGCGCATCATCTCCGGCACGCCGGGATATGGCCGCGTGTGGAGCAGCAACCGTCGATCGTAGATGGCTCGAAACCGCGCGAGCGCGTCGTCCACATCCGGTTCGAGCCCCGCCGCCGTCAGTGCGCGGACCACGAGGAGCCGCGCGCCCTCGCCCACCATGCCGGCAACCGCGTCGAGGGGCAGCGCGCGCCCGCCGTACGACTCGAGCATCTCGTTGGTGCTCTCCGCGAGATCCCGCTGCGAATCGACAAGGGTGCCGTCGAGATCGAAGACGACCAGCATCAGGACGACCTCGGGGGTCGTCGATGCAGGTGATCTTGACACCCGATGCGGTACGCCTTGCGCATCCAGCGCGCGACCTGCGCGTCCACGTCGGCCTCGCGGCTGAGGGGCAGGTAACAGGCCTCGTAGTGGCGCGAGACGTGGCTGAGCTTGTGTGAAAAGCGCGGTGAATCCGTCCCGCGCGGCAACAGGAACCCCGCAACGAAGCGGCGCTTCTGGGGCTGCCCGCCGGCAAAGCGAATCCGCACCTGCATCACGACGCGGGTCTTCTGCGGGTAGATTCGGACGGGGCCGCATCGGCGCGCCAGCCCTGCGAGCCGGTCGAAGATGCGGCGCACCTGGGGCTCGCTGCGGGCGAACAGCGCGTCGTAGCTGTGCCGCCCGCAGGAGTGCCAGAGGCGCCGCGAAATGAACCGCTCGCCGCACCGGGGACAGGTCCACAGCGGTTTGAGGACAGCCATAGTGCTGGAGAAGTATGCCGTGGCGCGGTGGCTGGCCTGACACGACACGGCCTTTTTCTTGCAAGACGGCTCAAGGAATGAGCGTAATAGCGTATGCAGAGATCCAGGATGCGACCGGCGACCCTGCTTGTTCTGGCGACAATCCCCGGGGCCGTCCTGGCGCAGCAGGCGCCGGTGTTCCGGAGCACCGTCGAAACCGTGCCCATTTACGCGACGGTGGTGGACGCCAGCCGCCGCCTCGTCCCGGATCTCACCCAGGAGGACTTCGAGGTCTACGACAACCGGCAGCTCCAGCCGCTGACGATGTTCCGCAGCGACGTCCAGCCGATCTCCGTCGTCGCCACGCTCGACACCAGCGGCAGCATGACGGGAGTGCTCGATCTCGTGAAGATCGCGGCCGAGAGCTTCGTCATCCGCCTGTTGCCGGCCGATCGCGCGCGCATCGGGTCGTTCGACGACGTCACGCGGATCATGCCGGCGTTCACCTCGAATCGCGATGACCTCGTGCGGTACCTGCATAACGAGATGCGCTTTGGCAACGGCACGCGGCTGTGGGACGCGGTCGATCAGGCCATCTCGGCGCTGGAGCAGGAAGAGAATCGGCGAGTCGTGCTGGTGCTCTCGGACGGCGACGACACGACGAGCAAGACCGCGGGCCCCGGCGACGTGCGTGAGCGCGCGCAGAAGTTCGACGTCATGATCTACGCGATTGGCCTGCGCCAGCCGTACCGCGGCGGGCCGGGCGGACAGATGATCCTCAGCCGGCCCGACGGCGGGCTCAAGACGATCGTCGAGCACACCGGCGGCGGGTTCTTCGATCTCTCCCGGATGGCCGACCTCGGCGCGACGTTCTCGCGGGTCGCCGACGAGCTGCACCGGCAGTACGTGCTGGGCTTCGCGCCGAAGACGCTGGACGGCAAGGTGCACCAGCTCGAGGTGCGCGTGAAGCAAGCGGGGATGACGGTGCGCGCGCGGAAGACGTACCTCGCGACGAAGAACATCAAGTAGGCCCATGCGACGACGGCTCACGGGCGCGGCGATCGTTCTGGCGCTTCCCGTGTGGCTGGCGGCGGGACCGCCGCCTCAATCGTCCCCGCAGTTCAAGACGACGGCCGATCTCGTGTCGGTGTACGCGACGGTCCGGGACGAGAACGGCCGTCTCGTCCCCGACCTCACGAAGGACGACTTCGTCGTCACGGACAACGGCAAGGTGCAGCCACTCGCGTTCTTCACGAACGAGGTGCACCCGTTCTCGGTCGTCGTGATGCTGGATCGCAGCGGCAGCATGGCGGAGCACCACGCGATCGTGCGGGACGCGGGCACGGCGTTCGTGCGCGCGATGCTGCCCGCGGATGCCGCTCGCATCGGCAACTTCGCCGACGAGGTGCGCCTCGATCCGGCGGCGTTCACGTCGGACCACGACGCGCTCGTGTCCATCCTCGACAACGATCTGCAGCGTTCCGGGGGCTCGTCCCCCGTCTGGTCCGCGTTCGATCGCGCGATCTCGGCCCTCACGGAGCGCAGCGGCCGCCGCGTGCTGCTGGCGCTGACGGACGGCTACAACGACCCTCGCGCCGGCCAGCCGATCACGCTGCTCGAGGACGTCATCCGCCGCGCGCGCTACAACGACATCCTGGCCTACATCGTCGGCTTCACCGCGGCCGACTACTCCGCGCTCACCGGCACGTCGGGGCCGGTCGGCCGGATGCCGGGCCGGCCGCCGCTCGGTCCGCCGACCGGCTATCCGGGATCGGGGCAGCCGCCGGCCGCGGGCCGGACCGTGCCGGGCACGTCCAGCACCAAGATGCGTGCGCCTTACAAAGGCCTGCGGCTGATTGCGGATGAAACCGGCGGCGGGTACTACGAGCTCGAGCCGAGCGACGAGCTGTCCGCGACTTTCGCGCGCATCGCCGAAGAGCTGCACCGGCAGTACTGGATGGCATTCACGCCGGCGAAGCTCGACGGCCGCGTGCACGACATCGAGGTCAAAGTGAAGCGGCGCGGCGTCGAGGTCCGCGCCCGCCGGAGCTACATCGCCGATCCGAAGCGGCAGAACCGAATCAAGTAAGATTCGCGGCGGAGGTTCGACGTGCCTTTGAACCGACGCCAGTTTCTTCAGACCACCGCGCTTGGCGCGGGCGCGGCAGCCGTGGGCTGCGCGGGCTCGCCCGGCGAGAGCGCGGCGGCATCGACCCAGCCGGCGGTTCCGGCGGCGATTGCCGCGCTGCAGCCGATGACGGCCGGCATCGTCCCGATCTCCGTCGACGAGCGCCACGCGAGAATTGCGAAAGCGCAGAAGCTGATGGCCGAGCAGAAGATCGACGCGATCTTCCTGGAAGGGACGGCGAGCTGCTTCTACTACGCCGCGATGCGGTGGGGCCAGAGCGAGCGCACCTTCGGCGTGGTGATCCCGGCGAAGGGCGAGCTGGCGTATGTCTGCCCCAAGTTCGAGGAGGAACGCGCGCTCGAGTTGATCAAGTTCGGCAAGGACGTCCGGACCTGGGAAGAGGACGAGAGCCCGTACGCGCTGATCGCCCAGATCGTCAAGGACCGCGGCATCACCCATCGACGGATCGGGATGGAGGAGCGCGTGCGCTTCTTCATCGCGGATGGCGTGCGCAAAGCGGCGCCGGGAATGGAGCTCGTCGACGCCACGCCGGTGACCGCCGGCTGCCGCATGTTCAAGACGCCGGCCGAAATCGCGCTGATGCAGCGCGCGAACGACGCGACCATCGCCGCCTACAAGGCCGCCTTCACGACGATGCGCGACGGCATGACCCAGGGCGAGCTGGCGGCGAACATCTCAGCCGCGTTCCAGAAGCTGGGCTTCTCCGGCGGCGCGAGCGTCCAGGTCGGCAAGTGGTCGGCGCTGCCGCACGGCAGCATCACGCCCCAGAAGCTCAGGGAGGGCGAGGTCGTCATGGTGGACGGCGGCACGAGCTGCGAGGGCTACGCGTCCGACATCACGAGAACCACGGTGGTCGGGAAACCCACGCCGCGGCAGACCGAGGTCTGGAACAAGGAAAAAGACGCGCAGACCGCCGCATTCGCGGCGATGACGCTCGGCGCCACCTGCGAGAGCGTGGACGCCGCGGCCCGAAAGGTACTGGAAGCGGCCGGCTACGGCCCGGGCTACAAGGTGCCCGGCACGCCACATCGAACGGGACATGGCATCGGCCTCGAAGGACACGAGTGGACGAACTTCGTGAAGGGCAACAAGGCGCTGCTTGCGCCCGGCATGTGCTTCAGCGACGAGCCGACGATCGCGATCCCCGGCGAATTCGGCATCCGGCTGGAGGACTGCGTCTACTTCGACGACAAAGGCGCGCACTTCTTCACGAAGCAGTCGATCGCGATTGATCAGCCGTTCGGTTAGCGACGCTTGCGCCGGCGAGCCGGCGCGCGTTTGCTGACCGCAACCGCTTCGGCCGCCCACGCCGCCAGCTCATCGGCATCCTCGAGCACCGACGGCGGCACCTGGTAGTAGCCTTCCATCGCGGCCTGGCCCGGCATGGGCGCGAACGCCGGCATCTTCTTTTTCCTGTACTTCGGCCGCGTCTCGTCGTCGACCTTGAAGAACAGCGTGTCGTTGTCGATCACGCCGAAGAACCACTCCCCTGAGTAGAGGCCGACGCCGCCAAACATGCGTTTGTGCGACACGTCGCGCACGCCGCCCAGCTGTTCGAGCACGAACGTGAGAAAGGATGCTGAAACGGACACGGCCGAATAATAGGATCAGGCCATGTCTCGTGAGAACTTTTCCAGCGGCACCACCTGGGAGCCGATCGTCGGTTACTCGCGCGCCGTCCGCGTCGGCCATCAGGTCTGGGTGTCCGGCACGACGGCCACAAACGCCGCGGGCGAGATCGTCGGCAGGGACGACGCCCGGGCGCAGACCATTCAGACCATCCGGAATATCGAAGCCGGCCTCGCCAAAGCCGGCGCCACGTTGAAGGATGTGGTGCGCACGCGGATGTACGTCGTGAACATCGCGCGCGACTGGGAGGCCGTCGGCCGCGCCCATGGCGAGCTCTTCGGGAGTATCCGCCCCGCGACGACGATGGTCGAGGTCCGCGCACTCATCAACCCCGACATGCTCGTCGAGATCGAAGCGGAAGCAGTTCTCTAAGTCCCTGGCTGTCCTACAATGTGAGGCTCCGGAGGCCTCCCATGTTCCGCAAGTTTCTCGTCGTCAGCGTCGCGGTCGGTTTGTGCGCCATCGCGGGTGTCGGCGCGCAGCAGCCCGCCACGCCGCTTGACGACGTCCTGAATGCCCTGTCGTTCCGCAATATCGGGCCCTTCCGCACCTCGGCCTGGATCACGGAGATTGCGGTACCGGAGACGCCGGCGCGCGATCACCTCTACACGATCTACGCCGCGTCGCGGAGCGGCGGATTGTGGAAGACCGTCAACAACGGCATCACGTGGGATCCGATCTCCGACAGCGTCGACGTCGCGGCGGTCGGCGCGGTCGCGCTGGCGCCGTCCAACTCGCAGATCGTCTGGATGGGCACCGGCGCCAACGACCTCGCCCGCTCGTCCTACTCGGGCAAGGGCCTCTACAAGTCCATGGACGGCGGCAAGACGTGGCAGTTCGGCGGCCTGCCCGATTCGCAGCACATCGCGCGCATCGTGGTGCACCCCAGGAACCCGGACATCGTCTACGTCGCGGCCATCGGCCACCTGTTCTCGAAGAACGAGGAGCGCGGCGTGTTCCGCACGATGGACGGCGGCAAGAACTGGCAGAAGGTGCTGTACGTGAACGAGGGCGTCGGCGCGATCGACCTCGTGCTCGATCGCCGCACGCCGAACATCCTCTACGCCGCCATGTACGAGTGGGATCGCAATCCGTGGCGCCTGGTGCTCGGCGGCAACGGCTCGGACATCTACCGGTCGAGCGACGGCGGCACGAAGTGGGATCGGCTCGGCAACGGCCTGCCGGACGGCACGATCGGCCGCATCGGCATCGACATCTACCAGAAGAATCCGAACATCCTTTACGCGGTCGTCGAAAACCTGAACGCGCGGCCGGACGGCGTGCCGCGCGCGGTTGACGCGTGCACGGCCGGCGCACCGCCGGCGGCAGGTCGCGCCGCGGGTGCAGCCGGAGGAGCCGGCGCCGCGGGTGCAGCGGGCGGCGCGGCGGGCCAGGGTCGCGGCGCCGGGCGCGGCGCCGCGGGCGGCCCCATCGGCAACGAAATCTACCGCACGGACGACGGCGGCAAGACCTGGCGCAAGGTCAACAGCGACGCCGTCGACGTCGCGGGCGGCAAGGCGCCGTACTCGTTCAACCAGATCAAGATCAACCCGAACAACCCGGACCACCTCATCGTGAACAGCGACACGATGTACTCCTCCACCGACGGCGGCAAGACGTGGAGCTGCTCGAACACCAACGGCTTCTTCCGCGGCGTGTTCGGCGACTTCCGCACGATGTGGTGGGACTCGGAAGACTCCAACCGGATCATGATCGGCAGCGACGGCGGCGTGAACGTGTCGTACGACGGCGGCCGCACGGCGGACTATTTCCTGAACCTGCGCATCGGCGAGATGTACGCCATCGGCGTGGACATGGACGACCCGTACAACGTCTACGGCGGCATGCAGGACCACGACTCGTGGAAGGGGCCGTCCAACTCGGTGAGCGGGCGCATCACGCTCGAGCACTGGACGACGGTGGGACCGGGCGACGGCATGTACAACCAGGTCGATCCCACCGACTCGCGCTGGGTCTACAACACCCGCGAGATGGGCAACCACGGCCGGTTCGACCAGCTGACCGGACAGCGCGCGGTGATTGCGCCCCCGGCTCCCGCGGGCGGGCCGGGTCTGCGCTACATCTGGCAGACGCCGATCGTCCTGTCGCCGCACAACCCGCAGATCGTGTACGCCGGGTCGCAGTTCCTCTTCCGCTCGCTCAACCGCGGGGACACCTGGGAGGCGATCAGCCCGGACCTCACGACGAACGACCCGTCGAAGTGCGGCCGGGGGTCCGGCAACGTGCCGTACTGCGCGATGACGACGATCTCGGAATCGCCGATCCGGCCCGGCGTCATCTGGGCCGGCACGGACGACGGCAGGGTGCAGGTCACCGACAACCACGGCGCCGGGTGGCGCGACGTCACGCCGTTGATCGCGGCCGCCGGCGGGCCGGCGGATCGCTACGTGAGCCGGGTGTTCGCGTCGCCGCACGATGCGGGCACGGCCTTCGTCGCCAAGACGGGCTTCCGCCACGACGACTTCACGCCGTACCTCTTCCGCACCACGGACTACGGCAAGACCTGGACGTCGATCGGCGGCGCGCTCGTCCGGTCGCCCCTGAACGTCGTCGTTCAGGATCGCAAGAACGCCAACCTGCTCGTCGTCGGCAACGACATCGGGGTGTACGTGTCGATCGACTCGGGCAAGAGCTGGTCACGGCTCAAGGCCAACCTGCCGACGGTGGCGGTGCACGACCTCACGATCCACCCGCGCGAGAACGACCTCGTGCTCGGGACCTACGGCCGCGCCATCTGGATCGGCGACTTCACACCGGTGCAGGAGCTCTCCGCGGAAACGCTCAACAAGAACGCGCATCTCTTCGACGTCGAGCCGCGAGCCCGCTACGGGTTCCAGGCCATCGGCAACTACAACCTCTACGGCGACAAGTACATCGAGATCCCGAACGAGCCCGATGCGCTGACGATCAACTACTACCTGAAGGCGGACGCGACGGGCGCCGCGCGCGTCAGCATCTCGGACATCTCGGGCCGCGCGATTCGCACGGTCGAGGGGCCGGCCCGGCGCGGCCTCAACCGCGTGCAGATTCCAATCGGCGGCGGCGGTGGACGCGGCGGGGCGGGTGGAGGCGCGGCGGGGGGACCTGGCGGCAGAGGCGCGGGGCCAGGCGGCGCGCTCGGCGTCGGCGAGTACCTCGTGACGATCGAAGTCGCCGGCGAGAAGCTCTCCAAGCCGGCGCGCGTGCGCGAGCGGATCAGATAACAGTGTGAGCCCGCGCCACGAGCAACCGGACGCGCCGACTCATGCCGGCGGCATCGTCGTCCGGCGCGACGGCCCGCAGCCGCGATTCCTGCTGGTGACGGCGCGGCGATCGCCCGACGAGTGGGTGCTGCCGAAGGGACGCATCGAAAAAGGCGAGACCGCGGCTGAAGCCGCGGTGCGCGAAGTCCTTGAGGAATCTGGGGTTACCGCCGTCGCGGGCGCTCGCGTCGGCGATCTCGAATACAAGACGCCGCGAGGCCGCATTCGCGCGCGCTTCTTCGTGATGGCCTTTCGGTCCGAAGCGGAACCTGGCGAATCGCGCGAGCGCGCGTGGGTCACCACCGACGGTGCGCGAAAGCGGCTGCGCTGGGACGACGCCCGGCAGCTGATCGAAAGAGCGGAACGCAGTAGCCGGCGGAAGCCGCCGGGCTGAAGCCCGGCGGCTCCCTACGGAGCGCAACTACCGCGCGATCACTTCACCCAGCGCGTCGAGGCGATCGGCCCAGAACGCCTTCATCTCGGTGGAGGCGGCCTGCGCCTTCAGCTTGCCATGCGTGATCGCAAGCTGGCTCTTGCCGGCGCCCTTGCCGTAGAAGAGCGCCTCCACTGAGCTGCCGTCTGGCCATGAGATGCGCAGCGATTTATCCCGCCGTGCGGTGCGCACGGTGAGATCGACATCGGGCAGCCACTGCGCGCGAAGCTTCGGGTCGTGGAACGCTCGATAGACGCGCGAGACCGGCGCGGCGAACGTCCGGCTCTTGTTCGCCTCGAAGGATCCGTTCATGCGCTGACCGATCGCGCGCTTGCCCTTGATGCGTTCGTAGCCGACCGTGACGGTTTGCGTCCACCAGTCGGGCACCTTGTACGTCTTGTGCACGTAGTCGGCGATTTCGCGATGCGACCACGTGCTTGCGTTTTTCTTGTCGAGCGCGTACACCCATCGTTCCCAGGTGCATCCGGTCTTCGCCTTGATCGCGTCGTCGCTCATGCCGGCGAGCGCGGCGTAGTCGATCGTCGCGGAGCGACGCTCAGTGACGAAATGCGCGCGCGCGGCGGTGTAGGACTCGCCGGTCTTCTGCATGCGGGTGCGAACGAGGCGTTTGAAGTCTTTGCGGACAGTCATCGTACGGTCCTTTCGTCAAGCCGCAGAGGCACGCTCCCCAGCAGCGGCGCCTCGCGGCGACGCAAAGGTTTCCGTACTGACCATCCGGGGGTGTGCCCCCCTTTGCCTCCGCACGGGCCCCCGCTGGGGGAAGACCGAAGAGGTTGGGCGCGGATTAGCCGCCGAGGCGAATGATACCGCTATCTGGTTCGTTCGGCGACGTAGAAGCGGCGTGCCTGCACCTGGAGGCCCTGCCGCTTGACGCGGACGCTGAGTGAATGGCGTCTGCCGTCGAACGCCGCGGGCACGAAGCCGAGGACGTACTGCTGGCGCAGCTGCTGGACGACCTCCGTGAAGATCCGGTTCATGTCGTCGTTGAGGCCCACTTCGTAGAAGGCGCCGCCGGTGTCGAGCGACACGCGCTCGAGGTGCCGGCTCGGCCGTTCCGTCGTGATGCCCTGACGCGTCCACATCGACAAACCGTAGACGATGACGTTGCGCGCGGAGGCGGCCGCGTCCACCTGGCCCGTCGTGACGCCATACGTTGTCGGATCGGCAAAGCAGCCCAAGGTCATCGAGGGAGGCGCGCCGTTGACCGGCCCGGTCGACCCGGGCCTCCCGACCGGTGGCGGGCCGGGAAGAGCCACCCCGCCGGCCGGATTGCGGCCGCCGACGCCGATCGGCGGTGTCGCAGGCCCGCGTCCGCCCACCGGCGGATAGCCTCCGCTGGATCCGCCACCTGACTGAGGCGGCCTGCATTCGGGCGGGACGACGAAGTTGTAGCCGTCGCTCATCACGATCACGACGCGCTTGCCGGATTCCTCGCCGAGCGTCATCACCGACTCGAGCAGTCCTTCCCACAAGTGCGTCTCGCCGCCGACGCGCAGGTTGAACTGGTCGTCCAGGTACTTGAGCAGCGCATCGCGATCGGACGTGAACCGCGGACCAATCACGACGCGATCGGCGAAGCTGCCGATTCGTCCGCGGTCTTCGGGGAGCATGCGCAGCACGAAGTTGCGCGCGCCCTCGATGGCGCGATTGAACTCCGCCATCATGCTGACCGACCCGTCGATCAACACCACGGTACTCAACGGCTGGGCGGCAATCGTGAATTGGGTGATCTTCTGCAGGCGGCCCTCGTCGTAGAGCTCGAAGTCGTCCTGTGTCAGATCGAGCACGAAGCCGCGATCCGGGTCGCGGACCGTCGCATACACCGGCACGACGTCGGCGCCCGCGCGGAACACCTGCGGCTTCTGAGTGGCAGTCGGCGGCGGCGTCTGGAGGTGCACCGCGGGTCCGGGCCAGGCGACGAGGGCTGCGACGACGGTCAGGAACAGAACGCCGGGATTCGGGCGGGATTTCGCTCGGACGGACATGGGTCCTTTCCCGGCGCTGGCTCCACGATCATACCGGGAAACGCCAAAAGCTGTTGCCGGCGTTCAGGGCAGGAGCACGAACTCAGAGTACAGCTTGTCGACGAACCGAACCGGAAAATTGAGGCCGCAGACGAGGATTTTCTGGGGAATCGACCTGCCCGCGGGAACGACCGTGTCGAAGAACGACCGGCAGCACGTCACCCCCGCCGTCCGCTCCTCGCGGCAGATTCGAGCGATCACCCGGCCCCATGACCGCACCGCGCGATCCGGATCGCTCACGTGCAGAACGTCGCTCACCGGCATATAGCGGCGGCGAAGGCGATCGACCGGCATCGACGGCCAGAGCATCTCCGCGCGGTAGCGGCGGCGCTTGGTGACGATGAGCGCATGCCCGCCGGCGTCGCGAACCACATAGAACCGGCAGCCATAGGGTTCGTGATCGCGGACGATTCGCAACTGCTCCGCGGTCAGCGCGCCGCCACGCCGGCTCGAGATGCTCGCCACCCGGCCCGGGGCACGCAGCCAGGTGCGCAGGTGGCTGCCGGCCGTGTAGAACAGGTCCTCGGAACAGATCTCCTCGAAGCCGACGTCTGCGAGGATCTTCGGGACGACGTCGTTCGGCCCGCGCGCGGAGAACACGAAAACCGGGAACCCGAGCGCCACAACCGCCCTGGCCACTTCCTCGCTGAAGCGCGTCACCACGTCGCCGGTGCGGCGCGCGCGATAGCGCGGGCGGATGAAGAGCGTCCCCGAATTGAGCGTGACGACGTCACGCCCGTCGATCCTGCGCGCAGGCGAGTAAACGGTCGCGGCCATCCCGACGACGGATTCCCCCGCCTCGAGGACGATCCCGAAGTTGATCTTGGTCGTGGCCCACTCGTAGTCGAACAACCGGCGGAGATGGGCGCGCGTGAGCGGCTGGACGAACTCTTCCGGCTCCAGCAGATCCAGCATCTTGTCGACGTCGGCGGCGTCCGCCGGGCGGATCCGCATTGGCGGCAGCGTCACCACGTCAGCCGTGCTCCTCAGTCCGTCACGATCGCCGGCTCGCCTCTGAGGATGGCAGAGACACCATAGAGATTCTCGCGCGCAGCCGTCGCGCGTTCGTCAGCCTCGCGCCGTGGAAGCGACAGCAACTGGCCGCGATGCTGGGAAAAGATGTTGCCCCGCCGGGTCGTGACGCCGGTGCGATAGCCGCATGCGGCCGCCGCCGCGAACTCGCGCGGGCCGCACGCGTCCCTCGAGCCGAAGGGATACGCGACGTGCCGGACCTCACGCCCCGTCGTGGCTTCGAGGATCCGCCGGCTGCCGCCGAGCTCCTCCGCCACCTCGGCCTCCGGCAGGGTGCTCAGGCGGCGATGGCTCATGCAGTGCGAGCCGATGGTCACGAGTGGATCCCGGGACAGCTCGGCCAGCTGCTGAACACTCAGCGCATCCGCGTCCAGCAGGGCGCCAGGATCGATGCCATATCGGGCCAGGAGTGCCCGGAGCGCAGACTCATGACGCGGCAGGTTCGCATGACACCACTCGTTCAGTGACTGATTGAGCGACCGCTTTTCGGCCAGGGTTCGAGCCTGGAGCCGGCGGGCCCCGGCGGCGTCATCCGGGAGGTCGACGTCGATCTCCTCGTGATGCAGAATCAGCCGTTCCACCGCGGCCCACCAGTAGAAAATCGAGCGCTCGAGCAATCCGGTTGCCACGTAGACCGCCATGGGCGCGCCGTACCTGCGAAAGATCGGCAACGCGTACCGGTAATTGTCCGCGTAGCCATCGTCGAAGGTGAAACAGACAAATCGCCGGGACCCTCGATCGCCGACCAGCGCGTCGTGCACCTGATCGGGCGTCACGATGTCCCAGCCAATGCGGCGGACGGACTCCAGGTACGTCTCGAGCGCCGTGGTCGTCAATGCATATCCGGGCTCGAGCGTCGCGTCGCCGGCCTCGATGATCCGATGAGCACTGACTACGACGCCGATGCCCGCGAACTTCGGCGCATAGAAACGGGAGAGCCCCCGCTCCCCAAGCGCATCGAAGAGCCCGGCGTAGAGCCGTCGCCGCAAACCCTGCATCTTCCCGTGGATCTTCATGATGTGGCTGACTCGATCCTACCATCCGTTAGAATCATTCCATGTCGGGGAAGGTCTGGCGGGCGCTTCTCATCGTGACGGGGACGCTCTCCGTCGGCCTCGGCGTCCTCGGCATCTTCCTGCCGCTCCTGCCGACCACGGTGTTTCTGCTCCTCGGCGCGGCCTGCTACGCGCGCAGCTCGCCGCGGTTCTATCAGGGACTCGTCAACCACCGCTGGCTGGGCGTCTACATCCGCAGCAGCCGCGAGGGCCGCGGCATGCGCCGGCGCGACAAAGCGATCACGCTCGGGCTGCTCTGGGCCGGCATCGGAGCCACGATGATCTGGAGTGTGGACGCGCCCTGGCTGCGCGTGCTGCTCGCCGGCATCGCCACCGGCGTGACCGTGCACGTCGTCAAACTGCCGGCGTTTCGGCTCGAGAGCGCGTCTTCCGTCAGCCCTTCCCGCCCTTCTTGAACGCCTCGTCCACCTGTTTCTTGATGTCGCGCCAGTTCTTGGAGAGGACTTTCTCCTCGTCCTTCGTGAAAATCCGGAACGGCACGCGCACGAGGCTGTCCTTGAACTTCACGTTGAGCCAGTGCTGGCCGTACTTGATGCCGCCGGGAATCTTGAAATACAGCCGCCCCAGGCACGCGCGGCGCGAGCTCAGCTCCACGTCGTCGTAGGCGACCGCGCGGCTGGAGATCTCGGCGAAGAAGCCGATGCGGCAGGCGTCCGTGGCGCCAGGCGGAAAGTAGTTGATCGAATCACGCATGACCGTCGAGCGGTTTTCCAGCGCCCGGAGGTCGGCTTGCCGGTAGTCGTTGTTGCTGGGCATCGGCAGCGTGCCGTCCGGCGTCTCGAGCGTGACGGCCGATCGGTTCAGCGAGTAGTTGGGACGTCCCTGACGGACGGTGGCGCCGATCTCGATCAGCATCCACTCCTGACCGACTGACGCGTTGGCCAGCTGGTACCCGAGCGTGACGTACCCCTCGTTGTTGTACGCGACCCTGACGTACTTGTCCTCCAGCGTCATGACTTGCGGCACGCCGGGATTGGGAACCTTCACCGGCGTCTGCTGCGCGAGTGCCGGACTCAAGCCGGCGACAGCCGCCAGTCCCGCGGCCAGGGCCAATCTGGCAGATCGATTGCTCATTCCCACCTCCATTGGCATCAATATACGCCCGTGGTTAAGATCCCGAGGCCTATGCGCATGGCTGTGGTTTTCGTCGCCCTGGCTCTGTCGGTCTCGTGCGCGCGATCCGACCCGGCGCCGTCGACGGCTGCGGCCGCGCCTGCCAAGGCGGCCGCGTCGGCCGCACCGCCGCCTCCGGCGCTGACCAACACGACGCCGACACCGCCGCCGGTCGAGCCGGTCGCGCCCGAAAGGCTGAGCGCGCTGTTGCCTGAAGTCGCGGGCTGGACGCGCGGCGCCTCGCGAAGCGAGACCGTGCCCGTGCCGGCTCGGTACTCCCGCGCGGAGGCGCACTACACGCGCGGCGACACGTCGATCGAGCTCACCCTGGCCGATTCGGGATTTCAGCCGCTCATCCTCGCGCCGATCTCGGTGTTTCTCGGATCGGGATCGAGCGAGCGCTCCGGCGACTCGACACGAAAGGCCGTGACCGTAAATGGATCGCCGGGATCCGAGACCTGGACGCCGCAAGGCCGCCGCGGCGAGGTCGTCGTCCTGGTCTCGCAGCGCTTCGTCGTCTCGGCGACGGGCCGTGACATGGCCGACCTCGAGCCGCTCAGGACGGTCGTGCGGGCCGTTGACTTCAGCCGCCTGGCCGGCCTCCGATGACTCTGGTTGTCCGCACGGTTCTCGGATTCGCGTTGCTCGGCGCACTGGCCTGCGGCCGAGCCGAACAGCAGAACACGGCGCCGCCCCCGGCCGCGGCGCCCGACTCAT
>Ga0137326_1000339_pt1 | contig 16785 bp, 19 predicted proteins | sample EasRivERMZT500_2_FD_102292 | JGI IMG/M metagenome (GOLD analysis project Ga0137326, IMG submission 102292) | Soil microbial communities from meander-bound floodplain in the East River, Colorado, USA - East River MetaG ERMZT500_2 | ecosystem: Environmental > Terrestrial > Soil > Floodplain ... | reverse complement strand
TTCGAATCGGACACGGCCGCGAGCCGCCGTGGATGCGCAGGATCCTTGATATCAAGCAGGATCCCGTAGCCGCCGCACGCGCCGCCCGCGAGGCCGATCGCCGGATAGACCGTGATGTCGTGGCACTGGTTGGGACCGGTGCGCCGGCGGTTCGCGTTGAACATCCGGTTGGCGATCACCTGGGCACTGTCGCGCAGTGCCTGGGTGTCGGCCGCCGTCGGCGTGCTCCCCGCGGGAGCGCCACGCGCCTTCGCGATGCTGTCGAGCATCACCGACCTCATCCGGTTCGGCATGACCCGCTCCATGCCGAAGAGCGTGACGACAATCGCGCCCTGGGCCCGCGCGCTGTCAGCGAAGCGCTTGGCTCGGGCGATGTCCTCCGGGGCATCACCGTGCTCCGGCGGCGGCGCGAGCGAGTCGAGGAATCGCGCCGACGCGACGACCGCCGCGGTCTGCGGCGCGGCGAGCGGCACGCGGATCACTTCGATCCGAAACAGTGAGCTGTTCGGATTGGAGTCGGGCGATTGCCGCACGCACCCGGGCAGCTCGTTCGGCGAGCGCACCGGCGCCGAGCCCGAGACGTAGATGTAGACGTTGGCCGTATCGCTCGGACTGCTCACGACCGTGTGCGTGTGCGAGCCGCGACACGTCTGAACGTTCGCGATGTACCTGGGATTGGCGATGTCGGTGATGTCGAAGATGCGGATGCCGCGCAGCCGGTCATGGGACACCGAGTCGCGCACGCCCGCGCTCGTGCAGTCGAGCCGGCCGCCCGTGCCTTCGCCCGAGACGAACAACAGATTGCGGAACACCGACACGTCGCTTTGCGAGGCGGGGCAGAAGTACGCGATCCGCAGTCTGGGCTGTGCGGGATTCGAGATGTCCCAGACCTGAAAGCCGTTGTAGTTGCCCTGGATCGCGTAATTCTTGAAGAACGCGAGGTCGGAGTTCGTGGAGCTGTCGAACTTCGCGGGCGACGGCACGTTGGTGACGAGCCGCATGTTCCACGTCGCCTGCGCCGCGTTGTGCAGTCCCGCCTTGAGCCCGACGCGCGGGTCGGGGCGCGGCGCGGTGGTGGACATGTCCGGCGCCGGCGCAGCACTCTGTTCACTACTGCCACCGCCGCCGCCGGAAGCACAGGCGGCGAGAGCAAGAGCAGCGACGGCCGCTAGAAGAGTACGGATCGGTTTCATGGCAAATCCCTATCTCGGATTGGTGATAGTGTGAACGGGAAACATTTTGTCGGCCAGCATGCGTTGCATGCGCTCGATTTCACTCGTCTGATCGGCGAACACTCCGCTCGCGATCTTGTAGACCGGGTTCTCTTCGCCCGCGCCCTTGGCGAACAGCTCGTTGACCATCGTGATGGCGCCCTCGTGATGCTGGATCATGAAGCGCAGGAACAGCTCATCGAACTCGAGGCTGCGCGCGCGATCGAGCTGCGCGAGCTGCGCGGCCGTGAGCATCCCCGGCATCATGTGCGCCTGACTCATCTCCGGCATCATCATGTGCGCGGGGTCGACGTGCGGGACCGGCTCGTGGCGATCGGCGAGCCACTGCGACAACAGGTCGATCTCGTCTGTCTGCCCCCGGACGATGCGCTCGCACAGCGTCCGCACGTCGGCGCTCGCGCCGTGCGAAGGTGCCCATCCCGAGATCAGCAGCGCCTGCGCGTGGTGGTAAATCATGCCCGACATGAACGCCACGTCCGCCGGCGTGTAGTCGCGAGCACTGCTGTTGGACGGCGGGGGGGGGACGGGTGATTGCGCGGTGACCGGCGCCGCGACCAGCGTGGACGCCAGCAGCCAAACCAGGACGCGTGTCATGTTCGGATTCTACTCGGCGTGACCGTTGCGTGGCAACGCTCCCCCGGACCCCCCGACCCCCGACCCCCCCGACCCTCCGACCCCATAACTTTCCACCCCTTCCTACCGTAGGTTCTCGTGCTCATGCGCGGCACCATCCTTTGCATCACGCTGTCCTGCCTCGCCCACGGCCTCGCCGGCCAGAGTCTCGTCGGTACCTGGCAGGGCTACTGGGCTCGCTCCGGCGACACCATGGCCGTCACCCTGTACATCCGCCGCGACTCCGCCGGCCAGTACGGCGCCACATTCGACGCCGATCGCCTGCGCGTCCGTGGGATTCCGTTCTCGAGCGTCGGCGCGACGAGGAGCGTCATCACCCTGGTGCTGCGCGGCGATCGCACCACCGCCACGTTCGGCGGCGTCGTCCGCGGCGACTCGATCAAGGGAAGCTTTGTCGAAGACGGAGCGCCCGAGGGTGCGTTCGCCTACGCCCGCAGCAGAGGGTCCGCCAAGCCGCTGTTCGATGAACGCGAAATCACGTTCAACAACGGCCCTGTGCAACTCGCGGGGTCACTGCTGGTTCCCCGGGGCACGGGGCGTGTGCCGGCCGTCGTGTTCCTGCACGGGTCGGGCGCCGAAGGGCGGTGGGCCTCGCGATTCCTGGCCAGCCAGCTCGCGACGCACGGCATTGCGGCACTGATCTTCGACAAGCGTGGCGTCGGCCAGTCACGCGGCGACTGGCGTCAGGCCACACCCGAGGACCTCGCCGGCGACGCCGCTGCCGCGGTCGCGCGTCTGCGCGCGGAGCCGCGGGTCGACACCACGCGCATCGGCATCCACGGCCACAGCCAGGGCGGTACACTCGCGCCGATGGTCGCGGTGCAATCACCGGGGGGGGGCGTCGCGTTCGTCATTGCTTCAGCAGGGGCCGGGCTGCCGATGGACTCGGTCGAGATCTTCAGCGTCCTGAATTCGATCTACCCTCAAGCCAAAACCGCGCAGGATTCCGCCGACGCGCGCGCGTACACGGAAGAGCTGGTAGCCGTCGCCTATCAAGGCCACCCCCGCGCGCGGCTCGACTCGCTCGTGACGGCGTTCCAGGGTCGCCCGTGGTACTTCGCGCCGCCCGCGCCGGACAATTCCTACTGGGCATTCTCACGGCAATACGCGCGACTCAGGCCGCTCGACTGGTGGGCCAAGGTGCGTGTCCCGGTGCTGCTGATCTACGGCGCCGCCGATCAGCGCGTCCCTGCGCGCGCCAGCGCCGAGCGCATCGCCGCCACCGTGCAACGGAACGCCCCCGACGTGGATCTAACAGTCAGGATCCTGCCCGGCGCCGATCACACTTTCCGCCTCGCCCCCGGGCCCGGCGGATGGCCGCGCACCGCGCCGAATTACGTGCCAACATTGCTCCACTGGTTGGGAGGAAGATGAACCGCACCGTCCCGCTCATCGTCGCGTGGCTGCTTCCCACCGCTGCGTGCGCGCAGCAACCGCCCACTCCGCAAACATTTGAGTCCCGCCACTACCGCATCCGCGCCGTCACACTCACCGACGATCTCGACCACCCCTGGGGGCTCGCGTTTCTCCCCGACGGCCGCATGCTCGTCACCGAGCGCGTCGGTCGGCTGCGGATCGTCGCGCCGAACGGCACGCTCTCGGATCCGATCGCCGGAGTGCCCGAGGTCGACGCGGATGGGCAGGGCGGGCTGCTCGACGTCGCGCTCGCGCCCGACTTCGCGCAGAGCCGCACGATCTACCTGAGCTTCGCCGAGCCTGGGGACGGGGGGGGCGGCTCGGGCACGAGCGTCGCCCGCGCGCGCCTGACGGGAGGCGAAAACCGGCTCGAGAACGTGCAGGTGATCTTTCGTCAGGAGCCGAAGGTCCGGGGCGGCGCGCATTTCGGCTCGCGGCTCGTGTTCGCGCGCGACGGCACGCTGTTCATCACGACCGGCGATCGCCAGAACCGGCCGTTCGTGCAGGACCTCTCGAAGCTGCAGGGCAAGGTCATTCGGATTCGCCCCGACGGAACGATCCCGCCCGACAATCCATTTGTGAATCGCAGTGGTGCTCGGCCCGAGATCTGGTCGTATGGCCATCGCAACATACAGGGCGCCGCGCTGCATCCCGAGACCCGACAGCTGTGGACGGTGGAGCATGGCGCGCGCGGCGGTGACGAGCTGAACGCGCCCAAGGCCGGCAAGAATTACGGCTGGCCCGTGATCACGTACGGGGTCGATTACTCAGGCGCGCCCATTGGGCAAGGGCAGCGCAAGGAAGGAATGGAGCAGCCGGTCCACTACTGGGACCCCTCGATCGCGCCCAGCGGGCTGATGTTCTACACCGGCGACAAATTCCCCACCTGGAAGGGCAACGCCTTCGTCGGCGCACTCAGTTTTCAGCTGATCGCGCGCCTGGAGCTCGACGGCGAGCGCGTGCGCTCCGAAGAGCGGTTGCTCGAGGGCTTTGGCCAGCGCATTCGCGCGGTGGTGCAGGGGCCCGATGGGTTCATCTATCTGCTCACGGACGATGACGACGGCCGCATCGTGCGGCTCGAACCAATTTCGTGATAGGAGGCGCCATGCGGATCGCCAGTCTGATGTTGTGTCTTGCAGTCTCATCGACGCTCGCCGGCCAGACGCCGCCGCCGGCGCCGCCGCCGCTCCCCTCGATCACGCTGCCGCTCGAGCTCGACCGCGTGCTGCGAGACTATGAGAGAAACTGGCGCGCTGGTGACGAGAACGGCCTCGCCGCGCTGTTTACCGCGGACGGTTTCGTCCCGTCGAACACCGGCTTCGTGCGCGGGCGCGAGGCGATCGCGGGCCAATACAAGGACCAACAGGGCGAGCTGCAGCTGCGGGCGCACGCGTACGCCGTGTCCGACACCGTCGGCTACATCGTGGGCGCGTACGGCTTCGGGACGGACGGCGTCGATCGGGGGAAGTACGTGCTCGCGTTGCGCCGCTCGGGCGGTCGCGGCGGGCCGTGGTCGATCGCGGCCGACATCGATCAGACCAATCGCGCGGGGCCCCCCCCGAGTCCGGCGCCGCAGCAGGCGACCGAGCGTGAAGCGGTGCGGCGCGCGGCGCTCGACTATCTCGAAGGGTTCTACGAGGGCGATTCGTCCAAGCTCGCGCGCAGTGTGCGGCCCGACGTGCGCAAGGCTGGCTTCTATCGCCAGGGTTCGGCACCGTACGCCGCCGAGGAGATGCCGTTCAAGGACATGATCGCGTACGCGAACAATTTCAAGAAAGCGGGGCGCACCACACCCGCGACGGCGCCGCGCGAGGTGATCATCGCTGAAGTCAACGATCAGACGGCAACGGCGAAAGTCGTCGCGTGGTGGGGGATCGACTATCTCCACCTCGCCAAGTACGACGGCAAATGGATGATCGTGAACGTGATCTGGCAATCGCCCCCGCCCAAATAAGCCCTACCGTTCGCGTTCTGGGCGGGCTCGTCCTCGGGCTCGCCCTCGGCGCGCTTGCGGCGGCCACCGGGCACCCGGCGCTGATCGCCGTCGCGAGCGCCATCGAGCCGCTCGGCACCCTGTGGACCAACGCGATTCGCATGACCGTGATCCCGCTCGTGATCGCGCTCGTGATCACGGGCGTGGCGAACGCGGCCGATCTGCGCCACGTCGGCCGGCTCGGCGTGCGGGCGGTGCCGGCGTTCGTCGTGCTCCTGGTCGTGAGCGGGCTGTTCGCCGTCCTGCTCGCCCCGCTCGCGCTCGACCGTCTGGCGATCCCCGAGGGCATGGCGGCGACGTTGCGCGCCAGCACCCAGGACATGGCGCGGGCACCGGAGCTGCCGAGTCTCGTGGACCGCCTCGTGGCGAGCGTGCCCGCCAATCCGTTCCGCGCGATCGCGGATGCGGCGATGCTGCCGATCATCGTGTTTACGCTGTGCTTCGCCGTGGCGCTGGCACAGCTCGATGCCGCCAAGCGCGAGCCCGTTGTACGGGTGTTCGAGAGCATCGGTGCCGTGATGCTGGTCGTGGTGCGCTGGGTGCTCGCGTTCGCGCCGCTCGGGATCTTCGCGCTGGCCCTCGGCCTGGCCTCCCGGCTGGGCGCGGCGGCCGCCGCTGCGCTGGTGTTTTACATGGTCACGCTCTCGGTGGTGTTGCTGCTGTTCACGCTCGTGCTCTACGGTGTGGCCGTCGTCGTTGGAAGAGTGCCGCTGGGACGCTTCGCGGCGGCTGTCGCGCCGGCGCAGGCGGTGGCTTTCAGCTCGCGCTCGTCGCTCGCAGCGCTGCCGGCGCTGATTGCGGGGGCGCGCGAGCGGCTGCACGCCTCACCCCCCATCACCGGGTTCGTGCTGCCGTTTGCGGTGTCGGTCTTTCGGATCAACGTGCCGATCGCGTGGGTCGTCGGTGCGCTGTTCCTCTCCAAACTCTACGGCGTGGAGCTCGGCGGCGCGGCGCTGCTCGGGCTCGTGATCACCGCGACCCTCATCAGTTTCAGCGTGCCGGGGATTCCGAGCTCGAGCCTGTTTCTGCTCGCCCCCGTGCTCGTCGATTTGGGACTGCCGGCGGAAGGCGCGGGGATCCTGATTGCGGTGGACGCGATCCCCGACATGTTCAAGACCACGTTAAACGTGACATCGCACATGACTGTCGCAACCGTCGTCGACCAGAGCAGATCGTAACCGTGTCGGGACTGTTGCTCGCGCTGCGGAGTCTCCTCTGGACTTTGCTCCTGCCCGGGATGTTCGGTGTCTACGTCCCCTGGCGCTACTTTGGTGTGTCGCGAGTTCACGTCGACTGCACCGATCCACTGGACCTGCTGGGGCTGCTGCTCGTCGTGATCGGCGCCGCGCTGCTGGCGGCATGTATCTGGGAATTCGCGCACCGCGGCCGCGGCACGCTGTCGCCCGTTGATCCGCCGAAAGAGCTGGTGGTCCAGGGCCTGTATCGCTACGTCCGCAACCCGATGTACCTCAGCGTCAGCACTATGGTGCTCGGCCAGGCGCTGCTCGCGCGCTCCACCGCGCTGCTCCTCTATTGGGCGATCTTCTTCACGTTGGTGAACCTGTTCGTGCGCTTCTACGAGGAGCCGGCACTGCGGCGTCAATTCGGAGACTCGTACGTGCGCTACACTGACCGCGTGGGCCGCTGGCTGCCGACAGTGCACAAAAAGTCATAGTTTCTCCTATGCTCAAAACCATCCTCATACTGGCCGTTGCCGGGACCGTGGGCTGCGCCCAAGCGCGTAATACCAACGTCGCCGCCGATAGCACCGCCGTCATGGCCGCGCTCGAGGAATACCGCCAGGCCTGGCTCAGGGGCGACACCGCGGCGGCGCTTGGCCGTGTGTCGGATGACATCCGGATCATGATCTCGGGTATCCCGGACATCGTCGGCAAAGACGCGACGCGCAGAGTCTTCGTCGATGAGATGGCGACGTATCAGATTCCCACCCTCACGTTCAATCATCAGGATGTGATCGTGCGCGGCGATCACGCGATCGACATCGGCACCTACGAAGAGATTCAGGTCCCCAAGACCGGCGTGCCGATTCACGGGCGCGGCCGGTTCATGACGATCTGGCGGCGCGAAGGGTCGGAGTGGCGCATCGTGCGCTACATGCTCAATTAGTCGTCATCGCACTCTTACATCAAGCAAGCGAGTCCCCGGATGAAATGGATCGTCGCGCACATCAAGTGGATCATGCTCGTCTCAGGAATTCTCACCACCACCATGCTATACGCGGCGATCGCACCTCATGCCGCGCTGCAGTCCAACTTTGGACATGACCTGGCCACCTCGGGCCCGCTCGCCGAGCTGATCGTGCGCAACTGGGGTGTACTGATCGGCTTGATCGGGGTGATGCTGATCTACGGCGCCTTCGATCCGCCGGGCCGCCCGTTCATCCTCACGATTGCGGGGCTCAGCAAGCTCGCGTTCCTCATCCTCGTGTTCACCGTCGGCCGCAGCTATCTCGGTCAGCCTGTGCGTGTCGCAGTCGTCGTCGATGCAGTCATGGTGCTCGTGTTCGCGGCGTATGTGGTGGGGAGCAGGAACGTTCCTGCCGCTGCGAGCTCTACAACCTGATTCAGCAACCCTTTCAAACTTGATGGAAGAACCTGTCGAGGAATCCGCGTGATATTTGCCGCGTTCTGTCTTGCCATAGCCATCCAGGAGCCACCGCCGCCGGAGATCACGACTCGCATCGTGACGGCGCACGAATGGGTCGGCCGCATTGGCCGTCAAATGAAGGACTCGATCTGGCCGGGCTTTCGTCCCGACACGATCCCCGTCCTGTACGTGATCCGCGGCAAGGGCACACTGCTCCTGGGGTGGCGCGGAGAGCTGCCGGCGGGATTCGTCCCCGCCGTATCCGACCTGCGCGAACCACCAGGAGCGGCCGGGTGGCAGCCGGTGACTGATCGCGGCGCGGCGAGCACCGGCACGTCGCTCGCCGGCCGTCCCACCGCCCAGGTGGTGGTGGATTCGCAGGGCATCGCGGCGCTCGTCGGTCTCACGACGCACGAGGCATTCCACGTGTTCGAGGCCGCATTGCGCCAGACGGGCAAGCGCTTCGGCCAGCAGGAGAACGCGTTTGTGGTCACCACCTATCCCGTGTTCGATCCGCAAAACGAAGCCGGGATGGCGCTCGAAGGCCGGATCCTCGAGGCGACGCTGAGTGCCCCCAACAAGCAGCGGCGCCGCGCGCTGGCGCGGCAGTTCGTCGCCGTGCGCGAAGCGCGCCATCGCGCGCTCGGTCCCGACCTGGCCGACTTCGAGCAGCTCGCCGAGCTGAACGAAGGACTGGCCGAGTACACGCTGGTGCGATCGGTGGACCTGGCCGCGCGGCAGCGCGGGTTTCCAGACCGCGCCGGCGCCGAGCAGCTGCGCGCCGGCAAGCGGGTGGGCCTGCACAAATTGACCGAGGATGTCACGTTGTCGATTCGCCTGCGCTACTACGCGACGGGACCGGCGCTCGGCCTCTTGCTCGACGCGCTCGAAGGCCCGGGCTGGAAGACGCGGCTCGTGAACCAGAATCTCACCGTGCAGGACGCGCTGGCGGACGCGTCGGGGTATCGCGCCAATGAGCTCACGCTGCGGCGCCAGGCGGAATCGACGTTTGTGATGCGCTCGCTGCGCACCTCGGCCGATTCAGGCGTCACGAGCTTGCGCGCGGTCCGGCGCGCCCAGGTCGACAGCGCGCTCGCCGCGCCTGGCGTGCAGCTCGTCGTCACGATCGAAGGCCGGTCGATCGGGACGTGCGGCATCGATCCGCAGAATTTGCTCCAGATCGAGCCGGGTGTGCTGCTGCACACGCGCTGGGTGCAGCTGTGTACGGGCGACGTGCTGCAGGCGACGTTCAACACGCCCGTGGTGCAAGAACGGAATACGGTGCGGGCTGTGGTGGGAGCGGACTCCACGGTGAAGGTGATCGACGGCCCTGATGGTGCGGTGCAGGTCGAGTCGCCGCTCGTCTCACTGCGCGCCAAGAACGCGACCGTGTCGCGTGACGGCGGGGGCCGCGTGCTGACTATCAGGATCAAATCGTAGTGGCGGCGTCTTCGTACGACGCCATTCCTGATTTCGGTCTATTGTACGACCACGTGCCCCTCTATCTCGAGCGCAGCGACGTCGGGTTCTATGTCGAGGAGGCGAAGGGCTCGCGAGGGCAGGTCCTCGAGCTGGGCTGCGGCACGGGGCGGATCCTGATTCCGATCGCGCGTGCGGGCAGCACCATCGTGGGTCTCGACAGCTCGAAGCAGATGCTCGAGCGCTGCCGCGCGAGCCTTTCCCGCGAGCCCGCGGCGCTCCAGCAGCGCGTCACGCTGCACCAGCACGACATGCACGACTTCGATCTAGGTACCACGTTCCCGCTGATCATCGCGCCGTTCCGCGTGTTCCAGCACCTGACCACCGCCCAAGCGCAGCTCGAGTGTCTCGCAAACGTAGCGCGCCACCTCGCGCCCAAGGGGCGTTTGGTTTTCGATGTGTTCCATCCGCGATTCTCTGTGCTCGTTGGTGCGGACGGCGTGGAGCGCGAGGACACGCCCGACACGCGACTGCCGGATGGACGCACATTCCGGCGCGCGTATCGCATTGCGCGCGTGCGCTGGGTGGATCAGGTCAGCGAGTCGGAGCTGATCTATTACGTCGACGGCAAGCGGTACGTGCAGGCGTTCGAGATGCGCTGGTTTCTGCCCGCCGAACTGCAGCATCTGCTCGCGCGGGCGGGGTTTCGGGTGCGGGAGATGTACGGAGACTTCGCCCGGGGCCCGCTGGTGGACGGCGTCCCGGAGCAGGTGGTGGTGGCGGAGCCCTAGTTAGGGCTGAATCTCCGTCAGCGTCACAGTTCCCGCGCGCGCCGTGACGACATGCTGCCGCAGTGTCTCGCCTCCTCCGTTCGCGCGCACCGTGACATCCCCCGCAGCCACGTTGAAGACGTACGCGACGCCGTCGCTCGACGTCGAGGTCGCCGTCGCGCTCGGTGTGGTCCCGGAGTTGTACCGCACCGTCCCGGCGGGGCTCGTCGACACCGTCGCGCCCGCGACCGTCGCCCCGAAGCAATCCTTCACGACCACGCCGATGAACCCGTTGCCGGCTGTCTGCGTCACCCCGACCGCGACACCCAGGAAGTCCAGCTCGTTCTGCGTGGGCATGAGGACGTTGGTCGTGAGGTTCGCGACGAGCGGGCGCGAAGGGTAGGCGTAGGTGTCGAGCTGGCCGCTGTGCGTCACGCGCAGATAGCCGTTCACGGGCGTGCCGCCGGTCGTGATGGAAACGGCGTAGTCCCCGGGTGTGTTGCTGGTGTCGATCGCAATCGTGTCCGGAGCGCCGACGCGGAATGCGGTGACGATCGCGTTGCTGACGGGGCCGGGGGAGAGGGCGTTGGCCCGGATCGAGCCATTAACGGCCACGAGGGCGGTCGCCGTGGTGGGCAGCGTGTCGTTGACGCAGCCAAATCCCGTTGCCGGGCCGCTCGAATCACTGCTGCAGGCGCCAATGATGATGGAAAGTCCAAGGAGCAGGTAACGCATTCTGTAAGCCTTGAGTGTTTCCGCAAATCTACCCGTTTGCCGCTACTTTGTGCGCCATGACCGAGAGCACGACTCGCCTCGAAGCCTTCAGCGACGGCGTGTTCGCCATCGCGATCACGCTGCTCATTCTCGAGATCAAGGTGCCGCACGCCGAGCACGGCCTGTGGGCGGGACTCACGGCGCTGTGGCCCTCGTACATCGCATTCGTGATGAGCTTCATCGTCATCCTGATCATGTGGGTGAGTCATCACGAGCTGATGCGCATGATCGAGCGCGTCAACTATCCCATTCTGTTCGCGAACGGGCTGCTGCTGCTCACCGTGACGTTCGTGCCGTTTCCGACGGCGGTGCTGGCGGAGCACCTCCCCACGCCCGCCGCGAACTCGGCCGTCGCCTTCTATTGCGCGACGTTCGCCGTGAATGGGCTCGTGTGGAACCTGCTGTTTCGGACGATGGTGCGGAGCGGGTGCCTGCGGCCTGAGATCAACGCCGCGACGATCGCGGGCGTACGAAGAGCATACTACCTGGGCCTGACCGTCTATCTGGCGGCAGCGGCGCTGGCGTTCGTGCAACCGTGGCTCGGGTTGCTGCTCAACGTTTCACTGTGGGTGCTATGGATCCGACTCGGTTATCGCTCGCGCTCGTCCTGACGCTGCTCATCGCCTGCGGACGTGCCAAGGACACTGAGGAGTTCTCGGCGATGCAGACGCGCGGCGAGCACGTCATGGGGGTGAACCAGTACACCTCCGCTCATGTGTTCGAGGAGCTTGCGGACGGCGGGCGCGTCGTGCTGGAGCGCGCAGACGCCTCCGACACGGCCGACATCACGACGATTCGCGCGCACATGCGCGACATCGCGGCCGCGTTCCGCGCGGGCGATTTCACCAAGCCGTTTGCAGTGCATGCGCAGACCGTGCCGGGCACCGATGTCATGACCGCCAAGCGATCGGTCATCAGCTACGACGCGAGCGATTTGCCGAAGGGCGGGGAGGTACGAATTCGCAGCAGCGATCCCGCCGCGGTCGAGGCAATTCATCGGTTCCTCGCATTTCAGCGGACGGAACATCACGCGGCAAGCCATTAGCTTTCACTCATGCCCTGGTCCTGGGAACGTCCCTCCACCATCACGATCGCCGCGCTGATCATCGCCGCCGGCCTCGCGCTCGGCGGCCTGTTTGCAGGGGCGGGCCTCGCGCGCGCCCGCGCGGCCGATCGGTACGTCACGGTAAAAGGTGTCGCCGAACGCGAGGTCCAGGCCGATCTCGCGCTGTGGCCGCTGCGCGTCGCGACGGCGGACAACGATCTCGCGACCGCGCAGGCCACGGTGTCGCGCAGTCTCGACCGGATCCGCGCGTTCCTGCGTCGCAACGGCATCGACTCGACCCAGGCCGAGCTGCAGGAAGTGCAGGTCACCGACAACTTCGCCCAGAGCTACCGGCCGAGGGGCGAGATCGCGGCGCGCTTCATCGTGCGGCAGACGCTCATGGTGCGCTCGACCCAGCCGGCGACCGTGCTGGCCGCGAGCCAGCGCGTGGGGGAATTGGTCAGCGCGGGCGTCGTACTGTCGTCGGAGGAATATCGCGGCGGTGGTCCAACCTTCCTCTTCACGAAACTCAACGACGTGAAGCCCGCGATGATCGCGCAGGCGACCGCGAACGCGCGCGAAGCCGCCGAGCAGTTCGCGAAGGACTCACGCACCTCGCTGCGCGGGATTCGCCAGGCCAGCCAGGGCGTGTTCTTGATTCTGCCGCGCGACCAGGCCCCCGGCATCGCACAGGAGGGGCAGATTAGCAAGATCGTGCGCGTGGTGTCGACCGTGGAGTACTTCCTCAAGTAGGACTGTCAGAACCACGTTGGAACTGCTTGAACCGGGTGGCGAGTCGGCGTGGGCGCGGTAACTCTAAGCCCATGATGACTCGCGTCCTTTTGGCCCTGATGCTGTGTGCCACCGGTATCTCGGCCCAGGCTCCCGGCCGCTTTCCGCCCGACTCCCTCATCAACCTCAAGGTCATTCCCAAGAACACGACGCCGATTCAGGTCGTCGGCATCATGCGCAACGTCGCCGGCGCGCTCGGCGTGCGCTGCCAGTTCTGCCACGTGGGCCAGGAAGGGATGCCACTCGCGCAATTCGATTTCGCCAAGGACGAGAAACGCACCAAGCTCGTCGCCCGGCAGATGATGCGCATGGTGGAGGAGATCAACCATCGCGTCGATACGTTGCCCGGACATCACGAGCAGACGAGTCACGTGGAAGTGACGTGTGCAACCTGCCATCGCGGTGTCAGCCGGCCGATGCCGCTCGAGCAGGTCATTCAAGAGACCGCCCAAACGGCGGGGGCGGACTCGGCAAGCCGCGTGTACCGCGCGCTGCGGGAGCGCTACTTCGGCCGTGCCGCGTACGATTTTGGCGAGCCGACGCTCAACGTGGCGGCGTTTCGGTTGGGGCGGGCCGGGAAGTTCGATGAGGCGTTCGCGATTCTGAAGCTCAACGAGGAGCAATTCCCGAGCTCGTCGAACCTGGCGACGTTCCGCGGGAATATCACTCTAATGAAAGGGGACACCGCCGGCGCGATCGCCGCGTTCCGCGAGGCCGTGCGTCGCGACTCGACGAACGGCGAAGCGCAGAACCGGATCCGCCAGCTGACGCGCCAGTCCTAGACTATTCGATCGTTGCCTTGTTGATCTTGTCGAGGCGCGGGAATTGCCGGGCGAGGTACTTCTCGCCCTCGACGTTCAGCCGGAACTGATCGGGCCCGCGCCCGCGCGGCGTGCCTTCGCCGTACTCGCCGTACAACTTATCGACGACGTCCATTCCCTCGACCACCTGGGCGAACGGCGCGAATCCCATCGCGTCGAGCCGGTCGTTGTTGCCGTAGTTGATGAAGATCTGCGTCGTGCGCGTGCCCGGTCCCGCCGTCGCGAATGTGACCATGCCGCGGATGTTGGTGCGGTGCACGGGATCGTCCGCGATGCGGCGCTCGCGCCACGCCCTGGTCACCGCCGTGTCGCCGTGAATGCCGAACTGCGCCATGAAGCCGGGCAACACGCGGAAAAAGCGGACGCCGTCGTAATAGCCCGACCGCACCAGGTTGTAGAACCGGTCGACGCCGAGCGGCGCCCAGGCGCGATGTACGGCGATCACGACGTCGCCTTTCGTCGTCGCGAAACGCGCGCGGAAACTGTCGGGCGCCTGCGTGGCGAACGCGGGATCGGCCGGATTGTGGAAGTCGGGAGCGCCGCCGCTCGTGGCCGGTGCCTTGTCGTCGGATTTCTGGCAGGCGGCCGTGAGCGCGATCGCGAGAATCGCAAGGAGTGTGAGTGAGCGCATAGCGCTATGCTAGCGGGCTCAGCCTGTAGTCGGCAAGCGGGGTGGGTGCCCGTATATTCAGGCCCGTGATCCGGTGGATTCTGGCTGCTACTCATCTGCTGGCGCTCGGCATTGGTCTGGGCGCGATCTGGGCGCGCGCCCTCGCGCTGCGCAGTCCGCTCGACGGCCCCGGCGTGCGCCGGGTGCTCCACGCCGATACCTGGTGGGGGATCGCGGCGGTCTTGTGGATTGGGACGGGAGTGGCACGCGCCTTCGCTGGCTTCGAGAAGGGCACGCTCTACTACACGCACAACCATTACTTCTGGGTCAAGATGGGACTGCTCGGCAGCATTCTGCTGCTCGAGATCATCCCGATCGTCACGTTCATCAAGTGGCGGACGCGGCTGGCCAAGGGCGAACCCATCGATGCCGCCAACGCGTCGACGCTCGCGACCACGAGTTTCATCCAGGCGGCGCTCGTCGTGTTCATGGTGCTCGCGGCGACCGCGATGGCGCGTGGCTACGGCGTCACGAACTAGGTTTCTGCTCGCGCTGCTGTTGCTGGCGGCGTGCACACACCGCGTGGCCGTGTCTCCCCCCCCGCCCCCGCCCCCGCCACCCCCCCCGCCGCGCGAGCCGGAGCGGCGCGTTGTAATTCCGCCACGGACCTCGCCTGGAGCGCTCACCCAGGCGGAGCGGGACTCGTTGCTGCGCGAAGTCACGGCGCGGCGCGAGGCGTGGCGCGCGCGGCAGATCAACGACTATAGCATCGAGATTGCGGTCGGATGTTTCTGCCCATGGCCCTCGCACCCCGCGATCCTCGAGGTGCGGGGCGGCGCGGTGACGGCGCTCCGCGATACGACCGGCAAGTCGCTTGGCGCGCCGCGCGAGCCGTGGTCACTCTATACGGTGGATAGTCTGTTTGCGGCGGTCGAGCGGGGAGCGCGGCGTCTCGATGTGATCGAGGTCGCGTACGATCCGGAATATGGCTATCCCGCCATGATTCGCGGCGATGCGCGCGTGGGTTTGCCCGACGACTGGTTCTGGGTCAGGGCGAGCCGGCTGACCCCGTCTCGATAGTTCCCCAGATCCGCATCCGGCGCGTCTCGGGCATCAAGAAGATCGACAAGACCAACGCGACCGCCGGCACTGCGATCGAATACGCCAGCGTCTGGCCGAGATGGTGCGTGCTGGCCCACACCGCGTTCGCGATGAAGGGCACCAACCCGCCGCCCCAGCCATTGCCGATGTGATACGGGACGGACACGGACGTGTAGCGAATGCGACTGGGGAAGTACTCGGCGAGAAACGCGGCGATCGGACCGTACACCATCCCGACGTATGACACCAGGATGACCACAATCAGAATCGCCAGCGGAAAATTGATCGCACCGGGAAGCGCGACTTTCCCGAGCGCCGCATACAGTGGGTAGTACGTCGCGGCGGCGAGGAACATACCCGTCAGGATGATCGGCTTGCGGCCGATGCGATCGGACAGCCAGCCGCACAACACGAGCGTGGGCGTGGCGATGAGCAGGCCCGCTCCCACGATGACGCTCGAGTTCAACAGATCGAGCTTGTTGACGTTTTGCAGGAAGAACAGCGCCCAGAACTGACTCGAATACCACACGCATCCCTGGCCGAGCACGACGATGGTCGCGATGCAGACGTACTTGAGGTTTTGCCCGGTGAACGCCTCGCGCCACGGATTGACCGCCGTCTGACCCCTGGCCTTGATCGCCTGGAACACGGGCGTTTCCTGCAGCCGCCAGCGGATGTAGATCGCCACGGCGACGAGCAGCAGTGATGCCAGGAAGGGAATCCGCCAGCCCCAGGCATTGAAGCGTTCCGTCCCGAGCGCGATGCGCGTACCCGCTACGACCGCGAGCGACACGACGATGCCCAGTGTGGGGGAAGTCTGCAGCCAGCCCGTATAGAACCCCCGCCTTTCATCCGGCACATGCTCGGCGACGTACGTGATTGCGCCGCCGTACTCTCCTCCCAGACACAGACCCTGGATCAGGCGCAGCAGGAACAGCAGGATGGCCGCGGCGAGTCCGATGCTCGCGTAGGTCGGCACGATACCGATCAGCGCGGTCGAAACGCCCATGCCCGTCAGCGTGACGAGGAACGTGTACTTGCGGCCGACGAGATCGCCGATCCGTCCGAACACGAGCGCCCCCAGCGGGCGGATCAGAAAGCCGATGGTGAAGAGGGCGATCGTGCTGAGCAGCGCCGCGACGGGATGCGTCGGCTCGAAGAACTTGACCGACAGGATCGAGGCGAGGGCGCCGAAGACGTAGAAATCGTACCACTCGATGATGTTGCCGACGGCCGCCGCGATGACGACTCGGCGCAGGTCGCGGGGAGCCAATGACGGTGCGGGGTTTGATTCAGGCATGCGCGAGGCTAGCCGCCCATTTCTGAGTGCGCAATGGCGCCTCCTTTATAGGGGTCAGCCGTCACAGTGCACTGGCTGAGCACGATCACAGGATAGGCTCCGCGCCAGCGGCGCGTTATCTTAGGCGCGCATGGCTGATAGCGGACAATCCAATCGCCCACCCCGCGGCTCGGGCTCTCTGACGGTTCACCTCGCCGACGAGCTCGACGTCTATTTCAACGAAGTCGCGCACGGCCGCCCCGTGGGGTTCGTCGCATCCCCCAAGTGGAAAC
>Ga0137326_1000333_pt1 | contig 16863 bp, 12 predicted proteins | sample EasRivERMZT500_2_FD_102292 | JGI IMG/M metagenome (GOLD analysis project Ga0137326, IMG submission 102292) | Soil microbial communities from meander-bound floodplain in the East River, Colorado, USA - East River MetaG ERMZT500_2 | ecosystem: Environmental > Terrestrial > Soil > Floodplain ... | reverse complement strand
CGTCGGCGCCGTCGATGTGCGCGGGGGCGCTCCCGGCACGGTCGAGACCGATCTGCTGCGGCCTGACGAGCTGGTCAACACGGTGAACGGGATCGTGCTGTCAGGCGGCAGCGCGTTCGGTCTCGATTCGCGTACCGGCGTGATGAAGTACCTCGAAGAACAGAAGATCGGTTTCCGATTTGGGGGCGCGTACGTGCCGATCGTGCCCGGCGCCATCATTTTTGACTTGAACGTCGGCGGCGCCTCCTCGATTCGGCCGGGCGCGGACTGCGGCTATCGCGCCGCCGCGGCGGCGTCGGCCGGTCCGGTCGCCGAGGGTTCGGTCGGCGCGGGCGCCGGCGCCACCGTCGGCAAGTTTGGCGGCGCCGGCCGGGCGATGAAGGGCGGCGTCGGCACGGCGTCGCTCTCCTTCACCGGCGGCCTCATCGTCGGCGTGATCGTCGTCGTGAACGCGGCCGGCTCGATCGTCGATCCGCGGACCGGCAAACCGGTGGCAGGCGTTCGCACGGCGGATGGCAAGTCGCTCGAGGATCCCTTTGCGCTCGTCCGGCGCGGCACGGCGCCGAGCGGCACGGGCGAGAACACCACGATTGGTGTCATCGCCACGAATGCCCGTCTGACAAAGGCGCAGGCGTACCGCGTGGTCGCGATGGCGCACGACGGCCTGGCGAGAGCGATCGTGCCGGCCCACACGATGTCGGACGGCGACACGCTGTTTGCGCTCGCCACCGGCACGGTGGACGCCGACGTCAACCGTGTCGGCGTGCTGGCCGCCGAGGCCGTCAGCGATGCGATTCTGCGCGCGGTCCGGGCGGCCACGGGCCTGCCCGGCTTCCCTGCCGTCGCGGACATCAGGTAGCGGCAGAGACCGGTGTTCGCGGCACTGCTTCTCCTGTATGCGCTTGCCCTGATTGCGCTCGGGATCTGGGCGGGTCGGAGCGTCCGTCACACGTCGGACTTCTTTGTCGCGGGCCGATCGCTCGGTGCCGGTCTCATCTTCGCGACCTTCCTCGCCGCCAATCTGGGCGCCGGGACGACCGTCGGCGCGACGGGCTATGCGTATCAGGATGGCCTCGCGGCCTGGTGGTGGGACGGCAGCGCCGGCATCGGCTCCCTGGTGCTGGCATTCTGGGTCGGACCCCGCATCTGGCGTGAAGCCAAACGCCTCGGATTATTGACGGTCGGCGATTTCCTCGAACATCATTTCGGCCGCGGCGTGCGCGCGCTCGGCGCGTTCATCGTGTGGGCGGGCAGCTTCGCGATTCTCTGCGGACAGCTTCGTGGCGCCGGCGAAGTGCTCGAGGTCGTTGCCGGCATCCCGCTCAACATGGGTGCGTTTCTAGCGGCGGCGGCGACCGTTGCGTATTTCGTCGCCGGTGGCTTGATGAGCGCCGTGCGCGTCAACGTCGTCCAGGTCGTGGTCATGCTGGTCGGCTTCGGGCTGGCCGTGCCGTTTGTCGCCGGCGGCACGCCGAGCTGGTCGGCCGTGGCGCAGGACACGTCGTTCTGGCGCGGCTCGGAGGTGGGCTGGCCCACGTTGTTCCTCCTCGGGCCGGCCTTTTTTCTCTCGCCGGGCCTTTTACAAAAGGGCTTCGGCGCGCAGAATGCAGCCGCGCTGCGGCGCGGCGTCGCGCTCAATGGGGTCACGCTGATGGTCTTCGCGTGCCTGCCGGTCCTGTTCGGCCTGGCCGCGCGCGCGCTGTTTCCCGATCTGCCCCGGCGCGACATGGCCATGCCGGCGCTGTTTGCCGAAGCCGTTCCACCGGCGGTCGGCGCCTTCGCGCTCCTGGCGGTGCTGTCCGCGGAGATCAGCACCGCCGACGCCGTGCTGTTCATGCTCGCCACGTCAGGCGCGCGGGATTTCTACAAGGGGTTCCTGCGCCCGTCCGCCTCGGACCGCGACGTGCTTCGGGTCGCGCGCCTGCTCGCCGTGGTGGGCGGCCTGGTCGGCTTTGGTCTCACGTACGTGTTCGACACCATTGGCGATGCGCTTCAGTTCTTCTACCGGCTGATGACGTTGACGCTGGCCGCGCCGATTCTGGGCGGGCTCTTCCTGCCGCGCGCCGGGCGCGGCGGCGCGCTCGCCGCCATCCTGGTCGGGGTCGTGACCTACGTGACGATCGAAATCATGACGCAGGGCGCCGGCTACGGCTGGGCGGCGCCGCACCTAATCGGCCTGGCCGCCAGCGCGGTGACCTACCTGATTCTCGCGATTTTCAATTGATGCGATCGATGACGTCGGTCACCGACTGACCGGTGACGGGCTCGTCGTCCACGAAGTGCAAGCCGCAGATGAAGACCGGCGCGTCGCCGCTCTTGAGCGGCCGGCAGTACACGACTCGCCCCCGCAGCAGGACCGTCGACCCGTCGCCCAGCGTCAGGCGGAATTCGTGAATCGCGTCCATCGGAAACGGGACGGGCACTTCGAACGACATGCCGCCGAGGCTGATTTCCCGCACCGTGAGCGGCACGTCGAGCGACACGGCCTGCCCGTGCACGCGGCCGAGAATCTCCACACGCGGGGAGCGACGGCGCTCGGAGCCCATCAGCTGATTCACCTCTACCGGCGCCCGGCCGCGTTGGCGGCCGGCCTCAGGCCGAACAGCCGGCGCAGGCGCTCCACGAGCGATCCTTCGCGAGTCCGTTCGCCTTCCTCAATCGTGCTCAGGCACGTCATGACGCTCGGCGCCACCGAAATGCCCATCCGGCGGGCCGAGCTCGGCACAGACGCCTGAGTACCGCGCCACACTAGCACCGCCGCCGCTTTCGATTCCAGCACGACGTCGAGGCAATTCTCCGGGCGATCGTCGATCACGACGTCCAGCTCCAGCGCCTCGGCAATGCGGCCGCGCGAGCCGTGCACGACGAAGACGCTGGGCAGCGGAAATCCATGGCGCTCCAGCCAGCGCTGGCTCTGCCGTTGCACCGTCCGCCCATCGGAGGGCGGGCGGCTCGTCAGGAAGATCACCTCCCAACGCCGGTCTTCCGTCAGCGCGGCCAGGCGCCTGATCGCGCCCGATTCGATCTCGTCCAGCGTTTCCCAGAAATCGGGCATCGCCGACAGGCGTCGCCAGATCGCATCGGTCTGCCGGGGCGAGACGACGATCTCGGGCTCGACCTTCGGGACCGGCAGCGGCGGATCGGATGCGCGCGGCGGCCCGGGTGGCGACGCGCCGATGGTCGGCGCGTCTATCGCGGACCGGTCGAGATCGGGAAACAGCTCGATCGCGGTTGAGACGAACGCGCCGTGCAGGTTCGCGAGAACGCCGTCGAGGTCACAGCCGAGGCGCATCGACCGGAGCATACTCCTTCCGCTCGTACGGGGCGAAGTAGTAGGCGTGCCGTTCGACTTCCGCCCGATTGAGGACGATCCCGATGATCTTCGCCCGGGCCTGCACCAGTTGATCGATCGCGTACTGCGCGTTCCGGCGCGGGATCATCTCCGCGCCAATGACGAACACCACGCCGCTGACCTCATGAGCCACGACGGCCGCGTCCGTCACCGCCATCACGGGCGGCGCGTCGATGACGATCCAGTCGTACTGCTCGCCCAGCTCCTCGAGCAGGCGGCGATATCGCGGCGAGCTGAGCAGCTCGGCGGGGTTCGGCGGCAGGTGCCCGGCCGGCAGCACGAAGAGATGCGGATTCTCCGTCGGCCGGACCGCGTCGGCGAGCGTGGCCGTTCCGACCAGCACGTTCGACAGGCCGGGTTCCTGATCCACGTGGAATACCTCGTGAATGCGCGGCCGGCGCATGTCGCCGTCGACGATGAGCGTGCGCAGATCCGTCTGCGCGAGCGACATCGCCAGGTTGCTGGCGGTCACGGTCTTGCCTTCGCTCGGCGCGGTGCTCGTCACCATCAGGCTCTTGGCGCCTTCAGACGCCGACGAGAAGATGACGGCCGTCCGCACCGCCCGCAGCGCCTCGCCAAACCGCGGCGGCACCGCCCGGTTCAGGAGCAACCCGCCGCCTCGGGCGTGTCGCGCCGACACCGCCGGCACCAGGCCGAGGAACGGCATCCGCAGGTGTGTCTTCACGTCGTCGGGATTCTTGATGCGGCTGTCCAGGAACTCGGTCCCGAACGCGAGGCCGACCGCGAGCAGCGCCGCCCACAACAGCGCAAGTCCCAGATCGCTGCCGCGGGCCGCACGCGTCGGCTTGCGGGGCACGGACGCGGCCTCGAGCACCTGCACGCCCGCGGCGGCGCCGGCGGTCAGCGTCCCGGCGGCCTTCGCGCGCTGCACGAGGTGATCGTGCAGCTGCCGATCGCCCAGCACCGTCCGTTCGAGCGCGACGTACTCGACGACCGCCTTGTCGCGGCCCTGGATCTGCCCGACCTCGGTGTCGTACTGACGCCGGAGCGCCGCTTCCTGCTCACGGGCCGCTTCGGCATCGACCCTGACCGCCCGGAGGTACGGCTCGATGCGTTCCTGCAGCTCGTCGGACTTCTTGTCGAGCGCGGCGGCGAGGCGGCGGCGCTCGTCGCGATCGCGGCCGTAGCCGGCCGCCGCGAGATGCCCGTCCTTCGTGCGCAGCTCGACGATGGACTCCCAGAGGGCCTGCGCCGCTTCGTCGGATCGCAACGCCGGAAAGGCGTCGAAGTCGTCCAGCTCGTTGCGCAGGACGGTCCAGCGTTGCGCCAGCGCGTCCTGATCCAGCCGCGTCAGACGCGCGCGGGTCAGCTCGGCGCTGGCGTCGGCGATGCGCCGCGCGGCCGGGCTGTCCAGCCGCGCCGCCAAGCTCGGGATGCCGTTCGTCTGGGTGTAGCGATAGAGCGCGATCTCACTTTCGGCCAGGCGCTGCCGCTGCGTCGTGAGCTGTTCGTTCTCAAAGGCGTCGTTGCCCCCGGCCGCCAGCGTGCGATACGTCTGCGCCTGATCGACGGAGCGCTCGGCGAGCGCGTTGGCGGCCTTCGCCGCAAACACCGGATCCTCGGAGCGATACGTCAGCGTGACGAGCCGGCTGTTCGGCGCGGGCGACACGACGACGCCATCAAGGAACGCGTCGATCTGGCGCGCCTGCCAGGCGGTCTCGTCGCCGGCGGGCACTTCCACGGGCCGCGGGGCGCCGAGCCAGACCGCCAGCCGCTCGATGAGGCCGGTTTCCGGAGTGGGTCCGAGCGTCGCGACGGCGTTCGCGTCGGCCGGAGCGCGGCCGAGGCCCAGCCCCTCGATGGTGCGCCACGCCAGCTCGCGGCTCGTGAGCGCCCGGGCCTGCCCTTCCCCCTCGATCAGCAACTGCGCGCTGGCCTCGTAGACCGGCGCCTTGCGCAAACTGCCCGCCGCGCCGTACGCGAGGACCAGAAGGAACGTGACGCCGGCCGTCCACCGGCGCCGATACAGCACGCGCAGGTAATCGGAGGGATGCGAACGATGATGACTCATGATGACCCGTCTGCCGCGCTAGCGTCGCGCCACGAGGAGCGTGCGTGAGACGTTGAGCTGCCGGACTTTTCTATATAGGTTGGTCCGTTGAATCCCGAGGGCCTTGGCGGCATCGCCGACGCGCCCCTGATGCTTCACGAGAACGGCGCTGATGCAGTCGCGCTCGAACTGCATCCGTGCTTCGCGCAGCGTGGTGCCCGCCTCGAGCCGAGCGCCCATGGCGTCCAGACTCGCGTGCTGAAGCACGTCGTCGAGCTGAATCACGAGGCGCCGCGACGTGCGGCAGAGCGTGTGCACGAGGGTCTGCAGCTCAGCGGCATTGCCGCGCCACGGCAACGCCGCCAGCAGCGCCAACGCCGAGCGGCTGAACGTCTTGATCTCGCAGAGCTGTTCAGTGCACTCACGGCGCAGCAGGTGCGCGGCCAGGACGGGAATGTCCTCACGGCGCCGGCGGAGCGGCGGCGCTTCCAGTCGTGTCTGTGACAGCCGCTCGAAGAGGTCGGACCGCAGGCGGCCATCGGCGACGGCATCGTCCACGCCGGGCGTCACCGACGCCATCGGGCGGACGTCCAGCGTGACGGTTTCCTGGCGGTCGCCGAGCCTGGCTTCGCGATCGCGAAGAATCCGCGCAAGGCGCGCCTGCAGGCGGGCCGGCAGATCCTCGAGACGCTCGAGGAACAACGTGCCGCCGCGCGCGGCCACGAGCGCGCTGTGGCCGGTGACGCGCTCCGGCGCGCTCGCCTGGTCGGGCTCGGCGCGCCGGTCCGACACGCAGCCGAACAGCGTCGTCTCGAGCGCGTCCGGATCCCCGCCGCAGTCGACCGCGACGAACGGCCGCCGCGCGCCGTCTTCGAAAGAGGTGTGAACCGCCCGCGCGAGCATGCGCCGGCCCGAGCCAGGTTCGCCGGACACGATCACCCCGCTCCGGGTGTCCGCGGCCCGCCGGACCTGCATCATCGCCTGCTGCATGGCGGCCGAGTTGGCGACGACGCCCCGCACCAGGCCATAGCTGAAGAACTGTTCGGGCTCGATGCCCTTCCGATCCTCGGCGTTGGCGAGCAGCGCGAGGACGTCAGCCGGCTCGAACGGCCAGGGCAGAAGGTCGACGAATCCGGCGTGAATGGCCTCGGCCGCCGCAACCGGGTTGGCGGAGTCGACGACGCCGACCACGAAGGTCCCGGGATGCTGGGCGCGGATGACGCGGATCGCCGTGATGGCCGCGCGACCTGCGGCCAGGTCGAGCACGCAGAGCGAGTACCGCCGCTCGGCGAGTCGCGCGAAAGCTGCCGGGATGTCCGCCGCCATGTCGACGTCGACGTTGAGGCGTGTCAGACGCTCGCGCACGACGGCGCGATCGCGGGAACCGGCCGGACGCCCGGCGCCCCCGCCACACGAAACATAGAGCACCGCCGCCGATCGTTCCTGCCGTGCTTTCACCCGGTGCTGGGGTTGCTGGGCAACTGCGCTATCGGTCAAGACCATCGACGACATCTGGTGCTCCTTGTTAAGTGTCCCGTCCTCCGCGTTCAGCACCGAGGGAGCCGATGCGAACCGTGGGCACCCCAAAGAGCAACGTCCATGCCAGCTTCGTCGCCGCGCGGAAAGACACGAGGCGCCGTCCGCGCAGACGTCGCCTAAGTGATTCGCTGGTATCGGGTTCGATACAGTTTCAAGGAGGCCGAAACTCAGAACCGGGCTGAACGCCGACAGTTCTGACGGCACACCGATCGTGTGCGTGATAACAAATTTCGGTAACGCCTGACTCGCCGGAGCCTTGGCGGAGGCGGTTAGATCGCCGGCGGTAACGGCGCTTCAGGGTCCTGCGGGGCCGGACCGTGCCGTCGCGCGTAGACCAACGACACGATGAAGATCACGACGATGAGGCCCATCGAGATCGGCTTCGGGATCTCCCACGGGACCCAGTGCATCTGATGTGCATATTCGAGCAGAAGTTTGACGCCGACCCACCCGATGATCACGAACGCGCCGTCCACCAGCGCGGGATAACGACGGATCAGCTCGATCAGCTTGCCGGCCACGATGCGCATCGTGACGATGCCGAGCAAGCCGCCTGCGACGACCACCCAGGTCTTGCGGGACATCGCCACCGCCACCAGGATCGAGTCGACGGAGAACGCGAGGTTGACCAGCTCCACCCTGACCACTGTCGCCCAGAACGCATTCAGGCCAAAGCCGGGCTTGGCCTTCGGGGGTTCCCGGTTCGAGCCCTTGCTGCGAGCGAGGAAGTGCTCGTAGGTCAGGTAGAGGAGGTACAGGCCTCCGAGCAACTTCACCCACGCCGCGTGAATCAGGTAGACGGCGAGCAGCGTCGCCGCGATGCGGAACGCAAAGCCGCCAATCAGACCGTAGCGCAGCGCCTTGCGGTGGTCGGCGCGCGGCAGACCCAGGACCATGATGGCCATGACGAGCGCGTTGTCGGCGCTCAGGAGGCCCTCCAGGATCACAAGGAGGCCGATGGTCAGGAGGTCGGAGGGTTCGAACACGGAGCGAGCGGCGCCCACAGTATGGCCCAGATTCAACGTTGACTCGCACCGTATCAACTTCTATACTCGGTTCGTGGCATGATGCGCGACACCCCCGAGCTCTTTCTGATCAGCATGGCGGCGGAAATGCTCGACATGCATCCGCAGACGCTCCGCAAGTACGAGCGGCTCGGCCTGATCCGGCCCATGCGGACGCTCGGCAGCATGCGGGTGTACACGCGCAACGAACTGGATCGCCTGCGGCTGATCAAGACGCTGGTGGACGACGAAGGCATCAACCTGGCGGGCGTGCAGCGGCTGCTGTCGATCGCGGATGTCGCGCACCGGCTCCGGCCGCTCGTCGGATCGCGCGTGGCGCGTCGCGGATCGCACCAGCGTCTCGCGGCGGAGTTCGACGAGCTGTTCCGGCTGCTGGGCGTGGGGCTGGACGAGGGACGCTGAGGCGCCTCCCATGGAGTTCAAGGACTATTACGCGACGCTCGGCGTGCCCAAGTCGGCCTCGGCCGACGAGATCAAGCGCGCGTACCGGAAGCTCGCCCGCCAGCACCACCCCGATGTGAATCCGGGAGATCGCGCGGCCGAGGCGAAGTTCAAGGAGATCAACGAGGCGAATGAAGTCCTCGGCGACACCGACAAGCGCCGGAAGTACGACGAGCTCGGCGCCAACTGGCGGCAGTACGAAGCGCAGGCGGCGCCGAACGGCGGCGCGGGCGCTGGCGGCTGGGCGCCGGGCGCGGGCAGCTACCACCGCACGGTCACGCCGGAGGAGTTCGAGGCGATGTTCGGCGGCAGCGCCGGCGCGGGCGATCCGTTCTCCGACTTCTTCCACACCTTCTTCGACAGCCGCGCGGGCGCCGGGCGCGCGCGTGGGGGTCGCGGCCGTTCGAAGCAAGGCGCTGACCTCGAGTTCCAGACGGACCTCACGCTCGACGAGGCGTTTGGCGGAACGACGCGCCGCGTGGCGACCAGGGGTCCGAGCGGCGAGCGATCGGTGGAGATCCGAATTCCTGCCGGCATCCAGGACGGCGCGCGCGTCCGGGTCGCCGGCGAAGGCACGCCGGGCGCACCCGGCGGCACGCCGGGGGATCTGTACGTCACGGTGCGCGTCCTGCCCCACCCGCGGTTCGAGCGCCGCGGCGCCGACCTCCACGTCAAGGTGTCGGTTCCCCTGACGACGGCCGTGCTGGGCGGCGAGGTCGCCGTGCCGTCCATCAGCGGCTCGACGCTTCGACTGAAGATCCCGGAACTGACCGCGTGGGGCCGCGTCTTTCGGCTGCGCGGGCACGGCATGCCGGTCGGCGTGAAGCAGGACGAGCGCGGCGATCTCTACGCCACCGTTGAGATCGCGATCCCGTCCCGGCTGACACCCGACGCGCGCGAGCATTTTGAGGCGCTGCGGCGCCTGGAGACTGGCACGTCATGAATCTCAATCGCTACACCGAAAAGGCGCAGGAGGCGATCCTCGGCGCCCAGAGCCTGGCCGAGCGGGCCGGCCATCCGGACATCACGCCCGAGCACCTGCTCCTCGCGCTCGTCGCGCAGCGTGACGGCATCGTGCCGTCGATCGTCGGCAAGATGCAGCTGGACCCGGCGGCGCTCGGCGTCGAGGCCCAGGCGCTCGTGGACAAACTGCCGAAGGTCCGCGGCGGCGCACAGCCCAATTTCTCCGCGCGCCTGCGGGACGTGCTGGCCGCGGCTGAGGACGAAGCCGCACGTCTCAAGGACGAGTTCACGAGCACGGAGCACCTGTTTCTCGCGATCGCGTCGGAGGGTGGCCGCTCCCCAGCCGCCGCGCTGCTGAAGCAGCGCGGCATCACGCGCGACGCGCTCTTCAAGGCGCTGACGTCGGTGCGCGGCTCGCAGCGCGTGACCGACCAGACGCCTGAGGGCAAGTACCTCGCGCTCGAGCGTTACGGGCGCGATCTCACCGACGTCGCGCGCAAGGGCAAGCTCGATCCCGTCATCGGCCGCGACGACGAGATTCGGCGCGTGATCCAGGTGCTCGCGCGCCGCACCAAGAACAACCCGGTGCTCATCGGTGAGCCCGGCGTCGGCAAGACCGCCATCGTCGAGGGCCTCGCCCAGCGGATCGTCCGCGGCGACGTCCCGGAAGGGCTCCGCAACAAGCGCGTCGTCGCCCTCGACATGGGCGCCCTGATCGCCGGCGCCAAGTACCGGGGCGAGTTCGAAGAGCGCCTGAAGGCCGTCCTGAAGGACGTGACGGACGCCGAGGGCCAGATCGTCCTGTTCATCGACGAGCTGCACACGGTGGTCGGCGCGGGCGCGGCGGAAGGCGCCATCGACGCGTCGAACCTCCTGAAGCCCATGCTCGCGCGCGGCGAGCTGCACACCATCGGCGCGACCACGCTCGACGAGTACCGCAAGCACATCGAGAAGGACGCCGCCTTCGAGCGCCGCTTCCAGCCCGTGCTCGTCGAAGAGCCGACCGTGGAAGATACGATCAGCATCCTGCGCGGGCTCCGCGAGCGGTACGAGATTCACCACGGCGTGAAGTTCAAGGACGCCGCGCTCGTCGCCGCGGCGGTGCTCTCACACCGCTACATCACCGACCGGTTCCTGCCGGACAAAGCCATCGACCTGATCGACGAAGCCGCGTCCCGGCTGCGGATGGCGATCGACTCCATGCCGGCGGAGCTCGACGAAGTCGAGCGTCGCGTGATGCAGCTCGAGATCGAGCGCGAGGCCCTTCGCCGGGAGTCCGACGCGGCGTCCAAAGAGCGGCTGACCCGTCTCGAGAAGGAACTCGCCGAACGCAAGGAGCGCCGGACGCAACTGGCCGCCCAGTGGCAGCGCGAGAAGGATGCCATCCAGGGCGTCCGCGTGCAGAAGGAAGAGCTCGAGCAGCTCCGCCTCGAAGTGGAGCGCGTGCAGCGCGCGGGCGACTACGCCAAAGCGTCAGAGCTGCAATACGGCCGCATCCCTGAGCTCGAACGCCAGATTCAGGCGCACGATGACGCGGCGCCCGATCAGTCGGCCTCCGGCCGCCTGTTGAAGGAGCAGGTGGACGAAGAAGACATCGCCGACGTCGTCTCCCGCTGGACGCACATCCCGGTCTCGCGCCTTATGGAAGGCGAGATGCAGAAGCTGGTCCGCATGGAGGATCGGCTGCATCAGCGCGTCGTCGGACAACACGACGCTGTCGTCGCGGTGGCCAATGCCATCCGGCGCGCCCGCGCGGGTCTCCAGGATCCCAACCGGCCGCTCGGCAGCTTCATCTTTCTGGGCCCCACCGGCGTGGGCAAGACGGAGCTCGCGCGAGCGCTCGCCGAGTTCCTCTTTGACGACGAGCACGCGATGATCCGGATCGACATGTCGGAGTACCAGGAGAAGCACACGGTGTCCAGGCTCCTTGGCGCCCCGCCCGGATATGTGGGCTACGAGGAAGCCGGGCAGCTGACCGAAGCCGTCCGCCGCCGCCCGTACGCGGTCGTGCTGTTCGACGAAATCGAGAAGGCGCACGCCGAGGTCCTGAACGTCCTGCTCCAGCTCCTCGACGACGGCCGGCTCACCGATGGCAAGGGCCGCACCGTGGACTTCAAGAACGCGGTCGTGATCATGACGTCCAACGTGGGCAGCCACCTGATTGCCGAGCGGGCCGTCCGGGGCGAGTCCGCGCTCGACGCGGGCCTGCGCCGGCAGCTCACGGAGGCTCTCCGGCAGCATTTCAAGCCCGAGTTCCTCAACCGCATCGACGAGATCGTCTTCTTCCATGCGCTCGGCAAGGGCGAGATTCGCCAGATCATCGACATCCAGCTGCAGGCCCTGGCCCGCCGGCTGGCCGAGCGGAAGATTCGGATCGAGCTGTCCGAGGCGGCGCGGGATCTCATCATCGAAGAAGGTTACGATCCAGTGTATGGAGCGCGGCCGTTGAAGCGCACGATTCAGCGGCGGGTCCTCGACCCGCTCGCCCTCGCGGTGTTGCAGGGCGAGTTTAAAGAGGGCGATGCGGTGGCGGTGGAGGCCGGTTCGGACGGCATCACACTCCGCCGGCACGCCCCCGCGCACGCGTAACGGAGCCTGATGACGCCTTCGATGCCACCCGACGCCCCGAAAGGACGCCGCCGCTTCCCCACTCCACGCGTCTCGCCGATGGTCATCGGCCTGACGCTGCTCGGGGTGCTGCTGATCCTGAACGTCGTCACGACGACGATCCGGCAGGGAACGATCCTGGATTACTCCCAGTTCAAGAGCCTGCTGGCCCAGGGGCAGGTGAAGGAGGCCGTGCTCGACCTGGAGTATGTGCGCGGCACTTACCAGAGCGGCGACGGCAAGGCCGTGCCGTTCACCGCGATCCGGGTCGACGATCCGAAGCTCGTCGAAGAGCTGACGGCCAAGCACGTCCAGTTCCGCGGCGAGCTGCCCAGCACGCTCGCCGAGGTCCTGCGCTGGGTGCTGCCGGTGATCCTGCTGCTGGCGATCATGTCGTTGTTCCTGCGCCGCATGGGCGGCGCCGAAGGCGGCATCATGTCGTTCGCGCGGAGCCGGGCCAAGGTCTACGTCGAGGACGAGGTGAAGGTGAAGTTCGCCGACGTCGCCGGCGTCGACGAAGCCGAAGAGGAGCTGCGGGAGATCGTCGAGTTCCTCAAGACGCCCAAGAAGTACACGACCATCGGCGGACGGATCCCGAAGGGCGTGCTGCTCGTCGGCCCGCCGGGCACGGGCAAGACCCTGCTGGCGCGCGCCGTCGCCGGCGAAGCGGGTGTGCCGTACTTCAGCCTGAGCGGATCCGAGTTCGTCGAGATGTTCGTCGGCGTCGGCGCGGCGCGCGTGCGCGATCTGTTCCGCCAGGCCGAAACGCGCGCACCCAGCATCATCTTCATCGACGAGCTGGATGCCGTGGGCAAGGTCCGCATTCAGTCGCCGATGGGCGGCCACGAGGAGCGCGAGCAGACGCTGAATCAGCTCCTCGCCGAGATGGACGGCTTCGACTCGAAGAAGGGCGTCATCATCATGGCGGCCACCAACCGCCCGGAAGTGCTCGACCCGGCGCTGCTCCGCCCGGGCCGCTTCGATCGGCAGGTGCTGGTGGACAAGCCGGACATCCGGGGGCGCGAGGCGATTCTGCGGATCCACGTCAAGGCGGTGAAGCTCGCGCCGGACGTGGATCTCCTGGTCATCGCGGCGCGGACAGCCGGATTCGCCGGAGCGGATCTGGCGAACCTCGTGAACGAGGCCACGCTCCTCGCCGCGCGGCGCGACAAACTGGCGGTGGATCGCCTCGACTTCGAGGCGGCGATCGACCGCATCATCGCCGGACTCGAGAAGAAGCGCGTGATGAACGTGCGCGAGCGGCGGCTGGTCGCCTTCCACGAGTCCGGCCACGCGATCATCGCCACCGTGCTGCCGAACATGGACCCGGTGCACAAGGTCTCGATCGTGGCGCGCGGGTTCGGCGCCCTCGGGTACACGATGCAGCTCCCGACCGAGGACCGCTATCTGATGTCCCAGGCGGATCTCTCGAACCGCCTGGCGGTGCTGCTCGGGGGCCGCACGGCCGAGCGTCTCGTCTTTGGCGAGGTCTCGACCGGCGCGCAGAACGACCTGCTCCGCGCGACGGAGATCGCGCGCTCGATGGTCACGGAGTTCGGCATGAGCGAGGCGATCGGGCCCGTGAACCACGAAGGCCGCCGCCGCGACACGTTCATCGAGACGCCGTTCATGTCCGAGCGCGGCGCGTACGCCGAGGAGACCGCGCGGCTGATCGACAGCGAGGTCAAGCGCCTCATCACCGCCGCCGAGAGCGAGGCGATGCGGATCCTCACCGACAAGCGCGCCATCCTCGACGCGCTGTCGGACCGGCTTCTCGAGAAAGAAGTGATCGAGGGCGGCGAGCTGCGCGCCATGCTGGGCGTCGCCGCCCAGCCGCACGACGCGGTCGCTAGCCCTTCTTGATCGCGTAGCCGGTTTCGGTCTTCTCGCGATACTTTGCGTGGCAGGTCTGGCAGGTGCCGCCCAACTGCTTCTGCGCCGCCGCGATCTCCTCGACGTTCTTGGCGCCGGCGGCCTTCGAGATCGCCGCCGCCTGGCTCATGGCCGTCGTCGCCCAGTCCGCTGCTTCTTTGTTGCTGCGGGAGGTCCAGAACGCCGCGGCTTCCTTGAAGAGCGCCTCGAGCTTCTTCGACTCAGCGGCGACCGCGTCGGGGTCCGCGGCCTTGCGCATGGCGCCATTGGCCGCGCCGACGCCCTTCATCAGCTTGTCGTAGTCCTCGTCGGTCTTGGCCTGCGCCCAAACCGCCGCCGACGCACCAACCGCAACGATCGTGGCCAACCCCATGATCCTCAGTGCCCGTGAAACACGCATGGCTCCTCCTGTGGCGCCTTGCGCGCTGCCGCACCAGGCGATGCTGGGATGATAAGCCAGTTATCGAGGCTTGAACCCGGCCACCTTCCAGAGCGCGGCCGGGTCGTAGAGGCGGCCGTTGGCCACCACCCACCGCACCGACCGGACGTTGGAGATGGCGGCGAGCGGATCGGCGGTGAGCACGACGAGGTCCGCGCGCTTGCCCGCCTCGATCGTGCCGGTGTCCTTGTCGAGCTTCATCGCGCGCGCCGGCATGATCGTCGCGGTCTGAATCGCCTGAAGCGGCGTCATCCCGCCTGCGACGTACAACTCCAACTCGCGATGCAGGCTGAAGCCGGGCACGCCTTTGTCGGTCCCCGCGACGACGAGCAATCCGTCGTCGACAGCGGCCTTCAACAGCCGCGCGCCGTCCACGAGTCGCGCGCGCCACGCGGCCGGCTCGGCATTGCCGCCGGGCATGCTGTCGAACATCCGCTTGAGCGGAATCGGCAGAGCAGACACGCCAGGCAGGAACGTCTCGAGCGCCACAGACGCCGGATGTCCGCCGAGTTCATTCCACGATTGCGTCGGGTCGATCACCGTCTTGTGCTGGCGGAAAAACGCGAGGGAGGTCCGCGCTTCCTCGGAGCCGGGCGCGCCGCGGAGCGCCATGTGCGCCAGGCTGTCGAAGCCAGCCTCGACCGCCGACTGCGACGTCATGCCGGTCGGCACGTGACCCGTGACGGTCATGCCGAGCTTGCGCGCCTCGGCGACGATCGCTTTCACGGTCTCCACCGGCACGAGCGAGTAGATCTTGATCTGCTGAAAGCGCGCCGCGTGGTACCGACGCACGACGGCCCGACCCTCATCCGGTGTCGCGGCCGTCACTGCGCCGAACGACCGATCGCCGGGGCCATCCACGAGCCCGGCCAGTAACACCCGCGGGCCGGGCGCACCTTTGTCGATCGCATCGCGGAACCGCGTGAGGAACTCGAACTCCCCGCCCATGTCGCGAATCGTCGTGACACCCGAGGCGAGATACGTCGGCGCCCAGTCGGCCTGGCCGACGTGCGCATGCATGTCCCAGAGGCCGGGGATGATGAAGAGTCCTTTGGCGTCCACGACCGGGACGCCGGCGGGCACGGGCGTCGCGCTCGCCGGACCGATCACGCTGATGCGGCCGTCCCGGACGACGAGCACGGCATCCGCGAGCGGCGGCTTGCCGGTGCCGTCGATCACGGTCGCGCCAGCGATTGCGTACGCGCCGGTCCGCTGTGGCGCAGCCGCTTTCCCCATCCGCCCGAGGTCCGCGACCTGATCTCCGGCCGCCACCGCGGCGAGCGCCGGCCACGCAGCGGCCGTGCCGCGAACGGCTCCGAAGTTCAGGCCGCCGGCCCACGTGGCCATCGCCTGCAGGGCCTTCGTCTGGACGTCAATCCACGCCGTCTCACTCCCCCACACCGCGCCCTCGATCGCCAGCCGCTCCCAGCGGCGGCCCGGGATGCGGCCGGGCGCCGGCCCCACCCCGCGCGAGGAAATCCGGACGACGCCCGCCGGCGGCGCGACGATCTCCGCGGGCCGGCCCTTCGCGATCCAGTACCGAATCAGGCGCTCGTGGACGCCAATCGGCGCGTAGTTGTCGACGGGAAAGAACGGGCGGTCCGCGATGTCGAGCGTGGACACGCGCGCGCCGTCGCGGATGCGGGCGCGACCGTCCGTGACCGTCACTTCGCTGTCGGCGGTAAAGAGGCGGTACGTCCGGCCCTTCGTCACGAAGTGCCGGACGTTCTGATCGGCGTCCAGCTCGAGCGTGGAAGCCAGCTCGACGGTGGTGCCGCGATCGGTAAATGAGAAGTCGAAATTCAGCCGCTCGCCGTCGGGCAGACGTGACGTCTTGACGACCTCGCGGCCGATCTCGTGACCGAGGAAAAACAGCCGAAACGTCGGCTTCGCCGCCGGCTGCGCCAGCAGCGGCGTGGCGAGAAACAGGGCGACGAGCAGACGTGCGCCTGCTCGCACTCAGTTACCCCATCTTCTGCATGGCTGACAGGAAGTCTCCATTGCTCTTGGTCTTGCCCATCTTATCGAGCAGAAGCTCCATCGCCTCCACCGGCGACAGCGGCGTCAGCACCTTGCGCAGGACCCAGATGCGGTTGAGGTCTTCCTTCGGGATGAGCAGCTCTTCCTTGCGCGTGCCGCTCTTGATGATGTCAATGGCCGGGAACACGCGCTTGTCCACCAGCTTGCGATCGAGGTGGATTTCCATGTTGCCCGTGCCCTTGAACTCTTCGAAGATGACGTCATCCATGCGCGACCCGGTGTCGATGAGCGCGGTGGACATGATCGTGATCGAGCCGCCCTCTTCGATGTTGCGCGCGGCGCCGAAGAAGCGCTTCGGCTTCTGGAGCGCGTTCGAGTCGAGACCGCCCGAGAGCACTTTGCCGGACGGCGGCGCGACCGTGTTGTAGGCACGCGCGAGGCGCGTAACCGAGTCGAGCAGGATCACGACGTCCTTCTTGTGCTCGACCAGGCGCTTGGCCTTTTCGATGACCATCTCGGCCACCTGGACGTGGCGCTGCGCCGGCTCGTCGAACGTGGACGAGATGACCTCGCCCCGCACGGACCGCTGCATGTCGGTGACTTCTTCCGGCCGCTCGTCGATGAGCAGGACGAT
>Ga0137326_1000321_pt1 | contig 17212 bp, 14 predicted proteins | sample EasRivERMZT500_2_FD_102292 | JGI IMG/M metagenome (GOLD analysis project Ga0137326, IMG submission 102292) | Soil microbial communities from meander-bound floodplain in the East River, Colorado, USA - East River MetaG ERMZT500_2 | ecosystem: Environmental > Terrestrial > Soil > Floodplain ... | reverse complement strand
TCCACGCAATGCTACCGTATCGCGGCCGGATTCACCATCTACTCAATTCGGGTCTGGAGATCACACGTATGCGGCGGTTTGCGCTGTTGCTGCTCGCCGGAGCCTCCTCGCTTGTCGCCGCCTCCCCCCGCACGCTGGGAGCACAGGGATTCGGCGTCTACGAGCACAACTCCTGCGCGATGGGCCGCGCCGGGGTCACGGCGGCCCGTCCCTGCGCCGATGGTTCGGCCATCTTCTTCAACCCCGCCGGCCTCGCCGGTCTCCCGGGCACCCGCTTCAGTGCCGGCGTCACGGCAATCGCCGCCAAAGGCGGGTTCACCGACGACTTCCTGAACCACCGCACCGACCTCGACAACCCCGTCATCCCCGTTCCCAACGCGTACTTCACGTACCAGGCCAACGAGAAACTGACCCTCGGGCTTGGGGCGTACGCGCCGTACGGGCTCGAGACCAAGTGGCCGCTCGAGGAGTTCGAGGGGCGGTTCATGGCGTACAACACCGACCTTCGCGCCATCTATATCCAGCCGACGCTGGGCTATCAGGTCAGCCCCACGCTGAAGATCGGCATCGGGTTCGCGTACATCACCAGCCACCTCGAGCTCCATCAGCGTCAGGACCTCTCGCCGCGCCCGATTCCGGCCGCGCTGGCAGTGCCGGCGGGGCTGCCGGCCGGTACGACGTTCGGCATGGTGGGCGTGCCCACCCTGACCGACTTCGCCGATGCGGCGCTCGAGGCGAGCGGCACGGGGTACGCGGTCAATTTCGGCGCGATCATCAAGGTCAATGACAATCTGAGCATCGGCGGACACTGGCTGACGCGCAAACACATCAACTACGACGGTGACGCGGTGTTCGAGCCGGTGGCCACGAACCTGGTTCTGCCCGTGGCGATCGGCCCGCTCCCGGCCGGGACGCCGGTCGACGCCGTGCTGGGCCCCCAATTCGGCGCGGGCGGCGCGTTGGAGGACGGCCCTGTCTCCACGACGATCGTGATGCCGCCGCAGGGCACGCTCGGTTTTGCCTACAAGATCACCGACACCTGGAGTTTCATGGCCGATTGGCAGTACGTCGTGTGGGGTTGGTTCAGCGACGTCGACATCGACTTCGAGAACCCGGCAACGCCGGACCTGGCGCTGCATCCCAGCAACACGGACACCCATGGATTCCGGTTCGGCACGGAGTACCAGTACTCGCCCAAGGTCCAGTTGCGGGGGGGGTACCTGTATCACGGTGGGGCGTCACCCGCGAATTTCGTGACGCCGCTGTTGCCCGAGGGCCCGCGCAACGAGTTTACGATCGGCGCCGGGATCGAGATGTCACGGAAGCTGCACGTGGACCTGGCCTATCAGTTCATCAAGCAGAACGACCGCCGCGGCACGGTGAACACGGCCCATGGTAATACCGGCCTGTACCAGTTCTCGGCCAATCTGTTCGGGGTCGGGCTGGCTTACACCTTCTGAGGGCTACGAGACTAATGATTCGTCCGAACCGTTTTTCAGCCGCCGCCCTCGGGTTTCTGCTGGCGGCCGCGGCCTGCCAGAACGACGAGCTGAACCGGCCGTTCTCCTTCATCCCGGTCGATCCGCTGTTCGATCGCTACGTGTCGATGGGGAACTCGATCACGGCGGGCTTCCAGTCGGCCGGGATTCTCGACAGCACGCAGCAGCAGTCGTATGCGGTGCTGCTCGCCAAGGCGATGCACTCCCCGGTGTTCGTACCGTCGATGCAGAAATTTGGCTGCCCAAATCCGATCGACAGCGTCTTTGTCATCGATACGGTGAGCACCTCGCCGACGCGCGGCAAACCTCATAGGTACAACAACACCTTTCGCGATGATCTGTGCTACCTGCGAGCGATTCCTGCGACTCCGCCGCCATACGTCAGCAATGTGGCGGTTCCCGGAGCCAAGGTCAGGGACGCGTACGCGAACCTCGGTCCAGGAACGAGTCCAAATCCCCTGACGCAGTTTATTCTGGGCGGCCTCACCCAGGTGCAGGCGATGCGTCGGGCGCAGCCAACGTTCCTGACCGTGTGGATCGGCAACAACGACGTACTGGGGGCGGCGACGCGGGCGGACAGTGCGGGAGATACGCTCCGGATCACGCCGGTCGCGACGTTCGAAGCACGCTATGACTCGCTCGCCGACTCGATTGCCACCGTTAGCCCGTCGGGAGTGGTGCTCCTGGGCGTCGCCAACGTCACGCTGATCCCATATTTCTCTCGCGGCTCGACGTACTGGGCGATCAAGAACGGCCTCGTCCCAGGCGCAGCGTTTCCGCTTTTGTTTACAGTAGACAACAACTGCGCCCCGTCAGTAACCGGCATTCCAGGCGCGCGTGGGGATACGACCCTGGTGCCATTCGTTTACGGCATTCCTCTCTTACAAGCAGCTGCCGCCGGTGCTCCTCGCACGTTGAGTTGCGCGGATACAATCGCGCCGATCGTGGTTCCGTCCGAGCTCCGCGCGCTTGTTGGGGCGGTCACGGCATACAATGCGAAGATCACCGCTGTTGCGAGCGCGAGGGGCTGGACGTACCTCGATCCGAACGCCAAGTTCGCGGCCCTCGCCGCCGACACCGCGCAGGTACGGCCGTTCCCGATTCTGCCGACCAAAGTTCCTGGTGGGCCGCCGGTGCCTGGGGACTCCGCTGCTGCAACACGTCCGTTTGGGCGTGCGTTCTCGAGGGACGGCGTGCACCCCAGCGCTTCCACACACCGCCGCATTGCGGACACATTGCGGGTGTTGATCAACTCGGATTACGGGACAGCGATCCCGCCGATTCCCTGAGAAACAGGGCGGCAATAGAAACGGCGGCGCAGGGCGGCGAAGGGCGGCAAAGGCCGCCCTTCTTCGCAGGTCCTCGGTTCCTCGCTGTTTGCGCTGTGCTGGTCCTGGGGCTGTCGCCCAGGGTTGGCTGGGCGCAAGCCGTCCCACGCACCGATACACCGCGCGCGGGCACGCTGCGCGTCTCGTTCGAGCCGGTGATCACCACGTGGCAGCGCGAGTTCACGGCCAGCGGCGAGCAGCGCATCGGCGCGTCACTGCCGACGACCGTGTTCGTGCACAACGAGCAGCGCATCACTCCCCTGGGACTCGACTTTGGAATCACGAATCGCATTTCCATCGGCGCGCGCTTCCCGCTGGTGCGCGTCCACTCGCGGCAGAGCTACGCGATGGACTCGACGGGCACTGCCCCGCTCGATTCAGCAGGGAAGAGCGCGCTCGACTCCTTGCTCGACGACCCGAGCTACGCCTTCGCGCCGATCGGGAGCACGCCCCGGCACCTGAACTACTTCGCGGGTGACTTCGAGCTGGAAGCGAAGTACCGCATGATCGAGTCACCCAGCTTCGCGCTGAGCGGGGCGCTGATCGTGCGCCTGCCGACGGGGCACCAGGATTCACCGAACACGCTGTTCGACATTTCGACCGGCGATCATCAGACCGACCTCGAGCTTCGGATCGCAGAAGAGCTGACGCTGTTCAATCGGCTGTGGCTGAACGGCTCCGTGCGGCTGGTCCGGCAACGCGCCGGCGAACGCGAACGCCGCGTCGGACCACAAGACTCGCTGCTGCTCCCGCATGCGGCGCTCGCGCGGCTCAACTGGGATCCGGGTGATTACGCCGCGTTCGACGTCGCGCCGATGTACCGGTTTTCGAGGAACTTTGGCGTGGGGTTCACGGTGGGCTACTACACGCAGCAGCGCGATCGCTACACCTACCGCTCCGCGCAGGACTCGATCGACGTCGCCACCAATCTGGGCGCGCCGGTCTCAGCCTCGGTGCTCGACGCCGGGACGGCGTGGCGCTGGACGCGGCTCGGCGCCGCGATGACCTACGTGGCTCCAGGTCTCGAGGGAAGCGTGTCGATCGAGCAGACCGTCACCGGCGCGGGCGGGTGGGTGCCGGTGTCGACAGTCTTTCGGGTGGTGATGCGGACTTCTCGCTGGCCGTTCTGAGCAGCTCGACGGCATGGCGCCGCGCGGTCGCCATGTCGGCATCGCCCAGCATCCGCGCGACCTCTTTCACCCTCGCCTCCCCCCCGACCTCCTCCACATCGCTCGTCGCCACGCCGCCTTTCTGCCCTTTGGCCACCACCAGGTGCTGGTCGGCGTAGACCGCGATCTGCGGCAGATGCGTGATGACGAGCGCCTGGCGGCCCTCGCTGGAGACGTCCTTTAAGGCTTCTCCGATGCGCCCGCCGACCTCGCCCCCGATGCCCTGATCCACCTCGTCGAAGACGAGCGTTGGCACGACATCGTGGGAGGCCAGCACGACCTTGAGCGCCAGCATCAACCGTGAGAGCTCGCCGCCGGACGCCACGCGGGCGAGGGGACGCTGCCCCAACCCGGGGTTCAGCTCGATCTCGAAGACGACGGTTTCCGCGCCGGACCCGGTGGGAGAAGGGAGAGGGGAGATGTTCGCTCCAAAGCGGCCTCCCGGCATCCCGAGCGCGGGCAGGATCTTGTTGATGGCGCGAGCCAGTTTCTTGGTGCCTGTGGCTCGCTTCGCGGTGAGCGCAGCACACGCGTGGGCGAACTCTTCGGACGCTTTCGCCCGCTCGGCGCCGATGTTGCGCAGGTCGAGGTCAGCGGTGTCGAGCAGCTCGAGCTCGCGCGCGGCGCTGTCACGGGCAGCGAGCACGTCGGCGATCGTGGGGCCGTGCTTCTGCTGGAGCCGGAACAGGAGATCGCGCCGCTGCTCCACGGTCGTGAGCCGCTCGGGATCGGCCTCGATCTCGCTCGCGTACTCGCGCGCCGCCTGCGCCAGCTCCGACACATTCGTGGCTGCCGCATCGAGCAGCTCCTGCCAGCGCGCGGTGGACGGATCGAGCTTCGTCAGACTGGCTAGGATCTTATGCGCCTTGCTCAGCCCGGTCGCGTCCAGGACCGACTCGAGCTCGCCCGCGAGCCGGCCCAACTCCTCGGCATGCGCGAGACGCTTGGCCTCGATCTCGAGCGAATCATCTTCTCCCACCTTGGGCTTGGCGCGCTCGATCTCCTGGAGCACGTGGCGGAGGTAATCCGCTTTCTTGCGCACGTCCTCCTGACGCTCGGTCAGCTCGGTCTCACGCTGGCTCAGCTCCTTGAGGCGCACGTGCGCATCGCGTACGGCGACCCGCTCGACATCCGCATCCGCGTATGCGTCCAGCATGTCGCGCTGCGCGTCCGGTCGCAGTAAGGACTGCGTTTCGTGTTGGCCGTGCAGATCCACGAGCAGTGCGCCGATTTCCGCGAGCACGCCGATGGTGGTGGGAGAGCCGTTCACCCAGGCGCGCGACTTCCCTTCGCGCAGCACCTCGCGCTTCAGGACGAGTCGACCGTCTTCCAGTTCGATCCCCAGGGCGGCGAAGGGTGGCAACAGATGGCGGTGCACCGCCGAAGCAAACTCGAACGCACCCTCGACGACTGTCTTCTCGGCGCCGGGGCGCACGACGTCGGCCGACGCGCGCTCGCCCAGCAGCAGCGCGAGGGCGTCCACGACCATCGACTTCCCCGCACCGGTTTCGCCGGTGAGCACGTTGAGGCCGGGTTGGAAGGGTAGAGTTACGTCAGCGATTACAGCGAGGTCGCGGACGCGCAGTTCAGTCAACACTACTTGCGCGTCCGATCGCTCAAGTCTCCCCAATGCAGCTTCTTCCGCAGTCGCTTGAAGAAGCTCTCCGGGCCCAGCCGAATCAGCAGAATCGGCCGGTCGGCGCGGCGCACCTCGAGCCGCTCGCCCGCATGGATCGGCGTCCCGACCTGGCCGTCGAACGACACGAGCACTTCGTCACTCCAGGGCGGGATCGGCTGAACCGTGACGACCGCCGTCGCCGCGAGGACGAGGGGACGCACGGCGAGCGTGTGGGGGCAGATCGCGGTGACCACGATCGCATCGACGGTCGGCACCACGATGGGGCCGCCCGCCGACATCGAGTAGGCGGTCGAGCCGGTCGGCGTGCTGACGATGATCCCGTCGGCCGAGTACTGTGCGACTTCATCGCCATCGACCGAGACCTTGAGGCGCACGACGCGCGCCACCCCGCCCTTGTGCACCACGATGTCGTTGAGCACCAAAGGCTCAACCCTGCCGCCCTTGGCGCCTTTGCCGGTAATTGATGACTGCAGCGCGAGCCGTGGCTCGGTCGTGTAGGCGCCGCGCACGATGGCGTCGAGCGCCCAGTCGAGCGAATCAGGCCCCGCCGTGGTGAGGAATCCGACGCGACCCAAATTGAGCCCGAGAATCGGCGTATTCGCGCCGTTCAGCAGCCGCGCGCCGCGCAGCAGCGTGCCGTCACCGCCGAGCGTGATCAGGCAGTCGAGTGGACCCGGCGCCTGATCCAGTGCGGGCGGACCACCATTGCCCACGGGGGGGGGCCAGAGCGACTGGATGCGTTCTTCGGTAAAGAGATTGATCCCGACGCTCGCCGCCTTCTGCTGGAGCGTCGCGAGAAAAGCGCCGAGATCCGGATAGTTGGGGTTCCCGACGACCCCGACGTTCATCGGGATGTGAGCAGCTCTTCCGCGGCGAGCGCGCGAATCCGCTTGGCGATCCCGTCCCCCGTGAGCCCTACGTCCGCGAGCTGCTGCGCGCGGGGCGCGTGCTCATAGGTGCGGTCGGGCACGCCGAGCGCCACGATCCGCACGTCGGGCGCGGCGGTCTGAACGAGCGCCGCGAGCGCCGCCCCGAAGCCGTTGACCACGGTCCCGTCCTCGACGGTGACGAGCAGGCGGTGATCGCGCGCCAACGCCTCGAGCATCTCCCGGTCCATCGGCTTGAGGAAGCGCGCGTTCACGACCGTCACATCGAGCCCGTCGCTCGCGAGCAGGTCAGCCGCGGCGAGCGCCGGTTGCACCATCACCCCGACCGCGACGATGGCGCAGTCCTTCCCCTTGCGCAGCAACTCCCACGTGCCGTACGGGATCGGCGGCACTTCAGCCGCGGGGGGCGGCTCACCGGGCGCCTTGTCGCGCGGGTAGCGGATCGAGAACGGCCCGTCCTTGTGCGCCAGTGCCGTGCGGAGCAGCCCGATCAGCTCGGCGCCGTCCTTGGGCGCGGTCACGGTCATGTGCGGCACCGCGAGCATGTACGCGATGTCGTACAAGCCCATGTGCGTCTGGCCGTCCTCACCGACCATGCCGGCACGGTCCATCGCGAAAATCACGGGCAGTTTCTGAATCGCGACGTCGTGGATGATCGAATCGTACGCGCGCTGCAGGAATGTCGAGTAGATCGCCACGACCGGCCGCACGCCCTGCGTCGCGAGACCAGCCGCAAACGTGGTCGCGTGACCTTCGGCAATTCCCACGTCGAAGAAGCGCTCGGGCCACTTCTTCTGGAAGATGTTGGTCCCGGTCCCGGACGGCATCGCCGCGGTAATCGTGACTAGACCCTCGTCCTCTGCGGCGAGCTGGGTCACCGCATCGCCGAACACCTTGGTCCACAGCGGCGGACCAGGATTGACGGGCCTGAGCTTGCCGGTGACGGGATCGTAGGGCGCGCGCGCGTGATACTTCTCGAGATCAGGCTCGGGAAGCGGGAAGCCTTTTCCCTTCTCCGTGATGACGTGCACGACCCGCGGGCCGTCGAGCGTTTTCACGATCTCAAACGTGTGCAGCATCTGTGCGATGTTGTGGCCGTCGATCGGTCCGAAATACCGGAAGCCCAGCTCCTCGAACAGCATACCGGGCGACCACAGATTCTTGATGCTCTCTTCGACATTCTTGGCGAAATCGACGAGCTTCTTGCCGCCCACGATGTGGGAGGTGCGCTCGATCATGTGCTTGACCTTCTCGCGGATCCGCACGGTGATCGGCGCGGCCACGATCGAGCCGAGGTATTTGTTGAGCGCGCCCACGTTGGGCGCGATCGACATCCCGTTGTCGTTCAGGACGACGATGATGTTCCGGCCCGAGTCGCCCGCATTGTTCAGCGCCTCGTACGGCAGGCCGCAGGTCATCGCGCCGTCGCCCACCACCGCCACCACCTCGAACTCCTCACGCTTCAAGTCGCGCGCGGTCGCCATCCCGTAAGCCGCAGATAACGCCGTACCGGCATGGCCAGCTCCGAATTGGTCATGCACACTCTCAGATCGACGCAGGAAGCCGGAGAGGCCGCCCTGCTGCCGGAGCGTGTGGAGCCGGTCGTTGCGGCCGGTGAGAATCTTCCACGGATATCCCTGATGGCCGACATCCCAGACGATCTTGTCGATCGGCGAATCGAAGGCGGCGCACAGCGCGACCGTCAGCTCCACGACGCCGAGCCCGGCACCGATGTGGCCACCGGTCTGCGAGACGACGTCGATGAGCCGCTGGCGGACCTCGTCGGCGAGCTGCTGCAGCTGCGCCGGCTCCAGCGCCTGGACGTCTCTGGGATCGCGGATCGACTCGAGAATCAATTCGGCCTCGTCACGATGTAGTGAGCCAGCTCGATCAGTATGGGAGAAACTAACCCGGCATCCCGCAGGTGGTCTACGGCCTTGGCGGCCAGCCGCTCGGCCTCGGCCCGCGCGGCTCCCACACCCAGCAGCGTCACGAATGTCGCTTTGGCATGGGCCGCGTCTTTCCCGGCCGTCTTGCCGAGCTGATCGGACGTCGCCGTGGCATCAAGTACGTCGTCGGCGATCTGAAACGCCAGGCCAATCGCCTCGCCGTACGCGCGCAGCCCTTCGATCTGGCTTCCCACACTGTCCGCCGCGAGCCCGCCGATCACACACGACGCGGCAATCAGCGCGCCGGTTTTGCGGCGGTGCACCTCGGTGAGGGCATCGATGGGCAGCGCTTTCGCTTCCGCTTCGAGATCGAGCGCCTGGCCACCGATCATGCCGCCGGCGCCCGCCGCGCGAAACAGCTCGAGCCGGATCGCGCGATCGCGTCCGTCCGCCAGGCGGAGCGTCGCCAGCCCGCGCTCGAGCACGCGCGCGGCCAGCGCGACCATCTCGTACCCGGCGCGCGTCGCGCGCGGAACGTCGAACGCCCGATGCGCCGTCGGCCGCCCGCGCCGCAGGTCATCGTCGTCCATGCACGGGAGATCGTCGTGCACCAGCGAGTAGGCGTGCACGACTTCGACGGCGGCCGCCAGTGCCGCGACTCCAACCGCCGATGCGCCTTTGAGTGCCTCATGGGCCGCGAAGACCAGCGTCGGCCGCAGCCGCTTCCCTTCGCCCAGCAAGCTGTAGCGGACGACTTCGTCTTCCGTGGCCACCGTCGCCAGCACCGCATCGACACGGGCCCGGGCGTCGGCGAGATAACTAGCTAGGGCTTTCAATCTCGAGGACTTTTTTGACCTTGAGCTCGGCCTGGACCAGCTGCTCGCGCGCGACGCGCAGCCGCTCGACACCCTCTTCGAACAGCCTCAGCGCTTCATCCAGGTCGAGGTCTTCGGCTTCGAGCTTGCGCACGATGGCCTCGAGCCGCTCGAGCTGCTTACTGAACTCGGCCATTCACCTCTCCATCGCTGACCCGCAGCTGAAACTCCTTGCCGCTGGGCAGCTGCGCAACGCGCTTTAGAACGTTCCCGTCGGCATCCCTTGCCACCGCATATCCGCGGCCGAGTACGCGCAGCGGGCTGAGCGCGTCCAAACGGGCGCTGTGCGCGGTGAGCAGGGCGCGGGACCGCTCCAGGCGATGGTCCATACCGCGAGTCAGCCGATCGCCCGTCCGATTGAGTCGTTCGACCACGTGGCGCGAGGCAATCCGCAGCGCGCGGGCCAGCCGCTGACCGAGCACACCGCAGTGCGCGAGTACTTCAGCGCGATCAGGCGTCGCGGCCTCGGCAGCCGCCGACGGCGTGGGCGCGCGGAAATCGGCCACCAGATCACAGAGCGTCACGTCCGTCTCGTGACCGATCGCCGAGATCACCGGCATCGGCATCGCGGCCACGGCACGCGCGACGCGCTCGCTATTGAATGCCCAAAGATCTTCGACCGAGCCACCGCCCCGGCCGACAATCAGCACGTCCACCGGCAACCGGCTGATGCGATTCAGCGCCGAGCACACCGATGCTTCGGCCTTGGCACCCTGCACCTGTGCGGGAACGACGATCAGCTCGGCGAGCGGCCACCGCCTGCCGACCACCGACTGGATATCGCGCAGCACGGCTCCGTCGGGACTGGTGACAACGGCAATGCGGCGCGGGAATGCGGGCAGCCGGCGTTTGCGCGCGGGGTCGAGCAAACCGTCCTTGAGCAGCGCCGCCTTCGCCTTCTCGAACGCGAGCTTCCACAGCCCGCCTTCGGCGGTCGACAGCAACTCCATCACCGTGAGCTGGAAATCGCCCTTCTCTTCGTAGATGGAGGGGCGCGCGAACACGAACACCTGCATCCCATCGACCGGCGTGGGAAGCATGTAGTTCTGCTTCGCGAACATCACGCAGCGGAGCTGCGCCGTTTTGTCGCGCAGGGAGAAATACCAGTGACCGCTGCGCCACGCCTTGAACCCGGTGATCTCGCCGCGCACCCAGAGCGGCGGCAGGCCGGCTTCGATGACTGCGCGGGCGCGCTTGGTCACTTCGCCGACACTCCACGCGCCTTCCGCGGAGGCGGCAGCGAACAGGTCTAGGGGTTGGCCCACTGCCTGGCAGCCTGTACGGTGTTGAAGAGCAGCATGGTGATGGTCATCGGGCCCACGCCACCCGGGACCGGCGTGATGGCCGAAGCCACCTGCCTCGCTTCGTTGAATTTCACATCGCCCACCAGACGGTAGCCCTGCTTGCGCGAAGGATCGTCGACGCGATTGACGCCGACGTCGATCACCACGGCGCCCGGTTTGACCATGTCGCCGCTCACGAACTCGGGCTTGCCGATCGCCACAATGAGAATGTCGGCCTGGCGCGTGTGCTGCTCGATGTGGCGCGTGCGCGAGTGGCACACGGTCACCGTCGCGTTGCCGCCGGGCCCGTCCAGGAGCAGCAGCGACGCCATGGGACGGCCGACGATGTTGGAGCGCCCGACCACCACCGCGTGCGCACCCTTGGTCTCGACGCCGGCCCGGATCAGGAGCTGCTGCACGCCGTACGGCGTCGCGGGGCGGAAGCCGCGGGGGTCGCCCACCGCGACTCTTCCCACGTTCTCGGGATGAAAGCCGTCGACGTCCTTGCGCGGATCGATGCGGTGCAGCGCCCGGTTGGTATCGATGTGCTTGGGGAGCGGCAACTGCACCAGAATGCCGTGGATCTTGGGATTGGCATTCAGGCGCTCGAGCAGGCCCATGAGGTCGGCTTCGCTCGTGTCCTTGGGCAGGTTGATCGTCTCGTGGTACAATCCCGCATCGTCGCAGGCCTTTCCCTTCATTCTGACGTAGACCTGTGACGCCGGGTTGTCCCCCACCAGCACGACCGCCAGTCCCGGGGTAATCCCCTTCTTCTTTAAGGCGGCGATGTCGCCGGCCAATTCCGCCCGCATTTCCGCACCAATCGCATTGCCGTCGATCAGCGTGGCGCCGGTCTCGTGCGCTGTTTTCGGATCAGCGTGCAACGCCCACCGCCCGCGTCTCCCGAATCACGACCACCTTGATCTGTCCCGGGTATTGGAGCTCGCGCTCGATTTTGCGCGCGATCTCGTCGGTGAGCCGCAGCGCTCCCGCATCGTCGACCGCGTCCGGTGTCACCACGACCCGCACCTCTCGTCCCGCCTGAATCGCGAACACCTTGTCCACACCCTTGAACTCCGACGCGAGCGTCTCGAGCTGCGTGAGTCGCTTCACGTAGGTCTCGAACGCTTCGCGCCGCGCGCCGGGGCGCGAACCGGAGATCGCGTCGGCCGCCTGCACGATCACGCTGACCGGTGATTCGTGGGGCACGTCATCGTGGTGCGCCGCAATGCAGTTGATCACGACCGGGTGCTCGCCGTACTTGGTCGCCATTTCGACACCGAGCTGTACGTGGGTGCCGTCGTGCTCATGCGTGAGCACTTTCCCGACATCGTGCAGCAGCGCGCCGCGCTTGGTCAGGTGGACGTCGAGCTTCAGCTCGGCCGCCATGATGCCGGCGAGGTGCGCGACTTCCTTGGAGTGCTCGAGAATATTCTGGCCGTATGAGGTCCGGTAGCGCATCCGGCCGACGAGCTTCACCAGCTCGGCGTGCATCCCGCGAATGCCGATGTCGTATACCGCCTGCTCGCCCGCTTCGACGATGCCGCGGTCCACATCGTCCTTGGCTTTCTTCACGATTTCTTCGATCCGGCCGGGGTGAATGCGCCCGTCGGCAATCAAGCGCTCGAGGGCGAGGCGGCCGATTTCGCGACGCACCGGCTCGAAGCAGGAGACGACCACCGTGTCCGGCGTGTCGTCAATGATGACGTCGACGCCGGTCGCGGCCTCGAACGCGCGGATGTTGCGGCCTTCGCGGCCGATGATGCGGCCCTTCATCTCGTCCGACGGCAGCGTCACGGCCGATACGCTCGACTCGGCCGTCTGCTCGGCGGCGATCCGCTGAATGGCCATGGCCACGATCTTCTTCGCTTCCCGGTCGGCGTTTTTCTTGGCCTGCTCGGTGATACTGCGCACCAGCGCGGCGGCTTCGTCGCGGGCTTCGTTCTCGATCCGGCCGATCAGCTCCTGCTTTGCCTCCTGGGCGCTCAGGCCGGCCACCCGCTCCAGGCGCGTGCCGATCTCCTGCTCGCGCTTGCCGAGTGCTCGGGAGCGCTCCTCGAGCTGGCGCTCGAGCGTGTGCAGGTCAGAATCGCGCCGGTCCACGCCCGCGAGCTTCTGGTCGAGGCTTTTATGGAGGTTTTCGCGCACGGCCATGAGCTCTTCTTTGGCCGTCAACACGAGGCGTTGGCTTTGGTCAGTCGCGCGTTTTTCGACGCGCCGGCCCCACACGTAGAAGACCAGTGCCGCGACGAGCACGCCGCTGAGCACGGCCGCGATGATACCCGACAGCTCCGCCATTTTGATCTATCCCCAACCTCAACCCCGCGAGGGGAGAGGATCTTTGTCTACGCGAGCGCCTTACGCTTTGCGGGCGGCAACATCTTCGCAAGATCGTCGGTCACGGCCGCCAGCCGCGCAGCGACTTCGCGCTCCGTTTGCTTCGCCTGAAACAGCTCGTTCGTGATGTCGAGCGCCGCCAAGATGGCGGCTTTATGCGTTTCCACCAGCGGCCCCTGGCTCAGCACTTTCTTCAGGGCCTGGTCTACGTAGGCAGCGACTTCGCGCGTGTACTCGGGCGAGAGGTCCGAGCGGACGGTGTACTCCTCACCGCCGATCATCACACGGACCGCGTGCTTCTTCGCGTTCACTTGTGCGCTCCGTTGTCCTTCGCCTGCTCTTCCAAAAACGTGAGGCGTTGCATCAAGTCCTGCACCCGCGTGCGCGCCCCTTCCACCCGCTGCCGCAACGCCTTGTTCTCCGACTCGAGCTCGGTATTGCGAACCGGGGGGGGAGCACCACGCGACTTCAGGTCGCCCTCAGCCTTCTGCGCGCGCGAGCGCCAGCCCGCCAGCTCCTCGGCCACATCGCGGAGGATCGCCTCGAGCTGATCGAGCGCATCGCGGACATCAGGCCTGTCGGCGGCGTACGTCAAGGGTTGCCTCCGCTGCTTTCAACACCCTTTCCAGTATCGTGTTTGTTTCTTTTTCAATCAGAGTCCGGTCCGCTGCGCGGAACGTGCAGCGCCAGGTGACGCCACGCGTGCCAGGCGGCAATCCGGGCCCACGGTACTCATCCAGCACGTCGAGCCGCTCCAGCAACGACCCAGCTTCCCGGCGCAACACGGCTTCGACTTGAGCGGCGCTCACCCCGCCCGGAACGACCAACGACAGATCGCGTACCACGGGCGGCTGCGTCGGCAACGGCTCATAGCGCGGCAGCTCCCGCGGCTGCACCGCGATGCGCACCTCGAGCCCATAGAGGGGCCCGGCCCATCTCGGCGCATCAGCCTCGAGCGGCAGCGCCGTGCCGGCTGGCTCCCCGCCTGACCGCTCCACCGCGACCCATCCGGAGCCACTCGCGGCAGCTTGCACGTCGCAGGATGGCGCAGCCACCCCTACAGCTAACTCAAAGTGGTGCTTTAGGTCCCATATGTCCATATCAGGTAGTTTCGCAGCCTCCGTACTATCGCTCCAATGCTGCGGATGGCGGGCGCCGGTCAGGACGACGGCGACGTGTAACGCCTCGGACGGTCGGACAGTCTGACGGTCGGACGGCCGGTTGAACACTGTACCGACCTCAAACAGCCTGACGTCGCGTTGCCCCTGGCTCCAATTGTGCTCGACCCGCCGGATGAGGCCCGGAAGGAGCCGGCTCCGCAGGTGGCTTTCGTCAGCCGACAGCGGGTTCAGGACCGGAATGGCATCCGGGCTGTCGGCCGGGCCGAGGGGCAGCGTTCGGGCCTCGAGCAGGCCACCGCCGCTCCTGACAAGCGCGTCCCGAATGCGGCGCAGCGTCAGCTCGGAGGGTGCATCCGGGACGGTCCCGGGCCGGTACGGCCGGAGCTCGTCCGGGAAGCTGTCGTAGCCGCGCAGCCGGGCGACTTCCTCAATGAGATCCACTTCGCGGGTGACATCGGGACGCCAACCCGGAATCTGGACTGCCAGCCGGTCATCCTTGGGGGCGGCCACGAACCCCACGGCCGACAGCAGCTGCTCGATTTCCTTGCGCGGCACCGTCACGCCGAGGAGCTGGCTGACGCGCGCCTCGCGCAGGAAGATCGAGCGCGGCCTCTGGGGCTCGGGCCACAGATCGAGGGGCGGCTCGCGCAATTCCCCGCCGGCAATGGCTCTGATGAGTTCGATCGCGCGCGCCATCGCGTCCGGCAGGGAGAGCATGTCGATGCCCCGCTCGAACCGGTAGCTCGACTCGCTCGAGATCCCCAACGCGCGGCGCGTGCGGCGGATTCTGGTCGGCTGGAAGTAGGCGGCCTCGAGCACGATGTCGGTGGTCGCGTCCGTGACCTCCGACTCGGCGCTTCCCATCACGCCCGCCACGATCGTGGGCCGTTCGGCGTCACAGATGACAGTCATTTCAGACGTCAGTTTTCGCTCGACGCCGTCTAACGTGACGATTGTGTCAGACGGTTTTGCTCGACGTACCACAACGGCTGGCCCGCGCAGCTTCGCGAGGTCGAAGGCATGCATCGGCTGATTGATTTCGAACAGGATGTAGTTCGTCGCGTCGACGATGTTGTTGATCGGGCGCTGGCCGACGCTCTGGAGCCGAGTGGCGAGCCAGGCGGGGCTCGGGCCGACTGTGACCCCGCGGATCACGGCGGTCATGTATCGCGGCGCACCCTCGGGATCCTCGAGACGAACCTCGACACCGTCCACAACGGCGCTATCGGCTATCGGCTTTCGGCTATCGGGTTTCCTTGGATGGGCCCCCGATAGCCGATAGCCGGTAGCCGGTAGCTCTGGAAGCTTCACCGTCGCCCCCAGTGACACCGCAAGCTCGCGAGCCACTCCTTTGTGGCAGAGGAGGTCTGGGCGATTGGCGGAGACGTCGATGATGATCTGCTCGTCCGCGATGGGGATTGCGTCCAGGAACGGCGTACCCGGCGGAGCCTCGGTGCTGAGCTCGAGAATTCCTCCCTGATCGACACCCAAGCCGAGCTCTTTGGCGGAGCAGAGCATGCCGTTCGATTCGATCCCACGGATCTTGCGGCGCTCGAGCTTCAAGCCCCCCGGGAGCGTCGCGCCTACCGGAGCGAACGGGTAGGTCTTCCCCGCCTGGACGTTGGGCGCGCCGCACACGACTTCGACGACGCCATTGCCGGCGTCCACCTGGCACAGCGAGAGGCGATCGGCATTGGGGTGCTGCTTCACGTCGAGGACGCGCGCGATCAGCACGTCGCGCAGGTCCTGATGGATGGGGACGACACCGTCGACCGGCGCCACCTGGCGCGCGAGGCGATCGGCGATGTCACGGCCCTCTAAAGGCCTGCCAAGCAGCGCTTCGAGCCAACGACGCGAGACCATCACGAGAACTGCTCCAGAAATCGGACATCGCTATCAAAGAACAGCCGGATATCCGGGATTCCGTAACGCAGCATCGCGATGCGCTCGGGACCCATGCCCCACGCGAAGCCCGTGTACTTCTCGCTGTCGAGGTTGCAGTTCTCGAGCACGGCGGGGTGCACCATCCCCGAGCCGAGGATTTCCATCCAGCCGGTCCCCTTGCACGCCGCGCACCCCGAGCCGCCCCCCCCGCAGATCTGGCACTGCACGTCCATCTCGGCCGACGGTTCGGTGAACGGGAAGAACGACGGCCGGAACCGCACGTTGGTGGTGGGCGTGAAGATGCGGCGCGCGAAGGTCGCCAGCGTCGCCTTGAAATCGACGAACGTGATGCCTTCATCGATCGCGAAGCCCTCGATTTGCTCGAACACGGGCGAGTGCGACGCGTCGAAGGGGTCGCGGCGATAGCAGCGGCCCGGGACGACGATCCGGATCGGCGGCGGATAGTGCTCGAGCGTGCGGATCTGGACCGGCGAGGTGTGCGTGCGCATCAGCACATCGCCGCCCAGATAGAAACTGTCCTGCGCGTCGAGCGCGGGATGGTCTTTGGGAAAGTTCAGCGCGTAGAAGTTGTACTGCTCGGTCTCGGCCTCGGGGCCGACCACGCGCGTGAAGCCGAGCTCTTTGAAGATGTCGCAGATCTCGTCGACGATCTGCGTGACGATGTGCAGCCCGCCGCGCCACTGGCGCCGGCCCGGCAGCGTGACATCGACGCCGCCGAGCTCGGCGGCCGAGTGTTTGAGCGCGCGTTCGCGATCTTCGATCGCGCGCTCGAGCTCGCGCTTCAGGGCGTTCGCAGCTCCCCCGACCTGTTTACGCTCGTCGGGCTCGAGGCTCGGGAGGGTCTTCAGGATCTCAGTGAGGGCGCCGGCCTTACGGCCGAGAAGCTGAGTCTTGATCTCCTGGAGCCGTCGTTCGTCGGCGTGCGGGATCTCTTTGAGATATTCCCGCAGCGATTCTAGGGCTGCAAGGATTTCTTGGCGACCTCCGCCAACTGTTCAAACGCCGCCGGATCCCGCACGGCGAGATCGGCGAGCACCTTGCGATTGACCTCGACGCCCGCCTTGCGCAGGCCATTCATGAACTTGTTGTAGGACAGCGCGTGCAGCCGGGCCGCCGCGTTGATGCGCGTGATCCAGAGCCGGCGGAATTCCACCTTCTTGCTGCGGCGATCGCGGTACGCGTATCTCGCGGCACGCTCGGTGGCTTCCTTCGCCGCCTTCCAGAGTTTGCTGCGCCCGCCCCAATACCCTTTGGCGAGCTTCATCACCTTATTCTTGCGC
>Ga0137326_1000306_pt1 | contig 17691 bp, 16 predicted proteins | sample EasRivERMZT500_2_FD_102292 | JGI IMG/M metagenome (GOLD analysis project Ga0137326, IMG submission 102292) | Soil microbial communities from meander-bound floodplain in the East River, Colorado, USA - East River MetaG ERMZT500_2 | ecosystem: Environmental > Terrestrial > Soil > Floodplain ... | reverse complement strand
GCATGACGTCGTTCGGCGTCAGGTGGATCGGCATCTCAGTCTGCTGCTGGACCGCTTCCTTCTCTTGGGTGAGAGCGTCGAGACCGATGAGCCTCAGGCGGCAGAGCTTGGCGAGGTTCGGGTCGATCAGCGGGAAGATGACCGCGTTGATGAATTCCTCGAACTGAGTGATGAGCGGGCGGATGCCCTGGTCGCGGGCCGCTTCGAGGCGGTACTCGTTGTTCGACTCGGACAACGACTGGTTGTTCGTGCCGCGCGAGAGATAGGCCCAGCCGGGCAGCTCGTCGGGCGACATCTGGAACGCGGACAGAATCACGCGCGCGTTCATGTCGGTCAGGTACTGGAACTCGGCATCGCGCGAGGAGTTGTCGATGGACTCCCACGTGATCTCGTCGTTCGTGCCGACCGCGAACACGGGCATGCGCCACGCGTTGTTCACGGAGTTGATGCTCGCGTTGAACTGCTGCTTCACACGCTGGAGCGTGCTCTCGTCCACATCGTCCGACTTGAAGATAAGCATGCCACGAGCTGCGCGACCCGTCTGGAAGTAGATCTTGTTGTGCGTGGTGATATTGATGTGCGTCGTCACCGCGCTGATCATCGTGTCGAGCGGCGTGACGGGGTACCCGTCCAGCTCGACGTCGACGACCGGATAGAAGTTGTGGACACGCATCTCGTCGTCTGTAAACGCCTGCACTGGGCGCGAGTCGATGACTTGAATCCAGGCGTACGCGTCGTCGGCGAACTTCGCCTCGTCGATGCCAGACTCCTTCTTGGTCTCGTCGTAGCCCTTGATCTGCTTCAGCATGCGCACGGCGTTCTCACGGACCGAGTCCGCTGCGCTCTTCTGCGGCGTTGCCTTGTAGATCGTGCCAGCGTCAACCGGGCGGAAGTGGTGGAACACCTTCTGCCCTTCGAGCTTGTTCGAGTAGACGATTTCCGTCGCGATGCGTCCCAGGAGGACCGCGTTACGCGTCGACATCTGCAGCCACTGCGAGAACGACATGCGGTCGCTCTTCGACACGCCGTCAGTGTCACCGCAAGTCCAGAACTTCTGGTTGGCCTCCTGGATACGGGTGTCCAGTTCCAGCTTCTGCTCTTCAGTCAGACGCTTGTAAACGCCCGGGTTGACGGCGATCTGGTAGCCAGTCCCGAAGCGGTCGTAACGAGGACGACCGAACGTGGCCATCTGAGTCTCACGCGCGCGCACGATGGCCGCAACGAGATCGTCCTGAATACCGAGCCGCTTGAGCAGCGAGTCTGGCAGGAGCTTGAGCTTAGCGCGGTAGACCGACTGGTACTGGTTGACGATCATCGGGTCGGTCTCGAACGCCAAGCGTTCGACCGAGTCCTTCGGACCGTTCAACAGATTCAGCAGGCTCTTCGCCAGCGAGGGCGGACCGGTGTCCTCAGACTTCTCCACCGGAGCCTGGTCCATGGAGAACTTCACCTGCACCGACTTCTTCGGAAGTTCGAAGGAGTCAGAGAAGATGGAGGAGATAGTGGACTTGCGGGCCACTGGTTACTCCGCGCTCGCGACAGTGATCTTGGCGCGCGCGCTGGAGCGGTTCACGAGCACGAGCTTCCAGACGGTACCGAACTTGGTCTCCCAGCCCTCGAACCCGAGGGTCCCCGCGAGCAGGGGCTCGATGCGGTTCTCGGTACCGGTAACGCCGTTGTACTGCACGGCGACCTCCTGGTCGGTCATGATCAAGACGAAGCGCTTACGGTTCGTGTAGACCGTAATGCCGGCAGTGCCGGGGACGATGTCTGACTCCTCGCCGAGCGGCGCAGTGGACTGGAACTGGACCCACCCCGGAGTGACCGCGGTGATGTCGAACGATCGGAGAGTGGCCAGCGCGAACCCGTCCGACAGATCGACGGTGTCGCCGACCTGAACGCCCGCAGACGTGAAGACCATGAACTCGTCGGCGGCGATGCTGGCGATGTCCGCCTCGCTGATGCCGCTGAACACGGGGTAAATGCTCGCGTCGCGCGCGACCGTCATTACCGTGCTGGAGGACGTGAGGACCGTCCAGAAGCCAGTGTTCAGATCGTTGAAGGGCCCCGCGTCGTCACCGGTCGAGATGCCCGGGATGAACAGCACGTCTCCGGCAACCACGGCCGAGAAGGGCGTACCGCCGTCAGCGGTGATCGTGAGGCTGAGGTTGGAGTTCACGACCAGGTCCAGCGTGCGGCCGGTCAGGTTGATTGCACGGTCCGTGCGAAACACGGGGGCGGCGCCGGCACCAGTCCAAGTGAGCCGGTACGTGATGGCATCGATCGCGGTAAGGTCGAATGCCGTGGAGGCGTCCACACTGATGGTGCGCAGACCGTCCACGACCGTCACCGATCCAGCAGGGTCCAGGTGGAACTCCTGGGTCTGGTCGTTGTCGACAGGGATGTTCTGAAGCGACAGCTTCTGGTCGATGCCCTTTCGGGTCGGATTGCTGGTAGGGGGCAGGTCGTCGAACCCGACCGCGCGCATCACAAAGCTGAGAAACGAATCCATGGGAATTCTCCTACAAAAGATTGCCGCCGAGATAGGCCGCCACCCTGGCGCCAACCTCTGGACGATCAAGAAAAAGACCAAGAGCCAAATTACATCGGTTACACAGCAGGCCACGGACCTTGCCCGACTTATGGTCGTGGTCCACGTACAGGACGGAAGGTGCGTCCCTGCAAAGGTCACACTTCCCGTTTCGGTCCTCCACCATTTTGGCGTAATCCGCCTCGGTGAGACCGTATCGCTTCAGCTGTGAGCGCCTAGCGTTCGCCCGATATTTTTCCGGGTTCTGACGCTGATACTCAAGCTGGTAGTTCCGCTGGTACTTCTTGTACGAAGCTCGACGGCGTCGGCGCGCCTCCTGAGCGTGCAGACTCACTCCGCATCTCCAGCGCTGGCGCCCGTCTCGATGCTTGCCACCTACCCGAACCTGGACAGAACCGCAAACCGAACAGTCAGCGACCCGACCCATGGGATCGATGTTGGTTACGTGGTGGACTTGCACCTCAATTAGATTGCGACCCTTAAATCGACCACTTAAAACGGCCACGACGGCCCTGCGAGCCCGTACTCCCCTCGGAGTGACCGCCCGACTCCTCGATGACCTTGGACATCCAGCTCTCTACGGTGTAGCCCTGGACCTCCTCCTGCTTCAAGTCTGAGGTGCCTCCCCCAACCGCCAGGACCCGACCCTTGTCGGCCGCGAAGACGTTCATAATCCCGTACCTGAGGGCGTCGCACTCGTCGTCCTCCTCGTCCGAGGGTCGGTCGGTGATGCGGCCAGCCTGGTCCTGGACCCAGTGGTACTTGGAGAGGCGACGGCAGAGCAGGTCCACGCCTGGGTCACCGCCCAGGAAGAACATCAGGGGCTCTGACATGGGTGGGCGGAGGCGGAGGTGGACGAGGTTGATGCCCCCCACGACCGAACCGGCCTGCTTCTGCCACTCCCGCATGCGGAACCCCGACTTGCGGAACGTGTCCCGCATCTGGCGGTTCTCGGGGTCGGCGAAGATGGTCGGCTCCCACTCCTTGATGCGCGCGGTGCAAACCTGGACCTGCTGGTCAGGCAGCAGCTCGGGCTCAGCAATGACGTCGACCACAAAGGCGCGGTAGCCGTCCACGAAGAACGTGACGACTGCGAAGTTGTGGGAGTAGCCGAAGTCCATGCCCGCGTAGCAGAGCAGGCCCTTGTAGCGCATCAGCTCGATCAGCTCCCTCTTCGTGAAGCTCTGGCTGACGGGATGGCCGAGGATCATCTCCGCCATCTCGGCGGCCGTGACGACGTGCAGGTCGCGCTCGAAGTTCGGATAGACGAGGCCCTCGGTCGAGGGCTTCTTGCACAGCAGCTGCGCGATGGCAGTTGGGATGGAGACCGTCGTCAGCTGGTTCGTGACGTGCTCGATGTCCTTGAGCAGCGGCGACTTCGACTTTTGCCTGGTGGCGAGGTTTCCGTGGCACGCGGAGAAGATCAGGCAGTTCTTGAGGCAGCCGGTGTAGCCCTCCTCCTTGACGTACTTCGACTGCTCAACCGCGCTGAGGGCCTCGTAGTCCACCTCCGGAATCGCGCGCAACTGGTTGGCGTCAACGTAGATGGGGATCTTGCCCTCTTCGGGCAGGTGCCGGGTGGGCGGGCAGGCTTGGGTGACGTCGATAAGGTTCCAATGACGAATGTGCAGCTTGCGCTTGCCGGTCCTGGGGTCGAACTCGTTGTCGATCTCCTTCTGAACGAGGCCTGTGGAGATCTTGCGCGTGGACGTGAGCAGCGTGATGGGCTGCATGCCGTCTCGGGGCGCCGGGATCATCTTCGCCTCCTCATACGCCTTCGGGTCGCGCACAACGTCGACCTCGTCGACAACGAAGAACGGCACGTGCTCCGAGTTCGCGCCCGCCATCGTGCAGATGACGATGTGGATGTAGTGGCGCACCTCCTCGTAGTTGTCGCGGTCCTCGACCCCCAGAGCGCGGTACTGGCCCTCGGTGATGTTGTCGCCCGTATACATGTGCTGGAAGCGGGTGACCCAGATCTCCGTCAGGTTGTCCTGCGAGACGAAATCGCGGAGACCTGGCTTGGTGAAAAACTGCTTGACGTACTGCTGGCTCTTGCGCGACTGCGCCTCGATGGCGGCCATATGCGCTACGTCGCGCTGCAGATGGACAACGGCGAGGACCTCCAGGATGGCGGCGCATAGGGTCTTGAATGAGTCGCGCGAAGCGTAGTAGAGCACGCGCGCGAAGCTCTTGTCGTCGTTGCGTAGCGCCTTGTCGTAGCACTCCCACACCATGTCCATGGGCGACGAGGTGCTCTCCGGGTCAACGATGCAGTCGGGGATGTCGAGTCCGATGAACAGACGGATCCACTTGTGCAGGGCCTCCTTGGTCCTGCACGGCACGAAGAGGATCTTCCTCTTCGCGGCCTCGCGACTCTCTCTTGAATCCCTATCCTCAATCATTTTTCTTCATCTGCCTTACGACTTGTTCGGCGCGCGACTGCGGCATGCCGCCCTTTACGAGGTACGCAACCATCTCCTCGGGCGTGCGCGAGTCAGGGATCATCGGGACGAGCGCCGTCGAGTTCTCGGGCGTGACGTCGGTGAACTCTGCGTCCTGAACGTCTCCGAGCAACTCGTCCATGACCGCCTCGGCCTCCTCGGGCTTCACCTTCGTGTGGGCGTGGACTACGCCACCCTGCACGCGCACGTCGACCTTTTTCGAGTCGGTACCCGAGATCTTCATGTACATGTCGATGACGGCACTCAGCTCCTTGAACGAGGTGGGGAGTGGTACACCGGCCTCCTCCAAGGCCTTGACGTCGCCCGTGGCGATGTAGCGCTTGAGGGCGTCGTTGAACCTCTTATGCGAGGCGTGCAGGAGGTTCGACAAGAACTCCTGCGTCTCCAGCGAGGTCGTCTCGACCTTTGTCGGCACCTCAGTCTGTAGGTTCCTGACCTCGATCTCCTTGCGCTCGTCCCACGCCGCCATCACGCGCGACGCAACAACCTGAGAGTGGCTGTACTGCGGGAAAAGCCGCTGGATCTCCAACGTGGTCTGCCCACGCATGTAGAGCTTAAACAGCTCGTCGGCCTTGTCCTCCGCGATGGGCTTCTGGCCCGAGTTCACGAAGTGCTTGTAGGCGTTCAGCTCACGCTCGTTCAGAGCGGTGAGGGCGGTGGCGAGATCGACCTCTTTGGTGCTAGTCTTTTGTAGCGCCTTTGTCGGCATCCTTCAACCTCTTCATCGTGGCTCGCAAGTTCCTCTTCTTCTTGGGTTTTCCCTTATCCTCGAAGATTGCGGTCCCGTTCAAGAGGACCTTCACGGTGAAGTAATCGCCGAGCAAATCCTTCACGGAATTGGAGAGTCCGCGGAGCAAATCCTCCCTCGGCATCTTCCAGTCAGCGGAGGCCTTAACGGCGAACTCGACCACCCAGCGGGTCTGAACGGCCACGTTGATCGTGGTCTCCTCTGCCTCGTCGAACATGAGCTTCGCCCATACCTTCAGCTGGAAAATCTGAGCGTCATGCAGAGTACCGGCCTCGAAGGTCAGGGACTTCAGAATCATGAGCTGGTTCCAGATTGTCGTGTCAGACATGCAGCCTCGCTTGCGCCATGGTCAGGAGTTCGTGCTTTGGGGTCCCGTGACGCACGGTAAACCCGTCCAGGAATGTGCGGAATGCTTGACCGAGACCGACCGACTCGCTCACCTTGGCGTTCGGGCGGTCGGTGCAGAACGTACGGACCCTGATGCCGCCAGCACGGAGCAGCGGCTCGTTCTGGTCAATGAAGGGCTGCGGGCCGTAGATATCGATGCGCCACTCGTCCTTTGGGTTGAGGTACTTCGGCAGCAGGGGCCCGCCTGGCTTCAGCTCGCGGTGATGGATGCGCCGACAGACGCCTCCGGTGTCGAACGACGTCTTGCTCAACACGTGACCGAGGTCGTCGAACTCGTAGAGCCAGATGGCCCGGTCGACGTTCGCGTCCGTTAAGATCCTCCACCTAGGCGCGCCCAGGTACGTGACCTTGCCGAAGGTCTGCGGCGCGTGGATGTGACCGGAGACAATCTCCTTCTGCGGCAGCAACCCAGCGTCCACACCGTCCTCCGCGCTGAACCCGTTCTCGTATAGCGCGCCGTGGAAAGTTTGGTGGCAGATGAGGGTCTGGCCCTCCACGAGCCCACCCACGGCGTTGAGGTCCGCCACGAACTTCTCGCGGTCCGCATAGTACGGCACATACACGCGACCGGCCAGGTTCACGGGACGGTCGACTACCTCGACCTGCTCCTCGTGAATCTCCATCGCGTTGACGAGGTTGCCCTCGCCTGCGTAGTCGTGGTTGCCGACGAGAGTCCTGACCAAGAACGGCAGTGGCTTCCAGCGCTTGAACCACGTCCGGTAGAAGTGCATCACCTCCGCGCGGATAACCTGGTGCGTGTGGTACGAGTCGCCGAGCAGGCACACCTCATCCACCTGCCGTTCGAGGGCGACCCGCTCGATCAGCTCGAAGAGCTTGGTGCAGTCACCAAGCTCCTCCGGGGTAGCGTGAACATCCCCAACGAAGAGTACCTTCCAGCTCACCTGACCTCGGGCGGGACGTCGCGCTCCACCAGATAGATCTTGTCCAGCGGGACAATCACTACGTTGCGGGTCTCACCGTTCGACAACTCGACGTCGATTGGCTTCGACCAGTCGGCCGCGGAGATGAGATCTGAGTGCTTGAGGAACACGAAGTTCCCCGGCCAGATGTGCGCCCCCACGTTGGGGTACACGACCTTCAGCGGCACGAGCAAGTTCTTGCTCACCATGAAGTTGAACTTGCGCTCACCTGTCCCCTGGGACCTGATCTCGATGGCCCCGTCCTTGTAGGGTTCGCACGCTACGTACTTCTCGAATCCGTAAATCATATCATCCTCGAATCTCGTCCAGCCTGAGGCCTTTCAACCTCAACAGTTTCTTCTCGAACAGAGTCAGTTCCGCCTCGGCCTGCGACATCAGCACCAGTGCGGCGCGATTCTCCACCTGCACGTCAGGTCGGGTGGACTCGGGCGCTGCGAAGCGCGTGACGGGCTCGGGCGCGTCCGGGTCAGTAGGCAGCGAGCTGTCGGCCGACACGGTCGACGCTGCAGCCATCAAGTCTGCGATCTCGGAGGCGGTGGTCTTGTGCGAGACAATCTCGTCCTCGACCTCGGTACCCTCCACGCCCTTCTTCTTCGCGGGTCCCTCGTTCACCTGCTCAGCCAGCTTCTCGTGGTCGACGGCACCAGCGAAGTGACGGATGAGCTTGTTGGCGCGGTAGATCTTGCGCTTGTCGACAGGGAAGAAGTGGATCAGCGTCTCCGAGTACTCCTCGATGTGGTTGCCAGAGATGCGACCGATGATCGTGGAGCGGAACACCTTCGCATCGACGGTGCCGCTCTTGCCGGGCGAGTACTTGTCCACGCCCGACATCATGCCCTCGGCCGCGATCTGGATCTCGTCCATGTACGAGAGGTGGGACTTCGGCGTGCGCGAGTAGAACACACGCGCGCGGGCGATGCCGAGCGGCAAGTTGACAGACACGATGTCCTTGCGGAGCTTCCCGATCTGCTCGGACAGCTGCGTGATGGGCGACTTCGCACCCCAGTCGCGCTGCTTCATCACGAACAGGATGAACTGGTAGTTGATCGCGAACTTGTAGAGCGCCGGGACACCCAGCTCGCCCTTCTTGAGGGCCTTCGAGATCTGCTTCGCAAACACGCCCTGGCGCTCTCGGAAGTACGGGCGCGCGGCAAGGATATTCTTCTTCTCGCCCGAGATGAAGCGCACGAAGCGCTTGTACACCCAAGCCCCGAAGCGATGCTTGACGACTGCCTGACGCCACTTCTTCTCCAGATCGATGAGGGTCTCGACCTGATCGCGCTGGTAGGCGTCCCACGCCTCTGGCGCGACCTCACCGTAGCGCGCGATTAGCTGCTGCAGCTGCGCGGCAAAGGCCTTGAAGTGCTCGTTATTCTCGTTGATCACAGGTTCATCTCCTGGAAACTGGGATAAATTTCCCGAAGGATCTCGCAACGACGCTCGGAGTGTCGCTTGAGGACGTCGATGTTCTTGATCCCGAAGTCGACGTAGATACAGTCTTCCTTGCCGGGGAAGAGGCGCGTCGTGCGACCCACGGCCTGGCGGATCTCGACCTCGGACATGCCGCCGCGGAGGTTGACGAGCATCTTCACGCGCTGGATGTCGGTACCGGTCGCGATGCAGGACGTACCAACCAAGATCGGGAAGTCCCCGTTGTTGAACTGCTCGACCAACTCCGTCGGGTCACTGTCCCAGTGCTCCTTCGGAACGAGCTGCTTGGTCTTCTTGTCGAGCGGCCCGTGCGCGAACCGCGCCTCATAGCGCAGCAGCGGCAGCAGGTGCTGGAACTGCTCGTACTCGTCGATCAGGATGACCGTCGGGCGCTCCATGAGGCTGACCGCCTTGTTCACGATCTCAGCCGCCTTCGCGTTGACGTCCGAGTTGTAGTACATGTGCATCCGGGTCATCTTGTTCGCGTCGGAGTGGTAGCGCAGGTTCCCGTCGCGGTCCTTCACGTTCGAGTCCACCCAGCACATCTTGAACACCGGCTTGGCGAGGAAGCCGCGGTCGACGCCCTCCTGCACCGACATGCGGTACACGATCTTGCCGACGATGCCCTTCAGGACCAGGTCGAGCCCGTCCTGGCGCATCTGCGTGCCCGAGAAGAAGAACCGGTAGGGCGCGGCGGCGCACAGCCCGAAGCAGACCCACTGCAGGGTGTCGGCCGGGCACATGTGACTCTCGTCGGCGACGAACACCGGGGCCTCGGAGAAGTAGTCCCAGGCCTCCGACCCGAACTCGATGTTCCGGAGCGAGGCACCGATGGCGACCGTGAAGAGCTTTCCCAGCTCCTTCTTGCCGTCACCGTAGAACCCGACCTTGGCCTTGCCAAAGTGCTCGACCATGGCGTCGTAGATCTGGTTCGCGATGTTCAGCGAGGGCGACATCACGACGGAGCGGAGCGCGAGGCGCTTCAGGAGTCGCTCGATGATGAAGCTCTTCCCGAGCCCAGTCCCAATCTCAACGCCTGCTGGACCGAACGCCGAGGCCTCGATCAGGGCGTCCTCTGCTTCGAGCTGGTAGTACCTCGGCTCATGCTTCGGGATATTCGCCCAAGGAATCAGGTCCGGCTCAGGCAGGACGTACTCGGTGATCGCGGTGTCCCCGAACTCCTCCTCGAACGTGGTGGCGAGCCCGGAGTAGGTCCAGAGCTGACCCTTGTCCTCGAACAGGATGCAGCGCTTGCGGGAGGAGCGCAGCTCTTCGAGCCGGGCGTCGTACTCCTCCTGGGTGTGGCTCTTCAGGTACCAGTGGCCGGCCTTCTTGAACTTCTGGTACTCGAAGTCGACCTTCTTGTCGGTGAAAGTCAAGAATTTCTCGACCTGGGCTCGTCGATCCTGGTACCCGTCCAGGTGCATGACGGTGGGAGTGGCGAGGCGCAGCATTTTCCATCCTATTTCTAGCGAATCTGTAAGCGCCACTACAACACGCGACGCATCGCAGGAATCTTAGAGATCTTCAAGATTCGCTAAATGTCAAGGTGGAGGGCGATGAGCACGAAAATTAGGAACCTGAACGCCAAGTCTCTGACGGACGAGGACGTGGTCGGACTGTCTTGGCAGGGCCGATTGGTCTGGGCCTACTTGCCTTGTTACGCTGATCGAGAGGGCCGACTGGACGATAAACCAGCCTCTCTCCGCATGGAGATGTTGCCGGACAATCCCGAGGTCGATCTAGACGAGATGTTTAACGAATTTCAACGTTTGGGCTTCATTACCCGCTACCAGGTCGGTGGTAAGTCCTACGTCCAAATCAAGAGCTGGTCCAGGTACCAAAAACCGTATCCTAGGGAGCCCGCAAGCTCCAGACCAGGGCCTAACGGTGAGCTTCCTGAAAATCAGGCTGATCTTGAAGATCTACCTGACGTCAACCCCATCTCATTCGAGGGAGGGTACGTACCTTCTCTCGTTCTTACAGACGAGAGTGGGGCTGGGGTCTCTGGACCCCAGCCGCAAGCTCCTGAGTTCGACCGGGAGAGGTGCTGGGAGATGGTCAAGCGCAAGTGGGCTGAGGCTGGGAAGTTCCCCGGAGGTGAGAACCTGGTCGCAGCCAAGAAGAAGTTCCACGCCAAGATCGACTTCAAGAACTGGCCTCGCTTCTGGCAGGGTCTGGGCTGGGCGGTGGAAGATTCGAAGCAGCGCGACGAGCGCAAGTACCTCGGGGTCCTCTGCACGTTCCTGGATGAGTCGAAGTGGAAGGACCAAGAATCGCCTGAAGTCGAAGTGGAAAAGGAACCCATGGATCGACAAAAAGCCCTCGCAGCGATGGGATACTAACCAATGCAAACGCACTCCTTTGGGACGGGATACTAACCAATGGCAAACGCACCCGTCACCTTCTCGACCGAGCAGCAACACGCCCTACTGGGTCACCTCCTGAACAACCAACGCGTCTACGACGCCACGGCCTATCTCGGGTACACCGACAAGCTCTTCTACGACGCCAACGATCAGCGCATCTACGCCTTCGTCGACAAGTTCTGGAAGAAGAATCACCGATACCCCACCCTGGCCGAGGTCCGCTCGGGTGAGCTTCGTCGGGAGGAGGCTAAGGTCGTCGAGGCGACGATGAAGGCAGTCGACCGAGCCCTGAAGCAGGCCGAAGGAATCGGTATGGACGTGGTCTACCAAGACCTCGTCACCCTGAAGACCTCCGCGATGTTCGTTGACGCCCTACAGACGGCCGAGGTGTCGTACAACAAGCAGCAGGTCGAGGAGGCGATCGAGGTCGTCCGTCAGGGGTTGGCTAGGATCGACCACATGTCCTCTCTCGGCCTCTCAGCTCAAGCCCGCTCGGGCTCTGAGTGGTACGACATCGGCATCGAGCGCGTCTACAACACACCTCCTCGGTTGCTGTACACGGGCATCCGATTCCTTGACGAGGCGACGTGCGGACTCAAGCCCGACGACCTGATGGTGATCACGTCAGTCACGGGCTACGGCAAGTCTCAACTCATGGCCCTCATGGCCTACAACATGGCCCTGCAGGGGAAGAAGGTGAAGCTCTTCGCCCTCGAAGCTGGTAAGGCCGAGGTCGAGACGCGCATCCGCTTCGCGAAGCTGTTGGAGAACTACTACAACGCAGGTCAGACGACCCCGGTCGACTACGTCGAGTGGTGCCGCGGGCTCCGACCCGACCTGGAGGCGTACGAACCCGAGCCGACCGAGATCAAAGCCGTGCTAGCGAACGTGAACATCACGTACAAGCAGACGTCGAAGTACGGCGTAGAGCAGCTGGAGCGAGACATCTTCGCGGTCGCTCGTGACGTCGACGCGATCTTGGTCGACCACCTGCACTACATCGACCTCGGCGACAAGAAGAGCGAGACCCAGGCCCTCACGGACATCATCCAGCGCATCCGCGATATCAATCTCGCCATTGACCGGCCGGTCGTTCTGGCAGCGCACGTTCGCAAGAGCGACGGACCCAAGAGGGAACGCGCGATTTTGCCGGACATCGACGACATCTACGGCTCGTCGAACGTCTCGAAGAATGCCACCTGGATCGTCGCCCTCGGCCAGCCGCACAATGTGGACGAGGACAGGGTCCCCATACACGTCCTGCGTGCGGTTGGGTCAGGACAACCGACCTTCATTCGATTCCTCAAGTCCCGCGACGGTGGCGGGACTCGCACAGCCTACACCATGGTCGCGTTCTTCTCGCGCGGTCAGTACGCCCCGAAGTACACGATTGGGCGGATGAGCAAGGGTGACACGAAGTGGACGGCGCTGGCCAAGGACGAGATTCCACCGTGGGCGAAGGCGGCCTTCCCGCTGATGATGCCGAAGGTCACGTCCAAGGTCGAGTAGATTCGCTAGATATTGGGTATGGAGTACGCCAAGGTCAAGTCTGTCGGCAAGTACGTCGAGGTCAGCGGAGACACTCTCGACAACATCGTGCTGAAGACCATGAGGACGATCTCGTCCGTCGTCGGTGGGACGCTGGGGCCGGGCGGGAAGCCCGTCCTCATCGAGCGCTTCGAGCACGACCTCCCGCCCTACTTGACCAAGGACGGCGTGACCGTGTTCAAGGCCCTCGGCCTGGACAACTCCATCGCCCACTGCGTGATGGAGCTGTCCCGCGACGCCTCGGCTCGCACAGCGAGCGAGGCCGGTGACGGAACGACGACAGCGGCGATCTTGTCCGAGGCCATCGTGCGGCTCATGAAGGAGTACTGCAAGACGAACAAGCGCGTCTCCCCCCAGCGCATCGTTCGCCACTTGGAGCGCACCTTCCGCGACCACATCGAGCCGTCCATCAGGCGGTTCTCGCGTACGGTCGACCAGGAGAAGGACCTCGAACTCCTGCGCGCGGTCGCCCGAGTCTCCGGCAACGGTGACCAGGAGCTGGCCGACGCGGTCATGGAGTGCTTCGACATCTGCGGCGACCAGGGCAACGTGACCATCGTCGAGAAGGTCGGTCCGTCTGGCTACAAGACCGACGAGGTCAAGGGCTACCCCATCGCCATCGGCTACGACGAGAGCTGCGGCAAGTTCTACCCGAAGTTCATCAACGACAACGGGCGCCAGATGGTCGTCATGGAGCGCCCCGCGTTCCTGCTCTACCACGGCAAGATCAACGACATCATGCAGCTGGTACCGCTGATGTCCCAGGTGACCGAGGCCTTCGAGCGCCCCGGCAACTTCGGCCTCGACCGCCCGTTCCCGTACAACGTGGTCATCTGCGCCATCGGGTTCTCCGACACCGTCCTCGCGTCCCTCGCGTCGAACTTCCAGGGCACGCAGTCGATCAACGTATACCCGCTGGTCGTGCCGAACAACTCGCCCCAGGCCGGGGCGCAGTTCGAGTTCCTGCTGGACCTGGCTGCCGTGACCGGCGCCAAGATCTGCGACGTGCTGAACAAACCCCTCGTGTCCGCCACGCTCCAAGACATGGGCGTAGGCTGCGAGTCGTTCGAGGTCAACCGCTTCCGCAGCACCGTCATGGGCTGGGCCGACGAGTTCGTGCTCCAGGCCCGCATGGACGAGGTGTCGACCATGCTGCAGAACCCCGACTCGCTCCTCGACAAGTCCTACCTGGAGGAGCGCCTGGCGAAGCTTTCGGGTGGCATCGCGCGACTGGAGGTCGGCGGTCCTTCCAACGGCGAGCGCAAGGAGAAGCGCGACCGAGCTGAGGACGCGGTCTGCGCGGTCCGAGGCGCAATCAAGCACGGCGTGCTCCCTGGCGGAGCTTGGACCCTCCTGCGTCTCTGCGGCACCGACGTGTTGCCCGAGAACGCCTTCAACGATAAAATCCTGCGCCCCGCGTTCCAGACCCCCTTCCTCCGTTTGCTGGAAAACTCCGGGTTCGTCCTGGAGTCAGACGAGGTGGCGCAGGTCCTTTCTCCGATCCTGGAAGGCATCAAGGCCGGCACTCCGGTCACGTATGACTTCCTGGAGCAGAAGCACGTCGATCCGTACGAAGGTGGGCTCCTCGACAGCACCCCCGCGGTGCTGGAGGCTGTGCGCAACGCAATTTCGAGCGCGTCTCAGATCGGCACTCTCGGCGGTTGCGTGGTGTTCAAGCGTGACGGCGAGCTGGAGCGGTCGGAGGCGAAGGCGACCGCTGACTGGGTCCGCAACGCGAACTATAATCCAGCCGACGAGCGGATCTGAGCGTGCAATGCCCAGCTACAACATGGTCTGCGACCAGTGCGGGCACGCGCAAAAGCGCATGGCTCGTGCGCCGCTCTCGAAGCTGAGCAACGACGAGCTGAAGAAGATCAAGTACTGCCCCAAGTGCGAGGAGTACTTCATGAACCGCAGGGCGCAGCCGCCCACGACCCTCGTCAAGGAGACGCTCGACAACGGACTCATGCGCCGCGCGGTGGAGCGGCTCAAGGACGCTGAAGAGCTGAGTACGCAGCGAGCTGCCGACCACACGAAGATGACGAAGTGAACGCTCCCCGACTCAAGTCGATCTCGGGCGTCGCCTTCGGGTCATTCATCGACAAATTCGAGCAAGACCTACCCGAGACCGGGCTTCTGCTCCTCGACGGCACGAACCTGGAGACCGGTGGGTCCTCTGGTTCTGGCAAGTCTACGTTCATCCACGCCCTGAACTACCCGTTCGGCACGTGCAAGGTTCCGCTGACCGCGCTGCAGAACTGGGACGTCGATACGGCGCCGAGCGTGACCGCGGTGTACGAGATTGACGGCCACGAGGTCGAGGTCACGCGCGGGAAGCGCTTCCAGCTCTCGATCGACGGCATCCCATTCCCAGGCTCAGCGAAGCAGAAGGAAGAGAAGCTGGACCAGTTGTTCGGCCTGGACGCCGAGTTCCGCTCAGCGCTCACCTATCGCGGTCAGCGCAAGCCGGGCCTGTTCCTGAGCAAGACGGACGCGGAGAAGAAGGAATTCCTAACCAAGGTCCTGAAGCTCACCGAGTTCGAGATCGCGGCGCTCCAGGGCGAGGCGAACATCAAGCGACTGGAGGCGGAGCTGGCGTTGCTGGCTGCGCGCTACGACGACCTGGTCATGCGCCTGGGTTTGGTCGGCAAGCCTGACGTACCAGCCGCGCAGAAGATCGTCGACGACGTCAGGGCTCTGGTCTCCTTCACTGGGGACGAGAGCGCGTCGTTGCAACACTCCATCGCGCAGATCCAAGCCGAGGCTAACCAGGCCGCGGAGGACGCCACTGCTGTTTACCAACCCACGGTGGACGCAGTGGGCGCCCGACTGGACGCCCTCCGTAGGGTGGTAGTCCCAGAGGCACCGCCCAGCAAGGAGCTGATTGAGCAGCGCGAGCTGGAGGCCAACTGCGTCGTCCGGTTCGAGCGCATGAAGAAGGACGATCGCGAGAAATACCTGGCCGTGCAGCGCCAGCGTGCAGAGCTGAACACCACCGTCCAGCGCCTCTCGCTCCAGCTGGGCACCGCCCAGGGGGTCATGGCGCAGAAGGACGGCGTCCTCGCAGACCTTGAGACCCTGAAGGCCGACAAGTGTCCCACGTGCGAGCGCGAGTGGCAGGAGTCGGAGACTAAGCGCCTCGAATACGAAGACAAGCTCGCGGCGCTTAACGCTAAGCTAGAGCAGCTTATTGTCGTGCAGGACCAGGTGAACGCACTGAAGGATGAGCTGGGCGCCCTCACCTACGAGCCCGACCCCAACCTCCCAAAGATGCAGGGGGTGTTGGATCGCATCCGCTCGAACGTCGCGACGGAGGAGCACAAGGTTCGTTACGCGCGCACGGTCGAGACTGCCGCGCTCGCCCAGCAGGTCGCCCAAGCTCAGGTTGAGCTGGCGGACATGCGCGAAGCGGTTCGCAAGCAGACGGAAGAGGTGCGAGGTGCCGTCCTCGCCGGCATCGAGAGCCTGGTCCAGCTAGAGCGCGAGGCTACGGACAAGCTCTCCGGCCTGAACGCAGAGCTGCAGCAGCGGAACTACGAGCTGGGGCAGGCGCAGGCGCAACAGAAAGAGATCGACCGCATCCACGCCTCGATGGCGGCCATCAACGCGACCCGCGCGCCGATGGTGGGCCAGTTGGTGATGGAGCAGGATTTCGAGTTGCTGCGCCAGAAGTTCCTCGCGGCGTACTTCGACGACGTGCTGGATGAGATCAGCCGCAAGACGAATGACATCCTGGGCTCCATCGCGAATACCGCGCACTGCACGCTGCAGTTCACGTCCGAGAAGTTGACCGCGAAGGGAACGGTCAAGCAGGAGATCGTGCCAGTGGTCACCATCAATGGGCACAAGGCCACGGTGACCCACGGGCCGTCTGGCGGCATGCTGTCCGCCATTGAGCTGGCGGTCGACTTGGCCGTGGGCGCGGTCATCGCGCGTCGGTCTGGGACCTGTCCCGGTTGGCTGATCCTGGACGAGTCATTTGACGGCCTTGGTCCGGTAGAGAAGAAGACGTGCATGGAGATCCTGCAGACGTACGCGCACGACCGCCTCGTTATCGTGGTCGACCATGCCAGTGAAACCAAAGGTCTCTTCACCCAACGGGTTCATATCGAGTACAAGAACGGCAGGAGTCAGGTCCTGTGAAGCATTGTTCACAATGTAAGGGTTGGAAGGACCCAGACGATTTTCATGTAGATCGGCGCAGGCTCGATGGCCATCAGTCGATCTGCAAGACGTGTAGAGGCGTAAAACGGAAGGATCGGACAGAGTACCATCGCGACTGGGGCTTGCGTCGACGCGGATCGTCACTTGCGCTGTATCGGCAATTATTTGAAAAGCAAGATGGAAGGTGCGCAATCTGCGGAAGTGCAGAACCCGGTGGACGCGGTGCCTTCCATGTGGATCACGATCACGCCTGCTGTTCCGGAAAGAAAACATGCGGGAAGTGTATTCGTGGACTTCTTTGCGCACGGTGCAACCAAGGTGCGGGATACTTCAAGGATTCTCCAGCATTGATCCAGAAACTCCTTGCTTACGTGACGGCGATCCGCTAGAGTGGTGCCAATGAAGTTCACCTACCAGGATATCATGGAGATCCGCGACAAGGCCATCAAGCGCTTCTCCAGGTACCCGACCCGACACCGCCTGGACGGCATGACCCAAGACCTGAATACTGACGATCAACGCGTCATGGCATTCTTTGAGGCTGCGGTAGAAGTCCTCAACAATAAAGGCGTCTTGGACGCCACCAAGCTTGCAGAGATGGTCCCCCACCCGTACACGGCAGGTCACGAGGTCGTCGACGACGAGACATACGGGGGCAATGTCACGAAGCAGAAGTAGTCCAGATTCGCTAGAGAATTCCCTGAAGGAGTTCTCACATGCCAAGAGGAAGAAAGCCGGGCCCCCCGAAGGACAAGTTCGAAGATCTGGACGACGACTACAAGTCCGCCGTCGCTGGGATGGACGAGGTGGCCATCCGCGAGCGCATCGCCAAGGTCTCGCTCGATCAGGCATCCTTGATGGAGGCGAAGGAGCTGGACGCAGACCTCAAGCTGAAGAAGGAGGTCTCCAAGGAGGCCGGCGCCATCTACCGCGAGGGGACCAAGATGAACAAGCTGCGGATCGAGTTCGCTCGCCGCGTGCTCGGTGACAAGGGCAAGGAGACGGGCGACTCGGGTCTCCCGAACTAGTCATGGAGGAGCTGAAGCTTCTCGACACGTTCATGGAG
>Ga0137326_1000304_pt1 | contig 17741 bp, 19 predicted proteins | sample EasRivERMZT500_2_FD_102292 | JGI IMG/M metagenome (GOLD analysis project Ga0137326, IMG submission 102292) | Soil microbial communities from meander-bound floodplain in the East River, Colorado, USA - East River MetaG ERMZT500_2 | ecosystem: Environmental > Terrestrial > Soil > Floodplain ... | reverse complement strand
GCCGAAGTTCTCGACGACACCATCGTCGGGATTGCTGATCCGGTTGATTTCCTCCCAGTGGTACAAGCCGACGTCCCCAATCCAGATCTCGTTGGTTCCGGCACGTGGCGCGATCCGGAAGGGATTGCGAAGGCCGTAGGCGATGATCGGATCGTCCGCTGTCGTCGGGCCGCCGACGAGCGGATTGGTGAGCCATGCGGCGCCGGTCTCGGGATCGAGACGCAGGATCGAGCCATCGAGCGACGTCTGGGCGCTCTGGTTCCTGACACTCTGTGCGCGCAGTGCGCCTCCCGCGGCGTCTGGTTTCGTGGTCGGGGTGCCGCGCGGCGTGTTGTGGTCGCCGCAGGTGTTGGCCGGCGTGGGGAGGGGGACACCGGGGCGTGTGCCGCCGAACTGTCCCCAGTCCTCGTAGTCGAAATTCGCCCCGTCGCCGGCGCTCACGTAAAGCGCCCCCTCCGGGCCGAACACGATCGAGCCGATCGAGTGGGTCGGGAACTGCTGGCACCATCGGTTCTCCAGCAGGACCTGCTCGCCGCCATTCAGAGTGTTGTCAGGATTCACGTGGAGGCGCGACAGCCTGGCGTTGACGACGCAGCCATCGGCCGTCGCCCCGGGGCCGATGATGTCCCCCGCAGCGTTTCTGTCGGGACATGTGTCTCCGTAGCGCGGAGCCGGATGGGCCGGGTCGAGTGGGTCGTAATCGTAGGTATAAAGGACATAGATGTACGGCGTGATGGGGAAGTCAGGGTGAATTGCCAGGCCGAGAAGCCCCCGGTCCCAGAAGTTGTGCACGTTGGGTCTGAGGTCGGCGACGATCGTCGGCGTCGTGTCGCTGAGATTGTCGAACACCTTGATGATGCCGCTCTTTTCTGAAACGAAGACGCGCCCGTCCGGGGAGAAGCGCACGGAGGTGGGATCCGTGAGTCCCTGGAAAACGACCACTTCCTGAAAACCTGTTGGCAACGACAGGACCTCGCCGGAGCCGGCCAGTATCGCTGCCGTACCAATGACCACCGGCGCCACAAGGCGGGATATTCGAGGGTAGATCACCCTGCCACCATACGTCTTCCGCATGGGGCGACGCCGTCGGGTGTATACGGGACAAGGGTGAGGGGTACATCCCGGAGTGGTGCCGGGGCCCCCGGCGCTCACGCGGCGCGGCGCTGGCGCGCGGCCTCAGGCTTCGATCATCCCCTGGCGGATGGCATAGCGGACGAGCCCCGCCGTCTCGTGGATGTGGAGCTTTTCCATGAGGCGCATCCGGTGCGTCTCGACGGTCTTGACGCTGATGCCGAGCAGAGCGGCGATCTCCTTCATCGACTTTCCCTCGGCGATGAGCTGAAGGACCTCGCGCTCGCGCCCGCTCAAGGCACTCGTGCGCAGCTCCTCTCTGGCGAGATAGGCCTGAAGGACGTCAGGCGAAAGCGCGTGGCTCACATAGAGCGAGCCGGTGGATATGTCCTTGATCGCCTGGACAAGGACGGCCGCGGCCTTGGTCTTCAGGAGATATCCGTTGACACCGGCCCGCAGCGCCTCGATGACGTACTGCTCCTCGGTGTGCCTGGTCAGAATGATCAGTTTCGTATCGGGCGACACCTTCCGGATCTCCCGGGCGGCGTCCAGACCGTTCAACAGGGGCATCGACAGATCGAGGACGGCCACGTCCGGGCTGTGTTCCCCGGCGAGCCGCACCGCCTCGCGACCGTCCAGGGCCTCCCCGGCCACCTCGATCCCGTCGCGCTCCAGCAGGCTTCGCAGGCCCTGGAGAAACATCGCGTGGTCGTCGGCGAGAAGAACCCGCAACGGCATCGAATCAGCCTTCGAGGGGTATGTACATCAATAGCTCAGCACCGTGACCCGGAGTGGAGGTGACCAGAAGCGTCCCGCGGTGGGAATCCAGGCGCTCGCGCATGCCGACGTGCCCCAGGCCCCGCTCGCTCCGTGCCGCGATCACCGCCGACACATCGAAGCCGACTCCGTCGTCGCAGACCGAACAGCGCACCGCGTGCGCCTCCCTAGTCACCACCACCGCGACTTTGTTTGCCTTGGCGTGCCGGATCACGTTGTTGAGCGCCTCCTGAACGTTCCGATAGAGCGTCGTTTCCACCGCCGAAGGCAGCCGCCCTTCCGTTGAACCCTCGACGGTGATCGCCACACCCGATCGCGACGAAACCCCGCTCGCCAGGAAATCCAGCGCCGGGAGCAGCCCCAGGTCGTCCAGCACGGTCGGCCGGATCTCGTGGGCCAGCTGCCTGAGCTGCTCGTCCATCTGATCCAGCAGCCGTCTGACGAGCGTCAGCCTCTCGGTGCCTTCGGGCGATAGGTCGCGCGCCAGCTCCTCGAGGGCGAGGTGGGTGGCGGACAGAAGCCCGCCGGCCTCCTCGTGCAGCGCGTGCGCGATCCGCTTGGCCTCCTCCTCGATGCGTTCGTTCATCCGGCGCAGCACCGCGATGGCGTCGCCGAAGGCGCGGTGGCTCATCTCGAACGGCATCAGGCTCTCGACGAAAACCTCCTCAGCGCGCTTGATCAGCAGCCCTTCCTCGATCTGCGCCGACAGGCTCGGCATGACATCCTTCAGCGCCTCGTGATGGAGGGCCGCGATCCCCAGCACACCCGCTCCGCTGGTCAGCGTCCGGCGCCCTATTTCGTACGCCCGCCGCAGCGCCTGCTCGTTGGGACGAACGATGTAGTCCCGCAGAACCTCGGAATACTCATCCTGGATGTCACTGGGGACCTGGAGGCCACTCGGGCTCTCGCTCACTGCCCGCCCCCGTGATCGTACGACGGCGCCGGTGGGCTGCCCGCCCGCCACTTCCGGGCGGTTACCGTCGTCTTTTTACCCGGGACAGAGATGATGTCAAGGCTGTCCATGAGTGCCTTGATTCCCCTCAGACCGAGGCCCAGGCCGCCTGCGACGGAGTACGAGGCCTGCAGCGCCTCCTTGAGGTTCGGGATCCCAGGTCCCTCGTCGCGGGCGATCACGACGATGCCACGCCGGCCTTGGTCCTCGACGGCGTGAAAGAGCATCTCTCCACGTCCGGCGTAGTCGACGATGTTGCGCGCCAACTCCGTGATGACCGCGGCCAGCATCGCTTGTTCCATGGGCGAGAAGCCGATCTCCCCGGCCAGCATTCGGCCCTTCTGACGAGCGGCAATCACGTCGTCGTCGTTGCGGATGTCCATGCGTCCTTTGCGGTTCGCGAGTAACGGCATCATTTTCCGACATTCTGGATCATGGATCAACCCCATCGTCGGATACACCCAGCCGCTCCGTCCATCGGGTGTATCCCCGATGGCTCCATCGGGGGACCCCTCTCCAGCCCGGGTGGTATATTCGCTCGGTCATTGCGGTACCCACGGAGGGATGGCCTATGCGTTTGCGCATCATAATTGCCGAGGATCACACCATCGTCCTGGAGGGGTTGCGGGCGCTCCTCGAGAAGGAAGGGTTCGAGGTCGTCGGGCAGGCCGAGGACGGCCGCACGGCCGTTGAGCTCGCGCGGCGCTTCACGCCGGACATCGCCGTCCTGGACATCAAGATGCCGGTGCTCAACGGCATCGACGCCGCGCGCGAAATCGTCCGGGCTTCGCCGGACACGCGGACGATTCTCCTGACGGTCCACAAGGAGAATCCGTACGTCGTCGAGGCGCTGCGCGCGGGGGTGAGCGGCTACCTGCTGAAGACGAGGGCTACCAGCGACCTGGTGCAGGCAATCAAGGAGGTCTCCCGCGGCGCGCTCTATATCAGTCCCGGGCTGGACCGCGACGTGGTGAAAGCGTTTCTGGAGAACAAGGATGTCAAGAGCAGTCCGCTCAGCCCGCGCGAGCGTGAGGTGCTGCAGCTGATAGCCGAAGGCAAGTCGACCAAAGAGGTCGGCGTGATCCTCGGGATCAGCGTCAAGACAGCCGAATCGCACCGCACCAGGATCATGGAAAAGCTGGACATCCACGAGACGGCGACCCTCGTGCGTTATGCCATCCGCCAGGGCATGATCGACCCCTGAACGCCGGGAACCGTTGCAGGCCGATCCCGGCACCAGTTTGCAGGATTCACCGGATGGATCCGACGGCCGATGTAACCTAGGCTTGGGTTTGTAAAACCTGACGCGAGGGGCCCTCGCGACGAGGCGCTCGTGGAACAATCCCCCCCCAGGCTCTTGTAGGTGGCCGCCAAAATCCTCGTCGTCGAGGCTGACGAGGTCCTCAGGCACTTTCTCCGGAGTCGCCTGGAAGCCGAAGGGTTCAGGATTGTCACGGCGACCGATGGCGAACAGGCTCTCCGCGCCGTGGGCCGCGAGATGCCGGACGCGATCATCATGGATCAGGTGCTGCCCGAGCTGGATGGTCTGTCGGTCTGCCACCGCCTCCGCGCGGACCCCGAGACGGCCCACATTCCCATCCTCGTTCTCAGCGGCGAAGGGGATCACATCGACCAGATCGTGAACCTCGATCTCGACGCCAGCGACTTCATGACGAAGCCTTACAACGATCATGAGCTGTTCGCCCGCCTGAGGTCCCTGTTGCGACGGACGGCACTATCTCCTCCGATGCGCATGATCCACGCCGGCAGCATTGAGGTCGACCTGGACCGCTATGTGGTGAAAGTCAGCGACGAGGAGGTGCGGTTCACGTCGAAGGAATTCGAGCTTCTTCGTACCCTCATGGAGGCCAAGGGTCGGGCCCTCCGCCGCGAGTTCCTGCTGGAGAAGGTCTGGGGCTACGGGCGATCCTCCGACGTCGAATCGCGCACGGTCGACGTCCATATCCGGCACCTCAGGGAGAAGCTGGGCCCGGACGGGGACCGCATCCTCACGGTGCGCAACGTCGGCTATCGGTTCGACATGTCGCTCGCGCTGCTTCTGAAGGCGGGTGGGGCCGACTCCTCCTGATCCCTGACCGCGAAAGACTCGGACCGCTTCATCGAGTTCGTCAGTGCCGGGGGACGCTGCGCAGGGCTTCCATCACCTGCTGGGGTGATTGGGCGTTCCTGATGGTGTCCAGGACGCCGGGGACCTTGACGACCCAGGCGATGCGGGCGAGCAGATCGACGTGCAGGCGGGTGGAGTCGGGCGGGCCCAGCAGGAGGAAGACGACGCTCACGGGCTTGCCGTCGATGGCCTTGAAGTCGACCCCATCGGGGACGAGGCCCAGCGTCACGACCATGCTCGAGCAGGTCGGGCTCTTGGCGTGCGGCACGGCGACCCCGCTCCCCATGCCGGTGGACATCGTCCGCTCCCGCTCCAGCAGGCGCGAGAGGGCCTCCTTCGGGTCGCGGATGGCCCCCGCGGCCGCGGCGGACTCCACCATCATCTGAAGACAGTCGGGCATGTCCCTCGGATGGAGGTCGGTGAAGATCAGACTCTCGCGCAGGAAATCGGTCAGTGTCATCATCGATGATTGTTGGAGGATACCCGAAGCTGGAGTATCCCGTCTCCGGCAGGGGCAAGCGGCCGATTATAGCAGGAGCCCGGAAGCAAGCTCCAGAACGCGCGACGGGAAAACACCAAGGTAGATCACTCCGGCCACCCCCGCGCCTATCCCAAGAGCGAGGGGGAGCGTCATCGTCACGGCCGCCGGCTCGGAGACCGGCTCGCGCATGTACATCGTGACGACGACATTGAGGTAATACGCGGCGGCGAGCGCCGAGTTCAGCAGACCCACCGCGGCCAGCCCGTACAGCTCCGCGTCGACGGCGGCCCTGAAGATATAGAACTTGCCGAGGAACCCGGCCGTCAGCGGCACCCCCGTCAACGACAGCATGAACAACGTCATCGCGGCCGCGAGCGCCGGGTGGCGCCGCCCAAGGCCGGCGAAGGAGGCGATGTCCTCCCCCTCGCCCCTGCCGCCGCGCGCGCGATCGATGGCCAGGATGACGGCGAACGCCCCGAGATTCATGAAGAGATAGGCAGCGAGGTAGAAGACGACGCTGGCGATGCCGTCCTCGGAGCGCGCCACCACGGCGACGAGGATGTAGCCGGCGTGGGCGATGCTCGAGAGGGCCAGCATCCTCTTGATGTCGCGCTGGACCAGCGCGACCACGTTGCCCGCCGTCATGGTCAGCGCCGCGAGCACGGTCAGCAGCTTCGTCCAGTCGGCGGTGAAGGGACCGTCCCAGAACATGGGGGCCGTGACGACGCGCAGCACCGAGGCGAAGGCGGCGGCCTTCGTGCCGGCGATCATGAAGGCCGTGACCGGCGTGGGGGCTCCCTGATAGACATCGGGGAGCCAGTAGTGGAAGGGGAAGGCGCCGATCTTGAACAGAAAGCCGACCATGGCCAGTCCGAACCCCAGAAGCAGGATCGCTCCGGCGGAGTCGCCGGTCGCGGCGGCGAGCTGCACCATCCTCGAGAGATCCATCGTCCCGGTCGCCGCGTACATGAGCGCCATGCCGTAGATCGTGAAGCCGGTGGAGAACGCGCCCAGGAGGAAGTACTTGATGCTGGCTTCCAGCGAGCGATCCTGCCAGCGCGTGTAGCCGACGAGGATGTAGAGAGGAAGCGACAGGATCTCCAGTCCCAGGAAGAGGATGAGCAGGTTGTTCGAGGCGGACATCAGCATCATGCCGGCGGTCGCGAACAGCACCAGGACCCAGTAGTCGCCCGACGTGCCGTCGACATCACGCTGATCCTTCAGCGAGGTCAGCGAGAGGAGCATGGCGATCGCCGCGATGACGAGGAAGAGCATGTGGAAGCAGAGGGCGAAATGATCCATCCGGATCATCCCCCCGAGCGTCTCGACCGATCCCGGGGAACGATCCCACAGTCTCAGGACGGCGATGGCCGGGGGGATCAGCGCCATCAGGGAGACCGGCCCCGCCAGCGCCCGCATTCGCATCGGGCCGATCGCGACCAGCGTCACGTACAGGGCGCCGATGCACAGCGTCGTCAACGGGGCCAGCAGCCCCCAGTCAATTGCGGGCACGGGGATCGGGCCGGCCGTCACAGGAGGTACCAGACGATGACAGCGGCTCCGATCACGTAGGCGATCGCGTAGCTGCGCACGTAGCCGGAATGGAACAGCTTCATCACGTGCCCCGAGGTCAGCATGATCGCTCCGACGCCATTGACCACGCCATCCACCGCCCCGGTATCGAAACGACCCATCCCGCGGCTCAGCGCGTACCAGGGCTTCACGATGAAACGGTCGTAGAGCTCGTCCACGTAGAGCTTCTCCCTGACGGCGACGTAGAACGCGCCCAGGCGGACCGCGATCCGATCGGCGATCTCGGGACGCGTGACCCAGATCCTGAGTCCGGCCGCGATCCCAAAGAGCGCCACGAGCGACGACAGCGCCATCAGGAGCAGCTCGAGGGAGTGTCCCTCGGGATGGGGCGCGGCGATTGCGGCCTCGGGCGCGTGGAAGACCGGAGCGAGCCATGCCGCGAAGGGGCTCTCACCGTGCCCGCCGAACAGCGCACCGATGGGGGCGGGCAGACCGACGAAGCCGGCCGTCAGGGCGAGGGCCGCGAGGACCATGAGCGGGATCATCATCGTTGCCGGGGGCTCGTGCGGGGCGGAGCCGTGATCGCCATGCGCCGCGCGGCGCGACACACCGAAGAACGTCAGCCCCATGAGCCGCGTCATATAGATGGCCGTCATCAGGGCGCCGACCAGGCCCGCGGCCCAGAGCAACGGACTGTGCAGAAAGGCCTTGTAGAGGATCTCGTCCTTGCTGAAAAACCCGGCGGTGAGCGGCACGCCGGCGATCGCGATCCACCCGGCGCTGAAGCAGAGGAAGGTGCGCGGCAGCGCGCTCTTCAGTCCCCCCATCTTCTTCATGTCCTGCTCGCCGTGCAGCGCGTGGATGACGGCCCCCGAGCCCAAAAAGAGCAGCGCCTTGAAGAAGGCATGCGTCGTCAGGTGGAAGATGGAAGCCGTGAACGCCCCCGCCCCCGCGGCCATGAACATGTACCCGAGCTGGGAGATGGTGGAGTAGGCGAGAACCTTCTTGATGTCGTCCTGCGCCATCGCGATGAGCGCGGCCAGCAGCGCGGTCGCGGCGCCGACCACCGCCACGACGAACATCGCGTCGGGCGCCAGCACGTAGATCGGCGACAGACGGCACACCATGTAGACCCCGGCGGTCACCATCGTGGCGGCGTGGATGAGTGCCGACACCGGCGTGGGCCCCGCCATGGCGTCCGGGAGCCAGACGTAGAGCGGAATCTGCGCCGATTTGCCCGCGGCGCCGCCGAAGAGCAGCAGAGCGATCGCGGTGACCGAGCCCGGCGACGCGGCGGCCGCGGCCGGGGCGCGCTCGATGAGCGCCGCGATGTCGAAGGTCCCGCCGAAGAGGACCCACGCCCACAGCATCCCGATGATGAAGGAGGCATCTCCGATGCGGTTCACCAGGAACGCCTTGCGTCCCGCGTCGGCGCACCAGCTCTTCGTGTAGAAGAAGCCGATGAGCAGGTAGGAGCAGAGGCCCACCCCTTCCCATCCCACGAACAGGAGCGGCAGCGAGGCGCCGAGCACCAGCGTGAGCATCATGGCCATGAAGAGGTTCAGGTAGGCGAAATAGCGCCAGAACCCCTCCTCGTGCGCCATGTATCCCACCGAATAGAGGTGGATGAGAAACCCCACGCCAGTGACGACGAGGATCATGACCGAAGAGAGCGGGTCGAGCCTGAAGGACCAGTCCAGCCCGAGCGGCCCGATCCACTCCCCCACCGTCGTGACGTGGGAGCGCTCATGCGCGGGAAGCCCGGCGAGCGCCATGACGCACAGCAGCGAGAGCGCGAACGACAGCGCCACCGACCCGCACGCGACGACGGCGACGACGGACTTCGCGCGCGCGCGCAGAAGGCACCCCGCCCCCGCCACCAGGAACCCGACGAGCGGCAGCACGGGGATCAGCCAGAGAAAATCGAGGGAGCGGTCGATCACCATTTCAGAAGGCTCACGTGATCCATGTCGGTTGTCCTGCGCCTCCGGAACAGCGCGATCACGATCGCCAGCCCCACGGCCGCCTCGGCGGCGGCCACCGTCATGACGAAAAACGCGAAGAGCTGGCCGTCCATCGTGCCCAGGGCCCGCGAGGCCCCGACGAAGACCAGGGTGGCGGCGTTGAGCATCAGCTCGACACTCATGAAGATGACCAGCGCGCTGCGCCGCGTGAGCACTCCCACCAGCCCCATCGCGAAGAGCACGGCGCTGACGATCAGCACGGAGGAGAAGGGGATCATCGCTCGACCTCCTTCTTGCCCATGTGGATGGCTCCGATCATCGCCACCAGCAGGAGGATCGAGGCCAGCTCGAACGGAAAGAGATAATCGGTGAAGAGGAGCCGTCCTACGCCTGCGACCCCGCCGAAGCCTTCGGGGAGGATGCCGGTGTCCGCGACGGCCGAGGGGAGCGCACGGGCCATCCCCACCAGGAGCAGCGACGCTCCGGCCACCGTGAGTGTGAGCTGGATGCGGCCGACGCGCCCCGCGAGCCCCTGCCCCTCCGGGTCGAGCAGCATCACGACGAACAGGAAGAGGACCATGATCGCGCCGGCGTAGAGGATCACCTGCACGGCGAACAGGAACGCCGCGTCCAGCAGCAGGAAGAAGACGGCGATCGAGCAGAGGTTCATCACCAGCGCCAGCGCGCAGACCACGGCGTTGCGGTGCAGGACGACCACCCCCGCCGACATCACGGCCACGATGGCGTCCGCCCAGAACACCAGCTCGCGCGCGCTCACGCGATGCCCCAGAGGATCAGCGCCGCGGTCCAGGCCACGTTCAGGAGCGCGAGCGGGAGCATCACCTTCCAGCCGAGCCTCATGAGCTGGTCGTAGCGGAACCGGGGGAGCGTCCAGCGCACCCATATATAGAGGAAGAGGAAGAACGAGACCTTCAGGCAGAAGATGCCGAGGTGGATCAGGCCGGCGAACCCCGGCGACGTGGTCGCCAGCATCCCGTCGACGAACGGAAGGTGCCAGCCGCCGCAGAAGAGGAGCACCATGAGGCTGCTCGCCAGGATGATGTGCGCGTACTCCGCCATGTAGAAGAGGAGGAACTTCATCGACGAGTACTCGGTGTGATAGCCGGCCACCAGCTCCGGCTCGGCCTCCGCGAGATCGAACGGGAGGCGGTTGGTCTCCGCGAAGGCCGCGGTCATGAAGACCAGAAAGCCGATGGGCTGCGCGACGATGTTCCAGACGGTGTCCGCCTGATGCCCGGCGATGTCCGCCAGCCGCAGCGAACCGGTGACCATCAAGATACCGACGACGCTCAGGCTCATCGACAGCTCGTAGGAGATCATCTGGGCCGAAGAGCGCAGCCCCCCCATCATGGCGTACTTGCTGTTGGAGGACCATCCGGCCAGGACGATCCCGTAGACCCCCAGCGAGGCGACGGCGAAGATCCAGAGGATCCCGATGTCCAGGTCGGCGATGATCGGAGCCACCTCGCGTCCCAGGACGACGAGCCGGTCGCTGAACGGCACGACGGCGAACGTCGTCAGCGCTGCCGTCAGCGCAAGGATCGGCGCCATGATGTAGATGGCCTTGTTCGCCGCCTGCGGGACGATCTCTTCCTTGAAGATGAACTTGATCCCGTCGGCGAGAGGCTGGAGCAGACCCCACGGACCGGCGCGGTTCGGCCCGACGCGGTCCTGCATCCAGCCGGCGACCTTCCGCTCCACCAGGACCATGTTCCCCACCACGGTCATGAGCACGCCCAGAACGACCGCCACCTTGAAGAGAGCCGCGAGCGGACCGGCTCCCAGGAGCAGATCGATCACAGGGTCACCCCCTGCGCGCCGAGCGCCTTGACCGGACCGCCGTAAATCGCCAGCGGTCGGAACGCTTCGCACTTCGACGCGATCTCGGAGAGCACGTCGGCGCTGGAGGCGAAGCGGACCGGAACGCCCATGCTCCGCATCAGCTCCGCGATCAGAAGCCAGACATCGAGCGCGATCCCTGTTGGCACGAGCCCTCTGCGGACCCGCTGCGCATGCCCGGCGAAGTTCACCCAGGTTCCCTCGAACTCGCCGTAGGCGGCCGTCGGGATGACCAGATCGGCCGCGTCGGCCAGGCCCCCCGCATGCGTCAGCGCCGCGCAGACGAACGGCGCGCCGCCGGGCGACTTGACGGGCCCATCGATCGGATGGCCGAGCACCAGCAGGACTTCGATGCTCCCTGCGCGCGCATCTTCGAGCAATGCTGCGAGGCTCGCATCCCCCGTGTCGAGCGGGAGCCCCAGCATCTCCGCCCCCTTGCGGTTGGCGGTCTTGTCGGCGCGGATCAGGATCGCGTCGTCCTCCCCGCGCCGGACCTCGGGGACGACGACCCGCGCGTCCTTAAGGCACTCCGCGGCCAGGCGGCGCACCATCCAGAGGTCCTCCAGGGTCAGCGAGGCCGAGGCGATGATACCGACTCCACCCGGGCGCGCGGCCTTCAGCCGGGCAGCCAGACGCTCCAGCGCGACGGGGTGATCGATGACGGCCTGCTCCCCGTTGTCGCGCGCCATCGCGTGCCCGAGACGCGCGCCGGGGGCGGGGGCATGGATGGAGAGCCGCCCCTCGTCGCACATCCACCATTTGTTGACGCGCGGGTTCTCGCGCGGCGTGAGGCGATAGATGGTGTTGTCGGCCGTGCCAAGGTTGACGCTGCATCCGCGCGCGCACGAGCCGCAGACGGATGGAACGTCCTTGATCCACCAGACCCGCTTCTTGAAGCGGAACTCCTTCAGCGTGAGGGCGCCGACGGGACAGATGTCGACGGTGTTCCCCGAGTAGGGGTTGTCCAGGCCGCGCCCCGGGAAGGTGTCGATGTAGGAGAACGCGCCGCGCTGAAACACTCCCAGCTCGCCGGTGCCGGTCACCTCGTCGCAAAACCGGATGCACCGCGTGCAGACGATGCAACGCTCGGTGTCGAGCACGATGTGCGTTCCCACAGGTTTCTGTTTGAAACCTTTGATGCGTTCCTCGACGAAGCGTTGTCCGCCGCTGCCGTGCTGGAAGGAATACTCCTGGAGCCGGCACTCCCCCGCCTGATCGCAGATGGGGCAGTCGAGCGGGTGGTTCGCGAGCAGAAACTCCATCACTGCGCGGCGACCGTCCTCGACCTTCTCCCCGCCCGTGCGCACCACCATCCCCTCGGCGGCCAGGGTCGTGCACGAAGTGGCCAGCTTGGGCATCTTCTCCACGTCCACCAGGCAGATGCGGCAGTTGCCCGCGATGGTCAGCCCCGGGTGGTAGCAGTAGCGCGGGACGTCGAGGCCGGCCTTCTCCGCCGCCTGGAGGACCGTCGTCCCCTTCGGGACCGACACGGTCACCCCGTCGATCGTCAGCGAGATCGTGTCGGCGGGCTTGGGGGTTTCGTCGGGCATCGCCTCAGCCTCGCGCGCCGGCAGGCGCCAGAAGCAGTGGACAGGCTCGTCTCATGATGTGCTCGTCGAACGCGTCGCGGAACTTGGTCACGAACGACTTGGCGGGGATCGCGGCGGCGTCGGCGAAGACGCAGATGGTCTTGCCGACCATCCCGTCGCACACGGACATCAGCGTGCCGGGATCCTCGGGAGTGCCGCCGCCGGCCTCGATCCTGGCCACGATCCGGTGGATCCAGTCCGCGCCGATGCGGCACGGCGTGCACTGCCCGCACGACTCGTGGGCGTAGAACTTCAGCACGCGCTCGCACGCCCTCACCATGCAGACCGAGTCGTCCATGATCATCACGCCGGCCGATCCGAGCAGGCTCCCCTTCGCCGCCAGGGAGTCGAAGTCCATCGTGAGCCCCGCGCACTCCGCGGGGGTCATGACGGCCGCCGACGAGCCCCCCGGGATGACCGCCTGCAGACGCCGCGAAGGATCCAGCAGCCCCCCTCCCATCTCCTCGAACAGCGTCTCGAACGGCACCCCCAGCTCGGCCTCGTAGACGCCGGGCCGCTTCACGTGCCCCGAGAGGCAGTAGAGCTTGGGACCGGTGTTCTTCTCGCGGCCGATCGACGCGAACCACTCCGCCCCGCGCTCCACGATGTGCGGCACGCAGGCGAGCGTCTCGACGTTGTTGATCGTGGTGGGATTGCCGTAGACGCCGTGCGCCGCGGGGAATGGGGGTTTGAGCCGCGGGTAGCCGCGCTTGCCTTCGAGACTCTCCATCAACGCCGTCTCTTCGCCGCAGATGTAGGCCCCGGCGCCGCGGTGCAGGATCACGTCAACATCCCATCCGGACTTCAGTACGTTCTTGCCGATGAAGCCCTTGCTTCGAGCTTCGGCGATGGCCCGGTCGAGCGCCTTCCAACCGGCGACGAACTCCCCGCGGATATAGATGAAGACCGCCGAGGCCCGGATGGCCCATGCCCCCAGGAGGAAGCCCTCGAGGCAGAGATGCGGGTCGCGCTCCATGAGGAGCCGGTCCTTGAAGGTCCCCGGCTCGGACTCGTCGGCGTTCACGACGAGATACGACGGCTTCACCGGCTGCTTGGGCATGAACGACCACTTCACCCCCGCGGGGAAGCCGGCCCCGCCGCGCCCTCTGAGTCCCGACTTCTTGATCTCCTCGATCAGTGCATCGGGGCCCATCGAAAGAGCCTTCGGCAGGCGCGACCAGACGCCGCGCTTCATCGCGGCGTCGATCGCCGGTTGATCGGCGTGGGAGACGTTCAGCGTCAGGACTTTCTCTTTGAGCGCGCCCATCAGCGAAGGCCATCATTATCAAGATCAAACGTCAAGACCTTCTCCCCGAGCGTACCCATCAGCGAAGCCCTTCCAGAACTGCGTCGATGCGGTCGTGCGTCAGGTCTTCGTGGTAGTCGTCGCCGATCTGGCACATCGGCGCCGTCCCGCACGACCCGAGACACTCCACCGTGCGCAGCGTGAAGCGCCCGTCGGCGGTCGTCTCGCCGACGCGGATCCCCAGCGTCTTCTCGAGATGCCCGACCAGGGCATCGCTCCCGCGCAGCCAGCACGACACGGTCGTGCACACGTCGATGACGTGACGCCCCACCGGCTGCGTGTGGTACATGGTGTAGAACGAAACCACGCTGGCCACGAAGGCCGGGCTGACGCCGATCTTCTGCGCGATCTGCTCCTGCGCGCGCGGCGCGCAGTATCCCTGCTCCTGCTGCGCGATCCAGAGGGCGGGGAGCAACGCCGAACGCTTCTCGGGATAGCGGGCGATCGCCTCGTCGATCTTCCCGAGCGCTTCCGGAGAGAGATCGCGCGCGGACGGAGCGAACCGCACCCCGACGCGCAGCAACGGGCCGCTCATCGGTCCACCTCCCCCATCACGGGATCGAGGCTCGCGATGATGGCCACCACGTCGGACACCAGCGACCCCACGCAGAGCTTCGGCAGCGCCTGCAGGTTCACGAAAGACGGCGAGCGGATCTTCATGCGGTAGGGCGATGGTCCCCCTTCGCTCAGGATGTGGAACCCCAGCTCCCCCTTCGGCGCCTCGATGGCGGAATAGACCTGCCCTTTGGGCGCCTCGAACCCCTCCGTCACGATGATGAACTGATGGATCAGCTCCTCCATCTGCGTGAGGACCTTCTCCTTGTTGGGAAGCACCAGCTTCGGATCGTCCACGTCGATGGGGCCGCCCGGCATCCTCTTGATCGCCTGACGGCAGATCTTCACCGACTGGCGCATCTCTTCGATGCGCACGAGGTAGCGATCGTAGACGTCGCCCTTGGTCCCGATCGGGATCTCGAATTCGTATGTGTCATAGCCCAGGTAGGGGCGCGCCTTCCTCAGGTCCCACTCGACACCGCTCGCCCGCAGATTCGGGCCGGTGACCCCGAGATCGAGCGCGTCGGCCGGCGACAGCACCCCGACGCCGGACGTGCGCTCGATCCAGATGGTGTTCTTCGTGAGCAGCGTCTCGTACTCGTCGAGCTCCTTTTCGAAGCGGTCCAGCCAGCGGCCCACCTCGTCGAGGAACCCCGCGGGAAGGTCGCGCGCCAGACCGCCGACGCGCGTGTAGGACGTCGTCAGGCGCGTGCCGGTCAGCGCTTCGAAGAAGTCGTAGAGGACCTCACGCTCGCGGAACGTGTACATGAAGACCGTGATCGCGCCAAGGTCCACGGCGTGCGTGCCCAGCCAGAGCAGGTGCGCGGAGATGCGCGACATCTCGCACACCAGCACACGGATGCAGGCGCACCGCGGCGTGACCTGCACGTCCACCAGCTTCTCCACGGCGTTGGCGAAGCCCACGTTGTTCGACAGCGGCGCGAGGTAGTCGAGCCGATCGGTGTACGGGATGAACTGGGTGTAGGTCTTGTTCTCGGCGATCTTCTCCATGCCGCGGTGCAGGTAGCCCATCACCGGCTCCGCCTTCACGACGCGCTCGCCGTCGAGCGTCAGGATCAGGCGCAGCACGCCATGGGTCGCCGGATGCGATGGCCCCATGTTCACGGTCATCAGCTCGGTGCCGGGCTCGATCGTCTCGGTCTTGAACGACATCGGCTATGCCCCGATCCCTTCCATCGGATAGTCGCGGCGCAGCGGGTGTCCCTCCCAATCGTCAGGCATGAGGATCCGCTTCAGGTTCGGATGCCCGGCGAACACGACGCCGACCTTGTCCCATTCCTCGCGCTCCTGCCAGTCGGCCGTTCCCCAGACGCCGGTGACCGTCGGCACGTTGCCGCGTCCCATGCGTCCGCCCGCGCGCACCTTGAGGCGCAGCACGGCGTTGTTCGGGTAGGACGCGAGCACGTACGAGACTTCGTACTCGTAGTCGCGGTCCAGGAAATGAACCGCCATCACGTCGGTCAGGACGTCGAACCTCAGGCCGGGATCGTCTCTCAGGAACCGGCAGACCTCGACGAGAGCCGCGGTATCCAGAAGCAACGTCTGCTCGCCCCGGAACGCAATCGTCTCGCGGACGGCATGCGGAAACTTGTGCGTGACCGCGGCGACGGCGCGCGTTGTGACCTCATCCCCGTGGGCTGCGGGGAGCATCGGCCCCCGGAACACCGACTCCGTGAGCGTCACGGCTACTCCCAGTCGAAGGCGCCGCGGCGCCAGATGAAGGCGTAGCCCACGATCAGGATCGTCATGAAGACCAGCATCTCGACCAATCCGGGAACGCCCAGGCCCCTGAAGAGCACGGCCCACGGATAGAGAAACGCCACCTCGATGTCGAAGAGAATGAACATCATCGCCACGAGGTAGAACTTGATCGAGATCCTCTTGCGCCCCTTGTCGAGCAGAGGCGAGCCGCATTCGTAGGGGTAGGTCTTGGTGCGCGAGCCGACGACGCGCCCGGCGAGATGCGAGAGCGCGATGAGGCCCGCCGCGGTCATCAGAGCCACGGCAAACAGGATGAAGGCGGGCAGATACTGCTCGAGCAAGAGCGTGTCCCCCCCGGACCTATTGTCCCGAGCCGGAAGTCCTGTGATACCCGGCCGCCAGGTCATCCGTCGGCCTCGATTTTGCACAGCACTTCGGACTCGGGACAATGGCCGGCAAAACGTACCATGAAAGGGATGCGCCGCGACCGGCGCGATTTCGGGAGCTAGCTGTCGAGAAAAACGCAGGCTACCACAGCGTCGCATTGAGCGTCAATCATCGGCATCTCCATAAGTCATTATGATTCAACATGTTACTAACTGGCGCGCGCGGCGGAACATGGCCGCGCTCACCCGTCTCCCATTGCGGACTGATACCAGGAGCCTCGCTGCGCCTCCAGTGGGCGTCTGGTTGACATACGATATTACAATCGATATATTCTTCGTATGACGATATGCCAATCGATGGAGGATGCATGGGACGCGTGACGATCTCTCCGAAATTTCAGGTTGTCATCCCCAAGGAGATCCGCGAAAAGCTCGGCCTCGAGCCTGGCCAGAAGGTCGAGGCATTCGAATACGATGGCCGGATCGAGCTCATCCCGGTTCGCCCCATTAGGCAGATGCGCGGCTTCCTGAAGGGGCTCGACACAACCGTCGATCGTGAGGCAGATCGGTCGTGAACGTCATCGATTCGAGCGCCTGGCTCGAGTATGTCGCCAACGGTCCGGGCGCGGCGTACTTCGCGAAGGCAGTCGAGGACGTGCCCAAACTGGTCGTACCTAGCGTTGTTGTTTACGAGGTTTTCAAGAGGATCCTGCAGCAACGAAGCGAAACGGAAGCCTTGCAGGTGATCGCGGTCATGAGACAGGGACACATTGTGGACCTGGACATGGCGATCGCCATGCGCGCCGCAACCCTGAGCATCCAGCATCGCCTTCCCATGGCGGACGCGGTGATCCTGGCCACCACGCTGGCCTGCGAGGGGACCTTGTGGACGCAGGACGCGGACTTCGAGAACATCCCGGGGGTCCGGTACCATCCGCGGGAAACGCCCTGACGTGCATTGAATCCGGGACGCCGTAATCCCTATAATCCGGGCTCACGCCCGCGACAGCCGCAGCGCGGCCGGAAGGACGGCATGTCCCACCACGACCGGGTCCTGTCCAGCGCTCTCGAGTTGATCGGCCACACCCCCCTCGTACACCTGCGCTCCTTCGACGCGCAGACCGGCTGCCGCATCCTCGGCAAGTGCGAGTTCATGAATCCCGGCCATTCGGTGAAGGACCGCCCGGCGCTGTTCATGATCGAGGCCGCGGAGCGCTCGGGGAAACTCAGACCCGGCGGCGTGGTCGTCGAGGGGACCGCGGGGAACACGGGCATCGGCGTGGCGCTGGTTTGCGCGGCCAAGGGGTACCGCTGCATCCTCGTGATCCCCGAGACGATGGCCCCCGAGAAGATCGAGCTGGTGCGGGCGTTCGGGGCCGAGGTGATCCTGACCAGGAAGGCGCCCTGGGGGTCGCCG
>Ga0137326_1000302_pt1 | contig 17793 bp, 12 predicted proteins | sample EasRivERMZT500_2_FD_102292 | JGI IMG/M metagenome (GOLD analysis project Ga0137326, IMG submission 102292) | Soil microbial communities from meander-bound floodplain in the East River, Colorado, USA - East River MetaG ERMZT500_2 | ecosystem: Environmental > Terrestrial > Soil > Floodplain ... | reverse complement strand
GGCGTGAACATCGATGGCGGCGCCGGCGTCGATCCGGAGACCGGGTTCATCTACGTCGCCTCGCAGAGCGGCCTTGGCACGGTCGAAGTGCAGAAGGATCCCTGCTCGGAGTTCGACTTCAGCTCGCCCCGTAACAGCTGCGGCCGGATCGGCGCGCCTGCGCCGCCGCCGGGCTACACGGGTCCGATGGCGACGCCGGGCCGCGGGCGCGGCGCAGGCGGCGGCGGTGCAGCCGCTGGTGGCGCAGCCGGGGCCGCGGGTGGTGGAGCGGCCGGAGGCGGCGCAGCCGCAGCTGGTGGCGCGGCCGCGGGCGGCGGCGCTGGCCGTGCAGCCGGCGGAGCCGGTGCGGGCGGCGGTGGTGGCGGTGGCGGGCGAGGCGGTGGACGCGGCGTCGCGTGCGCGGATGTCGCCAACGCGCCGGCCGGCACCTCATCGTGCGGCGGCATCTCGATCCTCAAGCCGAAGGAAGTCGGCGGCATCACGGCGTACAACCTGAACACCGGTGACAAGGCGTGGTGGGCGCCGAATGGATACGTCTGGACCCAGCCGACCTCGACCGATCCGATGTTCGCCGGCGTGACGTTGCCGCGTCAGGGATCCGGTCGCGGCCAGCCGCAGGTCATCACCACCAAGTCGCTCGTGATCTTCGGGACGGGACGGGGCGGCGGCGGAGCGGCCGAGCCCCGGCTGTACGCAGCGGACAAGGCGACTGGAAAACAGATCGCCGAGGTCGCGATTCCCGGCCGCACGAGCGCGGTGCCGATGACCTTCCTGCACCAGGGCAAGCAGTACATCGTCTTCGCCACTGGCGCCGGCGGGAATACAAGTCTGGTCGCGCTGACTCTTCCGAAGTAGCTGAAATAATCGGCGTCGGGCGTCGTTTTACGTAAAGGGTAAAACGACGCCCGACGTCGTTTTCGGTTATCGTTATTCAATCCGCATGAGCGGTGCCTCGCCGTCCGATCGCGTTCAGGAGATCGTCGTTCTCGCCGACCGGCGCCGCCGATCCCGGGACGCGGTCAAGGTCCTGGTGCGCTTTGCGCCCATGGCGGCGGGAGCGCTGCTCGCATTCGCATTTCTGACCAAAATTTTCGGCTGGCCGGCCGCGGTTCCTGCGGTCATCGGCGGCGCGCTGGTCGTGGCGCTCGTGGCCACAATGGTCGTTCTCGGACGCCGCCGTCCCTCCACCGATGCGATCGCCGCGCACGTCGATGACGACGCGTCGCTCAGAGGGGAGTTGCGAAGCGCCCACTGGTTCGCCGCGACACCCGGGCGCCCCGCCAATGACGAGTGGGCGGACTTCCACCTTGGCCGTGCCGTGAGTCGCGCCGAACAGGTCGACTGGACGTCGCTCTATCCGCCTGTCCGCGCCACGCGGACGTGGGCCGCGACCGGAGTGATGCTGGTGGTGGCCGTGCTGATCAACGCCGGGGTGCCCGGGCTCGTGCCCGCGAGTTGGACGCGCACGGCCGGCGCGGCCGGCGAAGCGACCAGCGTCTCCGACGAGCTCCAGAAAAAGCTCGAAGCCCTGCTCGCGGCCATCGAGGAAGGCCGGCTCAGCGCGGCCGACACGAAGGCCTCGCTCGAGCAGATGAAAGACATGATGGCCAAGATCGATCCGGAGCTGCAGAAGAAGATCGACCAGCTCCTCAAGGACAAGCCGCTCGGCGATCAGGCCAACAACAAGCGGATGGATCTCGACAAGGAGACGCTGGCCGAGCGCGCCGAGCGCGACAAGGCCAGCTCCGGCGGTCTGCCCGAGGACGTGCGATGGGCGCTCGAGGACCTCGCGTCGAGGCTGGCGCAGCAATCGGCGGATCGCCAGACGGCCAAGGGCAATCCCGGCGCGAGCCAGGAGACCGGCGAGAAGGGCATGGGATCCGCACAGGCCGAGGCGGCACAGGCGACCGCCGCCGAAGCGGCCATGCAGATGGTGCGGGAAGCGGCCTCCGAAGCCGACGCGGCCAAGATGATGATGGGTGGCGGCGGGATGATGGGCGGCGACTCGCAGTCGGGCGCGGGCGGCAACAAAGGCAAGGAAACCGGCGCGGCCGACGCGCTGCTCATCGCGCAGGCGCTGCGGAAAGAGATTCTCGAAGCCACTTCCGACACGCTGGGGGCGAACATCAACAAGGAAGACCTGCGGCGGAAGACCGAGCAGGGCACGTCGTCGCTCGGCTTCACGCGCGTGCAGGTGCCGGCCGGGTTCGAACGCGGCCGCGCCGACGCGCCGCAGCCCGTGCCGGAAGCCCGTCGGGATTTATTGCTGAAATACTTCATCAGGCGTTAAGAGAACGCATTCGGGAGCACGCGTGACTACGACCGTCGCAGACCAGATCGATCTGTTTCGTGAGCGATTCGTTCGCATCACCAAGGAAGTCGGCCGCCGGATCGTGGGGCACGAGGAGATCGTCGAGAAGACGGTCACGAGCCTGCTCGCGGGCGGGCACGTGCTGCTCGAGGGCATTCCGGGCGTCGGCAAGACCAGCCTCGTGCACACGCTGGCCGACGTCCTGCACCTCAAGTTCTCCCGCATCCAGTTCACGCCCGACCTGATGCCGGCCGACATCGTCGGCACCAACATCGTGCAGGAGCACGCGCACGGCGGGATGTTCTTCGAGTTCCAGCAGGGCCCGATCTTCGCCAACGTCGTGCTCGCGGACGAGATCAACCGCGCGACGCCCAAGACGCAATCGGCGCTGCTCGAGGCGATGCAGGAGCTGACCGTGTCGGTCGGCAAGACGACCTACAAGCTCGAGCAGCCGTTCCTCGTCCTGGCCACGCAGAACCCGCTCGAGATGGAAGGCACCTATCCGCTGCCCGAAGCGCAGCTCGACCGGTTCTTCTTCAAGTTGAGGGTGCAGTACCCGCCGGAAGCGGCGATGCACCAGATACTCGATCGGACGACGCAGGACAGCACCCAAGAGGTCACGCGCGTGCTGGACGGTCCGGAGATTCTCGAGATGCGGCACGTGGCCCGCGCGGTGCCCATCGCGAAGCCCGTCCAGGCCTACGCGATCCGGCTCACGCTCGGATCGCATCCGGACTCGCCGTACGCGCCGCCGCTCGTCAAGCGCTACGTGCGCTACGGCGCGAGCCCGCGCGCGGCCCAGGCGCTGGTCCTGGCCGGCAAGATTCACGCGCTCACCAGGGGCAACGCGTTCGTGTCGGTGGAGGACGTGCGGTCGGCCGTGCTGCCGGCGCTGCGCCACCGCATCCTGCTCAACTTCGAGGGCGAGGCCGAGCAGGTCAATCCCGACACCATCGTCGCCGAACTGCTGGCGTCGGTTCCGACCGAGGGATAGGTTCTGCCGGGTCTAAAGACCCGACCTCCATGCAAATTGAGTCATCGTGGCACTGCGATTCGAAGACGACTTTCTGAAGAAGCTGGAGTACCTCCAGGTGGTCTCCCGCCGCGCCTTTGCCGGGCACCGCGGCGCGGATCGGCGCGCGCGCAAGCGCGGCCGCGGTCTCGAGTTCGCCGATCACCGAGGGTACTCGGCGGGCGACGACTTCCGCCACATCGACTGGAAGGCCTACCAGCGTCTCGGCCGCCTGCTGCTTCGGCTCTTCGACGAAGAACAGGACCTGCCGATCTACCTGTTCATCGACTCGAGCCGATCGATGGCGGAGCCGGCGAAGTTCGATCAGGCGCGGCGCATTGCGGCGGCGCTCTGCTACATCGGCCTCGCGCACCTCGATCGCGTGACGCTGCTGCCGTTCGACATCAAGCTCGGTGACGAGACGGATCCAGGCCGCGGCAAGGGGCGCATCTTCCGCGTGTTCGAGCAGCTCGAAAAGCTCGAGACCCGGGGGCCCACGGACCTGCGGGAAGCCTTCAAGACCTTCGGCAACCGGACGCGCCAGGCCGGTCTCGCCGTGGTTATTTCGGACTTTCTCGATCCCCACGGCTTCGAGCCCGGCCTCAAGATGCTCGCATCGATGAAGCACGACGTGTTCGCGGTGCACATCACGTCGGAGCGCGATCGCGATCCCGGCGCGCTGGGCGAAGTGCGATTCGTGGACGCCGAGACGGGTGAGCTGCGGGACGTGGACGTCACGCCGAGCCTGGCCGCCGCGTACGGCGGGGCGTGGCACGCGCATCAGGTCGAGGTCGAGCGCTTCTGCGGCCGCTACAACCTCGGCTATATCCGCGCGGATGCCGAGCAGCCGTTCGAGCACGTGATTCTGAAGACGTTCCGGCAAGGGCGGTTCCTGCAATGAGCTTCAGCGTGATGGCCTGGTGGCAGGCGCTGCTGCTCCTCGCGGCGGCCGCCGCGGCGGCCGTGTGGCTGTTCCGCATGAAGATCAGGCCTCCGCGGGTGGGTGTCCCGACGCTCTTTCTCTGGCGGCGGGTGCTCGACGAGAAGCGCGAGATGACCTGGTGGGAGCGCGTCCGGCGGGCCGTGTCGCTGGCCGCGACCGTGCTCATCGCCGTCGCGCTCGCGCTGGCCGTCACACGGCCAGGCCCGCGGCGATCCGCCGACGCGTCGCGCGGCCGGCGGCTGATCGTGCTGGATTCCTCGTGGTCCATGCTGGCGCGGGCCGAATCCGGCGGCACACGCTGGGATCGGGCCGTTCGCATGGCGCACCGTCTTGCGGCGGCGTCGGGCGGCGCTGACGTCGCGCTGGCGACGACGGCCGATGGCCTCGTCGAAGGCCCGAGCGCCGACACGGCGCTCATCGAAACCGCCATCGATCGCGTGCGTCCGTCGGGCGGCGAGTCGGCGCCCTGGCCCGTGGTCGCCGGGGTGGACTCGGTCCACTTCATCACCGACGGCGCGCTTGCCCGGTCGCTCGACGCCAGCGTGACGATTCATTCGGTCTTCGAAGCCGCGCCGAACGTGGCGATCACGGCGTTCGACGCGCGTTCGGCAGCCGCAGGCGCGAAGGCGCCCGAGGCGTTCGTCGCGATTGCGAATTACGCGCCCGCCGCGCAGAAGGTCCGCCTCACGATTACGCGGGACTCGACGATGATTGCCGAGCGCACGGTGGACCTCGGGCCCGGCGAAGCCGGGTATCAGGCGTTCCCGATTGCGTCGGGCAAGGGCGGGCGCCTGCTGGCGCGCGTGTCCGCGCCACAGAACGCGCTGGACGTCGATGACGAGGCGTCCGCCTGGCTGCCGGGCGGGGAACCGATTGCGGTCACGATTGTGGCGGAGGAGCCCGCGGCCGCCCTGGCGCGGCTGCTGAAGGACGCGCCGTGGGTCACGCCGACGTTCGTGACGCCTGCGCAGTACCGGCAGGGACGGGCCGACGTGTTCATCTTCGATCGCTGGGCGCCGCCGGCGCCGCCCAACCGGCCGGCGCTTCTGCTGGCGCCGCCGGCGGTCGCCTGGCTCGGCACCGCGGGCGCCGACGAGAAGGCGCCGCACTGGATCCAGCCCGGCAGCCACCCGGTGCTCGAGGGCGTGGACCCGCTGACGCTCGAGATCAAGCGCGCGCGCGGCCTGCAGGCGCCGGGCCTGACCGTGGTCGCGCAGTCCGAGAAGGGCACGCCGCTCGTGGTCGTCGCCGACACGGTCGACCGACGGTTGATCGCGCTGTCGTTTGCCGTGGCCGACTCGAATCTGGCCTTCGCGCATGCATTCCCCGTGCTCATCGGCAACGCGCTCGAGTGGCTGGCGCAGCCGTCATTCGGCCCGTCCCGGCGTCCGGGGCGCATGACGCTTCCGGGCTCGACGCTTCGCGTCACCGATCACTCGGGTAACGCGATGCCGCTCGTGCGTGCGGGCGGCTTCGCGGTCGTGACGCTCGCCACGCCCGGCCTGCATCTGGTTGAAGCCGGCGGCGCGCGCGGCGTCGTGGCGGTCAACGTCGGCGATCCCGAAGTGTCGAACCTCGGGCGATCCAGCCTGGCCGGCAAGGGCCAGCCCTCGGACGCCGCGTCCGGCGCGGGCGGCCGTCCCTGGTGGACCTACGCGGTGATCGGCGCGTTCCTGCTCGCGTCGATTGAATGGTGGACCTGGCAGCGGCGAGTGACGGTGTGACATGGACGTCTCGCTGACCGCTCCAGGCGCGTTGTGGCTGCTCGCGGCGGTGCCGCTCGTGTGGCTCGCGCGTCGCTTCGGCCGGACCAACTTCAACCCGCGACAGCAGGTGCTGCAGGCCGTCTGCCGATCGCTGCTCCTCGCGGTGCTCGCGCTGGCGCTGGCCCGTCCCGTGATCTCGATGGGCTCCTCGCGGATGGCCGTCGTCTACCTCGTGGACGTGTCGCATAGCGTCGCGAGCCGCGCGATCACCGAGGCCGCGGCCAGGATCGACCAGCTCAATACCGAAGCGAAGCCGGCGCATTGGCGCATTGTGGCGTTCGGCGCCGACGCCACCGTGATGGAATCCACCGCCGCGCTGCGCGAGCTGGCGGCGCTCGATCCCGCCAGTCCGAAGTCGCCCGTCCGCCGCGACACGACGGACATCGAGCGCGCGCTGCGGCAGGCGCGGTCCGAGCTGCTGCCCGGTCACGTGCCGGGCTTCGTGCTCTTCTCAGACGGGCGTCCCACCGCCGGCGATGTCTCCGAGGCCATCGCGAGTCTCGTGGCTGAAGGGATCCCGGTGTCGGTGGTGCCGCTGCCGGCGCGTGACGTCGGCGATGCCTGGGTTGACGGCGTGCGCTGGCCGCCGCGCCTCACCGCGGGCGCACTGACACCGGTGGTCGTCACGATCGGAAGCCAGCGGGCCGTGAATGCCCTCGTCGAGCTTCGTGCGGGCGGGGTCAGACCGGGGTCAGACCGGGGTCAGACCCCGGGGCGCGTTCTGGCCAGCAAGGCCGTGACGCTCGCCGTCGGCCTCACGCCCGTCGCGCTCGACGTGACGTTCGAAGCGCCGGGCTCGCAGGCGATCGAAGCGATCGTCTCGATGCCGGCCGATCCGCTGGCTGCCAATAACCGGCTCGCGATGGAAGCGCTGGTTCGCCAGCGTCCGCGCGTGCTCTACGTCGAAGGCGCGTCCGGCAGCACAAAATACCTGCAGGGCGCGCTCGAGGGATCGGGCTTCGAGGTCGGCGTCCGGTCTCCATCCGGCCTGCCGTCAACGCCTGCCGATCTCGACCCGTGGGATGTGTTGATCCTGAGCGACGTCGCACGCACCGCGATGTCCGACAAAGCGATGGCCGCGATCGGCCTGTGGGTGGAGCAGGGCGGCGGCGGCCTGCTCGTCGCCGGCGGCGACGCCGTGTACGGCGAGGGCAGCCGTACGGGCCCCGCCGGCTATCGCAACACCGAGATTGAGCGGCTGACGCCAGTGACGTTCGAACGGAAGGACGAACCGGAAGTCGCGCTCATCATCGTCCTCGACAAGTCGTGGAGCATGGCCGGCTCCGTCATGGAGCTGTGCAAGGCGGCGGCTCAGGCCGCCATCGACGCGCTCGAGGACGAGCATTCCGTCGGTGTCGTGACGTTCAACGACGGATTGAATTGGGATGTGACGCTCCGGAACGTCGGCAAGAACCGCGACGCGATCCGCAAGGCCGTTGGGGCGATCGAGCCCTCGGGTCACACGTTGATCTTTCCGGCGGTCGAGCAGGCGTTCATTGCCCTCAAGGACGCGCGGGCGCGCGCGAAACACGTCGTGCTCCTGTCGGACGGGCGGTCCTATCCCGACGACTACGAAGGCCTCGTCCAGAAGATGGTCGCGGCCAAGATGACGGTGTCGGCGATCGCCGTCGGCCCCGCCGCCGACGTCGAGCTGCTCACCAACATCGCCAAGTGGGGCAAGGGACGCAGCTACATCGTGGCGGACGCCAAGGAAGTGCCGCAGATCTTCGTCAAGGAAGCCAAGGAAGCCACGACGCCCGCGTTCGACGAGAAATCGCTGAAGCCGGTCGTCAAGGTGAAGGGATTCCTGGAAGGCGTCGATCTCAGCAAGGCGCCGGCCCTGCGCGGCCGGACCGCCGTGGTGACCAAGGACACGGCGCTAGAGATGCTCACGACTGAGGACGGCGACCCGCTGCTGTCGTTCTGGCCCATCGGCCTCGGCCGGACCGCGGTGTTCGCGTCGGACGTCAAGGATCGATGGGCGAGCGACTGGCTGCGCTGGAAGGGGTACGCGCCATTCTTCTCGGCGATCGTCCATGCGATTGAGCGTCAGCGGCCGCTGCCGCTCGCGCTCGACGTCCAGCCGGGACCGATTCGCGATGGGGCGCGCACCGTGACGGTCGTGGTCGAGTCGCGCGACGCCCGCGGCCAGTATCGTGACAGCCTGAGGCCCGTCGTCTCGGCCAAAGCGGACGACGGCACGGCTGCACAGGTGCCCGCACGGCAGGTCGGACCCGGACGCTACGAGGCGCGCATCGTGGCGGACGCCAAACGGACGCTCACCGTCTCCGTTGCGGGGCCCGACGGCGAACAAGTCAGCCGGTTGATCGTCGGTGATCCGGCCGCCGAGTATCGCTTCCGCGCGCCGGATCTCGACATGCTGGGCGCCCTCGCCCAGGGGACCGGCGGGTCCGTGGCGCCCGATGGCGCCGCGCTGCGGCGATCGGCGCAGTCGGCGCGTGCCGCCCGCCGGGCAGTGTGGCCGGCGCTCGTCGGCCTCGCGCTGGCGTTGTGGCTCGCGGACGTGCTGCTCAGGCGCGTGCGCGTGTTCGAGCACGAGGCCGCCGAGGCGGTCGGCGCGACGGCGGTGCCCGGCGCCCGGGGAGCCTAGGGGCCGTCGTCGGTATGCGCCGCGCGATCCTGATCGGGGTCCTCTCGATCGGGATATTGATCACGGTAGTCGTCCTGGCGGGGCTCACGATTCCAAAGGGCCATCGCGCGTCGCGGACCGCGACGCTGGCCGCGCCGCCGGAGACCGTCTTCTCGACCCTGAGCGACTTCATCCGGTACCCGGAGTGGCGGAGCGATGTGAAGGCCATGGTCGTCGATGGACAGGGCGGTGTCGGCACCGTCATTTATGAGCACGGCCCGCGCGGCGCCATTCCGTTCAGGGTGGAGACGCACGTGCCGCCGTCGCGTCTCGTCATGCGCGTCGCCGATCCCGCGCTGCCGTTCGGCGGCACGTGGACGTACGAGCTGCGGCCCTCAGGGTCCGGCACCGAGCTGACGCTGACCGAGGACGGGGAAGTCTCGAATCCAATCTTCCGCGTCATGCGGAAGCTGTTCTTTTCGCCGCACGGAACGATCGACACGTATCTGGCGGACTTGCGGAAGAGACTGAAGAGCGCCAACTAGGTCCGGACCTAGTTGGTACGAAGCCAAAGATTTCACAAACTCTTAACGAACGTCGGCGGCAAGCCTTGCTTTCCGAAACACCGCCCGCAGCATCGCCGGCGTGAGGCGCCCGGTGTGGGTGTTCTGGCGGCTCGGGTGGTAGGAGGCGATGAGCGTGGCGCCCGACTTCAGGCGGCACGACGCGCCGTGCTTGAATGCGGGCCGCTTGGCGGGCGCGATCTGCTTTTCTTTGAATAACTTCCAGCAGGCGTCGAACGCCAGCTTGCCAAGCGCCACGAAGACCCGCGCGTTCGGCAGCGCGTCGATCTCGTTCCGCATGTGGACATGGCAGTTCGCGAACTCGGCCGGCGTCGGCTTATTGTCGGGCGGCGCGCAGCGCACGGCCGCCAGCATCCACGTGTCGTCGAGCTCCAGCCCGTCGTCGGCGCTCGTCGAGAACGTCTGATTGGCCAGGCCGTTGGCGTGCAGGGCCGTCATGAGGAAGTCGCCCGAGCCGCCGGTGCCGTCGCCGGTGAAGTTCCGGCCCGTCCGGTTGGCGCCATGCGCCGCCGGCGCCAGGCCGACGATGACGATGTGCGCGGAGGGATCGCCGGAGCCCGGCACGGGCCTGGCCCAGTAGGTGGCGTCGCGATAGGCGGCACGCTTCTCACGTGCGATGCGCTCGCAGTATCGGCGCAGGCGGGGACAACGCTCGCACGCGACGATCTCGGCTCGGAGGGCGTCAAGAGACCGCATCGGGTTCATGGGTTCATAGGTTCATCGGTTCTGGTTCATGAGTTCACCGGTTCAGCTAACCGGTTCCGTGAATCAGAACCGTGAACCTTGAACCAGAACCTATGAACCCATGAACCTATGAACCAGACAAGTTGTGTTCGTAACTATCTGTCTGTTCGTGCGCATGATACGACGACCGCACGAGCGGGCCCGACTCGACGTGGCCGAATCCGAGCTCGAGGCCGATGCGCTTGAGCTCGCGGAACTCGTCGGGCGTCCAGTAGCGCGCCATCGGGAGGTGCGCGGCCGAGGGCCGGAGGTACTGGCCGATGGTCAGGATCCGGCAATCGACGCCGCGCAGATCGCGCAGCACCTCGACCACCTCGTCCATCGTCTCGCCGAGACCCACCATGAGGCCGCTCTTGGTCGGAATCGAAGGCGCGAAGGTCCGCGAGCGGCCGAGCAGCTCGAGGGCGCGCTGGTACTTGCCGCCAGGCCGCGCCATCCGGTAGAGCCGGGGGACGGTTTCGGTGTTGTGGTTGAGCACGTCGGGCTTGGCGTCGAGAACCGCCTGCAGAGGCGCTTCGCGGCCCTGGAAGTCGGGGACCAGCACCTCAACGCGGCAGGAAGGCCGTTGCGCCTTGATGGCGCGAATCGTCGCGGCGAAGGCGCCGGCGCCGAAGTCGGGCAGGTCGTCGCGATCGACCGAGGTGACGACGACGTAGTCGAGCTCCATGGTCCGGACCGCCTCGGCGAGGTTCTCCGGCTCGGCCGGGTCGAGCGCGCCGGGCGTGCCGTGCGTGACGTTGCAGTAGCCGCAGGACCGCGTGCAGACGTGGCCCATGATCATGAACGTCGCCGTGCCGTGGTGCCAGCACTCGCCGATGTTGGGGCAGTGCGCTTCCTCGCAGACCGTGTGCAGCTTGAGGTCGCGCATCAGCGCGCGCAGGCGCAGATAGCCGGGCGAACCCGGCGCCCGGACCTTGAGCCACTCCGGCTTGGGCTCGCGGTTGATCGTCGAGTCCCGCACGGGCCGGCCGCGATGAAACTGCAGGGGAGCAATCCCGGTCACACATCAATGATATCCGCTTGGTTCATAAGTTCATCGGTTCATAGGTTCTGGTTCATGGGTTCATTGGTTCGGCTGCCGAACTCAGGAACCCATGAACCTTGAACCAGAACCCATGAACCCATGAACCGATGAACCCGATCTACGATGTGCCCATGTCCGTATCGATTACCTGGCTCGGCCATTCGACGTTCATCATCGGGCTTCCGAACGGCAAGCGCATCATCACGGACCCGTGGCTGGGCAATCCCAATTGCCCGCCGGCGTTCGCCAGGCCCGAGGGCGTGAAACCGATCGACTTGATTGTCGTTTCGCACGGCCACAGCGATCACATCGGGGATGTCGCCGGCGTCGCGCGCGCCACCAACGCGCCGGTCGCGTGCATGTTCGAGGTGGGTCTGTACCTCACCGAGAAGGGGCTGCAGAACGTCAAGGACATGGGCATCGGCGGGACGCAGGAGGTGGCCGGCGTCACCGTCACGATGACGCAGGCGACGCACTCCGGATCGATCGTGGACGGCGGGCGCATCGTGTATCTCGGCGGGGCGGCCGGGCTCGTGCTGCGCGCCCCCGGCGCGCCGACGATCTACTTCGCCGGCGACACGGGTCTCTTCGGAGACATGAAAATCATCGGGGAGATCTACAAACCCGAGATCGCGTTCCTGCCGATCGGCGATCTCTACACGATGGGACCTGACACCGCGGCGATTGCCGCCCGGTGGCTCGGCGTCCGCCAGGTCGTGCCGATGCACTGGGGCACGTTCCCGGTACTGACGGGCACGCCGGCAGCGCTCAAGGAGCACCTGAAGGGCACGTCGATTGAGGTGCTGGAATTGAAGCCGGGAGAGACAGCGAAATAGATCAGGTTCATAGGTTCACAAGTTCATGGGTTCTGGTTCGAACGATCCCGAACCCGTGAACCTATGAACCCATGAACCTATGAACCTATGAACCCATGAACCCATGAACCAACGTGGGTCTTCTTACTTATTCAGCCAAATGTCTTCCAAGAGACTGAACGTCTGGCTGCCGATTTCCTTGCCGTTGAGCGACAGGGTGACGCGATAGACGCCGGGGCCGACACCGCCGCCGCCACCGCCACGTCCGCCGCCGCCACCGCCGCGCCCACCGGCGCCGGCACCCGCGGTGCATGACGAGGTATCGACCGGCTGTTGCGGGGCGCCACCGCGTCCGCCGCCACCGCCTCCGCCGAAGCCGCCGCCACCGCCCGCGAGGGCCTGATCGGTCGCCAATCCCCACTGGAAGCGGTTCATGCCCGCGTCGGCCGAGCCGTTGCACGCGCGAATGACCGCGCCGGTCGCCGTGTTGGTGATGGTGACCTTGGCGCCGCTGCCGGCCGCCTTCAGGTAGTACGCGATGGCCGTGCCGCGCGGCGCGACGTCGCCTTCCCACCACTTGTCGCCGGGCACTTCGGTGTTGTTGCGGAAGTCGGTGCGCCAGAGCACCGCGTCTCGCGGCTTGAAGAGCGTCGCGTCGGCGTTCATCTGCTCCGGTGTCAGCGCCTGCAGCGCAGTGACGTCGTCCATGACCCAGATGCCGCGGGAATGAGTGGCGAGGATGAGGTCGCGCTCGCGCGGATGCACGAGTACCTCATCGATTTTCATCATCGGCAGGCCAGGCATGAACGCGTGCCAGGCCGCGCCGTCGTCGAGCGAGATATAGAAGCCGTACTCGGTCGGCGCGTACAGCAAGGTCCGATTCACGGGATCCTGCCGGATTGAGTTCACGTGCGCGTTGGTCGGCAGGTTGCCGGAGGCCGACTTCCACGTCTGGCCGTAGTCCGTCGTCTTGAAGACGTACGGCTTCATGTCGTCGTGGCGGTGGCCGTCGAGCGACGCGTACGCGGTGCCTGCGTCGAACCAGGACGCCTCGAGCCCCGAGACGTAGTACTCGTGGTTCACACCCGGGATGTTCTTGCCGACTTCGGCCCACGTATTGCCGCCGTCCCGGCTGATCTGGATGTTGCCGTCATCGGTGCCGATCCAGAGCACGCCGGGCATGACCGGGGACTCGGCCAGTTCCGTGATCGAGCCGAACTCGTTCTGCACGTAGCCGTCGTGCTTCGACAGGATGCACGGCGTGCCGCGAGGCGCCTGGTTGCAGCTCGGCCGGCTGTACGACTGCTCGAGCACCGACCGCTGATTGAGGTCGATGTTCTTGCCCAGCGACTGCGACATCACCCAGGTCTCGCCGCGATCGCGGGAGATGAAGAGCTGCCGCCCGCCGATCATGACCGTGCCGGGGTTGTGCGGCGACAACCGGATGGGCGTGTTCCAGTTGAACTGGTTGATCGCGTCGGCCGGTGGCGTGTTGATGACGTTGGATCGTCCGCCGCCACGTCCGCCGCCTTGCGCCGCCGCAGCCGCTGCGGCAGCCGCCGGGTCGCCGCCCGCTGCGCCGCCGCCTGCTGCGCCACCGCCTGCCGCGGCCGCTCCACCGGCACCGCCGCCACGTCCGCCGCCCCCTCCGCCACCGCCGCGTCCGGCGCCGGCCGCGCTCGGATAGTTCGGCTTGATGCTGCCCGAGCGGCCGGCGTTGAGGTCGTATCGGTTGATGCCGGCGTTCTGGGACTCCGTATAGAAGATGTTCGGGTCGGTCGGGTCGATCTGCGTCTGGAATCCGTCACCGCCGCCGACGCTGATCCAGTTCCACTGATGGATGCCGCCCGTCCGCGTGTTGCTCGGACCGCACCACGTCCCGTTGTCCTGAAGGCCCGTGCAGACCCAGTACGGGCGCCGCATGTCCGCCGACACGTGGTAGGAGAGCGCGCCGCTCATGTTCCGCAGCGACTCCCACGTGTTGCCCGCGTCGTACGAGACATCGACGCCGCCGTCGTTGCCGTACATCACGTGCTTGCTGTCGGATCCGGGCGTGCCGCTCAGCTGATCGATCCAGATGGCGTGGTTGTCCACGTGGCCCATGCCCCGCAGCGGCAGGAAGGTCTTGCCGCTGTCGATGGACTTCTGCGGGTTGACGCCGCCGACGTACACCGTGTTCGGGTTGTTCGGATCGACGCGAATCTGGCTGAAGTACATCGGCCGCTGATTCTGGCTGGACACGTACGTCCAGGTCTTGCCCTTGTCGATCGACTTCCAGATGCCATTCCCCTGCGGGTCCGGGACGCCACCGCCGCGTCCGCCGCCGCCCCCGCCACCACCGCCGCCGCCAGCAGCACCACCACCGCCGGCGCGTCCGGCTGCGGGCTGGGCCGGCTGGTCAAGCGGCGCGCCCGTCTCTTTGTCCGGCGCCGCCTCGACCTGTGCGTAGATCACGTTCGGCGAGGTCTTGCAGATATCAAGTGCGATGCGGCCGAGCGTGCCGCGCGGCAGGCCGTTCCCAATGACCTTCGTCCACTTCTTGCCGCCATCCGTGCTCTGGTAGAGGCCGCTGCCCGGGCCGCCGCCGACGAAGCCCCACGCCGTCCGCTGGCGCTCGTACATCGCCGCCCAGAGATTCATGGGATTGGTCGGGTCGATCATGAGCTCGGTCGCACCGGTGTCGCGCGTCACGAACAGCGTCTTCGTCCAGTTCCTGCCGCCGTCGGTGGTCATGAACACACCGCGCTCGTCGTTCGGCCCGTACAGGTGGCCCATCGCCGCGACCCACACGATGTTCGGATCCTTGGGATGGACGATGACGCGGGCGATGGCCTGAGTGTCCTTCAGACCGATGTTCTCGAACGTGACCTCCGCGGCATTCGCGGCCATCGCATTCGTGCTCTTCCAGACACCGTTGCCGTACGAGCTCGACTGCCGGTTGTTGGCTTCGCCCGACCCGACGTACAGGATGTTCGGATCGCTCGGCGCGAGCGCCAGGTCACCAATCGAGCCGTGACCGTACTTCTCGAAGATCGAATCGAAGGTCGTGCCGTTGTTGAGGGTGCGGTAGATGCCGTTGACCGCAAACCCGATGAAGTAGCGATACGGGTTGCGCTCGTCGACCGCGAAGTCGTCGACGCGCACGCCCTGTCCGACGGGCCCGACCTCGCGCCATTGGAACCCGCGCAGCGCCGAATGTGTGGGCTGGTTGATCGCGGGTCGCGTGCCGCCAGCGGAGCCCTGCGCCGTTCCGGCCTGCCTCGCGAGCAATTGCGCGGCGAATGGGGACGCGACGAGCGCCAGTCCGGCGAGAAACACCAGGCGGGCAGGGAATCTCTTGGGGTGGTGCAGCATGACGGTTCTCCTTGCAGCCATCCGGGGGCTGAGTGGCGAGAATACTAGCGCAAATAGGGTGTCAGGCCACCTTCGGATGTGCCGCCAGACGCTTGACGATGTCGTCGATGTCGCCCGTGGAGGTGTCCACGGTGACTTCGGCCCGGGCGTAGAGCGCCTCGCGGCGCGTCGCCAGCTGCCGGAGCGCCTCCCGGGCCTGCGGATGCTGGCTCATCGGCCGGCGGTCGCCCTGGCGAATGACGCGGTTCCAGTAGTCCTCGGTTCGCGCCTTCAACCAGATCGTGGTACTCCCCCGCAGCAGCCGCTCGTAGGTCTGCGGCGCGGTGACCAGTCCGCCTCCGACCGCGACCACCATCGACTGGCGCGCGGCGAGCAGATCGGCGAGGGCCTCGTCCTCGATGCGCCGGTAGTAGTCCTCGCCATGGAGCGAGAAGATCTCGCCGAGCGTCAGCCCGGCCCGGGCTTCGATGAGGTGATCCAGCTCGACGAACCGGCGCTTGAGCCGCCGGGCCAGCCGGCGCCCGATGGTGGTCTTGCCGGCGCCGCGGAGTCCCAGCAGGGCAATGACCTGGGGTTCGGGATCGCCGGCGTGGGGCGTGACCAGATCGGCGGCGGTCGTGTGCAGGGCCGTGGCGAGATCGGCGAGGCGGCGCACGGAGATGTTGCCGCGCCCGGCTTCGACGTCGAGGAGGAACCGCAGAGACAGGCCCGACCGCGTCGCCAGCGTCCGCAGCGTCAGGCCCTGACGCTGGCGGAGGAGTCGCGCCCGCTGACTGAGAGTGACGAGGACGGGTGGGTGCGGGGAGTCGGTCTGAGTATGTGCAGTATGTTTCATCTATGACTCACTGCTCCGCATTATAGTGCCTTGACAGCCCCTTGCAGCAGCCGCTACGCTGAGGCTTCATTTATGGCCACGACCGAAACTCCGACCACTCCGGCCCCCATTTCCTTCGAAACCGACCCCAGTCGCTACCAGCACTGGAAGCTGACGATCGACGGCGCCGTCGCGACGCTGGGCATGGACGTCAAGGAGGACGCGGGCCTGAGGCCGGACTACCGGCTGAAGCTGAACTCGTACGACCTCGGCGTGGACATCGAGCTGGCCGACGCGATCCAGCGTGTGCGCTTCGAACATCCGGAAGTGCACGCAGTCGTGGTCACGAGCCTCAGGGAGCGCATCTTCTGCGCCGGCGCGAACATCTTCATGCTGCGCGGCTCCACCCACGCCTGGAAAGTGAACTTCTGCAAGTACACCAACGAGACGCGGCTCGCGATGGAAGACGCCAGCGCGCACTCCGGCCTGAAGTTCCTCGCCGCGTTGAACGGCATCTGCGCGGGCGGCGGCTACGAGCTCGCGCTGGCCTGCGACGAGATCATGCTCGTGGACGACGCCAACTCCGCGGTGAGCTTGCCTGAAACGGCGTTGCTGGCGGTGCTGCCGGGAACCGGCGGCTTGACGCGAGTCGTGGACAAGCGGAAGGTGCGGCGTGATCTCGCGGATGTGTTCGGCACCCTCGCCGAGGGTGTGAAAGGGAAGCGCGCGGTCGAGTGGCGGCTGGTCGATGCGACCGTTCCATCGAGCCGCTTCAAGGCTGCCGTCGCCGAGCGCGCACAGGCGCTGGCCGCCGAATCCGACCGGCCGGCGTCCGGTCCCGGCATCACGCTGCGGCCGCTCGAAGCCCGTGCCTCGGCTGACGGCGTCGAGTACTCCACGGTGTCTATCGCGATCGATCGCACCGGCCGGGTCGCGACGCTAGTCGTCCGCGCGCCCGACGCGCCCGTCGAGTCCACGCCCGACGCGATTGTCGCGGCCGGCGATCGCTTCTGGCCGCTGCGCGCGTTCCGCGAACTGGACGACGCGATCCTGCGCCTCCGGATCAACGAGCCGGAGATCGGGACGGTCGTGCTCAAGACGGAGGGCGACCCCGCCCGCGTGCTCGAAGCAGACCAGGTGCTGGCCGCCCACGCATCGCACTGGCTCGTGCGTGAGGTCACGCACTTCATCAAGCGCACGCTCAAGCGCGTGGATCTGTCGGCGCGGTCGTTCTTTGCCCTGATCGAACCGGGCAACGCATTTGCCGGGACTTTGTTGGAATTGGCGCTCGCCGCCGATCGGTCCTACATGCTGGACGATCCGGAGCGTCCGAACGCCATCCAGCTGTCACCGATGAACGGCGGCGCGTACCCGATGAGCAACGGCCTCACGCGGCTGGAAGTGCGGTTCTACGGCACGCCGGATCAGGTGGCGGAGGTCCTCGCGCACGACGGGCCGTTCGAGGCGGCCGCCGCAGCCGAGGCCGGGCTGGTGACGTTCGCGCCTGACGAGATCGACTGGGACGACGAAGTCCGGCTCGCCATCGAAGGGCGCGCGGCGCTCTCGCCGGACGCGCTGACCGGCATGGAGGCAAACCTGCGATTCGTCGGACCGGAAACGCTGGAGACGAAGATCTTCGGCAGGTTGTCCGCGTGGCAGAACTGGATCTTCCAGCGCCCGAACGCGGTGGGGCCGAAAGGCGCGCTCACGGCGTACGGCACTTCGGATCGCGCCTCGTTTGATTTCGGACGAACCTGATGATCAGCGCCGAACGCATTCCCAACAACGTCGATCTCCATCTCAACAAGCGTCTGCAGCGCGCGCTCGAACACTGGC
>Ga0137326_1000297_pt1 | contig 17843 bp, 12 predicted proteins | sample EasRivERMZT500_2_FD_102292 | JGI IMG/M metagenome (GOLD analysis project Ga0137326, IMG submission 102292) | Soil microbial communities from meander-bound floodplain in the East River, Colorado, USA - East River MetaG ERMZT500_2 | ecosystem: Environmental > Terrestrial > Soil > Floodplain ... | reverse complement strand
GTCTCGAACCCGGCGTAGTCGCCGCTCGCCTCGGACACGAGCATGTCGGAGACGACCGCGCTGGGCGGACCGCGCCGCGCCCAGGCGATCATGGTTTCCACCGCTCCCGGCGCGCCCTGGATGACAGCCTCGACACTTCCGTCGCGGCAATTGCGCACCCACCCGGTCAGGCCGAGCTCGCGCGCCTTGCGCTGGGTGTAGAACCGGAAGCCCACGCCCTGCACGCGGCCGGTGATGAGGAGGCGTTTCGTGACCGCCATGGGCGATAATGTTAATGTATTCGCCCGAAACCCAACGGCCACCGGGGAGGCGATCATGCGTGCGACTCGATACCATCTTGTGGCGGCCACCGCGACCCTGCTCGCGCTTGCCGGCTGCGCGTCGACTGGCGTGGATCCCAGGTCCAACGTCGCGCCCGACAAAGTCGTCTATCACATCAACGACACCGGCGCGCAGGCGGTGAACGCGCTGCGCAACATCGGCAATCACCTCGAGGTGAATCCGAAGGCGAAGATCGTCGTGGTCACGCACGCGCAGGGCGTGGACTTTCTCATGGAGGGGGCCAAGGACCGCAACGGCAATCCCTACAACGTCCGGGTTGAGGAGCTGAAGACCCAGGGCATCCAGTTCGACGTCTGCGAGATCACGCTGCGCAACCGCATGATGACGCGGAGCCAGTTCATACCGGAGGCCACTTTCGTGCCCTCCGGCGTTGCCGAGATCACGCGGCTCCAGCAACGCGAGGGCTACGCCTACCTGCGTCCCTGATCCGCGCGGTCTGACTTGCTGTCGCTCCCGCGGAGGCGGGAGTCCAGATCAATCGTTTGAATGCTTGCAGACAGTTCGTGACTGGATTCCCGCCTCCGCGGGAATGACGTACTGCGGCGGCGTGTTTGCGTAGACGGCGTCCGCGCGCATAAAATCGGCTTTACGCTGCGCAGGTGGGGAGTCCTGCCGGCGCGCCCCGCACACTGCCGATGCCCGCTGCCAGCGCGACCCACCTCGATTTCGTCATCGGCATCGTGCTGTTCTGGCTGGCGATTGGGGCGTTCGCGCTGCTGCGCCCGATCCAGTCGGCGTCCGCCACGCGATTTCTGTACGCATCCGGCGCGATCGGCGGGGTCGCGCTCGCGGTGGTTGCGCTCGCCGCGATCGGCGCGCCGCCCGCAAGCCTCGTCCTGCCGCTCGGTCTCCCCGACCTCCCATTCCACACGCGGCTTGACGCACTGTCCGCGTTCTTCCTGCTCGTGCTCGGCGCGACCGGCGCGGGGATCTCGTGCTATGCGGCCGGCTATTTCGCGGAGTCGCACGGCGGTGAAGGCGGCCTCACGTGCCTGCAATACCACTGGTTTCTTGCCAGCATGGCGCTGGTGCTGATCGCCGACGATGCCTATCTCTTCATGGTGGCGTGGGAGGCGATGGCGCTGTCGTCCTATTTCCTCGTCACCACCGAGCACCACGATCCCGGGATCCGGAAAGCGGGCTTCATCTACCTGCTGATCGCGCATATCGGCGCAATCGCGATCCTGCTCTGCTTCGGCGTGTTGCACGGAGGGCAGGGCGATTACACATTCCAGGCCATGCGGCAGGCCGAGCTGACGAGTGGCTGGGCGACGATCGCGTTCCTGCTCGCCCTTCTCGGCTTCGGCGCCAAGGCCGGCATCGTGCCGCTGCACGTCTGGCTGCCGGAAGCGCATCCCGCCGCGCCTTCGCCGGTGTCCGCGCTGCTCTCCGGAGTGATGCTCAAGACCGCGATCTACGGCCTGTTCCGCGTGACCTACGACCTGCTGCCGTCCATTCACTGGGAATGGGGGCTGCTCGTGCTGGTGATCGCGGTGGTCACGACGCTCTTCGGCGTGCTGTTCGCGCTGATGCAGCACGACTTGAAGCGCCTGCTTGCCTATCACTCCGTCGAGAACATCGGCATCATTTTGATCGGTTTCGGCCTGTCGCTGATCTACATCGGCACCGGCCACCCCACGCTCGCGGTGCTCGGCCTGATCGCGGCGCTCTACCACACGCTCAACCACGCCGTCTTCAAGGCGCTGCTGTTCCTCGGCGCGGGCAGCGTGTTGAAGGGCGCCGGACTGCGCGATCTCGGGCGCATGGGCGGACTCATCCGCGTCATGCCGTTCACCGCCTTCTTCTTCCTGGTCGGCGCCCTTGCCATTTCCGCGCTGCCCCCGTTGAATGGCTTCGTTTCGGAGTGGCTCACGTTCCAGGCGGCGCTGCTCTCGCCCGCGCTGGAGCACGGGGTGCTGCGCTCGATCATTCCGCTTGCTGCGGCGGCGCTCGCGCTCGCCGGCGCGCTCACTGCGATGTGCTTCGTCAAGGTGTTCGGCGTCGCGTTCCTGGGGATGCCACGCAGCGATGAGGCCATCCGGGCCCGCGAGGCGGGCGAGTGGGAGCAGCTCGGCATGGGCTGGCTCGCCGCCGTGTGCGTCGTGCTGGGGCTCGCCCCGGTGTGGATGATCGGCGTGATGGACCCGGTCGCCCTGAGCCTGCTCGACTACAGCCCCGCCTATATTGGCATGGCGCAGGACTGGCTGTGGTTGACGCCGGTCGCGCCCGAGCGCGCGAGCTACAGCCCGGTGATCTTCCTCGCCGTGATCGCCGCCGTGGTGCTGGCAGCGTTCGGGCTCGTGCGCCTGCTTTATCACGGGCGGCTGCGCCGCACGCCGGCGTGGGACTGCGGCTTCCCCGGCTTGAACGCGCGCATGCAGGACACGGCGGAGGGATTTGCCCAGCCGATCCAGCAAATCTTCGCGCCGGTGTACGAGATCGAGGCCCACCATCCCGACCCCTTCGACCGCATGCCGCGCTATGTCTGCGAGGTGCGCGATCGCTTCTGGGGCTTGATCTATTTCCCGATCGCGCGCGCCGCCACGTTCTGCTCGCGGATGATCGGCCGCATCCAGGTGGGTCGGGTCGCGGTCTACCTGATGTACAGCTTCGCGACCATCATTTTCCTCATGGCGTTCGTGCGATGACACTGGGCGGCTTTCTCAACCAGCTCTTTCAGCTCCTGCTGGTGGCGCTGGCGGCGCCGCTGCTGATGGGCTGGGTCAACGCCTGCCGCGCCTGGCTGCAGAATCGGAGCGCGCCGAGCCTGCTGCAGCCGTATCGCGTCCTGCGCAAGCTCCTGCACAAGGACGCTGCGCTGGCGGAGAACGCTTCGTGGCTATTCCGTTTCGCGCCCTACGTGATCTTCGGATGCATGTGGCTCGTCGCCGGCATTGTGCCGGTGGTGGCAACGGAGCTCCCGTTCGCCACCGCGGCCGACGTCATCGCGCTCGTCGGCGTGTTCGCCGTGGCGCGGGTATTCATCTCGCTCGCGGCGATGGACATCGGCACCGCGTTCGGCACGCTGGGGGCGCGCCGCGAGATGCTGATCGGCGCACTGGCGGAGCCGGCGCTGTTGATCATCTTCTTCAACTTCGCATTGATCAGCCAGTCCACCTCACTCACCACCATCGTCGAGACGCTCGCGCACCGCGAGTTCGCGCTTTACCCGAGCCTCGCCTTTGCCGCGGTGGCGTTCGTAATGGTGCTGCTCGCCGAGAACGCGCGCGTGCCGGTGGACAATCCCGCGACCCACCTCGAGCTCACCATGGTGCACGAGGCGCTGGTGCTCGAGTATTCGGCGCGGCACCTCGCCCTCATCGAGTGGGCATCCGCGATCAAGCTCTTCGCGTACTGCGCCATCGGCATCGCCTGCTTCGTGCCGTGGGGCATTGCCCAGGCCGGGGACTGGGACGCGCTGCCGCTCGCCGTCGCCGCAGCAGTGGCGAAGCTCATCGCCGCGGGAGCGGGGCTCGCGGTGCTGGAGACGGTGAGCGCCAAGATGCGCATCTTCCGGGTGCCGGAGTTCGTCGCCACCGCTTTCATGCTGGCGATGCTGGGGCTCCTGCTCAACTACGTGTTCGAGGTCTGACAGACCGTCATGACGCTCGGCGCCCAGCTCATCAACGTCCTCGCGGCCGTCATGCTGCTGATCGCGTTCGCCATGCTGTCGCAGCGGCGGATCCTGTCGCTGATTGAGCTTTTCGCGTGGCAGGGCGTGGTGCTGGCCGCGTCCACCTTCATCGTCGCCTACACCACCGGGCAGGGGCACCTCTATGTTTCCGGCATCCTCACCGTTGCGCTGAAAGTGGTGGCGCTGCCGTGGATCCTCTACCGGCTGATCCACCGGCTCAATATCCGCTGGGACGTGGAGACGCTGATCAACATCCCGGCGACCATGCTGATCGGCATCGCGCTCGTGATCTTTGCCTTCAACCTCGCGCAGCCGATCTCGCAGATGGCGAGCACCATCACGCGCGCGACCCTTGGCATCGCCATGGCGTGCGTGCTGCTCTCCTTTCTCATGATGATCACGCGGCGCAAGGCAGTGCCCGTGGTGATCGGCTTCCTCGCGATGGAGAACGGGCTTTTCTTCGCCGCAACCAGCGCCACCTATGGCATGCCGATGGTGGTGGAGTTTGGAATCGCGCTCGACGTGCTGGTGGGCGGATTCATCTTCGGCATCTTCTTCTTCCAGGTGCGCGAGACCTTCGACAGCCTCGACACGCGGCACATGGAGAAGTTGAGGGAGGATTGATGGAAATCCTGGTCCTCCTCGGCATACCGCTCCTCGGGGGCGCAATGCTGGCGCTCCTCGGCAACCGGCGCTGGGCGCCGGAGCTGGGCGTCGCAATGAGCCTCGTCACGTTTCTCGCGGCGGCGGCGCTGACGGCGCGCGTGATCCGCGACGGGCCGCTCATGACCTTCGAGGCGCAGTTCTTCATCGACTCCTTCAACGTGGTGCTGGTGGCGCTGACCGCGTTCGTCGCGTTCACCACGGCGCTGTTCGCGCGTCCTTACATGCGCATCGAGGCGGAGCGCGGCCGGCTCACCGCGGGGGCGCTGCGGCTCTATCACGCCATGTTCCAGGTCTTCACCTTCACCATGCTGCTCGCGCTGACCACCAACAACATGGGAATCCTGTGGGTGGCGATGGAGGCGGCGACGCTCTCCACCGTGCTGCTGGTGAGCCTCTACCGCACGCCGGAATCGATCGAAGCCGCCTGGAAGTATTTCATCCTGTGCTCGGTCGGCATCTCCCAGGCGCTGTTCGGCACGATCCTGCTCTACTTCGCCGCGGAGAAGGTGCTCGGCACGGGCGGCACGGCGCTCCTGTGGACCGATCTCAACCTCGTCAAGTCGCAGCTCGAGCCGACGGTGATGTCGCTCGCGTTCGTGTTCCTGCTGGTCGGCTACGGCACCAAGGTGGGGCTCGTCCCGGTGCACAACTGGCTGCCCGACGCCCATGCGGAAGGCCCGACGCCGATCTCCGCGGTGCTCTCGGGGCTGCTGCTCAACGTCGCGCTCTACGCGGTCGTGCGCTGCAAGGTGCTGACCGACGGGGCGCTCGGGACGGGCTTCGCCGGCAACCTCATGATGGGCTTCGGGCTGCTGTCGGTGGTGGTGGCCGCGTTTCTGCTTTCGCGCCAGCGCGACATCAAGCGCATGTTTGCGTACTCCTCGATCGAGCACATGGGGATCACGACCTTCGCCTTCGGCATGGGCGGCGTGGCGGCGAACTTCGGCGCGCTTCTGCACATGACGATGCACAGCCTCACCAAATCGGCGATCTTCTTCGCGGTCGGGCACGCCACGCAGAAGTCCGGGACCCAGATCATGGACGACATCCGCGGCCTGATCCGCACCAACCCCACCATCGGCTGGGGCCTGATGCTGGGCGCGATCGCCATCCTTGGCATCCCGCCCTTCGGCGTGTTCGCGAGCGAGTTCATCATCCTCACCACGGCGATGCGCGAGCAGCCGTGGGCGACGCCGTTCCTGCTGATCGGGCTCGGGGTCGCGTTTGCCGCGATTTTCGGCAAGGTGCAGCCGATGGTGTTCGGCGAGACCACGTTACCGCGGCTGCCGCACCCGCCGGCGCTCATTCCCGTGTTCGTGCACCTCGCGCTGGTGCTGATGATGGGGATCTTCATTCCCCCGTACCTCGCGGCGTGGTACCGGCAGGCAGCGGCGCTGATTGGATAAGGCGCGACCCGTGATCGGTGACCTGTATGAGACTTGAAGGGTTGAACATCGAGCTGTCGCAGTTGCCGGGGGCGGTGACGGCGTTCGGTGCCGTGGTGGACGCGGCGCAATGGATTGACACCTGCCGTGCCGTTCAGGAGCAGGGTGGACGGCTGGTGGCGCTGTGGGCCGCGGATGCGCGCGGCGAGGGTCGAGGCTTCATCGCGCACGCGGCGCTGGTCGTGCGCAGCGGGCTCCTGGTGCTGACGCATCCGCTCGCCGGCGCGTCTTTCCCCGACGTGGCGGCGATCTTCCCGGCGGCGGACCGCATGCAGCGCGCGGCCTTCGATCTGCTTGGCGTCGCGGCGAGCGCCGGCGATGACCGCCGCAAATGGCTCCGCCACGCCGCCTGGTCTGCGACCGAGTTCCCGCTGCGCAAGGATTTCGACAGCCGACGGCGGCCTCATGGCGAGCCGTCGCGAGATTCGAACGCAGACGAATCGGCCGCCCCACGCGTCACCGGGGGTCGCATCCCCGAACAAACGGCGTTCGGGGGCCCTGCTCCGCCCCTCGACGCGTACCCCTTCGTCCGCGTCGAAGGGGAGGGCGTGCACGAGATACCGGTGGGTCCGGTGCACGCCGGCACCATCGAGCCCGGCCATTTCCGCTTTTCGGTGGTGGGCGAAACGCTGCTGCGGCTGGAGGAGCGCCTCGGCTACAAGCACAAGGGCATCGAGAAGCGCTTCGAGAGCATGACGCTTGCAGAGGGCGCGCGGCTCGCCGGCCGGGTCTCGGGTGATTCGGCCGTGGCATATGCGTGGGCGTACGCCATCGCGGTGGAGTCGGCAACGGGCGTGACACCGCCGCCGCGGGCATTGTGGCTGCGGGGGTTGCTGCTGGAGCGCGAGCGCATTGCCAACCACCTGGGGGACCTCGGGTTCCTTGGCAACGATGCGGCGCTCGCGTTCGGGCTCGCGCAGTTCCTGCGGCTGAAGGAGGACTGGCTGCGAACGCACCACACGCTGTTCGGCCACCGCTACCTGATGGACGCCGTCGTTCCCGGCGGCGTCGCGGGAGACGTGACGCCCGAGGGCGCGGCACACATGCGGAGCGAGATGGATGAAATCGAGAGAGCGGTCACGGTGCTGAAGTCGGTCTACGACGAGCACGCCGGCCTGCAGGACCGCTTCATCAACTGCGGGCGCGTCGCGCCGGGACTCGCGGCGCGCCTGGGGCTGATCGGCGTCGCGGGCCGTGCGAGCGCGCAAAGCTGGGACCTGCGCGTCGAGTATCCGTACCCCCCCTATACCGAGCTCGAGGTGCGCATGGCGACGCACCGCAATGGAGATGTCGCCGCGCGCGTGACGGTGCGCTTCGAGGAAATTTTCGAATCGCTGCGGCTGTGCCGCCTGATCCTTGAGCGGCTCCCTGCCGGTGGTGATATTGCCGCGAGGGTCCCACCGGCGGCGGCAGGCGCCTTCGGCGTGGGCTGGGTCGAGGGCTGGCGGGGAGAGGTGTTCATCGCCCTGGAAACGGATAGCGGCGACCGCATCCGGCGGTGCCATCCGCACGACCCCTCGTGGCAGAACTGGCCCGTGCTCGAGCACGCGGTGATCGGCAATATCGTTCCCGATTTCCCGCTCATCAACAAATCCTTCAACCTGTCGTATTCGGGCCACGACTTGTGAGACGTGACGAGTAGAAGAATGCCATGTACCAACTGCTGAAGCAGATCGCGGCGACGGGAATCCGGACCGAGACGCCACCGCGGCCGGACGAGGCGCTGCGCGTCGTGGCGGAGCGCCTGCGCGCCGATGTGCTCCGTCATTTTGCAGGGGCGCTCACCATCCGCCATGTCGACGCCGGCTCGTGCAACGGCTGCGAGCTGGAAATCCACATGTGCAACAATCCGTACTACAACCTCGAGGGCCTCGGCATCCGCTTCGTGGCGAGCCCGCGCCATGCTGACATGCTGCTGGTGACCGGGCCGGTGTCGCGTCACATGGAGACCGCGCTCAAGCGCACCTACGAGGCGACGCCGGATCCGAAGCTGGTCGTGGCGATCGGGGATTGCGGCTGCACCGGCGGTATCTTCGGGGAGAGCTATGCGAGCTGCGGGCGGGTATCGAACGTGATCCCGGTGGATGTGGCGGTGCCGGGCTGCCCTCCGACTCCGGTCGCGATCATGCAGGGCATACTGACGGCAATCAGCACAAGGAATAGCCAGGCGACGTGATGCCTCTCCCCACGACGCGTCTGCTGGGAACGCTGGTCTTCCTGTCGATACTCACCGGGTGCGCCCTGTACTACGGGCACCGGCTCGATCAACGGTACGGAACTTCCGATCCGGCACGCTTCGATCGACCGCCTTCGCCGCATGCGGCGCCGGACTACTGGCGGGACGTCAAGCCGATCCTCGACGGCCGCTGCGTGGTCTGCCATGGCTGCTACGATGCGCCCTGCCAGGCGAACCTGGCGTCCTACCAGGGCATCACGCGCGGCGCTCGCAAGGAAGTCGTCTATGACGCGAGCCGGCTGATCGCCACGGAGCCCACCCGGATGTTCTTCGATGCCCGGACCAACGCGGAATGGCGCAGCAAGGGCTTCTACCCGATGCTGAACGAGCGCGCCGCGACCCCCGAGGCGAACCGCGAAGGCGGCGTGATGTATCGCCTGCTCAGGTTGAAACGCGCGCATCCTCTGCCGGCCGGGGCAGTGCTGCCGAAGGACCACTTCGATTTTTCGCTCGACCGCTCGCAGCAATGTCCGGCCATCGAGGAGATGGACCGGTTCGAGGAGAGGTTTCCGCAATGGGGCATGCCGTTCGCGTTGCCTGGACTATCCGACCGCGAGCACGAAACGCTGACGCGCTGGATCGAGGCAGGCGCGCCGTACCGCGAGCCTGATATGCTGCCAGCCGCTTTTCAGAAGCGCATCGCCGAGTGGGAGCGCTTCCTGAACGGCGACAGCCTCAAGGCCCGGCTCATGGCCCGCTATGTCTTCGAGCACTGGTTCCTCGGGCACCTGTACTTCGAAGACTTGCCGGGGCAGGCGCACTTTCAGCTGGTGAGGTCGAAGACGCCGCCGGGCCAGCCGATCGAGGTCATCGCGCGGCCGCGGCCGTTCGACGATCCGGGCATTGATCGCGTGTACTACCGCCTGCGCCGGAGCATCGAGACGCCGCTCGCCAAGACGCAAATGCCCTACGCCCTGAGCGCGGAGCGCATGGGGCGGCTGAAGGCCTGGTTCCTCGACGCGCCGTACGAGGTCACGGGGCTGCCCTCCTATGCGCCGGAGGCCGCGTCCAATCCGTTCATCACTTTCCAGCAGATTCCGGTCAACGCGCGCTACCGCTTGATGCTCGAGGAGGCCCGATTCACGCTGATGGGATTCATCAAGGGCCCGGTATGCCGCGGCCAGACTGCGCTCAACGTGATTACCGATCATTTCTGGGTCATGTTCGCCGCGCCCGATCCCGAGCACGCCGAGAATGACGCGGAATTCCTGGCGAAGGAAGCCCGGAACCTGAACCTGCCGGCCGAGCGCGAGAGCACCGCCAGGCTATTGAGCTGGCTGCATTACAACAGGCTCGAAGCCGATTATCTCCAGGCGAAGAGCCGCTACCTCAACGAGCGCTTCGGCGCGCGCAATCCCCTGATGCTGAAGACGCTATGGGACGGCGACGGCAGGAATCCGAATGCCGCGCTCACGGTGTTCCGCCACTTCGACAGCGCCACCGTGGTCCAGGGCCTGATCGGCGAGCGGCCGCAGACCGTGATGGTGATCGGCTACCCGTTGCTGGAGCGTATCCACTATCTCCTGGTCGCCGGATACGACGTGTTCGGGAACGCGGGGCACCAGCTCGCTACGCGCCTCTACTTCGATTTCATGCGCATGGAAGGCGAGCTGAATTTCCTGGCCCTACTGCCGCGGGCGGCGCGCCAGGGGGTTCGCGACCATTGGTATCGTGGCGCGAGCAAGGAGCACATCGAGTACTTTCGGGTCACGGATACGTACTATGCGCAGGAGACCGGCGTTGGATTCAAGACCCAGGACCCGCTTGCCGAGCTCTACGCAATGATGAAGGCCTACGCAGCCCCGGTGTCGACGGAGCGCTACGCCATTGCCAGAAGCGGGCTCACCGGCGCGGCGCTCCGGAGCCTCACCGACCTGTCCCGCATTCGCGGCCGGGCGATCTCCCATCTGCCCGAGGCATCGTTCCTCACGGTGCGCGGTGCGGCCGGAAGCGATTACCACTTCACCCTGCTCAGCAACAGCGCGCACAGCAACGTGGCGGAGTTGCTGGGGGATGACAAGCGCCGCCTGCCCGACGAAGACGATCTTTCGGTGGTGAACGGCTTCGTCGGCGCCTATCCGAACGCGTTCTTCGTGGTGAAGGCGGAGGACTTGGCGGTTTTCGTTGACGCCGTACGCCGGCTCGCGTCGGAAGCGGACGTCCAGGCGCTGCTGGCCCGCTTCGGTATCCGCCGCACCGATGAGCGGTTCTGGACGCACAGCGACGCGCTGACGGACGCCTATCGCCGTTGGGCGCCGAGAGAGGCCGCAGTGTTCGATTACAACCGGTTCGAAAACCGCTGAAGCTCGAGAAGCGTGAATAGTGAATGGTGAGTCGTGAATAGACCAAGCCAATAGCCTGCGGCCCCTTGAGTGTTCGTTCCGCTCACCACTCACTACTCACCAATCACGCCTTGGAGAGGGAACCGATGAAAGCAATGGTGCTGGAGCAGTTCGGCGCGCCGTTGAAGCTGAAGGACATGCCGGTGCCGAAGATCGGTCCCAACGACGTGCTGATCCGGGTCCGCGTATGCGGAGTGGGCCTGACGGTCGTCATCATGATTGCGACACCGGGGCGGATCAAGGCGTATCCGCGCATACCCGGGCACGAGATCGCGGGCGAGGTGGTCGAGGTGGGCTCCGAGGTGAGGACCGTGAAGGTGAGTAGCCGCGTGACCAACCATTACTATCTCACCTGCGGCAATTGCCGCTACTGCCGCAGCGGGCGCGAGACGCTGTGCGAGAACTTCCGCGGCAATGTCGGCAACGGCTGCGACGGCGGCTACGCGGAGTACGTCGCGCTGCCCGAGCGCAACCTCGTTGCCATTCCCGACGGCGTCACCGATCTCGAGGCGGCGGTCGCGGCGGACGCGATCGCGACGCCCTACCACGCCTGCCACGCCGAGGCGCAGGTGAGCCCGGGCGACGACGTGCTCATCATCGGCGCGGGCGGAGGCGTGGGCATCCATATGGTACAGATGGCGCGGCTCTGTGGCGGGCGCGTGCTCGCCGCGGAGATCGGCGAGGAGAAGCTCGATCTCGCGCGAAGCATGGGCGCGGACGAGGTGATCGACGCCCGCCGCGGCGACCTCGTCAAGCAGGTGAAGGCGCTGACCGGCGGGCGGGGTGTGGATGCCGCGATCGACATCGTGGGCAACAGCCGGACGCTGCGGGCGAGCCTTGAATCGCTCGCCCCGGCCGGGCGCATGGTAATCATCGGCAGCAAGCCGGCCGCCGTCTACGGCGAGGACCCGACGTTTAACGTGAACCCGCAGGAGTTCATGCGCCAGGCGCAGGAGATTCACGGCTCGCGCTACGTCAACAACGCGGAGATCCAGCGCACGCTCGAGCTGGTGAAGCACAAACGCATCAAGGCGGTGGTGAACCGGACCTTTCCGCTGGAGGAGGCGGAGCAGGTGCACGAGCTGCTGCGGAAGAACGCGATCGCGGGCCGCGCTGCGTTGATCGTCAGCTAGAAGGGCTGAGCCGCCAAGCGCGCCAAGAAGACAATAATAAAGCCGGTGATGGACGCTGATTAGCGCCGATAAAATCAACGAAGGCTAGCCACAGCGAGGACAGAGAACACAGAGAGCGGGAGCGGGAAAGCGGAGAGACCAGCAACGGGCACGAATTCGTGCCCGTTCTGTTTTGTGAACCGACTGGCGGAGCAGTCGCCTTTCGGGCGCGGCCGGTTGGACAGCGTCCTCCCGGCGGGGTCTAATCCACCATTGGATTGGGTCACATAACAAAGTCGGGAGTGTCATGCGTCAACGACTTACGCTGGCCCCGGCTGTCATACCCCCAAATCTGGGGCTTTTAAAAGCGGCATTTAGGGTGTCGATATCTGGTTCGGTGGCACGATGAAGGCTCTGCGCTGAGTGTCTGCTTTCGACCCAAAGCGGTCCTTTCGGTAGAGGGCGTACTGCCATCTCTCAGTCGGCTCCACAAATCACGCACCAGAATCACTTTGTACCGATTTGGTACCAGAAGGGTTTTATCGTTGACCCGAGCAAGTCCCTTCAGCTGCTAGACCTTGATCCACCTCGGATCGTTCTTCCAGACGGCCACTTCAAAACCCTACGATGTGTTCACCTCAATCGCTCGCCCACGAGTTGCTTCGTGGAGGAGGACCTTTATACGACAAGATTTGGCGGCGTCATTAACGATGAGGTTGAGCGATATCTATTTGGCACTATAGATAGGCTTGGCGCGCCCGCCGTGCGCGCGTTCGGAAGTGGTGATGTGGTAGGCATTCACAAGTCGTTCCAGCATTTCTTTTCGTACTTGGATGCGCAGAAGGTACGAACTCCAAAGGGACTCGACTGGATCAAGAGCAAGTATCCGCAGCTTACGCAGCTCGGCCTGATGATCGAAATGCAGGCGCTCCGTCAAATGCATTGCACGATGTGGGTCGAGAGCGTTAGGGAAATCGTTTCTGCGGAAGGTTCAGACATTAAGTTCATTGTTACCGATCACCCGGTGACTATTTATAACCCAGCCTATCCGCCGGCGTCCTCGGCATGCAGTTACCCAGACGATCCGTCTATTGAACTCAAGGGCTCCCAAACGGTATTCGCACTTGATGCGAACCATTGTCTGATCTTGACGAATTTGGAGTACGCAAAAAATCCGGGCAATGTCGATGTGAAGTCACCGCGAACACACGCGCGTTATGCCGGCCCACCAACCATCACACGCACGGACGCCTTCATCCGCACGCGCAAGTTGACCAGTCAGCAGGTCAGTGGGATCAATCGTGTTCTAAAGGCGAGGGCTCGGAGGTACGTTGCCGCAAGCGACAAGGCGTGGCTAGAGCCTGACAAGCTGTCATTGGAGCCGTGGGAGCACCTTGGAAAAGTTCTGCTGCCACCGTCGGATGAACTCTGGCATTTCGGCGGCGAGATTTACGTTGGCTACAAGGACGGCTCCACGCACTATCAGGACCAGTTCGGACGAACGTCAGGCTCACACGAGTACCTGGCGAAGAAACGGCGCCCCGGACCGCCGGATCGAAATGGTCGCTGCGGCTGTGGCAGCGGACAAATATATCGGAATTGCTGCGAGAAGGTGCCTCTGGATGAGCGCCCGTCTTGGGACGTCTACAGTATTCGTGAACGGAACCTAATGTTCTGCCGTGCAGTGCAGGACATTCTAGGACTCGACGCCGGCAAGAGCTGGGAGGACGTTCGCAGAGAGTTGACTGACGAACAGGTCAAGCGTATTCACGAGGCGTACGAAAGTCTCTGGCCGCGAGACACAGACCTAGTGGCGTTGTTGCCGCGCCCGACTGCGTGGGCGTTTAGAGGCCTCTATCTCGGTATCGTTGATCCGCGGACAATCGCGGTCAACGTCACAAGCTGGCTGACTTACTTCGACCAAGTAGTCATTCCCAATCCATTCATCAACGCTGGCAACGTCAGGCCGGACTACAGTCCGACCCACAAGCCAAGCCAGTACAAGGTCCAAACAATCAAGAATGTTCTCCTGCAGATGATGCTTGAACCATTCATCCACGCTGGGCTGGTGCAGCTTCTGCCCGATCCGACCGACTTCGGCGGACTGATGCACGTCGTGATGGACATGGCGCAGGAGCGTGTAGGCAAGATGGAGATTCCCGAAAAGGATATGGAGCGATTCCATCTCCTTCAAAAGGACGAGCTAAAGAGGGCGACGCAAGGGCTGCCATTGGATGCGTTGCGCAGCCTCATCGAACGTACCTCACCCGACCTGAGTCCCGAAGAGATAGAACAAGTAATCTCGTACATGAAGGAACAGCACAAACTAGACCCACTCGCTCTATTGCAACACCTTCCGCCGGGAGAAGAGGGTGCCCAATTACTAACGGTCAAGGGCTTTAACCTGGAAGTGTCGCTGTTCCTCGCTAAGTTGATGGGCGCCGCGATATATACAGATACTCGTGTTCACTGGCAACATCTTCATGCCCATACAAGCGCTAGACGGGGCAAAACGCCGCCTGCATGGATACCATTGGTCGAGAAAGTGAAATCAGCGCACTTCATGCTAGGTGGCAATCCGGTTGCAGACTTCGAACGCCGAATGACCGGCAGCTTTAAGGGCATGAGGACTTCGTGGCGGGAGATGGTGGCTTCCATCGGCGCGCAAAGTGGCAAGCCGGTTCCCAAGAAAGTCGTCAAGGAGCTACTGCGAGAATTTGATACCGCCGAGAGGCGTATGCGCAGAGAATGGAAAGCTATCAATTCGACGGAAGCGTCATTCCCTCCATTTCAAGGGCGGGTTGAACTATCGATCCCCGAGCGGGGATTTGAGCGAGCCACCGTGCAAAGGCTTCTATTGACGCATGGCCGCGCGAAGAAAGTGGCGCCCACGCCGATGGCGATGTTTATAGAGTGGGAGGCTGCCGACTATGGAGCTAGGCCGCCGGCCACGTCGGAGCGATAAACTTCCCCGGAACCTACCGCAGAGGTTGAAATATTGAATGGCTGCTCGTGACCAATACCAGCCACTCGTAACAGCGCCCTTTGAGGGCGTGTGCCACCGAACAGCGGCTTTCAGGGCGACGCGCTGCAAGCGGCGCGCGCCTGAAGCCGGACGTTAGGCGCAATTGGATAGGGAGCGCATCATCAGCGAGGGATACCGGGCGTTCTCGAATTTCGCGCGCCCTGAGCACTTCACGAACCATACACATTGTGAAGAATGTGCAGAGCATGATGAAACGATGCGTTCCTGTTCTCTGAGTGAGATTGGTCCTCAGCATGTGGGCAACCCTGGCTGGAGCCCTATCCCGTTTCTAACAGAATCCGCGTATGGCTATGTCATGCCACGCTTGCTTGAGATGGCTTTGAGCAACGGCACCAACAGCGATTCCGATCCCTTCTTGTTCCAGTACCTCTTGGCGCTAACGCCGGCCCCGGAACACAAGCGACTGGATTACTTCACCTCCGAGCAGGCCAATGTCATCCTTGAGTCCTTGTATTACATAAGGGATCGCATGGGACCTTTGGTTGAGAGGGAATGCTGTGAAAGCGACTTGTCCAAGGCCATTGCGCTCTGGCAGACGATTGCGCCTAACGGTTCGTTGAACCGGACGCCTAACGGCGCCGATTAACTCGACGTCAAGTTTCTCGATGTTTGAATCTCTCGGCGTCTCTGCGGTTCAATTATTTCTTGCTTCTCTTGGCGTATTGGCGGTTCAGTTATTATTTTATTTTCCTTCGTGTCCTTCGTGGTTCCGCTTTTCTACGCCACGCGGTAGCGCTCCACCATCTTCCAGTCGAGCGCGATCCCGAAGCCGGGCGCCGCCGATACTTCCATCGTCCCGTCAGTGATCTTCGGGCGGTTCGCCCACATCGCCTGCCACACCGGGTCGCGATCGGGGTCCGCGAAGCACTCGACGTAGGTGCCGTGGGGCACGCCGGCGAGGAGATGCCGTGAAATCTGTGATTCCTCGTGATGCGCCATGCGCACGCCCGCGGTGCGGCAGATCTCAGCGGCGCGCCGCCAGTCGGTGACGCCGCCGCCCTCGGAGGCATCGAAGTTGACGAAATCCACGGCGCCGGCGTCCACCAGCCGGCGCACGCCGTGGCTGGTCATCTCGCTCTGGCCGGCGGTGACAGGAATGGGAATCGCCTGCCGTACGCGCGCCATCAGTGCAACGTCGTCGTACCAGTGGCACGGTTCCTCGAACCAGCCGATGTCGAGGGGCTCCACCAGCCGTGCAAAGCGGATCGCATCGTGCGCGTTCCAGCCGCGGTTTGCGTCCACCACCAGCTTGAATTCCGGGCCCGCTGCCTTGCGCGCCGCTTCCACCCGCTGCGCGTCCGCTTCCGGCGCGAGCCCGCCCACCTTGAACTTGCAGCCCGCCATGCCGGCGGCGCGGTACTGCTCCATCTCGCGCCCGATGTCGGCGAGGGTCTTGCCCTCCATGTAATAGCCGCCGATGGAGATGATGGGGAGCCGCTGTCGGTCGCCGCCGAGCAGCGCCGCGACGCTCTTTCCCCGCGACTTGCCGACGACATCCCACAGCGCGCAGTCGACGCATGCGATCGCCTCGAGCAGCGTCTTGCGGTCGGCGCTCGCGTGGGTGAGATCGAACATCGCCTGCCAGGCGCGCTCGACCTCGAGCACGTCCATTCCAACGACGCGCGGCGCGAGCGCCTCGTGGATGAGGCGCACGATCTCGCACCCGTGACTGCGGTTGTCGCCGTTGTAGATTTCGCTCACGAGCCCCTCGTCGCTCGCGAGGCGCGTCACCACCGTGCAGCGCTTGAGGACCGTGTAGGTGCTGCCGCCGAAATTCTTCCTGAGCGGGATCTCGACGGCGAGCGCGTCGACGCTCTGGATTCGAGAGCCTATCTCAACCATAGGCACGTGTGCGACGGAGGCGATGTGGGATGCAATTTTAGGAGGAAAGCCCGCAGCAATATGTCGATATTGCAAGGGCTACCGACAACAAAGTGCGCCCAGATCGCCCCGTCCCTCCGGGTTGTGGCCAGGACGGGCGTCAGCATTGTTGCCCGGCTTGACCATATCGACATATGGCCTGCGCCGTGCGCCTCGCATCCATCCCCTCCTGGCCGCAACGCATCACGCGCCTATGGTTGAGATAGGCTCTAAGCGAAGACGATGATGGCGCCGAGGATCGTGGCGCCGGCGACACTGGCGGCGAAGATCACCTTGTCCTTGCGTGTCCAGGCCGCCGCCCGGCGCATTTCGCCCACGATCGCGCGCGCTTCCTCGGGCGTGCCGGTGAGCGGCCGGTATTTTCCGCTGTCGGAGTATTCCTTGAGCTCCTCCGCCATGCCGGTGTTGACGGCGAGCCGCATGGTGGCGTTTAGGGAATCAAAGGCCCTCGACAGGCCGAGCGCGGGCGCCGGCGTCGAGCCGAGCGTCGTGATCTCGGCGTCGGCTCGGCGCGTGTCCGGAATCGACTGCGCGAGGGCCTGCGCCGCGTCGGTGTCGACCTTGGGCCGCACCGGAGGGCGCGTCGCCGTGAGCGTGTGGACCGTGGTGTCGATCTGCTTTGCCACCTCGCGCAGATCCTTTGCAAGTTCATCCGCGCTCGCATAGCGGTCGTCGACGGCCTTGGCGATCGCCTTGGTGACAATGAAATCCAGCACCTCGGGCGCCCGCGGGTTGATCGAGCTGGGCGGGGGCGGCACCAGGTTCATGATCTGGAACATGACCGAGGTCACGTCCTCGCCGGTAAAGGGCGGTCGGCCGGTGAGCATCTCGTAGAGGATCACGCCGAGCGCGAAGATGTCCGAGCGCGGCTCGGCGCGCTTGCCCGCCACCTGCTCGGGCGACATGTAGCGTGGCGAGCCGAGCACGATGCCGGTCTGGGTCCGCACTTCCGCCGAGCGCATGCGCGCGATGCCGAAGTCGGTGATCTTGGCGCGGCCGGTGACCGAAAGCATGACGTTGGCCGGCTTGATGTCGCGGTGCACGACGCCGTGCTGGTGGGCGTAGGCCAGCCCTTCAGCCACCTGGGCGGCGATATCGATCGCGCGCGCGATCGGCAGCGGCTGGCCGGAGGAGAGGAG
>Ga0137326_1000280_pt1 | contig 18493 bp, 35 predicted proteins | sample EasRivERMZT500_2_FD_102292 | JGI IMG/M metagenome (GOLD analysis project Ga0137326, IMG submission 102292) | Soil microbial communities from meander-bound floodplain in the East River, Colorado, USA - East River MetaG ERMZT500_2 | ecosystem: Environmental > Terrestrial > Soil > Floodplain ... | reverse complement strand
TGTACGACTTCGAGTTGACGAACGACCGTAAGCTGGCTTTCCACCGCAAGTGGACGACCAAGCTGTCCAACCTGGCGCGTCAGCTGGGCCTGAAGGTCGGTCAGTACCGCGTGCGCAGCAACAAAGGCGGCATCGCGGTCCTCGGTGAGGTCTACCTGAACACCGACCCGATGCCGGGCTGCGTCACGGGCATCCAGCTGTGGGTGGGCGGCTCGTTCTGGGACAACATCAACGGGGAGGGCGACTTCATCTACCGCCAAATCGAGGGTAAGGAGTCTTACCACTCTGGCGCGAACCACTCGCTGCCGTTCTGGGTCATCGAGTCGCAGTCGCACCGCGTCATCGAGGCCGTCAAGGGCGTCTGCGCCAAGCCCTACACCCGCTTCTAAAACTGTAAGGAGAATCACATGGAAAAGTGCTCTTGTGAAGAGGCTGTGTTCCTGCGGCGCGCGCTGCACCACGTCATGCACCTGGCCAACGTCGACACGCGTCAGACGCAGTATGCCGACCTGGTGGACATCTCACGCGTCGTGTTAGAGGCGCTCTCGGCCCTGGAGCCGGGCGGCGAGCCGCGGTGCAGCTGCGACGAGACCTTGCACTACCGCGCGGCCCTGCGCGCGTGCCTGCTACTGTCCATCGACGGGGAGGGCCGCGTCTCGGGGCAGCCCATCGAGGACGTGGCGCAGTGCAACAACGTGGCGCACCAGGGTCTGACCTTCGAGCGCATCGAGGGCGACCCGGGCGTTTACGACGCGCGACGCTACATCACGCAACTGTAAGGAGGATTACGATGTCCGAGTTCGTCGTTCTTGACGCAGAGGGTCGATTTCTGGCTGGGCCGCGTCAGTGGTCGACCGAGTGGCCCGACGCGCGCACGTTCGACAGCAAGACCAAGGCCGTTGCCGCGGCGCGTCACACTAAGGTCCTGTGCGAGGTCGTGGAGGACTACGGCATGGACAACCAGCGCAGCATCGAGACGGTCGGATAAAAACGTAAGGAGGATCACAATGGGAATGGAAGTTGTCAAGAATCCTGGGGACTTGGACTGCAAATTCCATGCCGGGCAGGAGGTCTGCCTGGTGATGCGGGGAGACGACGAGATTCTGGCCGCCTACCACACCTACCACGCCGCCAAGCGTGTGGCGATGCGCTGGCAGGGCACGCGCGTGGTGTACGCCACGGTGACCGAGACGGGCGACTTTGACAAGCGCATCGACGACTAGCGCAGGAACGCCCGTCAAACGCACGCAGCTGAGGCGCGGAGGCACGCGCGCGGGTCGGCTGGGCTCGCGTGCCACCCACGGATGACGCAGCGCTAATCGCAGCGCGCACGCTGCGTCAATTGCCGTACTGCGGGCCGGACAAATAGGTCGCGATCAGCTGGCACACATCCTGCAGGGACATGCCAGTAAGCTTCGCCAGTGCATCGACGCGGCCCACCGTCAGGTTGCAGCGCGTACACAGCAAGCCTCGTACCAATCCGGTGTCGTGGTCATGGTCCACCGCAAGACGCCTGCCGCTGTAGCCTGTCCGTGCGCCACACAGCGCGCATCCACCGGCCTGGTGTTGCAGCAACCCAGCCCAATCTGCGGGGGTCATACCCGCGTACTTACTAAGGCTTTTATGCCACTGGTAGTCTGCACGCGTGGTTACCGTTCGCGCGGTGTACAGGCACTTACCACACGTCGATCGGCGCCCGTCGCGCGATCCGTCGCGCGATCCCTCGCGCTGGTAGAAATATTTGATGTCTTTGATTTTCTTGCACCTTTTACAAGTCTTGGTCGTCACATGGAATATCTAGCTAATCTGCGTAACGGATTACGCACCAGCGCAGCGGATTACGCAGATAAATCGAGGAAACTGCGCAGCCGGTTTCGCACCCAAGCTCCTAACTACGCGAGAATCAACGGCCTTAAATCTGGCACACTCCGTGCTTTACTAAGTTTCATGGACAACGCAACCAACACCACCTGGATTCACCCCTTCGAGAATGTTGGCCTGGGCAAGGGCCCGTTCCGGCTCTCCCGGTATGAGCGCATGACCTTCCAGGCCTGCCCCGGCGAGCCGATTCGGGCGGGTGGCAGCTGTGACTACTGCGGGACCGCCATCATGCACGCCTACTGGATCGCTAGCGCCGACGGTCGCACGTTCAAGGTCGGCTCGGATTGCGTGTTCAAGACGTATCGCACCGCGCCGAAGAAGGACGCGCTCTACCTGGAGGTCCGCAAGGCGCAGCTGGCCATGGCGCGCGAGGGCCGCGAGGTCAAGCGCACGGCCCGCCGCGAGGCTGCCCGCGCCGAGCGCAAGGCAGGCGTGCCCTCCCGCAAGGCCACCTTCCTCGCCCTCAACCCGGGCCTCGATCTCGCGCTGGCCCTCGACCACGCCACGGTGCGGGACATCGCGGCCAAGCTCGACGAGTGGGGCGACCTCTCGCCGCGTCAGGTCGACTTCGTGTGGGCGCTGTACGCCCAGGCCTACGGCCCCCAGCTGTCCCCCGAGGTCAACGTGCCCGCGCCCGTGGGCAAGGCGACGGTCCGCGGCAAGGTGGTGTCCACCAAGGTGGTCGACAGCGTGTACGGCACCCAGTGGAAGATGGTCGTCAAGGTCTCCGACGCGCAGCGCAACACCTGGCTCGTGTGGACCACGGTGCCCCGCAACCTCGTGGGCGGCTACAACCCCCAGCCCGGCAGCGTCAAGAACCTCGACGACCTGCGCGGCTGCGAGGTCCAGTTTAACGCAACGCTCGAACCCGGTCGCGAGTCGCACTTCGCCTTCGGCAAGCGGCCCACCAAGGCCAGCATCACCAACAACCCCAACGCGTAAGGAACATCACACATGGAAACCACGAACAGCACGCCCCGCAGCATCGCCGCCATCGCCCGCGAGGTCCGCCAGGACTGGAAGAAGGTCTACTTCGGCGCGGTGCCCTACCTGGAGGCGATGGGTACGCTGCAGAGCGTCGACGACGCCTACGGTCTCGACGACGCCCGCAGCATCGTCCTGTACTTCCTCAGCAACGCCACGACGTGGAAGGGCGAGACCGCCCGCCGCGTCAAGGCCGAACTCAAGTCCCTGCTCAAGTAAGCCGAAGCACACAAACGGAGGAGATGAACATGACCGGCAGCGACCTCAGCAAGACCCAGGCCAATCAGCTCTTGGGCATCAAGCCCCGCAAGTCGAGCAAGCCCACGCCCGAGCAAGCCTTCGCGAGCATCGAGGCCGCGGGCAAGCCCGCGGTGGTCAACCCCACGCTGCGTCACGAAGGTATGGGAGCCCGCACCCGCGCGATACGCGCGCTGCTGAAGACGCAGGGCATCAAGGGCGTCTCGGTGCGTCAGAGCACGGGCTCGATGTGCTTCTGGACGTACGTCGACATCCCGCGCCCGCCGCTCGGGGAGAGGACGCTGAGCACCGACGTCGGCTACATCGGGGATCGCGGCGCCTACCTCGCGCGCGAGCGCAGCGTGCGCGAGAAGCTGCAGGCCATCATCCTCGCGGCCTTCCCCGACCTCGACGACCGAAGCGACGCGTACACGGACTACAGCGACTTCGTCTTCATGGTGGGGTTCGACTGAGGGGTGCGTAAGCGCCTACGCAGGTGCGTAGCGGGATCGGCGGCAAAGCGCGCAGATCGCTACGCACCTCGGGATCGCGGCTCAAGGGGATCGGGCACTTAGCGGGATCGAACGTTGGCACGCATCTGGCAATAGAGGGTAGACATGAGAATCACGACGCTGGACATCGACCTCGCAATGTACGCCCGCAAGTACATGGACATCCTCGGCGCCCCGGCCGATATGCCCCTGCCCACGTTCCGCGTGACGCACCGGCCGGTCGCCAGGTGGCTCGCGCGCTGCACCTGGAACTACCTCTGGCCAACGACCGTCATCGAGGTCCAGCGCCACATGACGCAGGACCCAGCGACGCTGGAGCAGCTGGTCGCGCACGAGGTCTGCCATCACGTGCTGAACGTGCGCCACGGTCGCATGGCGTACGGCATCGGCCACGGTCCGCTGTTCCTCGCGGCTGCCGCCAAGGTCAACGCGGTCATGGGCGCGGACTACGTCACCACGGCGAACGACGCCTGCAACAGCAAGCTGAACCACGGCAAGCTGCCACGACCCATCACGCTGGTGCTCTACAAGCGCCCAGAGAAGGCTCCCATCGTGTCGTGGTTCCAGCGCGTCACGCCCAAAATCACCCACATCGTGAAGCAGACCGCGGCTCGCCCCGGACACGAGGTCCGCATGGTCGAGACGCGTGACGGCCGCTGGGTCAACGGCATCCCGCGTCTCGCCACCTGCCGCTACGCGGTGCCGACGGGCGAGATGGTCGCCCGCATCGACGCCCTCTGGGCCACGGCCTCGACCGTGGTCGTGCCCGTCTAACCTGCACGCAAGGGAGAGCACAATGAACGCCGCCACCAACACCGCTCACGACCTGGACGAGGACACGACGCCCGTCCTGAGCCTGGAGACCCTCACCTGGCTCGACGAGCAGGACGAGGCCGAGACGCCCGAGGGCCAGCGCGAGTACCTGCGCAAGCTCGGGGCGCCCCCGCACCTCTACCTCGACCTGAGCGACGCCGCGCACGAGTGCGTGAGCGACGAGAGGGGCCACTGCGCGGAGTGCGTCGCGGGCGGCACGAGCCTGAGGGACTGCTGATGGAAAGGCTGCAGGGCATGATTTACGCCGAGTTTCGCCTCCTCGGCTACCGCGTGACCGACAAGGTCATCAAGCGCCTAGCTGAGGTCCTGCACCGCCAGAACTTGGACCTCGGCGAGGTCGAGGTTACGATGGCCTGTCTGGGCTACATCACCGCGAAGGGAGGCTTCTAGCAATGGACATCATCATCAGGTCTGGCATGGGTCGGGAGCGCGTCATGAGCGAGTCTGATAGGCGCGTGGTGTGGAACGCGCTCGTCGTCGCGGCGCGCGAGTTCGACAAGAGCGAGGAGGTCTGCCGCGAAACTGCCGAGCTGGCGCCCAGCACGGCCCTGGGCTGCCTGCGCCTCGCCGAGCAGTTCAAGAAGCAGGCCAAAGAGGCCCGCGACCTCATCGAGACCTTCGAGTAAAGGAGGACACAAATGAAATCATACACCTATCCCCGCACGCGCCCGACGCTCTCGATCGAGAGCACTGGCGGCGCGAAGCTGGGCAACTGCTACAACGCGTCGTACTACAGGGTCACGTCAGCCTGGCGCCTGACCTACGAGCAGCTGCGCAAGCTCAACGCGGCCGGTGTCCTGGGCTTTGGGCAAGAGTTCACGGTCAAGTCGCAGTGCGACGGCAAAGAGCCGGTGGCGTTCGTCGAGCTGGTCCCGTGCGTCGTCATGGAGGGTGGCAAGGTCCTCGACGAGCCCCCGGTCAACCCCTACTCACGCACGAGCGAGCTTTACAAGCCCTGCGAATACGGGTACTTCGTCTACGAGTGCGAGGCCCGCTGCGACAGCGGCGACTGAAAGGACACCCAATGAAAACCATCGTTCAAGCCCTCATCATCCTCGCCTGCCTGGTCGCCCTGCCTCTGGCCGTGGCCTACCCGAGCCCCGAGTCGAGACCTGCGTTCCACTTCTTCATGCAGCCCGTGGGCCAGCCCAAGACGGAGGTCCTCCTGCGTCCGCAGGACACCTACCGCGTGCCACTGCCGAAGGTCTTCAGCGACTTCGGGTGGTCCTGCGAGGTCAACCCAGAGATGGTCGCCAGCAACGGCCAGATCGCGCGCTCGGTCGTCTGCACGCAGGACGGCCACGGAGAGCAGCACACGAGCTTCTCTATCGCAGCCGCCTGCGAGCCTCACCGTGAGGACCACTGCGAGGACTCGACGCTGCTGGCTGTCGGGTACAGCGGCGGCAAGCCCGTCGTAGGCTACCACCTGACCATCAAGTGCGAGAGTGGGAGGCGCAAGTGAGAGTCCTCAAGCTCGCATACATCCTGCCTCGCATGAACGAGGCCCACTGGAGTGCGCTGCAGTACGTCGAGAGGTTCGGCCTGGAGCCGGCCGTCGACGCCACGCGCGACCTGCTGGAGTGGGGCCTGGTCACGCGCGTGGACACCGTCATGCTCACCACTGACCTGGGCGACGACCTACTGGAGGAGTCATGACGACGAGGATGGAAAAGGGCGAGATGATGAAGAAGCAGCGCGACCTAGCGCACGCCATCATCAAAGAGCTGGGCACGCGCGACGTGAAGCACAAGGTCCAGAAGTTCAACGCCACTGGCTGGGCGGACAAGGTAGAGATCGATGTCAACGGGACCGAGGTCACGGTTGTGATCAACCCCGTACGCAGCGGCGGCACCTGGCACAGCTTCTTCAGCGGCAAGGTAAGAATCGCCGTGCAGGACGGCGGTTACGACACCAACGCCAAGCGCTTCCACGAGAAGAAAGTAGGCTTCGACTTCGCGGCCATCGTCGACTACATCATCGTCAAGGCCGAGCAAATCAAAGTCAAGAACGCGGCCTTTCGCACCGACACGGACCTGCAAGAGACCGTGCGTGTGCAGGCCGAGAGTATCAACGCAGCGCTCGGGCTGATCTCGGTCTCGTGCGAGACGGGTAGGCGGGATCGAAAATAGTTCGTTGACACGGGATCCCCAATGTGGGACAGTGTGAGAATGAAAACGACATCAGAGTCGACAACCGGTGGACCATGCGCGTGGTCTTGATTGACGACGCAGACCAGGTGCTGCTCGATCTCCCACTCGCCCCCAGCATAGGGGTCGAGTTCGTGCACGAGATCCTGCGGGTGGCACACAGGCGCGCCATGCAGTTCCACCCGGTTGAGGTCAAGCCCCACCCCCTCGACTGCTTGTCGAAGCGCGAGCGCCAGGTCTTCGACCTGATCGTCCAGGGGTTCATGAGCGAGAACATCGCCGCGAACCTCGGCCTCAGCCTGAGGACGGTGGAGACCCACCGCGCCCACATCAACCGGAAGCTGGGCGTCAGCTCGACGGGAGAGCTTATCCGCTACGCGGCGATGAACGGGCTGCTGGTTCTCGCTTGACACCAAACCCACAACGTGAGAGGATGTAGCATGGACACCAACGTCGACGGAATCATCATCCACGACCACGGACAGCAGGTCGACCAGGACAGGGAGAAGGCCCGCAAGGACCTGGAGAAGCGCTATACCAAGGTGTGGGACACCAAGGAGCTGCAGGAGGACTTCATCGTCGTGGGCTTCGGTGCCCCCGTCGTGGTGGTCGAGCGCCGCAGCGACGGCGTGCGGGGGGCGCTGGAGTTCACCCACAGTCCGCGCTTCTACTTCGACTTCGTCCCGGAGCGCAAGCGATGAGCCGGACCATCCAGCAGCTGGCGCAGGAGGCGTGCGACGTTCAAAACGCGTGCAACCTGCAGGCGGTGGTCACCGGCATGAGCCGAGCGCTCAGGGACCTGGACGACCACGTGCGCGGCACGGTGGCGCTCCGAGAGCACCCCATCGCCCGCGCGTGGGCCGACAAGATCGCGAGCCTCACGGGCACGCAGTCCATCAACGACATCGCGCTCAAGGCGCACGACCAGTGCCTCGCGCTCGCGCGCGGTTAGATTCGGTCCCCGCCTCAAGAGCGGGGTGGCTAGGTGGCGCAGCCAAAAAGTCGGGGTCGCATGATGCCCCGGCGCCTTACGGCCGAGGTCCGGGCTCGGTAATTGCCACCCCCGGACGCAAGCCGGCGCGACAGTCCGGCGTAGTTCTTTCACTTGCATCTCGATCGAGGATATGAGAGGATCTGGACATGAGCAAAGATAAGACGAAGAAGGCGCTCCGCAACGACGGCTTCAAGGACGGCGAGATCGTGCGCCTCACGGACGAGCTGAAGCAGTCCAGGTGGGCCATGGAGACGTCTGGCGAGTACGTCTCCAAGCTGCTGGCCGAGATCGAGGGCCTGAAGGTGGACAACAACGCTGTGAAGGCCGCGTGCGAGAGCGCTGCTGCGGCTGCGGCCGGGCTCCTGACTCGCGCCGAGACGGCCGAGGCCGCCCTGGCCGGATTCAAAGCCGACATGAACGCGGCGCTCGCCAGCGTCCAGGCCGCGGGGTACGCCGTGGGCGTCTCCGCCAGCGACGAGGTTCCGAGTCCCAGTGAACAAGCGTAGCGTCGTCCTGGAGCTGGACCAGGACGCCAAGGGCGAGTGGGTCATCTGGATCGACGATGACGGCCAGCGCCGGCAGCACCCCAGGACCAAGAAGACGGAGGCCGAGGGCCTGTCCGAGATGGACTGGATCGAGATTAGCTTCTACCATCACGGCGCGTACAACGTGACGAAGCGATACGCCCGCCTGCGCCGCGGGCGCAACGTCCCCCACAGGAGATAAAAATGAAAATCATCTCAACAATCCTCGTCCTTGCCCTCGCCGCGTGCGGCGACGTCTCAGGTCCGCTCGTCCCCGACGAGGACCCGACCACGTGCCCGACACCGGAGCCACCTCCCACCACCACGTACGGCACGTGCTGGCCCGGGGGCATCGAGGCCCCGGCTTCGTTCACCTACCAGGTGTGCGCCTTCGCCCAGGAGCGCGCGATCTGCACCTGGAGCGAGGGTGGTCGCAACGGGTCGATCCTGCGCATGACCAACTGCTCGCCCGAGACGGGCGTGGAGTGCGTCGACAAGTGTCAGTGAAGGTCTTCAACCCTCCCGAGACCTGCGAGCACTGCCGTCGAGTTCTGGGCGCGCGATAAGGAACCATCTCCGGGGGAATGCTCCGGCCGCGCCCACTTTCACCTTGACACCCGCCACGAGATTCGCTAGACATAATCTATACTGAGTTTCCCGTCATGACCACCATCAAGCACAACGTCAAAGCGAGCGCCTGGGCCAATATGGCCGAGGCGAACGTACGCGCCGTTGCTGCAAGAGGGTGGGCAGCCGGCGCAGGTAAGGTCGAAGCCACCCTGTCGTAACCGGCCAGATCCTCCGAGGTCTGGTTCGCGTTCCGGGGTAGCTCAATTGGCAGAGCGCCTGGCTGTTAACCAGATGTAGACGTAGGTTCGAAGCCTACCTCCGGAGCCTATCAGATTCTCGATCCCCTTGACAATCAAATAGACGTTTCCATGGGAGTGACAAACACTCCATCATGCGCCTTTAGCTCAGCGGAAGAGCAATCCCTTGACGTGGGAAAGGTCGGAGGTTCGATCCCTTCAAGACGCACGAAAGACGCGGATACTGGGGGCGGGCTACCCATCGAAATGGTGGCCGTCCCGTAACAGGTTCAAGGGCATTGCAAGGCCCGCCTGGTTCCCGCAGCGCTCGCGCATTGCGCCCGTAGTTCAGAGGAAGAACAGTTCTTTCACACGGAAAAGGTCGGTGGTTCAATTCCATCCGGACGCACGATTGGTAGGGAATACCCGTCTTCACTTTCGTTCGCGCAAGTGAGCCGACGAAGAACGGTTATCAAATCTTCAAGATCCTGGGCCCCTACCACCAGGATCCCTAAGGGCTGTGTACTGGGGTACAAGGATGCTTTGCAAGCAACCTGCGTGGGGCTCGATCCCCCAACGGTCCACGAAAGGGTTGTCTGTGTGACTTCCGAGCAGCACCGCCTGGCTGAGCCAGGAAATATCGGAGGGTTTCGGCCTGAAGCTCAACTGGAAGAGCGGCGCGCTTCTACCGTGCTGGCTGTGGGTTCGAGTCCCACGAGGTCGACGAGATGCCTGACGATTCCCAAAACCCCGTCGGGCTAAGCCATCGAAGGGACCACGCACGGTCGACAACGGGCGCGGATCACGATGAGGTGGCACCTTTGGGTAGGTAACTCAACACGGCTAGAGTCCCGGTTCTTACCCGGCGAGACGAGAGTTCGATGCTCTCCCAACCCACAGAAGATTCGCTAGAAATAGAAGGAGTGGCCTACAAGGATCCAGAGAAGCGACGCGAAGCGCACAACAAATACATGCGCGAGGTCTGGTACCCGGCCAATAGGAAGAAGCATCAAGGTCTCGTCAAGTCGTACGCACGTGGCCACCGGAAAGAGGTGGCTGACGTCATCAATGAGATGAAACGTAAGCCGTGCATGGACTGCGGTCTTGTATTCCCACCCATTTGCATGGACTTCGACCACCGACCTGGCACGAAGAAGGTCCGCAATGTATCGCAGATGGTTCGGGACAGTTCCCTAAATACGGTCCTGGTTGAGATTTCAAAATGCGATCTAGTGTGCAGCAATTGCCACCGGATTCGCACACACAGCAGGGAGAATGGATAGATTCAAGCTTGGCCCATACCCAAGTCTACGAGGGTGCGACCCCCTCCTCTGCTACGAGTGCCGCAAGGCAATCCGCTGGTCCCGACGGCAGGTATCGGGACGAACGCACCTAAGTTGTTACGGCAGCAAACCTCGTTGCCAACGAGGAAGCCCGCGTCCGACTCGCGGTAGGTGCTCTCCTGGTCTCGTAGATTTCATGCTTATCCGGTTGACACACTCGGGCCCAACCTGTAGTATTTGACGCATGAACAATCCGCACCTCTTCGAAGCGTTCGTGTTCGACCGGAAGGTCGGGATTGCGTTCCGCCGCGTGTCGACGGGCCTCCCGGCTTTCAAGGCGGCCATCCAGGCGCACTACACCAAGAGCAAGGGCGCTCCCTACGGCAAGAAGATGGCGTGGGAGATCCTGGAGGACAGCGAGCATCGCGGCTGGCTCGGTCTCGGTGAGCCTGCATACAAGCTCGCCGCGCGCCGTCGCCTCGGTCTCATGGACGGGCGCCCGTTGCCGCACACGGTCTGCGACTTCATCTATCGCCTGGACGGAGAAGAGGCCGAAGATGCCGACAGGGCCAGCGACATTCTCAAGGCGTGGCACGTCGTTGCCGCGGCCGACTGGGCCGCTGAGTACGGCTGGGCGCCTGTTCACTGGGAGTCGATGGTTGATCCTGAAGAGGTCAAATCGACGGGCAGCACGAACCCCGGCGCTTGCTACCGCCGCGCGGGTTATCGCTCGCTCGGCATGACGACGGGCAGAGGCGCGATCCGCCCTCCTGGGGCCTCGCACGGCGCGCGCATCTGGGTCGATAAGTCGGTCAAGCTCGTGCTCTATCGTGGGCCGCTGGCGCGCTTGCCCAAGATCGCCCTGGAAGGGAAGGCAGCGTAAATGGGCGAGCTTCCGTTCCCCAAGAGCCTCCCCGAGTTCCAGAAGCTCTTTCCGGACGACTTGCACTGCGCCGCCTACATGGAGCGCGTTCGCTGGCCCAACGGCTTCGTCTGCCCGTCGTGCGAGACGGCCGGCGAGCCTGGACGCATCGCCACCAGGCCGCACGTCCTGCGCTGCAAGGCGTGTAAGAAGGAAGCGCGGCTCACGGCGGGCACCGTCATGCAGGACAGCCACACGCCGCTGCTGACGTGGTTCTGGGGCGCCTACCTTGTGGCCTCGCTCACGCCCGGCATGACGGCCGTCCAGTTTCAGCGCCAACTCGGGCTCAACCGCTACGAGACGGCCTTTCAGATCCTCCACAAGCTCCGCGCCGGCATGGTGCGCCGAGACGTCGATATGATCGGCGGCGTCCACACGGTCGAGCTGGACGAGACCTGGGTGGGCGGTAGGACACGCGGCAAGGGCAAGGGCGTCCACCACCAGACGCTCGTGATTGGCGCCGTGGAGGTCCGCAAACGTCAGGGCCCACGGCCCGAGGAGAACGTCTTCGGAGAGCAGAGTAAGGCCATCCCACGCCGGGGCGGGCGTTACGCTGGACGCCTCCGTCTGGCCGTCGTCCCCGATAGAACTTCCAAGAGTCTCGTGGGCTTCGCCCGCATGGCCATCGAGCCCGGCTCGGACATCGTCACGGACGATTGGGCGGCGTATGGCAAGCTCGCGTCGCACGACTTCAAGCACAAGGCCGTCGCGGAGAATGGCAACCCCGAGGTCGCGGAAGAGTGGCTGCCCCTGATCCACCTCGTGTTCAGCAACCTGAAGTCCTGGCTTCTCGGGGTGCATCACGGCGTCGCGCCGCAGCACCTCCAAGCCTATCTGAACGAGTTCACCTTCCGGTTCAACCGACGCTTCTTCCCCTTCACGTCGTTCCGGTCGCTTCTCGGCATCGGCGCGGACAGCGAGAGCGCCACCTACGCCGAGTTGTACTCGGGTGATTGGGAACACCCGAGCTTCGCGGTCAAATAACAGAAAGGGATCATCATGTCTGACACCAAGATCACCAAGAGCGACATCACGACGGAGACCTGGCGGGAGTACGACTTCGGTGGGCGCGTCTATCGTATTGAGGCACCCGTCGCGTTGTACATGCGTCCAGGCGGCACCACCCATCGCATCGTGGACGCGAGCAACATCGTCCACTGCGTCCCGGCTCCGGGCTTTCAGGGTTGCGTGCTTCGCTGGAGCAGCAAAGACCCACAGGCGCCGGTCGCTTTCTAGCCTACAGGTTGTGGTCAAGTGCATGAACCGGATAAGCATGGTAGATTTTAATGTACCCCTTGTGGGTGCCGTGGTAGCTCTTAGTGGCGCCACCACGGGCAAGATCGCCTCCCAACGTAGGAGGAGGTCTGGGTTCGAATCCCAGCGAGGCCGCCAATTCGCGCGTGAAGTGTTCACGGTTGCATGCCTTCCTTCCAAGTAGGCGGAGTCGGTTCGAACCCGACCATGCGCTCAAACTGCCGGTGAGAAAGCTCCGCGCCTCAGGGAGTGAATCGGCAGGTACGTACACACTGGGGCTACCACAGGTCTGTAACTCAATCTGGCCAGAGACCCGTCTTTTAAACGGTGTGACGCGAGTTCGATGCTCGCCGGACCTACAGGTTGTGAAAGCCCGCGACCCACAACGGAGTCGCGATCTGCCAGTACCGGTGCACCGGGGTAGCAGGACGCGGAGGCTTGACTCGCCAGGTCAGAGACCTGGAGATTTTATGTCGTTCCTTCTGGGAAGGAAGCCGCCTCCAAAGCGGCCAAGCAGCGTTCGATCCGTTGACGACATGCCACGGCCTATTCGATCACCAGCTAGGTCTCCCGGTTCTCAGCCGGAGGAAGAGAGGGCGGCACTCTCATAGGCTACCACGGCTCGTTCGGCTATCAGCTAGGCTGCTGCCCTTTCAAGGCGGCGAAGTGAGGGCAGCACTCACACGAGCTACAGAATCCCATGGCGTCGAAGCACGAGCGTGCTAGAGAGGTAGAGTAGGACGAAGTGAGAGACCCCGCACGAATCGCCCGCATCTCTGAGAAGCTTCTGCAAGTGTGGCAGAAGTACCCCGACCTCAGGCTCGGGCAGCTGATCACGAACCTGGGAGAGTTCGGCTCGCTGGAGCACTACGCCTGGTTCATCGAGGACGACCACATGGAGCAGCGCATCGACGCGGTGCTCGCAAAGGGGTGGGCCGGCCTCGACAAGCGCACCTAGCTCGACTGGACGAGCAAGCCCCTCCTAAGGGCGAGGATGTTGGTTCGAGCCCAACGGTGCGCACTTTTCGCTTGCACTCTACGCGCAGGTGTGCTCACATCATACCCATGGAAACCACACGCGTGAAACGCAAGCTCGTCCCAGTCAAGGACCTCCGCCCCTCCCAGCTCAAGGGAGAGTGGAAGAAGCTCGGGCGTCGCGCAATGGACCTGTGGAAGAGGTCAGGCGGTGTGGACCCTGAGATCGACGTCCTATTCAAGAGGATGGACGCCGTGGACCGCGCGCTGGCGAAGGCTCCGGCGCGCTTCCGGTTCACAGTTCGACGTCGCGACTCTGTATCTTGAGCACGATCGCCTGAGCCTCACCAGAGCTGATGCCTACGTCTTGCAGGAGCAGGGCGAGACGATTGAGGGCGTGCGTGATGCCCAGATCGAAGAGAGAGACCCCAGGCGCGGCCACGGGCCCCATCGGGCGCCCGCAGTAGCTGCACGGACACTCGTGACTACCCGTGCGCTCGTCAACGATCTCCTCGGGTAGGGCTCCGTCGGTGAGGGTCACGTCCTGCCCCACCTCCCCGCCAACCTCCACGATCTCGCGGGGATTGATAAACATGACCTCCGTGTTACCACATCTGACGTTACCAAGCAAGGTAACATTCGTCACCGCACGGTAACACGTTGGAAACGTTCAGTATTTTTTAAGTACCAACACGGATGGCACGATTCGTCGATCGTGGTAATGTTGGAACCATGGAAGGCAATGAAGCCGACCAACACTCAAGGAGAGCGATCATGGGAACCAGCAAGACCAGCAACGAGAAGACAGAGAAGTTGAACAGCGTGGACGCGATGCAGTTGATCTTCGCCACGGCCAACGCGCCGGGGCTGGAGCACCAGCGCATCGACCCGGTGCGCGCAAAGGAGCTTTCCAAGACCCTCGGGGCCTGGAACAAGCCCAGGGTGGTGACCACCCCGAGGGGCGTCATCATCGAGGGCGCCGACTACCTGGCGGCCCTCGCCGTGAGCGAGGGAAAGGAGGTGGAGGTCCTCATGGACCGCACGGGGCGAGCGAACCGGAGAGCCAGGCGAGAGCCGAGCACCCTCATCGAGTCGCTGGAGCGCGCCGGCATCACGAACGCGGCCTTCAAGCTGGCGGTCTGGAGGTGCCTGGGCGAGGCCAAGGAGAACAACCCCGTCGAGGACGGCCCGCGGGTCCTGGTCGACAAGCTGTCCGAACCGCACTTCCTGAAGGCCTTCGAGGCGCTGCACGCGCCCTACGAGCTGATTCAAGCTCGGGCCGCGGGACCCAAGGCGAGTCGCGTGAGGTCGAAGATCGCGTTCAGCGCGTTCCTGCTGGCCTACCACTCGAACCCGAAGAAGGTGGTGGAGATGTACAGCTCCTTCCTGTCGGGCAAGGTGGAGGAGGGCGGGTCGCCCCTCGGTAAGTTGCTGCACGCCGTCAGGACCGACAACATCAACACGGGCTCCGGCAGGCGGCCCTTCATGTTGAAGGCGGCCATCCTGCTGCGAGCCGCGCTGACTGGCGACACCGTCGGGAGAGCTGCCGTCGACGTGGAGAGGGGCCAGAAGGCCGTCCAGATCTTCGCGCATCAGCTTGGAAACGCTTAACATTCCAGGAAAGGTGCCAGGGCTTACAATCCTGGCACCTTTAGTTATTGACACAGGGATCATGACCATGCTAGTCTTGGTCTCATGTTGCAGATCACAGTCAAGCTTCCCCGCGACGACGAGAAACGCTTCACCGACCTCATGCACCTGAACGGGTACGTCTGCACGGTCGAGAGGCCGGTGGACGAGCCCGTGACGGTGACCATCCGCGTGGGCGCGGAGCAGGTCCAGGACGACGACGCGCGTTACGTGTCTCGTGCCGGCGCGCTTGCCTAAGAGGAAGCGTCGTCTCGTGCTGAACCAGCGCTGTCGCATCAGGGCGACGGGCCAGGTGGGCGTGATCCGAGCGGTCCTCCCCGACAAGGACGGCTACCCGTGCCAGGTGCACGTGAAGCTGGAGGGTGAGGTCGAGGACCCCTGGGCGCTCCCGTTCGTGCTGGCGGTCCACGAGATCGTGTTGCTCGACCCGTCGAGGAACAACTGATGCTGTACAAGGGCGTCAGCTACGATCTCGACCAAGAGCGCGGCACCATCCACCCGATCGCACCGGGCCAGAGATGGAGGCACCGTAGGATGGGCGCCTCGGGCGTTATCAAGTCGGTCGAGATCGACAGCAGGCCGCCATACGACACGTTGTTCGCGTCGGGCCACGCACTGATCGTTACCATAGATAGAGACCTCGGCGACAACAACAATCTGCTGTCGTCCCGATTCCCGTGGGACGGCATCGAAAGCTTTTACAAGCACATGCAGTTCGTCGGCTGGGGCCTCGCGCCGTCGACGGACGCCTCCCGCTTCCCCCACGTCTGTCCTCGCTGCACGTCAGCTTGCTACCTCGGGGCCGTGCCGAGCGCTCTGGACTGCACCAACGCCAGGTGCCCGAGCAAGATCTACGGCAAAGTCGTCGTCAGTACTTGACGGAGAGGCGGGATCCTGATAGGGTTGATTCATTGAACGGAACCAACCCAGGAGAGATCGACATGAACGAAACGACCAAAGGTATCTGCTACACCGCCGAGTCCAACGCCCGCTTCGCGGCGCTGCCGCCCAACAAGCAGCGGGCCGCCATCGCGCTCGACGGCCTCAAGCTTCTCGCAGCGCGCAAGCTGGTCGCAGTCCGCGGCCGGTACGTGCAGAACGTGCCCCGCCGAGTCCAGGACGCTCTGTACAAGAGCGAATCGAACGGGCACTCGTTCCAGGATACGATCGCCAACTCCGACATGGATGGCTGCCAGGTCTGCGCCAAGGGCCTTATCTTCCTCTGCACCATCGCCCGCCGCAACCAGGTGACCGATCGTCAGGCGTCCGACTTCATCGGCTTTTCGAGCGGGTCCGCGTGGACGGGCGCCAAGATGGCCTCGACCCTGGGCAACGTGTTCGCGGCCGAGCAGCTGCGCCTGATGGAGGTCGAGTTCGAGAACCAGGACTTCGAGTACGTCAACGGGCACGCGCCGAACCACGTCCGCGCAGTCATGCAGCTGTCGTGGCTGTCCACCAACGACCGCCTCGTCGCGATCCTCCGCAACATCGTCGACAACGACGGCGAGTTCAAGCCGGTCCCTCCCACGGTCCAGACCCTGGAGGCGTACCACAATCGCCAGCTCCCGGCCTGGAAGGCCCCTCGCAGCCTCACTCCGCGCCGCGAGAAGGTCATCGTCACCGTCACGGCCACGCACATCGCCAAGGGCGACGTCGACGAGCCAACGCGCCACCCCGTCGCGCTCGCGCTCCACAAAGCCGGTCTGCGCCGCTGGACGGTCGGTGGGGCAAACTTCTACGTCGGCAAGAGCCTCAAGCCCGTGGACTTCCCCGCGTCGGTCAAGCAGTTCGTCAAGCTCTACGACGACTCCGACCTGAGGGAGCTGGCCAAGCCCTTCTCGTTCGAGGTGGCCGTCGCCTAGGACCCGCGGCTAGGCCGCGAATCGATCACAAGAAACTCGGGGGGTGTGTAGCGCCGGTTCGGTCGGATTTCCGCGCGCGAGTGACCTCATGCAAGGGTACCCGTCAATCCAGCGCCGAGTTAAGATGGGGGAGAGAGCCTGGCACCGAAAGTGCTAGGCTCTTTTCTTTTGTACTTGACGGGATCCCGGGATCCTGTACGATAGGGGTTGCCTCAAACAAAAGGAGTCACCGATGCTGAACCTGGTCCTCACCGCCCTCGCTCTCTTCACTGTCAACCCCAACACCGTCAAGGCCGTCCCTCCAACCGTCACTCAGGCGCTGCAGCCAACGGACGCCGTCTTCCACCTGCTGGTGGTGCCGGCCGGCCAGACCCCGGACCCCAGCATGGAGGTCGGGGAGGTCGCGGAGAACCTGAACGCGGTCCAGATCAAGCTGGACCCAGCCTTCGCCAAGAACGGATGGTCCTGCGAGGTCTCGGCAGCGAGGAAGATGGACGAGGACAAGATCCGTCGCTCCGTCACGTGCACCAAGCTCGAAGGCAAGCGAAAGTCGATCGCCTACTCGTACACCCACTGCCCGATTGTGGGGTCGGGGCGCAACTACACGAGCTTGAGCGTAGGTGTCGGCACGCCCGACAAGCTCGAAGTGGGCGTGACCCTCTTCCTGGCCTGCATGACCAACACGCCACCGCCGAGCGAATAACGTGAAAGACTCAGACGTCCTGCACGCAGCGTCCGAGATCGTCGCGCGGGGGCACACCAAGGGCGCCTACGCGCGACGCCCCGACGGCACCCTGACGAGCCCAGGCAACCCCGAGGCCAACTGCTTCTGCCTCGTGGGCTCCATCATGAGGGCCCTGGGCACCGAGTCGGTCGCCGCAGCGGACGGGATCGTCGAGAAGTGGGTCGTGCCGCTGATCCCCAAGCGGCACGTCCACGCGAACACCCTACCCGGCTCTGCCCGAGGGTGGAACGACTCAGACCTGCGCAAGCCGGAAGACGTCGCGCTGCTCCTGCGCGCTGCCGTCGATGCGGCCATGTCGAAGGGCGAGTGAGCCCAGGAAAAAGACTTGATCCGGATCCCCGAATTGTGTAATCCTGAGGACTCAAATGAGCCGACTGACCAGCAGCACGATCAACCGAGAAGTGGTGTGCCACTCGCTCCCCAAGCCACCCGGGTGCACTTAGTGCGTGGACGCCATGGTGGCGGGTAAGCACTGCACGCACCAAGCCTACTTCAACCAGTTGCGCACCACGATGGACAGCCGTCGCTTGAGGTACCTGGGCGAGGGCGCTTCCCGCAGGACCTTCCTCTCACCGAACGGTCGCTGGGTCTACAAGGTTCCCCACTGCGCCGCGGGCTACAACGACAACCACTACGAGTACCGCTGCTGGAAAGACCGCGAGTACCTGTACGGCCGCACGAGGCACTGGCTGGGTTACGACGCCAACGGCCACTACCGAGGCGAGCTGGGCTGGAAAAACTTGAGCGAGCAGATCGGACACCGCGTCTGTCGCTGCAGGATGACCCCCAGCGGAGTGCTGGTGATGGAGCGGGTGGAGGGCGCCGAGCACTACAGCCACTCGCTCAAGAACGACGTGGGCCCCCGAGACCCAACACTGGCGGC
>Ga0137326_1000278_pt1 | contig 18594 bp, 14 predicted proteins | sample EasRivERMZT500_2_FD_102292 | JGI IMG/M metagenome (GOLD analysis project Ga0137326, IMG submission 102292) | Soil microbial communities from meander-bound floodplain in the East River, Colorado, USA - East River MetaG ERMZT500_2 | ecosystem: Environmental > Terrestrial > Soil > Floodplain ... | reverse complement strand
TCGGCAGCTCACCGGCAGCCGAGCGGCTCACGCGTTGCTGTCGTTCGTGGTCGCCAACGGCGTCGTCTCGTTCGGCGGCAACATTCTGATCATGATCGCGCTCGTATCCGGCGCGGGCGTCCCCGTCCTGCCCGCCAACCTCATCGCGATTGCGGCCTGCGGTCTCGTCAATTTCTGGCTGGGCGACACCGTCGTCTTCAGCCCTTCCGCCTCGCAAACTTCAATCCCGACCACGTCTCGTTGACGGCACAGACCTTGTAGTCCACCAGGCCGTTGGCGAGACCGGCGGCCCGCACCACATCCTCAGTAAGATCCGTCGCGACGCCCGACGCCTTCTTCGGCCACGCCACCCACAGCCCGGCCCCCATCGCGCGACTGACTGTCGCCATCCGGACATCGAGCGCGCGGCCCGACATCACGAACCAGACGATGAGATCGGGCGGTGTGTCGCCCAGAGCCTGAGAAACCCGGACCCCCTTCGGCATCCCGATGAGCTCACGTCGGAACCCGCGGGGCGCGTCGAGGAGCGTTAATGTGGATCCAGGTTTGATGCCGAGCTTCTTGACCAGAGGGGTGCCGGAGTAGCCCGCGTTCGCCATGAGTCCCGGGGCGCTATTATGGCTTCCTTGTTCTTCCCTCGCGATCGTCGTGCCGCTGCCGCCGCGCTGGCGATCACCTTCTTCCTTGTCGTCGACCGCGAGCCGCCGCGGTCACAGGCTCAGGGCGCCGGCACTTACACGATCTATTCGACTGAAGGCCGCCGCACGATCGCCGTCCGGACGTCCGGACCGCGCGATCAGCTCGTCGTCACGCTCAATCAGCTGGTGGGGTTCTTCGGCCTCAAGCTCACCGAGGATCGGACCTCGGGCGGACTGCTGATCGAAACGCGCGACCAGCGGATCATCGCGGTGCCGGGACAGTCGTTTGCGAACGTCGCCGGCAAGGTCATCTCCCTCGACGGCGCCATCGAGCGCGATGGCAACAACTGGGTGGCGCCATTCGACTTCGTCCCGAAAGTACTGGGCCCGGCGCTCGGCCAGTCGGTCGTGATCCGCCGGCCGTCGCGCATCATTCTTGTCGGCGACGTGCGCGTGCCGCAGATTACGGGCCGTGTGGAGCGGCTCGCGTCGGGCGGCCGCGTGACGATCGACGTGGACCCGGCGGCGCCGCGGAAGGTGACCCGGGAAGGCAATCGTCTCGTGATCCGGTTCGACGCGGCCGCGCTCGATGCCACACCGATTCAGGGCAACGTCCCGGACTTCATCGTCGGCGTCCGCATCGAAGGCACCTCGGTCGTGGTCGGCGTGGGTCCGGGGGCTGCGCTGGTTCAGACGAGCGACGAAAAGGACCTCGCGCACATCACGGTCGAATTGCTTCCTCCGCCTCCCCCACCGCCGCCGACACCCAAGCCAGTGCCGGTTCCCACGCCGCCGGTCACGCCGCCGCCCGGCCAGCCTCAACCGGATCCACAGGCGAAGCCGGACACCCCGGTGATCGATCTGGCGCCGGGGGCGATTCGCACGGTCGTGATCGATCCCGGGCACGGTGGGACGGACAATGGCGTCAAAGGCCCGGCGGGCTCGCTCGAAAAAGACATCACGCTCGACGTGGCCAGAAGGCTGAAGGGCGCGATCGAGAGCCGGCTCGGCCTGCGCGTGCTCCTCACGCGGGATACCGATCGCGACGTCGCGATCGACGAGCGGTCGGCTCTCGCCAACAACAACAAGGCGGACCTGTTCGTCAGCCTGCACGCCAACGCCTCGGTGCGCCCCGGCCTGCGCGGCGTGCAGGTGCTGACGCTCGATCCTCAGGACTATCCGGCGCTGGGCGCGGATCTGAAGAAGTTCGCCGTGCCGGTGATCGGCGGCGGCACGCGCACGGTCGCGGCGGTGCCCTGGAATCTTGCCCAGGTGCCGTTTGCGGCGCGATCGGCCGCGTTCGGCGTGGTGCTGACCGGCCACCTGCACGAGCGCAGCGTGCCGCTGCATCCGAAGGCGACCGACCTTGCGCCGATGCGCGTGCTGGCGAGCGCCAACATGGCCGCGGTGCTGATCGAACTCGGCTTCCTGACAAACCCCGAGGATGAGGCGGCGCTCTCGAACGGCACGCTGGGCGCGTCCGTCATCGAAGCGATCATCGTGGCGATCTCTGACGCCAGACGAGGCGTTCCCGGTCCCGAACCGGGGCGGAACGACCGGTGAACAACGACCTCCCCCTGACACCCATCCCGCCTGAAACGCCGCCGGCCGCTCCGGCCGCGCCGATGAACCGGCGCACGCTCGGCGTGATGATCGGCGTGGGCCTCGTGCTCGTGCTGACGGGTGTCTGGCTGGTCTTCGCCGTGCTGCCCGGGTACCTGACGTCACCCGAGACGCCAGTGACGCCGAAAGACGCGCCCGCGTCCGCCGAGGAGGCGCGCAAGATCCAGGCGACGCTGTACTACGTGTCCGACGACGGGCTCGAGCTCGTGCCGGTCTCGCAGGAGGTCCGCTACGGCGCCACGCCCGCCGAGCAGGCCAAGTTCATCGTCGAGGCGCAAATCGCCGCGCCGGCGTCCAACTTTGTCACGGCAATCCCGCGCGGCGTCACGGTTCGCGGCGTCTTCATCGGCGGACGCAACGAGGCCTACGTCGATCTGAGCGTCGAGGCCGCCCGCGATCACACGGGCGGCTCGCACAACGAAGCGCTGGCGGTCTATGCGATCGTCAACGCGGTCACGGTGAATCTGCCGACGGTCACCGGCGTGCAGATTCTGATCGACGGACACGAAGTCGATACGCTCGCCGGACACGTCGATCTGCGCCAGCCGTTCGGGCGCGCGCTCCGCTGGGTTCGAAAGGCCCAATCACACCCATGACACGACTCGATGGACGCACGGCGGATGCCGTGCGGCCGACCCGCATCACTCCGGATTACCTCGTGCACGCGGAAGGCTCGGTCCTCATCGAGGTCGGGCGCACGCGCGTCATCTGCACGGCCTCGGTCGAAGACCGGGTCCCGCCCTTCCTGCGCGGCCAGGGCAAGGGATGGGTCACGGCCGAGTACGGCATGCTCCCGCGCGCGACCTCCACACGGACCACGCGCGAGGCGACCGCGGGCAAAGTCGGCGGACGGACGCAGGAGATTCAGCGCCTGATCGGCCGGTCGCTCCGGTCGGTCGCGTCGCTCAACGAGATCGGCGAGCGCACCGTCTGGCTCGATTGCGACGTGATCCAGGCCGACGGCGGCACCCGCACCGCGTCGATCACCGGCGCGTTCGTGGCGCTCGTGCTGGCGCTCGAACGGCTGCGAGAGCAGAAAGTGATTCCGCGCGTGCCCGTCACCGACTACGTGGCGGCCACCAGCGTCGGCATCGTCGCCGGGACGCCACTGCTCGACCTCGCCTACGACGAGGACTCGCGGGCCGAAGTGGACATGAACGTCGTCAAGACCGCCGGCGGCAAGTTCATCGAGGTGCAGGGCACCGCCGAGACCAACCCGTTCGACCGCGCCGCGCTCGATGCGCTGCTCGCGCTCGCAGACGAGGGGATCAAGGCGCTGGTGGAAAAGCAGCGTGAGGTCGTCGGCAAGATATTGAAGTACTAGGGGGTCGTACCTCGATCTGTGGAAAACTCCCGGGACATGGTCGAAGTCGTGTCCCGGGAGTTTTCCACAGATCGAGGTACGACCCCTTCTCTTCTGGTCGCCACCACGAATCCCGGGAAAATTCGCGAGATTCGATCCGTACTCACCGGGGCGCCTGTCAGTCTTGCCGTCCTCGATGACTTTCCTCCGGTCCCCGAGCCAGAAGAGACCGGCGGGACGTTTGCCGAGAACGCCTTGCTGAAGGCGCGGTACTACTCGACCGCGGTCGGACTCCCGACCGTGGCGGAGGATTCCGGCCTCGTCATCGACGCGCTCGACGGCCGGCCGGGCGTCGAAAGCGCCCGATACCCTGGCGCGACGTATCCCGAAAAATTTGCCGGCCTCTACCGTGAGCTCGCGACCCATCCGCGGCCATGGCAAGCACGGTTTGTCTGTTCGCTGGCGTTCGTCAACCCTCAGGCGCCCGAGCCTTTGTTCACCTGCGAGGCCACCGTCGAGGGCGAGATCGCGCCGGCGGCGCGCGGGCCCAACGGCTTCGGGTACGACCCGATCTTCTATTACCCGCCGTATGCGTCGACCCTGGGCGAGGTGACGGACGAAAGGAAGCTCGCGATTGCGCATCGCGGCAAGGCCTTCAGGCAGTTCCGCGTGTGGATCGAGCAGCACTACGATCGCTAGCCGGACTCGCTGCCCTCGCCTAGAATCGACGTCGCAGACATGTCACCAGCCAGGCCCGGCTCGTCCGTCGCGGATCCCTCGCCGGCGTCGTTCGACGCAGCCGCGGCGCTCGCCTCACGCCTCGAAGCTGAGGTAAGCCGCGTCATCATCGGACAGTCGCGCGTCAAGCGCGAGATCCTGACGTGCCTGTTTGCCGGCGGCCATTGCCTGCTGCGCGGCGTGCCCGGCCTCGCCAAGACGCTCCTGATCAAGACGTTGGCCGGCGCCGTGTCACTGAAGTTCAACCGCATCCAGTTCACGCCCGACCTCATGCCGTCGGACATTCTCGGCACCGAGGTGATCGAGGAAGACCTCGCGACCGGCAAGCGGCACATCCGCTTTATCCCGGGCCCGGTCTTCGCCAACGTCATCCTCGCGGACGAGATCAACCGCACGCCGCCCCGCACGCAGGCCGCGTTGCTCGAAGCGATGCAGGAGTATCAGGTCACGGTCGGCGGCGTCAGGCACGTCCTGGATCGGCCCCTCTTCGTCCTCGCGACCGAGAATCCGATCGAACAGGAGGGCACGCATCCGCTGCCCGAAGCGCAGCTCGACCGATTCCTGTTCAATGTCGTCATCGAGTATCCGGATGCCGGAGACGAGCGCCGCATCATCGCCGAGACGACGGCGGCGGACGAGCCTGAGGTGACGCCGGTGGCCACCGGCGCCGATCTCGAGCAGGCGCGCCGGCTGGTGCGCGACCTTCCCGCCGCCGCCAACGTCGTGGACTTTGCGCTTCAGATTGTCCGGGCGACCCGACCGGGCGATCCGGCGGCGCCGCCGCCCGTGCGCGAGTGGGTCAAGTGGGGCGCGGGGCCGCGCGCGGGCCAGGCGCTGCTCCTCGGCGCCAAGGCCACCGCGCTCATCGACGGCCGCAGCGTGCCGTCGCTGGACGACGTCCGGACGGTCGCGTTGCCGGTGCTGCGCCATCGCGTGCTCCTGAACTTCCAGGCTGAGGCGGACGGTCTCGACGCCGATCAGGTGATCGGCCGCATTCTCGAAGCCCTCTGATCCCGAGGCAGTCCTCGTGTCGGTGCTCACGCCTTCCACCGTCGCCGCCATTGATGACCTCGAGCTTGCGGCGCGGCTGATCGTCGAAGGCGCCCGCAGCGGCTCGCATCGGAGTCCGTTCCACGGATTCACCGCGGAGTTCAGCCAGCACCGACCGTACCGTCCGGGCGACGACTTGAAGTACCTCGACTGGAAGCTCCTCGGCCGGACCGACCGGCTCTACTCGCGCCAGTTCCGGGAGACGACCAGCCTGTCCGTGATGCTCGTGCTCGACGCCAGCGCATCCATGCAGTTTCCCGACGACCCCGACGTGGTCTCAAAATTCCGTTATGCGGCGCTCGTCACGTCCGCTCTCGCCTATCTCGTCGTGAGCCAGGGCGACAGCGTCGGATTCATCACCATGCAGGACGGCCGCTTCAGCTATCTGCCGGCGCGGGGCGGGCGGCCGCATCTGCGGGCGGTCCTCGCCAACATTTCTCGGATCGAACCGCGCGGGGCCTGGTCGCTTGATCTTGCGCTCACACGCGGCGCGGATCTGCTCAAACGACGAGGCGTCCTGCTCGCGGTCTCTGATTTTTATGACGCCACCGATGCGACGTTCCGCGACATGCGTCGCGTCGCCCGGCGCGGGCACGACGTCGCGCTGCTGCAGGTGCTCTCGAAGCCCGAGATCGACTTTCCCTACGACGCCAGCATCGAGTTCGAGGACCTCGAATCGGGCGAGCGGCGCGTGATCGATGCGGGCGCCAGCGCGCGCGAGTATCGGTCGGGTGTCGGGTCGTTCCTGACGCGCTGCCGCCGCGAAGCGCACCGGGACGGCCACGACTACGCGCTGATGCGCACCGACACGGCGCCGGAGCGCGCGCTGCGCTCCTATTTGATCCGCCGGACCGGCGCCGCCGATCCGACAACGCCGCGCGAGGCGCGCTGATGTTCCAGAACCCGTGGGCCTGGCTCGGTCTGGCGGCGATCGCGGCGCCCGTGCTCGTCCACCTGCTGGCGCGACGGCCCGCCCGCCGCATCCCGTTTCCCACGCTCCGGTTCCTGCCGGCCACGCGCCTGGCGCCGATTCGGCGCGGCAGACTGACGGATATCGGGCTGCTGGTGGTGCGCGTCGGCGTGATCCTCGCGGCGGTCACCGCCCTGGCTCAGCCGGACTGGTTTCCCGATCCTTCAGACCGGGCCGGCTCGCCGGACGTGGCGCGGGCCATTCTCGTCGACGCAAGCTGGAGCATGTCGCGCGAGGCCGTCGCTGGAGGCACGGCAGCCGCCGCGGCGAACCGCGAAGCCGACGCCCTTCGCGCGAGCGCGACGACAGCTCGCGTGGCCGAGAGCCCCGCACCCGCCGAGGCGCTCACCGCGGCAACCAACTGGCTCAGGCATCAACCCATGCGTCGGGAGCTGGTGCTCGTGTCGGACTTCCAGACCGGCACGATCGAGCGCGAAGATCTCGACGCGACTCCGGAAGGCATCGGAGTTCGGCTGCTGCGGATCGACGCGCGCGCACCGGTTGCGCCGGCACGGCCGGACCCGTCTGCGTCGCCGGCGGTCCGGCTGCTCGTCGGGGCATCCGGGCAGCGCGGCGCTGAAGCGGCGCGACGGGCGGCGGAATCGCGCGGCGCGCCTGCACGTGGGCGGCCGGATCGAACAGTCGCCATCGTGTTTCCGGACTTCGAACGGCGAAGTGAGCTGCTCGCAGCCACGCGGCCGCTCGACCAGCCGTGGATGTTCGACGCCGTCAACCGCGTGGCGCGCGGCGACCAGTCTCACCTTTATCTGGACGGTCTGACCTGGAGCGCCGCCAAGAACGAAGTCCGGCTCTTTCCAACCGTGGCCGCGGGAAGCCTTGGCTCCGCGGCGCTCATTGCGGCGGCCGCGCGAGCGGCCTCCCCGGATCCTGACCCGGCCGAGCTCGGTGCCACGACCATCGCCGATGCCACGCTGCGCGCGTGGGAACGGCCGGCGTCCGACCTGACACCGGTCGTGGGCAGAAACCCGAATCGCTTCGATGGCCGGTGGATGTGGGGACTCGCCCTGGCGCTTCTGGCACTGGAAGCGTTGGTGCGACGGACGCGGCCATCGCCGATGCCGGTCGAGATGTCACATGAGCGCGCAGCCTGAGCTCGAGTTCACGACGTTCCTCGCGAGCGTGGCGTGCCGGAACCGGCGGCGTGCCGTCGTGGTTGTCGTGGCCGGCGCGCTCGCCGCCGGATCGATCGGCATCCTGGCCGTGGCATCCGGCCCAACCATGCTCGCGGCGGCGCTGATCTCCGCCGGCATCGCCGCCGCGCTGGGCGGCCTGGCGTGGATCCTCCCGACGATGTCGCGCGTCCGGCTCGCCGCCGTGATCGAACGGCGCACCCCGGCCTCGCGCAACCTCGTGATGACAGCCGCCGAGTTGCTCGCGCCGGGTCCGACCGCACCTGCCTACGTTCGTTCGCGGGTGTTCGACGATGCCGCGCGCCTGACGCGACAGCTGCCGGTCGGCGGACTCGTGCCGTTTCGCGGAGCCGCGATCGCGGCGATCGTCGCCGTGGCGGCCTGGTCCGGCGCGCTCGTGTGGGCGTCGGCCCGCGCGCCTGAGGGCGCGGTGGCGAGGCCCAGCTCGCCCACTGCGGCCACGATCGACGGCGTCACGGTCGAAGTCATCCCACCGGAGTACGCCCGGCGTCCAGCCCGGACCCACCATGACCCACAACGCGTAGAGGCGCTGGCCGGCAGCACCGTTCGTGTGACCGTCCTCGCCGATGCGGCGCGTCTGGACCTCGAGACCATCAGCGGCCGGCGGGCTCTCGAGGCCGTGGCCGCGCGGAAGTTCTCCACCTCGATCGTCGCCGACACCGACGGCTTCCTCGCGATCACACCAGCGGCCGCCGACGGAACAAACGGAACCCGGCGGCTCATCGGCCTGTCGGTGACGGCTGACGAAACGCCTCGCGTCAAGGTCACGTCGCCTGGCAAGGATCTCCTGCTCGCGAATGGCGAACATACGCTGGCGGTCGGGATCGACGCGCAGGACGACCTCGGCCTCGCGACGATCCAATTGAAGTTCACCCGGATCGCCGGGTCTGGCGAGTCGTTCACGTTCACCGAAGGCGAGGTGCCGGTTGAGATCGCGAAAGCCAGCGACCTCGGCTGGACCGGCCGCGCGACGTGGCGGCTGGGCGCGCTCGGGCTGCAACCGGGCGACATGGTGACCTATCGCGCGACCGCGACGGACCGGCGGCCAGGCGCGCCCGTCGCGGAGTCCGAGACGTACATCATCGAGATCGTCTCGCCCGGCGTGCTCGCCAGCGAAGGCTTCGCCGTGGACGATCGACCCGAGAAGTACGCGGTCAGCCAGCAGATGGTGATCGTGAAGACCGAGCGGCTGCTGGCCCGCCGCGGCTCGATGTCCGTCGAGGACTTTCGCGACGAAGCGAGCGGCATCGCCGCCGAGCAGCGCCAGGTGCGGGCGGAGTTCGTGTTCATGATGGGCGGCGAGCTCGCCGACGCCGGTCTCGATCCCGCGACGCTCAGTGAGGAAGCAGAGGCCGCCGGCGAGGACGACCTGGCGGCCGGACGCCTGGCGAATCAGGGCCGGCTGGACCTCATGCGGGCCATTCGATCGATGAGCCGGGCGGCGGCCCGGCTCGCCGATCATGACGCGGCAGCGGCGTTGCCCATCGAAAAGCAGGCGCTTGCGGCGCTTCAGCGAGCCTTCTCGCGCAGCCGCTACATCCTGCGCACGCTCGGCGAACGGGAGCGGCTCGATCTCTCGAGGCGGCTCACCGGCGTGCTCGCCGCACTGGCGCGGTCACGACGTCCGGCCATCGAGCCCGAGCCGCAGGCGCGCACGGTGGCGTTGCGCCGGCTGCTCGCAGACACGGCCGCCCTTGCCGCAAGCCTCCGCGCGGGCACGGACATCGCCAGCCGGTCGGCTGAACTGGCACAACGCGCGCTGCAGATCGATCCGGCCTCGCCGCCGCTGGCGGAGATTGCGACGCTGCTGGCGGCACGCGGGCCGGCGACGCCGGCCGCGCTCGATCGCGCGACCGCGCTGCTGGCCAGCCTGGTCCGCGCGGAGCTGGGCACCGCACCGGCCCGCACGCCGGATCCGGAATTAGCCGCGCTCGACGGCGCGCTCGCCGATGAACGGCGCCAGCGAGGACGCCGATGATCTCCCGCCTGCTGCTGCGCGCCAGCGCTGTCGCCATCGCCGTTGCCGGCATCGTCGATCCCGTCCTGACGCTCAACCGGCATGCAAGGCCCGAGGTCGCACTGATCGCATCGGACCATCTGCCTGATGCGGCGTTGACGGATCGCGTGCTCGACGCGCTTTCGTCTCGATTCACGGTCGTCCGGGGCCCGTCGGTCGGCGCGGCCGCCACGGTCGTCGTCGGCGACGAGCTGCCGGCATCGGTCGCAACTTCGATGGTCCCAGGGTTTGTCGTTCTGCCAGAACCGCGGCGGCCGTACCTGACGGTGACCGCTGTCCGGGCGCCATCGCGAGCGCACGTGCAGTCCCGGGTGCCCGTTGAAGTACAGGTGCGCGCGCAGGCGGCTCGAGGGCGGAAGCTCTCGATCGCGCTCCGAAGCGGCGACGCGCTCATCGACCGCACGACTCGGGATGTTCCGGCCGGTGACGAGACCGTCACGGTGAGCCTCACACTGGTCGCCCCAGCCGAGCGCGGAACGGTGCCCGTCACCGTTCAGGCGGAGCTCGAGGACAGCCCGGAGACGCGCACGCGCGCCGACGTCGGGATCGAGATTCGCGATCGCCGGCTGGCGATCCTCACGTTCGATCGCCGGCCGTCCTTGCTCTCGACGTTTGTCCTCCGCGCCATCGAGGCGGACCCGCGCTTTGTCGTCACGAGCCGCATCGCGACGTCGCTCGGGGCGGCAGCCGCCGCTGGCGTCCCGCCGGACTCACTCGCGTCTTTGCCATCACTCGCTTTGTTTGATGCCGTGGTCGTCGGTGCGCCCGGTGAGCTGACGGCCGCCGACGCCGCCGGGTTGGAGGAGTACCTCCGGCGTCGCGGCGGCGCTGTGATTCTGCTGCCGGACGAGCCCGTGGCTCCGGCGCCGTTCATCCAACTGACTGGCACGACGGGTTGGCGGCCGGTCGAACGCGTGAAACCGGCGGGCGATCCGCCCGCGACGACGTTCTTCTCGCCCGAGACGCCGCCGGGTCAGCCGACCGATCGACCTGATGCGCTGTGGCGCACGGCCGTCGGATCCGGCCGTCTCGCCGTCTTCACGGCGATCGACGCCTGGCAGTTTCGCGATTCCGCCGACGGCGCGTTCGATCGATTCTGGCGCAGAACGATCGCGGCCGCGGCCGACGACACTCCCGCTCCGATCGATGTCGTGCCGGATCGCTTCGTCCTTGCGCCGGGTGAATCGACGCGCGCGCGCATCGCGCGCGGCCCCGAACACCCGCTCGAGTGGATCGAGCTCCGGCCGAACTCACTCTCGGGACCAGTATCGTTCGACGTCTCCCGCGACGGCGCGCGCGTCGTCAGGACGCTGCTCGTCGTGCCGGATGCGCGGCCGCCGGCGTCCGACGATCGCCGGCTCATCGGCGCGTGGACCGCGGCGACGGGCGGTGGCGTGATCGCCGAATCGCGGCTGGAAACGCTCGGTTCCCTGCTGCAGCGCGCGCTCGCGCCCCCAGCCGAACGCGTCCGCTGGCGCCCGATGCGATCGGCGTGGTGGATCCTGCCGTTTGCGCTTGTGCTTGGAGCCGAATGGTGGATGCGGCGGCGCTCCGGCCTGCGCTGAGGAGAATACTATTTGACACCGGAGCGCACACTTCCTAGGCTGTGCGCACTATGTACTCGCGCGAAGAAGTCAAAGCCGTCGTCGACAAGATCATCAACATGGCCAACGCGGACGCCGTCGAGGTCAACCTCAGCGGCGGCGAGCGGTCCGGCACGCGATGGGCGAACTCGTCGATCACCGTCAACCTCGTTCAGTACGACCGGAACGTCACGGCGACCGTGCGGTTCGGCCAGAAGAGCGGCAACGCGAGCACGCGTGACTTTTCGGACGCCGGACTCAAGGCGATGGTGGACGAAGCGATCGCGGAAGCCAGGTCGGCGGCCGACAGTCCGAACCTGCCCGAGCTCCTCGGACCGCAGGAGTACATCCCGGTCGACGCCGCGCTGCCGAACCTGGTGAACTTCGGGCCCGCGCAGCGCGCGCGGATGGTGAAAGACAGCATCGACCTCTCAGAGAAGATGGGGACGGTCGGCGCCGGCTACATTCCGAAGACCGACCAGACCAACTGCACGGCCAACTCGAAGGGCCTATTCGCGTACTACCGCGTCGCGGAGACGGGATTCGTCCTGACGTGCCGCATGGCGGACGGCGGCGGATCCGGATGGGCCGGCATCACGGGCATCAAAGACGTGACGATGATCGACGCGAAGGCGCTGACCGAGGTCGCGTCGAACAAGGCGTTGCGCAGCCGCAAGCCGAAGGCGATCGAGCCGGGGCGCTACACCGTCATTCTCGAACCGCGCGCGAACGCCCGTTTCCTCTCGCTCATGACCGGCATCTTCGGCGGCGGCGGCTTTGGCGGCGGTGGTGGCTTCGGGGGCGGCGGCGTCGTGCCTGCCGGCGGAGACGCGCCACCCGTCGGCGCAGCCGCCCAGGCCGGGGGCGGAGGACGCGGGGGCGCTGGCGGGGGTGGAGGCCGCGGAGGTGGCGGAGGACGCGGAGGCGGCGCCGGTGGATTCCTGGCCGGCAAGCAGCGCGGCGACAAGGTCTTCAGCGATCTCTTCACGTTGAAGAGCGACGTCGGCAATCCGATCCTGCGTCAGACGCCGATCCTCGGCGACAACCGTGCGGCGAAGCCTGTGACCTGGGTCGAGAACGGACGGCTGCAGGGACCCGAGGGCACGGGCCCGGTGGCCAACGTCAACATGAGCCTGGTCCAGGGCGGGTCCGATCTGTCGCTCGAGGACATGATCAAGAAAACGAAGCGCGGCCTGCTCGTGACGTTCTTCTGGTACATCCGGGGCGTCCCGTCGGACGATCAGCCGTTGCTCAACACGGGCATGACGCGCGACGGGTTGTTCCTCATCGAGAACGGCGAGATCGCCGGTCCGGTGCAGAACTTCCGGTGGAACATGTCGCCGCTCGTCGGCTACAACAACCTCTCGCTGGTCGGCAAGCCGGGGCCCATGCACATGGGCGAGTCATACGACGGCGGCGGGACCGGCCTGATTCCGCCCGTCCGGATCGAAGAGTTCTACATGACGTCCATTTCGCCGGCGGTGGCGCCGTAGGAGCCTGTTTCATGAGCACTTCACGCCGTTCGTTCATCAAGACGGTTGGCGCCGCGGGCCTGGTGATGGCTTCGCGCGACCTCATCTCGGACCTGCTCGCGCAGTCGCCGCAGGGCAATGTCCTCAAGTCGAAGTTCAAGGGCCTCGCCGACATCGTGCTCACCGAAGCGAAGCAGCAGGGCGCGAGCTACGCCGATGTCCGCTTCACGATGAACGTCGGCCTGCCGGGCGTCAACGCGACGTTCAACGCGGCGGGCGGCGCCGGCGCAGCGGGCGGCTTCCCGGGCGGCGGAGGCGGAGGACGCGGAGGCGGCGGTGGAGGGCGCGGAGGCGGGGGCGGGCGCGGAGGGCGCGGAGGCGGCATTCCGACGGATGCCGAGCGCCAGGCCGGCGGCTTCGGCGTACGCGTGATCCACAGCGGCGTCTGGGGCTTTGCCAGCAGCCCCATCGTCACCGAGGACGAGATTCGGCGTATCACGCGCGTCGCCGTCGACGTCGCGCGCTCGAGCGCGATTGCGAAGCGGCGCGACGTCCGCCTCGCACCCGTCGATCGGTACGTCGAGAACTACGTGACGCCGATGCTGAAGGACCCGCGCACCGTTCCGCAGAGCGAGCGCCAGGCCTGGGTGCAGGCCGTCTGCGACAAGGCCGCGTCGGTCAAGGGCGTGACGAGCGTCAACGTCGGCGTCAGCCACGGCTACGAGTGGCGGTACTTCGCGTCGAGCGAAGGCTCGTACATCGAGCAGGAGCTCTTCTCGACGAGCCCGTCGTTCAGCGTGACCGCACGCGTGGGCGATGTCACCCGCACCCGGACCTATTCGGGCGTCTCCGGGATGGCCGGCTGGGAGATCGCCGAAGAGTGCGACTACCCGCTCGTCGCCGAGAAAATCGGCACCGACGCCGTCGAGATGTGCACGGCCAAGCCGCTCGGTTCGAGCGGCCGCCGCGACCTCATCCTGTCCCCGTCGCACGCGATGCTCACGATTCACGAAATCGTCGCGCACCCGACCGAGCTCGATCGCGTCGTCGGCTACGAAGCGAACTATGCCGGCACGAGCTTCATCCGCGTGCCCGACGTCGGCAAGCTCAAGTACGGATCGAAGCTCTTCAACATCACGGCCGATCGCACCACCCGGGGCCTGGGCTCCTTCGGGTTCGACGACGACGGCGTGAAGACGATGAAGTGGCCGATCGTCCGCGAGGGCATCCTCGTGGGCCTGCAGAACAACCGCGAGACCGCGCACTTCCTCAACATGAATTACAGCCAGGGCAACACGTACGGCAGCTCCTGGCGCGACTACCCGTTCCTGCGGATGCCGAACGTCCAGATGGAACCGGGCCCGGCCAACTCACCGACGCTCGCCGAGATCGTCGCCGACACGAAGAACGGCGTCATGATCGACGGTCGCGGCAGCTACTCCATCGATCAGCAGCGGTACAACGGCCAGTTCGGCGGCCACATCTTCTGGGAGATCCGGAACGGGAAGATCACGCGCCAGGTGACGAACGTCACGTACAACGCGATCACGACGGACTTCTGGGGGAACCTGAACGCGATCACCGGGCCGAAGGAGTGGCAGATGCACGGCACCGGCGGCGACGCCAAGGGCCAGCCGACGCAGACGAACAGCATCTCGCACGGCGCGCCCTGGATGCGCATCGCCAACATCATGGTGGGGGCTGCGTTCGATTAGCGCTGTCGATTGAGGAGGGCACGGAGGTTGCGGAGGGCACGGAGCGGAGGGGCACGGAGCGGAGGGGCACGGAGGGGAGGGGCACGGAGGGTAATTGCTACCCCGATGTTCTCGCCTCGGTGCCTTCCCTACCCCAGAACCACGCTTCTTAGTCCGTCCTTCAACCGCCTCGCCTTGAAGTTGAACAGCAACCCCTTCTTGATTCCCGCCAGTTTGAGGTACGTCACGAGCTGCGCCGTGTGAACGGGCAGGATCGCTTCCACGGTCTTGACCTCGACAAGCACTGCATTGTTCACAATGAAATCGGCCACATATGCGCGCGGCAATGTGACGGCTTCATACTTCAGCGGCAACGGAACCTCTCGCCTGAAGGCCAGACCGACCTTCGCAAGCTCGTGAGCCAGACATTCTGAGTACGCCGACTCCAGCGCACCAGGTCCGATAGCGGTGTGGATGCGCATGGCGCATCCGATGATGACGGAGGCTTCCGGTACGGTGATGAGGGCCACGACGCGGCCGGCGACTGCAAGCGCTACGCCAACTCTCCGTGACCCTCCGCTCCGTGCCCTCCGTACCCTCCGTGGCCTCGGTACTAGGTCATCGCATAGACAACGAGATTCACGGCAAACTTGGTGTTGTCCTCTCGTCTGAACCGCTTATTGCGCCAGTCGTAATCCCACTCGCAGCCGTAGTCCTTGTTCGAATACACGACGCCGAGGCGGCCGTGGCGTTCGACGCCGCGCAGGTAGTCGTGGACCATGTCGTCGCCCCAGCCGTTGAGCTCGTGCGAGGTCTGCGGCGGGCCTTCGAAGGTGAAGAACGATCGGTAGAGCTGGTGCGAGTTCGGGATCTTCGCCAGCGTGCCCGAGCCGGGAAACGTGCGGCGCATCTCCGCTTCGAACGACTTCGCGTACAGCCCGTCCACGTCATGGTTGCAGTCGTCCGAGAACAGCAGACCGCCGTGCTCGACGAACCGGACGAGGCCGGCCCGCTCCGCGTCGCTCCATCGCACGAGCTTGTGGCCGGTCATGAAGACGAACGGGAATGACGCCAGCTCGGGCGAGTCGGCCGTGATGATCACTTCCTCGCCATACACCGGGATGGTCGTGTACTGGACGACAGTGTCGAGGATGTTGCCGGCGACCTTCGGGTTGTAGTCCCAGTCGCCGGAGTCGTAGCGCAGCCGCGCGAAGACGAACTCGGACGGCCGCGGACGGGACCGGCTGGCGCCGGACGGCCGCTGCGCCAGCGCGCGGGCGCCGATCGACGCGGTGATGCCCGCCGCCGCCAGAAACTCCCGCCGAGTAAGCCGCCGCCGCGAACCGTGCACGTCCCAGCCTCTCACTATTCAATCTCTCCGATCGTGTGTAGTATGTGCGGCACAAGATCTGTCAGGTGCTCTGGCCTGAAGGCCCCTTAGGAGGATTGTCTATGCACGGCTCCATTGTCCGCTGGATCCGTTTGGCGTTGGTTTCCGCGATCGCGCTGATGGGCGCGACGCTCGCCGCTCAGTCGAGCCAGCCCGCCCCGGATCCGTTGATCCGCGATCTGCGCTGGCGCAACATCGGCAACGCCAACCTGATCGGCCGCATCTCGTCGGTCGACGCGCTCGAAAGCAACTTCGCCCATGTCGTCGTCGGATCGGCGTCGGGCGGTGTGTGGAAGTCCACCAACGCCGGGAGCACCTGGACGACGATCTTCGATCGCTACGGCGCCGCCTCAATCGGCGACGTGCGCATCAACCAGAAGAACCCGAACATCATCTGGGTGGGGACGGGCGAGGAGTGCGGCCGCAACAGCGCCGCGTGGGGCGACGGCATCTACAAGTCGACTGACGGCGGCCAGAACTTCGAGAACGTCGGCCTGAAGGAGACGTACAACATCGGCAAGATCGTCCTCCATCCCGCCAACGAGAACGTCGTGTACGTCGCGGCGATCGGCAACATCTGGGCGCCGATCGGCGAGCGCGGCGTCTTCAAGACCATGGACGGCGGCAAGACGTGGAACAAGCTGACGGAAGGCCTGCCGGCCAATCCGGAGACGGGCGCGATCGACATGGTGATGGACCCGTCCAATCCGGAAGTCCTGTACGTCACCTTCTGGCAGCGCATCCGGTACCCGTGGGCGCTCAAGAGCGGCGGCCCGCACAGCGGCATCTTCAAGACGACCAACGGCGGCAAGACGTGGGCGAAGGTCGGCATGAAGGGCATGCCGACGGGCGACTTCGGCCGCATCGGCATCGCGATCGCGCGCAGCAACCCGAAGGTCCTGATGGCACACGTCGAGCATGGCTCCCAGCCGAACTGCGGCGGCGGTCGTGGCGGCGGCGGTGGCGGCGGCGGTGCTGCTGCAGGTGCGGCTGCCCCGGTCGTAACGGGCGCGCCGCCGGCGCCTCCTCAGCCTCCGCCTCCCAACCCGGACTGCGACCTGTCGAAGCCCGGCGCCGGCATGTATCGGTCCGAGGACGCGGGCCAGTCGTGGACCTTCCTCGATCGCGTGATCAGCCGGCCGTTTTATTACATGCATGTCGCGATCAGCCCGGTGGACGACAAGTACATCTTCAGCTTCAACATCAACTACCGCCGCTCGGCCGACGGCGGCAAGACCTGGAATCAGCTGCAGGGCGGCGGCGGCGACGGCGGCCACTGCTGGCACGCGATGTGGCACGACCCGCACAACCGCGGCCGGTATTACATCGGCAGCGACGGCGGGTTGAACCTGACGCACGACGACGGCGTGAGCTCGCTGCGGTTCAACAACATCAACGTCACGCAGTACTACGACGTCGCGGCCGACATGCGCGAGCCGTATTTCGTGTGCGGCGGCCTGCAGGACGCCGGCAGCTCCTGCGGCCCGGCGGCCACGCGCGCCAACGCGATCTACACCAGCGACTGGTACAACCTGTCGGGCGGTGACGGCTATCACGCCGAGATCGATCCGGAGGACTGGCGGATTGTCTACACCGAGTCGCAACCCGACCAGCAGGGCGGCAACGTCGGCGCGTCGAACATCGAGACGCGCGAACGGCGCAGTGTGCGCCCGAACAAGAACAACATCCAGAACTACTCGCAGTACATCACGGCGGCGATGGAGGACCTGGCCGAGAAGAACAACTGGGGCCGGCAGCCGCAGCAGATGGGCCCGCTCCGCTACAACTGGTCCACGCCGATCATGCTCTCGCCGAACAACAACAAGACGTTGTTCATCGGATCGAACCACCTGCTGATGTCACAGGACCGCGGCGTGACCTGGCGGCTGGTGAGTCCGGATCTCTCGAAGAACGATCCGGAGCGCACGATTCGGAAATCGGGCGGGCTCACGCCGGACGAGAACCCCGGCGGCGGCGCCGAGTACCACGCGACCATCATCACGATGTCCGAGTCGCCGGTGGAGCCGGGGAACCTCTGGGTCGGCACGGATGACGGCAACATCCAGGTATCGCGTGACATGGGCGCCACGTGGGCGAAAGTCGGCAGCAACGGCATGCCGGGGTTGCCGCAGGCGGATCTCTGGGTGAGCCGCGTCGAGGCGTCGCACCACACGCGCGGCACGGCGTTCGCGACGATCGACGGCCACCGCATGGCGAAGTACACGCCGTGGATCTTCAAGACGACCGACTACGGCAAGACGTGGACGAGCCTTCGCGGCAATCTGCCCGACGGCCACGCCCTCTACACCGTCAAGGAAGACCTGAAGAACCCGAACCTGCTCTTCACGGGCAGCGAGATGGCGCTGTTCTACTCCGTGAACGGCGGCCAGAGCTGGACGAAGATGCACAACAACCAGCTGCCGACCGTCGCCATCCACGACGTGATCATCCATCCGCGCGACGGCGACCTCATCGCCGCCACGCACGGCCGCGGCATCTGGGTGCTGGACGACATCTCGCCGCTCCAGCAGATGACGCCGACCGTCCAGCAGGCGGAAGCGCACCTGCTGCTTGCCCGCGCGCTTGACCGCCTCGGCGTACTGCTTGAGCAGCATGTCCTCGGAGGGTCCGTACTTCTCGACGATGAACAGGAGCTCGGTGCGGAACAACCCGACGCCGTCCATCTTGGCCTCGGCGGCCTGCGACACCTCGCCCAGGTTGCCGCACGAGCCGAGCAGGAAGACCCGCGTGCCGTCGCCGAGCTCGGCGGGGCCAGCCTGGTCGAACGGCGTCTCGACGCGCACCTCGCCGGCCTTGGCCGCGTACTCGCGGCGCACCCGCTCGTCCGGGTTGACGTGCACGACGCCGGTGCCGGCGTCGACGATGACGAAGTCGCCGTCGCGCAGCCGGTCGCGCAGGGGGCCCGTGCCGCAGATGGTCGGGA